>Ga0172382_10008083_pt1 | contig 14764 bp, 15 predicted proteins | sample Leawel138RmetaG_FD_122245 | JGI IMG/M metagenome (GOLD analysis project Ga0172382, IMG submission 122245) | Leachate microbial communities from a municipal landfill in Southern Ontario, Canada - Leachate well 138R metaG | ecosystem: Engineered > Solid waste > Landfill > Unclassified | place...
CTGCTTGAAAAATACGTCATGAGAAATCCCAAAGTATCGGCGAAGAATATTGCACAATTCTGGCGCTACCTGGGGGACGTACTCTGCTCCGCAACAGGCGGAATCAACAATGTCGGCAATTACCACGGTGGCGGATCGCCGGTTATGGAACAGATCGCCATCACCACTCAGTATGACATAGAAGAGAGGAAAGATCTGGTCAGAAGAATTGCCGGTATGACAAAAGATTAAGAGTGAACGTTGCCGGTAACTGCCGGAATATTCATGAAGAAAATAAAGGGGCAGCGTTTCTGCGCTGCCCCTTTTTAGTTCAATTTACAGGCTTTTTTTAATGGGTCAGCGGGAGTCGGGACTAAGAAAAAAAATGTCGAAAAGTGAAACAAAGCTCAGAATTGTGAAAAAGGGCGCTCAGCTTGTTCATGCGAAAGGATTCAATAATACAGGCATACAAGAAATCCTGGATGCTGCGGGAATTCCCAAGGGATCCTTTTATTTCTATTTTAAAAATAAAGAGGATTTCGGTCTTCATATTATCGAGCATTATGGAGAGATTCTTGTTGCCAATGCACTGGTCCATCTTTGCGATTCAACCCTGACTCCGCTTGAGAGAATAGACCGGTTACTGGAAACAAATCAGCAGCGATTCGAAAAACTTAATTTTAAATACGGCTGTCCCATAGGCAATATGATGCAGGAAATGGCTGATCTTAATGATTCTTTCCGTGAAAGGATTACCCAGGTGTATTCGAAACTGAGCGCCTGTATAGAGGTCTGTATCAGGGAGGGTCAGGAAACGGGTCATATTCCGGCGAAACTGGATGCAGAAGAGACGGCTCACTTTATCATGAATAGCTGGGAGGGAGCCATTATGCACATGAAACTGACAAAAGACGAACGCCCCCTTACGGCCTGCAGAAAACATGTGAAAGATAAGCTTACAAGTGAATAGGAAACATATTCCCGAAATGATTGCATCATTGAATATTACGTATCGATGCGCCGCGAGAATAACGTATCAGCCATAAAATAAGAATCACTAAAGATGCAATAACTGCGCTTATGAAATAATATACGGCCGATAAATCCCATGCGTCTTTAATCCATCCTGCAATATACACGGCAATGGAACCGATACCGAAAGTAAGGATAAACTTGATGCCGTAACTCGTGCTTCTCCAGCGGCCTGGCGTGAATGCAGCCACAAGACTGTTTTCTATGGGCTGCATGCCTAATGAGAAAAAAATATACAACCCTGCGGCAATGACGAGAAGTGTATCACTTAAAAATCCCATTAGAATGACAAAAGGGAGACTCAGTCCGTGAAAAAGCAGGTATAACCATTTCAGATCCTTTTTATCGGCAAGTTTTCCTCCGATAAGTTGTCCGAAGATACCGATCATATAAATTGCAGAGGCAAGTAGAGTGGCGGCCATAGTCTTTGCGCCTGCGGTATTTGCAATTGACATTTTCTGAAACTGTTCCCAGAGAAACCCTGCATTAAGTTCCAGATAAGCGGGAAGAATGACGCTGTTCGCTCTGTACGCAAGACCTGCCAGTGTCATGATGAGGCAAAGTATAATAAAATACTGCAAGTGATTGTGTGTGCCGGAAGATCTGTCCGGGACCTGTCCATGAGAAGAAATTGCAGATTCGTCGATATGCACGAAAAAGAGCAGGAGGCCCCATAATAATGAAAATATTCCGATCAGCAGATATGTAATATGCCATCCGACCAGCCAATTCATCACACCGGCCACAAAAGGAGCGCTCAGAAGGCCGAGATTTCCTGCTGCTCCATTGATTCCGAGTGCAATCCCTCTGTCCTTTACACCGATTGAAATCATTCCCATTCCGGCGGGATGATAGATACTTGCAAAAAGGCCGATCAATGCAAGTGATGCCGTAAGTGAGGAAGGTGACTGTGAGAAAGAGGTAATTATGGCTCCGGTACCGGTCCCAAGAAAGAAAATGATCATACTTATTCGATTTCCGAAACGGTCAGCGGCGATTCCTGCGGGGAGCGCAGCGATTCCGTAAAAAAGGTACATCAGAAATCCCATTTTTAATACCTCGGCCAGATCCATTCCGAGTGATCTCATCAAGGGAAACGCAAGTGCGGGGAAGACGAGTTCATAAAAATGAGTTAAATAATGGGCAGTACCAGTGAAAATGATAATTTTCTTTTCATTGACGGTCACGTTCTTTTTCACCTGCCGACTTTATAGTTGAACGCGGCTATTATGTTCAATTTTGATAAGTTGAACTTTTCCGGTAAAGGATCAAATGGAGCCACTGACTGTACTGCCCGGATTGATTCGTTATCAAGAATCCTGTATCCCGATGAAGTAATAACGAGTGTCTCCAGGAGAATTCCCTGTTCGGTTATGGAAAACCTGATCACTGATGTCCCTTCTTCTCCGGTATGCCATGCGCAATCTGGGTAAAGCCATTCTTTTTCAATTTTTTTCCTTATTTTGGCTAGATACACATTGTATTTACTTTCGCAATTATCAAGTTCTATCGTATCTTCACCTTTCGGTGGCGCTTTTGAGGAAGAATTTGTCGACAAATCATTCTTTGATATGGTAATCTCGTTGCCCTTGATTACAGTTTCTGTTTCGTGCTGCGGATCTTCAAGGTGTACGGTGAAAAAAGGTGGTTCGGTGCTTTGGCTGCCGATTTCGATAAACCATGCAGCAGTCAGAAACGCGGCATGTAATGCCACAGATATTGCGATCGCTGAAATTGTTGAATATTTGGGAATCATTTCATTTACCTGCGACATAGTAACGAAAGGTATCCGGTGAATCAAGATGATTGTGCAAAGATACCATCACACAATACCTGAATTGAAGACCGGGGCATTTATAGATTTCATTGCTGGCTGAAACAATGAACAAAGATGAAATATTTATGAGGTTTGCGCTGGAAGAAGCCAAAGCGGCATATAATGAAGATGAGGTTCCTATCGGTGCGCTTGTGGTCTATAATGATTCAGTGTGTGCGCGCGCCCATAATTCACCGGTTAAAACAGGTGATCCGACAGCCCATGCTGAAATACTTGCTATTCGGAAAAGCGCCTTTAAAATTGGAAATTACAGGTTAACAGGAGCGACGCTTTATGCGACCGTCGAACCCTGCATCATGTGCGCAGGAGCGATTGTGCATGCCCGGATTGCTCGTGTGGTGTATGGTGCTGCTGATCCGAAGGGAGGTGCCCTTCGTTCTGTGTATACTATTTTTGATGATAAAAAAATGAATCACTCAGTAACAGTTCACGGGGGTGTGCTTGAAAAAGAGTGCGGTGAAATTTTGAGTAGATTTTTTCAGGAAAAGAGGGTATGAGGACGATTTAATTTTAAAAGCAAATGCCTTGTTGTAAGTTTTTATCGAGGTGTTTTTGCTGTTGCATTGTGTGGAGAGGTACCGAAGTGGCCGTAACGGGGTCGACTCGAAATCGACTTGGGGGCCAAAAGCCCTCACGGGGGTTCGAATCCCCCCCTCTCCGCCATTTTGAAGCTATTGGAGGGATGTCCGAGTTGGCTGAAGGAGCACGACTGGAAATCGTGTGTACGCCCACAAAGGTGTACCGGGGGTTCGAATCCCCCTCTCTCCGCCATAGTATTTAACAGGAAATGATGGCCAGGTCCCGGGGAATGTCGAATTGTGAACCCCGTCAGGTCCGGAAGGAAGCAGCGGCAGCAGTTACGATGTTTGCTCCGGGTTAACCTGGCTGTCAGTCTTTCATAATGAGCAGGAAGTTCAAAAGTTGCCTCTTCCAAATTGAAATCAGTCTAAAGGAGATTCCATGGAATATCTTGTTCTGGCCCGCAAATGGAGACCGCAAGTCTTTGAAGATGTGGCAGGTCAGGACCACGTAATAACAACACTGCGAAATGCAATCACAATGCAGCGCACGGCGCATGCCTATCTCTTCAGCGGGCCCAGAGGAACAGGTAAAACTACAGTTGCGAGAATATTCGCGAAAGCTTTGAATTGCATCAAGGGTCCTACCGGTACGCCGTGTAATGAATGTACAAACTGTATTGAAATCACTCACAGTATTTCAATTGATGTGCGAGAAATTGATGGCGCTTCGAACCGGGGAATAGATGAAATTCGTGAATTGAAGGAAAACATAAAATTCTCGGCAGCATCGTCGGCATATAAAATTTATATAATTGATGAAGTTCACATGCTGACGAAAGAAGCGTTCAATGCCCTCCTGAAAACTTTGGAGGAGCCTCCTCGCCATGTAGTATTCGTATTTGCGACAACCGAAATTCACAAAGTGCCGTCCACGATTTTGTCACGGTGCCAGCATTTTGATTTTAAAAGGATCTCTCTTAAAGAAATTGTTGCAAATCTTGCCGTTATTGCGAAAGAGGAAGGGATCACTGTAAGCGATCGCGGGCTCGCCTGGATCGCCCGGGCAGGTGAGGGGAGTCTCAGGGACGCTCAAAGCCTTTTTGATCAGACAATATCCTATGCAGGACATGATATTTCCGACAATAGCATAGAAGAGGTGCTGGGATTGAAGGACAGGCGCTATTTGAGCGGGTTATCCAATGCGGTGCTTGATCGGAAGGCCGGTACCTGTCTTGTCCTTTTAGATGAGATGTATTATTCAGGTGTTGATTTAAAGTATTTTTACCAAATGTTTACAGCACATTTTATGAACCTCCTTGTAGCCAAAATATCGAACAGCGAAAAAGTGCATGCCGATTTGGCAGAGGAGGAGCGTAAAGAATTAAAAGAGCGGGTAAGGAATGTTTCAGAAAAAACGTTAGAACGGCTGCTGGACATGTTGATGGCCAAAGATGAGGAAATGAGGCATTCTGAAGAACCCCGGCTTTTTTTCGAATACCTGCTGGTAAAAATGGCATGTCTCGAACCGCTGATTCCCATTAATGAAATGGTATCCAGACTCGAAGGACTCGAATCAAGATTATGTACAAATTCGAGCGAACAAGACAATGGTGAAATTTTTTCATCAACAGACAAAAACGGGATTCGGGATGTAAAGAATATCACAGAGAAAAGAGCGTCTTCAGAAGTTTTTACAGAGGAATATCCGGATTCAGGGTGGAATCCCGGTACTTGTTTTGGTGCTCAGGCAAGCTCACAATGGGAATATTTCAAGGAACGACTTAAGAAAGAAAATCCGATCCTCTGTTCAAAAGTAGACTGTGGTGAATTTCTTGGAACAGACGAACATTTTTTCAGAATCGGATTCCCGAGAGATCATGTTTTTCTTGACAGTGTGAAGGAAGAGGAACAAATAGTATGTATGAAAAGGCTGGCGAAAGAATGCACCGGTTCCGATCTGGATATAAAAATTGAGATAATGGAAGAGCGCAGAACTGAAGCAAATAGTTTCAGGGGAGACAAAACACCTGACAGCATTCAAAGCGAGGCCTTGCAACACCCTTTGGTTCAGAAAGTAATGGATACTTTTGAGAGTGCGGAAATCAAGGATGTGAAGATCAGGACCGATTAAAGAGAATGCTTTCAAAAGGAGCCGTGTGGCCAAATGTCAGTTTCAAACAATCAGGAGGTATAAATATTGGTGCAAAATTTCGGTAAATTAATGAAACAGGCTCAGCAGATGCAATCCAGGATGCTTAAGCTTCAGGAAGAACTGGCAAACAAGACTGTAGAGGCTGCATCTGGAGGAGGGATGGTTACAGCAACCGTGAATGGAAAATATGAGGTGGTTGCGTTAAAAATCGAAAAGGATGTAGTCGATCCTGAGGACATTGAAATGCTTCAGGATCTCATTACCGCTGCTGTCAACGAAGGTATGCGTAAAGTTCAGGAGATGACGCAGGAAGAAATGGCCAAACTCACCGGAGGAATTAATATTCCCGGATTGATATAGATCCGGCGGCCGATCCGCTGATCTTAATTTTTTTTCACTGCGAAGGTGATTTCGCTGATACATTAAACAACCGCCATGAAATGCGAATTCGTGGCTTTCTTTTATTTGGAGCAGTATGAAAGGTTACCCTCCTCCTGTTCGCAGGCTCATAGCTGAATTTTCAAAATTTCCCGGTATCGGAGAAAAAACGGCGGCTCGATTGGCTACATTTGTTCTTCAGTCTTCCGAATCCGATATGGCACGATTAGCTGAGTGTATCATGGATGTAAAAAAGAAGATCAAGATCTGTGAAGTCTGTTACAATCTTACGGAAAAGGAAGTGTGCGAGATCTGCAGCGATCCTTCAAGAGACAAAGGCGTTATAGGAGTCGTCGAGGATACCGACACCCTTGTTGCCATTGAGGAAAGCGGAGGATTTCACGGTACATATCATGTGCTTCACGGGGTGCTCAGCCCGGCAGAAGGAATTGGACCCGACCAGTTGCGGATCACTGAACTGGTAAAGCGGATACGGGAGGAGGGAGTGCGGGAGGTATTTATAGCGACCAACCCCAGCGTGCAGGGAGAGTCGACGGCCCTTCTCATCAAGCGCATGCTCGAAGGGTTTCCTCTCGTGGTTACCAGAATCGGTATGGGAGTTCCCGTCGGGGGAAGCCTCAAGTATGTTGATAAAATGACGATGGCAAAAGCGATAGAATTCCGCCGGGGAGTATGAGACTGGCCATGGGCGCCGTAAGAGATGTAGACGTCGTTATCATTGCCGACAAAGTACGGGAACTCTTCATTGAAGCAAGCAAGTCCCTTGGCGAAGATGTGGTATGCGCCCTCGAAAAGGCCCGTACCGGGGAATATTCAGAGCTTGGCCGTTTTGCCCTGGACAAAATCATCGAAAATATCGAAATTGCAAAAGATGAGGCCCTGCCGTTGTGTCAGGACACGGGAATTGCCGTTCTTTTCGTACGGCTGGGACAAGATGTTCATTTGACAGGCGGTAACCTTGAAGATGCAGTTCAGAAGGGAGTGCGGGAGGCCTATCGGGAAGGATATCTCAGAAAATCGGTCTGCGATCCCCTGTCGAGAACGAATACCGGTGACAACACTCCGGCAGTTATTCATATCGAAATCGTCGAAGGAGACAGGGTGCAGCTTATCGCCATGCCCAAAGGGGGCGGCAGCGAAAACATGAGCTCCGTAAAGATGCTGACGCCGTCGGAAGGTCTTGAGGGGATAAAGCGCCATGTAATAGAAACGGTCCGCCAGGCGGGACCCAATCCCTGCCCGCCGATCATAGTTGGAGTGGGAATAGGCGGCACTATGGAAATTTCGGCGCTTCTGGCGAAGAAAGCCCTTGCGAGGCAGTTGGATCTCCCTAATCAGGCGGATCCGCGTCTTTCCCAGCTGGAAAAAGAACTCAAGAAGGAAATAAATAACCTGGGCATCGGACCTCAGGGGTATGGAGGCGCCGTAACGGCACTGGCCGTTCATGCGGAAATGATGCCGTGCCACATCGCGAGCCTGCCCGTGGCGATCAACATTCAGTGCCATGTGGCACGGCATCGGGAGACGGTTATATAACCGGACAAAGGCAGTGAACAGGGAACACGAAACACCAGCGCAGAACGTAAAATGTAACCCGGATGAGCCAGTGAAAGCTGAGAATATTCAAAAAGCAGTTCGGATCCACACTCCCCTGACCGATGAAATATGCACTGCCCTTCGGGCCGGTGATGCGGTGCTTTTGAGCGGAACGGTCTTTACGGCCCGCGACGTCGCGCATCGCCGCATCAGCGAGGCACTGCAGCGGGGGGAGGGGCCGCCGGTTCCTCTTGAGGGTGAAACGATATTCTATGCAGGGCCAACGCCGGCGCCGCCGGCCCGGACAATCGGATCGGTGGGGCCTACGACATCCGGCCGCATGGACATTTACACGCCGGCCCTTCTCGATGCGGGCCTCAAGGGAATGATCGGCAAGGGGAAACGATCGGCTGCTGTCCGGGAGGCGATTCGAAGGAACCGCGCCGTCTATTTCGCCGCCATAGGGGGGGTTGCGGCACTGCTTTCCCGTTGTGTCACCGCTGCCGAAGTCATTGCCTATGAAGATCTGGGGACTGAGGCGATCCGCCGCCTGTCAATAGCCGATTTCCCGCTTATCGTAATCAACGACCCTGAGGGACGCGACCTCTACGAAGAAGTGATGAAGAATGTTTGTGACCGGCAAAGCTGAATCGAGTATCAAAAGAGCTGCATGCAGCACCGCGGGTTGGATGTTCAATCACCCTTCACGCCCGTCTCGATGAGCGGCGTTCCGTTCCTGTGCTTCATACGATTCAAATTCTCGGGAGATTTCTTAAATAGTGGCAACTATTCCGGTTTCATTATCCCTCACCAGGCAAGGAAGCGATACCATATCACGGTGTCAAGAATTGTCCGCTAAAAAGATTTATTGACAAAAAACCTGATAGTAATATATACAACCCCCTTTAATACTTCCTGGGAGATTTCTATATGGTTGAAATACGATGGCATGGGCGCGGCGGTCAAGGTGCGGTTACATCGGTGGAAATGCTTGCATTGGCGGCCATTGAAGAAGGGAAATTCGCACAAGGATTCCCCAGCTTCGGTCCTGAAAGAAGAGGTGCGCCGGTTGTGGCGTTCAACAGGATCGACAATAAACAGATAAAGGTAAGATCCGGAATCTATAAACCCGATGTTGTAGTGGTGCTAGATCCGAGTCTTATCGGTTTGGTGAATGTAACTGACGGTCTCAAAGATGATGGCATTCTTGTTGTAAACACAACTAAATCTCCGGACGAGGTAAAAAAAGAAATGAAATTTCCGGGATTGGTGGCCACGGTTGATGCGGCAAAAATAGCGCGTGAAGAACTCGGTGTTCCCATTACGAACACCACCATGCTTGGAGCCGTAATGAAGGCGACACATCTGGTGAAGATGGAATCCGCGGAAAGCCCCTTGAAAGAGAGATTTGGCCGGTTGGCCCCGAGAAATATAAAGGCGATGGCGAGAGCCTATGATGAGTTGAAAATAGCGAAGGCAGCTTAAAAATAATTTGAGGATTAATTCAGATGAAGAAAAAAAAGAAATGGCCGGAAGACTGGCAGGATTTGAACCCCGGCTGCATGGTTTTTGAACCCGGCAGCGCCAGGGAATATCATACGGGCTCCTGGAGAGCCGAAAGGCCCATTTTTGATGAAAGTAAATGTATCCGTTGCGGAGTTTGCTATATCTTCTGTCCTGAAGGATGTATTTCACAAAATAAAAACGGGTATTTTGAGGCTGATCTTGATTACTGCAAGGGGTGTGGAATCTGTGCGCATGAATGCTGGCCCCGCGCCATCAAGATGATAGAGGAGGGTTAACAAGATGTCGAAAAGAATCGGAATGGAAATAGCTCTTGCCGCCGCCGAGGCGGTTGCACTCTGCAAGCCCGATGTCGTTGCAGCCTATCCAATAACCCCAAATACCCACGTGCCGGAACATCTTTCCGATATCGTGGCGGAAGGAAGACTTGATGCCGAATTCATTTGTGTCGAATCGGAACATTCGGCACTGAGTGCCTGTTGCGGGGCATCCGGTGCAGGCGCAAGGTCATTTACGGCGACAAGTTCCCAAGGGCTTGCCTATATGTCGGAGATAATTCCAATCGCCTCTTCTATGCGATTGCCGGTGGTTATGATAGTAGGAAATCGTGCACTGTCCGGACCTATCAACATCTGGAACGATCAAAGCGACATTATGTACCAGCGGGACTCCGGATGGATTTCGATGTTCGCCGCAAATGGTCAGGAGACAATCGATATGGCCATTCAGGCTTTCAAGATAGCGGAACATCGGGATGTGATGCTTCCGGTGAATGTCAATCTGGACGGGTTTCAGCTCACCCACGTGGTAGAGCCTATGGAAATGCCCGACCAGAAGGAGGTGGATTCGTTCCTTCCACCATTCAAGCCGATTGCGACGCTTCATCCCGATAAAATTGTATCGATGGGGACCCTGGGCCTTCCTGAAATATTCAATGAAACGGCAAAATCGAAGGACGAGATTCTGAAAGATTCCAGAAGGGTCATTCTCGAAGTATGGAAAGAGTGGGAAGAAAAGTTCGGACGGAAATACGAACCGATCGAAGCCTGCGAAGCCCGCGGCTCGGATGTTCTCCTCATGACCCTCGGTTCAATGGGTGAAACGGCCGAAGTCGCTGTGGAAGAAGCGCGGAAGGACGGTATTTCAGTGGGGCTTCTCAAACTGAAGCTCTGGAGGCCGTTTCCTTTTGAGGAACTCAGAAAGGCAGTCAAAGGGTGCAAGGTTCTTGCCGTGCTTGACAGGGCAGTGTCATACGGCGGCCCGGGCGGTCCGGTTTTTTCCGAAGTACGGTCTGCGTTTTACGATATGCAGGAGCGGCCTGTTGTAATTAATGAAATAATAGGATTGGGCGGCCGCGATGTTCCTGTGAGCGACTTCAGAAAAATTATAGAAAAGTCGGTGCAGGCAATTAAAACAAAACCTGAAGAGGAATACGAAATATTCGGAGTGAGGGGATCATGAGTATAGTTGAAAACTTTGATTTATATGCCCCGCGGCTCATAGATAAGGAAGAATACTTCAGCGCGGGACACCGTGCCTGCCAGGGATGCGGAGAGGCGCTGGCCATACGGCTGATGTGCAAAGCACTGGGCAAGGATACGGTTGTCGTCAACGCGACGGGTTGTATGGAAGTTATTTCCACTATGTACCCCACAACGGCATGGAATCTCCCATGGATCCATGTGGCCTTTCCCAATGCGGCGGCGGTGGCCGCAGGTGTGGAAGCGGGATTGAAAGTCATGAGGCGGAAGGGCCGGATTCCGGACCGTGATGTCAAAACGGTCGCCATCGGGGGCGATGGAGGAACATTCGACATAGGATTCCAGGCACTTTCAGGCACGATGGAACGTGGACATGATGTGCTTTATGTGTGCTTTGACAATGAAGCCTACATGAACACGGGTATTCAGCGTTCCGGTGCGACTCCCTTTGGTGCCTCAACTACTACTGCTCCGGCTGGAGTAGCCAGTTCCGGAAAGGGGCAGTGGAAAAAGAATATCACGGAAATAATGGTTGCCCACAATGTTCCGTATGTGGCGACAGCATGTCACAGTTATCCCATAGATTTTATGAACAAGGTGAAAAAGGCAAGAAGCATTAAAGGGCCGAGCTTTATCCATTGTCTTTCAGTATGCCCGACCGGATGGAGGGTTCCTTCGGCACATGCCATCAAGATGGGGCGTTTGGCTGTAGAAACAGGTATATTCCCGCTGTATGAAGTGGAAGAAGGAAAATACCGGATGACCTACAGGCCCGAAAGAATACGGCCGGTAGAAGACTATATCAAAGGGCAGGGAAGATTCAGGCACCTTTCACCTGATGAACTCACGGCTATTCAGAAAAGAATAACGCTGGAATATAACAAGCTCCTCGATAAAGTCGATAACCTTCATTCCTGGGGAGAATTACAGGATTGATTATGATGGACTTGAAGACAGTCCTAAAAACTTACGATTCGAGACGGCCTGATAAAAAGCTCCAAAGGCAAGGCGCGCGAATTCTTATAAACGAGGCATATGCAGGATTAAGTGACGAAGAATCAGGCGCATGCGGCATGTGGATTTTTACGCCGTCAACTATAGAATGATAAAATAAGGTGATTCAGGCATGAATAAAATTGTATTCAGCAGCTGGGGCGGGAAGATCGTCGACAACAGAAAAGGAAAATCCTCCAAAACGCCGGCAGGAACTATTACATTCCCTTCGCTTCAATCCGGAGGCGAATTGAAGTCGCTCATGGGTTGGAATGGAATGGTAATCACGGATCCCGAAACCGATGTTGTTTCCCTTACGGTGCGATATCTCAATGAAATCCGGAAAATTTCGTGCGGAGAGTGTTCCGTGTGTATGCTCGGAATCGACAGGCTTCTCGAACTCATAGGTGAACTTGCCGAAGGGGGGGAAGTCAAGGGTATCCTGACTGAAATGGAAGCAGTCGTAAAACAGGTTTCAGTAAACAGCAAGTGCTTTTTCGGGCAATCTGCCGTTATCCCCGTCATGGATGCAATCAAGTATTACAAAGCCGAGTTCCAGGCTCTCGGCGCCGGAGGCAAGCAGAATGATGGCAAGGATTTTGCCGTTACGGTTACGGCGCCCTGCCAGGCGGCCTGTCCCGCAAGCCTTGACATTCCCGGCTATATCGAACTGATTCGAAACAATCGTTTCTCCGATTCCCTCGATCTGATCCGTGAGAGGTGCATTCTTCCAGGAATTATCGGCCGCGCCTGTACGCACCCTTGTGAAGAGGCATGTGTCCGGAATGCGATTGACGAGCCACTTGCGATCCGTCTTCTGAAGAGGGCTGCCGCCGATAAAGTCCTTTCAGGCGAAGGCGATGCACTTGAGAGTTCAGGAAAGCCTAAAGAAGGCAAGGTGGCTATTGTAGGTGCAGGCCCGGCAGGCCTTTCGGCGGCCTATCGACTGAGAGCCAAAGGCTATGGAGTTACCATTTTTGAAGCCCTTCCCAGAGGTGGCGGCATGATCGCTTCGGGCATTCCGGAATACAGGGTTCCCGATGATATTCTCAATCACGAAGTCGATCTCATAAAGAGAACAGGTGTTGAAATCAGATATAATTCACCTATGGAGCATCTTGATTGGAAAAAGTTGCAGAAGGATGGGTATAAGGCACTCTTTATCGCTGTGGGAGCTCATAAAGGAAATAAAATGGGCATTTCCGGTGAAGAAACCAGGTGTGAAGGGTTGGTGGATGGTGTAGAGTTCTTGAGAGATATGAATCTCGGCAAGAGGATCGAGCCGAAAAAGAAAGTCATAGTAATAGGTGGAGGCAATGTCGCGCTGGACTGTGCCAGAAGTTGCGTCCGGCTGGGTTTTGAAGATGTTGAGATTATATACAGGCGATCACGGGCTGAAATGCCCGCAAGTATAGAAGAAATCAAGGGTGCTGAAGAAGAGGGCATAAAGATAAGCTTTTTGGCGGCACCGGTGTCAATAACAGTATCAGATGGGTGCTTCAGATCAGCGGAGTGTTGCAGGATGAAGCTTGGAGAGCCTGATGAGAGCGGCAGACGACGACCTGTTCCTGTGAAAAATTCGGAATATACGATCGAAGCCGACATGATTATATCCGCTATCGGGCAGAGTCCGGCCATTCCTGTGGTGAATGCATCTCAGGAACTGGGGCTCACCTCATGGGGAACAATCAAAGCCGATTCGGCTACTCTGGCAACAACGGTTTCCGGAGTATACGCAGGGGGGGATTGCGTGACCGGTGCTGCGACCCTCATCGAAGCCCTTGATGCAGGCAACAGGGCAGCGGAAAGCATCGATGCCTATTTGGCAGGAAGGGACCGTTCCGATGATCTCTCCTTTAGTGGGGTCGATGTGACGAAGATCCGAACCGACGGATATGTGCCGAAAGAACCGGCGGAAAAGGTAGATTTTCTAGATATCGGCAAGAGAACGTCAAATTTTGAAGAAGTTGAAGGCGGCTTCTCTGTATCTGAGGCGATAAATGAGGCAAAGCGCTGCCTGCGTTGTTACCGGGTTACGGTATGGCAAAAATAATCTAACAGGATTTTTTACATAAAGGGGAATAGAATGGTTACCATAGTTATTGACGGGCGAAAGGTGAAGGCCAAAGAGGCTTCGACAGTATTGGAAACCGCTCGGGAACTGAATATCGCAATACCCACTCTCTGTTACCATAAAGACCTTAGCCCTTTCGGTGCCTGCAGGCTTTGTGCAGTGGAAGTGAAAACGAACGGCACATGGCATCTTGCGGCCTCATGTGTCACACCGGTTGTCGAGGGAATGGAAATCAAGACTGATTCTGATACGGTCAGAGAAAGCAGGCAAATTGCAGCGAAACTGCTGTTCCACAGATACCCCGAAACCGAAGCGGTCCGGCAGGTGGCGAGAGAACTCGGCGTGACCGTTCCCGAAAGAAAAGGGGAAAAACACGAGTGCATTCTCTGTGGCCTCTGTGCCCGGACCTGTAATGAAATAGTGGGCGTAAAGGCGCTCAATTTCGAAGATCGCGGAGTCGGCAGAGATGTTGAGACACCCAGAATAAAATTCGATCCGAACGCCTGTATCGGCTGTGGGTCCTGTGCCTTCGTATGCCCCACAGGATATGTTTCTATGGAGCAGAAGGGCGACAAGAGAATCATCTGGGACAAGGTCTTCAAGATGGTGCCGTGCTCGGTCTGCGGACGGTACTTCGCTCCCGAAGATCAGCTCAGATATATCAGCGAGAAGACAGGCGTGCCCATGTCCGAACTGACAGTGTGCACGAGTTGCAGATAATATTTAAAAAAAAGTAGTTGAAAATAGAAAGTCACTTTGATATTAACCCTAACTTCCGTAAGGAAAAAGTTCTTTAGACACATTGTTCCCCAGTAGCTCAGTCGGTAGAGCAGATGGCTGTTAACCATCGGGTCCGTGGTTCGAGTCCGCGCTGGGGAGCCAAAATTCAATCCGCTGATTTCAGCGGTTCTTGTTTAACGCAAGACCCCGTGGGGTGATCCCCTCGGGGTCTCGTCGTTTCCGGCGTGTCCACGCCGACTTACGCCCGCCCGCACATTTACCCTGATTCTCTATTTCGAAACCCACCGCCTGGGGTTCGGGTGCAATCCTGGGGGTTGCGTGCGCTCTCCGAAAATGTCCTTTCCGAATTCTCCCGTTCTCCGTTTTTCGAGTCGCCTTGTTTAACAGCCCGGTTGCATCCGGGCACCCGCTTCGACATTTCGAACTCCCCTCCGGTAGGTATCTGCCGAAAGCCGGACCAGTGGGTCCGGCGCAAGCGGATTACCAGACAGCGGA
>Ga0172382_10008086_pt1 | contig 14761 bp, 6 predicted proteins | sample Leawel138RmetaG_FD_122245 | JGI IMG/M metagenome (GOLD analysis project Ga0172382, IMG submission 122245) | Leachate microbial communities from a municipal landfill in Southern Ontario, Canada - Leachate well 138R metaG | ecosystem: Engineered > Solid waste > Landfill > Unclassified | place...
ATCTAAGTTTCTATACCGATTTTAAAATTATTCTGTTGACAATTCCTTCTGTCTTGAAATGTGAAGGCGCCGTGTAATAACACTGTTGATATTAAACAATAAAACCTCGGTCAGCAGAAGCTATTGGGGTTTTTATTTTCTTTTCTTCTTATCATATTATTAACTTGATTTGTAAGGAATGAACAACTCCGGTGGAATTATTCCTTTACCTTGCAGCCATATTTCCTCAGGACTGGCACCCCATTTTTCGATAAATTTCTTCTGGTTTGTCTCAAGTCTTTGCTTATATGCTTCATTACCGTCACCGGCAAAACTTCTTGAACGATAATGATGGATAAATACATATTTAAGGATATGTGATTTGAACCCTGCAAGTTGAGCTCTCATACAAAAGTCATCATCCTCATAATTACCCGGAGAATATCTTTCGTCCAATCCACCTATTTTGTCAAATACTTTGCGTTTTATTAATGTACAGAAGAATGCAAGTCTTGGAAATTCAATTTTTTGCCCGATATTTTCATTCTTTATCTTGTCAGCGTATCTCAACATCCCGATAATATCATTATAATCAGCATTTCTATCCAATTGAGGTCCACTTATATTGTTGGAAATCGGACCTGCCAATCCAAAGTCGGGCGACATCTCAAGATGCTCAATCATATCATCAAGCCATTTAGGAGTAACAATAGTATCGTTGTTGCCGATTAGAACATATTGTCCGACCGAAACTCTCAGAGCCATGTTTACACCCTTTGGGAAGCCGACATTTTCACGATTGCTTATTAATTTAATATTTTTATGACGGTTTTTTAGATTTTCAAAATATATAGGTATGTAGTCGCTACTGCCATTATCTACAAGTATGAGTTCAAACGGCACTGCAGTAAATTTAAATATTGAATCAATACACTCCTTTGTGTATTCATATTGATTCTTAGCAAGTAAAATGATTGAGACGAGCGGATTATTATTCTGTTCTGAGTTAGAAATACTTTTAGTTGAATTTTTAGTCGGCTTAAACCAGTCAACTCCCCATAAAGTCATAGAATCAGGTACATTACCCTGTCCGTAGTATTTTTCCAGTTTATCATATAGAATATCAGTACTTTCTTGTACTAATCTGCTTGTTAGGTTTTTGTCTGAGTTTCTGAAACTCTCTTGTCCCAAATGGTAAATGAATAAATCAGTAGCAATCAGCATTCTTGCACCGTTGACAGAAATTCTCCAGCATAATTCAAGGTCATCGTTCCCCAGAAATAACTGTTCATCCAATCCGCCGAATTTGTCAATGAATGACTTACGAACAGCAAGGCAGAAGCCAATCAGAAGCTTTGTTTCTTTATATTTACCGGCATTAATAGTGCTGAGATAATTCGAAATATCATCGTAATTAGAAAAGTCAAATTTTTCTTTTACGTATAAATCAATTTTTTGCCAGCCAGCAACACTGTTAGACAAAGGACCAGCCGCTGCTATATTTTCATCTATAAAGCAGTTAGACAGCTTGTCAAGCCAATTATTCGTCACAATTGTATCGGGATTCAGCATTACAATTAAAGGATTTCTGCTTAAACGTATTCCAACATTGATGCCTGCCGAATAGCCTAAGTTTTTTTCATTTCGTATAAACATACATCGTTCATCACCCTCAATCAGCTTCTTAATTTTAGAAACAGAATCATCTTTTGAATTATTATCTACTATTATTACCTCATCACCTATTCTGAGATGCTTTTTGACAGACGATAAACATTTTTCGATAGTTGCTGAAGAATTATAGGTAAGAATTATTACAGAAGCATGGCGAAGAATGTCAGAAGTATTTTGCATCAGCGAATCATCAGACTTTACATAACTTTTAATTTGTATATTCTCTTCTTTAATTACTTTTTTGTCGTAAGTAATTGTGAAATCGGTAGATATTTTACTCAACCACTTTTCGTGTAATCTCATGATACTGTCTTTAACACCCTTCGCACGTTCAGGTCCGCTCTGTGATTCCAAGTGGTAAATTGTTGATTTTGGCTGATAGACAATCTTAAAACCCATCTCTCGAAGTTTAAAACATAAATCAACATCCTCATAAGCATTCCAATAAACCTCATCTAATCCACCTGCATCGAAGTAAGCTGACTTTCTAAGTAAAAGACAAGCACCTGTGAGTGCTTGATATTCCATGATTTTATTGACTTCCGGGGCATTCTTATTAAATCCACTGTAAATATGCCTTGCCACTAAATTATCACCAATGGACAAATCTTTAATAATAGCCACACCGGCATGTTGAATTGTGTTGTCTTCATAAAGAAGTTTAGCTCCAACAGCAGCGACTTTTGAGTCATCGTCAAGAATATCAGTCATAGGTTTTAACCAATTCCTCATTATGATGGTATCATTATTCAGAAGTAAGATATAATCATATTTTGCTATTCTTGCGCCAATGTTGTTAGCTCTCGAATAACCTAAGTTTCTTGAATTTTTAATGTATATTATATTATCATACTCTCTCTCGAATATACTTACAACCTCACGCGTATTATCTGTCGAATCATTATCAATCAAGATAATCTCAAACAATTTTTTATCGGTAAATCGGTAAAGAGACTCTAAGCAATTTTTTGTCAATTCAGATTTATTAAACAAAGGAATGATAATTGATACAGGCGAATGAGCTGTGTTTTCGGTAATTTCCAACAGCTCAGTATATAACTCTTTATAATCTTCGGCATTCTCCCCAATAGATTTAATTTTTTGCTGCTTTATATTATTCCTGTAATTAACGACTAAATTTTGATTTTGATAGCAAGTATTAATTTCCCGTGCCAAAGATAATGAGTCATTAACTTCAAATAATCTGCCATTGAAGTCAGCCTTGATGTTCTCAGGTATAGCACCTGCATTCGTGGCAATAACCGGAACTCCGGCTGATAATGATTCAAGAGCTGTCATACAGAATGTTTCTTCCCAAGTAGATGCAATTACAACTAAGGAAGAGCCTGACAACTTCTCTGATAAATCTGTAACATTATATCCTCCGAGTAATTTCACGTTCAAGCTGTCGGCAATAGTTTTGACATCATCGTTTGTAATACCTAATACTTGATAATTAATTTCGGATATGTTTAATAATTCAACAGCTTTCAGGAAAACCCATATACCTTTTCGGCTGACCGCATTTCCCAGAAAAGTTATAGTGAAAGTATTATTTGGAGGCAAATCGGCAGATTTCTTGCTTTTGACGATACCGTGTTTGATAACGCGAATTTTTTCTTCGTCAATATTACTATATGCGTTTAATACTTTACTTTTTACATATTCAGAAGGGCTGACTATAATATTGACTTCTTTCAGCAAAGATTCAGCGAGAGTATTACGATATTCAATATATTTATTTACAGGAAGAGGACTTTTTGTACTTGTCAGGTGTCTCCCGGCACTTAGACAGTAATTACACTCATCGTCATTATGGTTTGCCTTGGATTTACCGCAAATTTTACTCGTTTTACTAAGCACCAGATTGTACTCATTGCAAAGCAGGAAATAGTCATGAAATGTTAGCACAACCTTAATATTGAATTTCTTTGATATTATCGGCAATAGTAAAGAAGACCAATTAATAAGATTATGGAAATGTATAATATCATAAGAATTTCCGGCAAGGAGCATGGCAAATGATTCTTCAACCCAATGATTTACTAAGTCCGATGGTATTCCGTTGTAGTACTCATTATTAGGCAACAAGTCTTTCGAAAATATAAGCTCAGTATAATTTTTGTGCTTAATTTCAGTAAAATCAGTATAGAGGTTTGGCGACATACTCGGATATAACAGGGTAGAATCTACATCGTTGCTTAACAAGCTTGAAATATTTCTGGTGTGCAGTTCGGTTCCACCGGTAGAAGTGTTATTATGCAATACATGTAACACTTTTATTTTATCTGATTTTACTCCGATAGCATTTTTAAATCTATCTTGTATATATCGTAATGGATTACGTTTACAATAATCATGTATCTTTTTTGTGTAATTCGGCCATTTCTCGGCAAGCAGTTCTGCATTAGCAAGTTTTCTGTTTGAAATATTCTCGACTTGAGAAAATGATGCTTCACCGGAATGATGTACATAGGTATCGTCGGCACAGTAAATCCTGTAACCTTTGAGCAATGCTCTTTCACAGAAGTCATTTTCCTCGCCGTATCCTAAACCGAAAGCTGTATCAAATACTCCTATCTTGTTTAACAACTCCCTTTTAATCAACATACAAAATCCCACCGCAGTAGGTATTTCAGGATATAGTCTCAGACTGATTTCCTCTATTATATCGGCTGATTCATCGGTAGTTTTATCAAAAGCATTTGAAATGTTCATCACAGGAACTGACAATATCGTAGCATTATTAGAAAGTGGGGATACTATACCGCAATTAACTGTGTATTTAGAACATCTGTCGAGCTTTTCTATCCAATTTTTACTGACTTCTGTATCGGAGTTCAAAATTATTACATCATTCATTGATAGAGTAAAACCACGATTAACATTCTTTATGAAACCTTGATTTTTATCTGATTTTACTAATTTTATGTTTCTATGTGCTGCTTCTAACTTTTCAAATTCATTAATTAGCACAGAATCAGTGCTGCAATCATCTAAAATATATATATCGTGAGTAATGGAAGTGTGCCTTATCACGCTATCAATACATTTCAAAACGTCTTCTCTTGCATTATACACCGGAATTATGATATCATATTTATTACAGGCAATGTCCGGTAATTCACGTTTAACACTATACTTATTTATAAGCTTGTCAGTATATTTATCCAAATCATTATACAACATTACGGTTTCATCATAGCTTGCTTCACTTTTTCTTCGCTCTGCAAGTGCACTGTATGTTCTCGTAACATCAATTGTTTCAAGATAGGTGTCGAGTTCATTTATGTTTAAATCGGAGTTAATATCCGGATTGAATTTTCTTATAACATCATGATAATTATTGACCAGTTTAGGAATTAATACTTTTGTACTGTGTTGGTCATAACAAATTCTAAACACTTCTTCGGCATCATGTGCATCATATTTGCTGATTTCATTTAATATAAATTCTCTTGATACTTTATATTTAAAGCGTCTGCCGGAGAAGTTATTAAAACTAATTTCCATATAATTTTCGGCTGTTACCATACCGTCACCGCCATTTGAGTCAAGTACAATAGCAGCTCTCTTGCTTAGGATAGCCTCGATTACACCTCTGCCTAATGAAAACACAATATCTGCTTCATTTATCATTTCCGCTAATTCATAAGCATTGACTTCGCCAAACCTACCACCGATAAACTTGCAGTTTAATCCTGCTTCATGACAAGAGTTTCTTATGGTTTCTTCATCTCTGGCAGAGATTTTTGCACTTATTACAAGTGCGTTTTTCGGATTAGCTTTAACAGGCTTTCTTTCGTAGAATATTTCGCTGTCTATCAAATTTCCAAACATAAATATTTGAGAATCTTCAATACCACGTCTTATTAAATGTTCTCTAACTTCCGGACTGATAGCAAGATAACGAGAAATACCCAAATTCATACTTGAAGGCTGTTCCAAAAAAGGGATTACACCATGTGCAATTATTATAATCGGCAGATTAGGAAAATGTTTTCTGACTTCTGCTGCATTAATATTATGATGAACATGAGCTATATCGAACTTATCAGCTTTTATAAAATCTAAATTGTCAACAATTTTTATTTTTTGCTCGGTAAATTCTTTTGATATCCTGCCTAAATATTTTGAATATACTGTAACATTGTGTCCCAATCTTTTCAATTGTAATGCAATAGTATAAGTATAAATTTCAGAACCGGTAAAATCAAGTAAATGATGATTACTTAGCAAGATATTAAGTTTACTTTGGTCTGGTTCGACATTTAATTTTTGTACAGGGTTTATCATTTTGTTCTCAATATATTCATCAATTTTCTTAACTATAAACTCAGCTCTATTAGCATAAGTATGATTTTTTATGAGTTGAAGATATCCATTATCGGCAATGCTATTTCTTAAATTATTATTATTTAAATAATATGAGATTTTATCAACTATCTCGTTGTCATTTTTATAAGTAATTAGATGCTCTCCATCTGTAAAGAGTTCGTTTAGGTGATTGACTTCTTCTGTTACGAGGAGTTTCTTTGCTGCTAATGCTTCGAACACCCTCATATTAATTTCTTTACCGTCAGCGGTATTAAATATTATTTTACATTTATTCAAGTAATGATTTGCATCATTCATGTACAGATTGCTGCCGGTATATGTTTTGAAATGATTTTTTATAAGGTTTATTCTTCTGATTCTTTCTTGCAGTCGAATATTACCAATGAAGCCTACATCGTATTCTTCTTCGATATCCAATGGTTTGAATATTTTTGTATCAACGGCATAAGGCATGTAGAAGGCATTCATTCTATCTTTAAAGAATCTGTTATAAATTGTTTTATCACCAACAAATACAAAATCAGCCTTAGATTTGTAGGCTCTTTCCAATGGAGGATGGTTGAGCTGCATATCTTTTCCCGTATGAATATCAATAGGTGATAAGTTATTAGCTATACATATAGAGATATAGCCGTGAGGAACCTGATTATTTTTATAACCTTCATTATTTGGCTGAGCTAGCCAAAGAACCTCGTAACCCATTTTCTCTAATTCAAGACGAATGAAGTTGGGCTGAGCATACCATGTATCACTACTATCAATTATGGCAATTTTATGTTTATGAATCATGATGATGTAAATAAATTGTAAGAATATCTGTTATTTTATGTTTTAGTATTACCTGTAATAGCATAATACAGCTTGTCGTAGTAGATATGTGAATCAGTTTGATATTTGTTGTTTATCAACTTGCTCTTCAAGGTTTCGATAAGGTGCCATGGTTCATAGAATACATTTACTTGAATATCGTACAACTTTGCAAACTCAATGTAGTCAATATACTGCCCGTGTCGCATTAATATCCATAGGTCTTTTCCGCAAACAGCCGGAAGATACATATTCCCGCCTTGGGTACCTATTACAAAGTCAGCATCATTAAACAATGTCAATTGAAGCATGTTTCTCTCTTCAAGTTTTAGGCTCTTATAATATTCATTCAAATCCACAAACCTCTCATCATTATAAGATGCAGATTTAAAATCGAATTCAAAGTATTCGTCGCTTGAAGTGTTCTCAATGAAGTGATTATATACGACAGAATAACCAAAATCCATCAACGTAGTGATAATATTATCCAACTCTTTTCGATCGTAATAATTAATTGGGGCTTTATATTTATGAAACCATTGCCTGAAATATTTATTATTTAATACCACATAAGGTTTTGTCAGTTCAAACGGTAATTTTAAATTAATATGTTTATAATCGGGTGTAAGATAATTATTTGTATTTATAAAACTGTGAATATCTTTATTTTCCCATTCAGCACCGTCCACTGAAATTTGTTTCTTATTGATGAAATCAATTCCGGGATGTATAATATTAACATTCTGATTGTTATTCATCAGACGGATATAATGTTCAGGATTGCCCCATGTATCTCCGATGAATCTTGGATCAACTTCAAAATGTTTGTCTGAAAAATAATAAAATGGTTTTGAACCTTTTCTGGATATCGTATTAAGTGTTATGCCTACTTTTTTCTTAAGATACAACAAATAGGGTATCCATGATATCATTTCATATCCGAACTCGCCAAGGAAGCAAAAGACCGAATTTGATGCTGTACTCTTGTCAATGACTACCGGAGCATTCAAATTAACTTCATTCATATTTAACATCAGTAGATATTTTAAACAGGTCAATATTAGACTGTAAATGCCTCATTTACAGGTACTGTCCAGTTAAACAATTTCCATACCAATAAATTTTCAAATATAAAATGAATTGCAGCTAATCTTAATTCTTACTCAGGTTTAATATTTTACCTACTTCTTCGATGTCAACATTCTCCCAAGATTTCACAGGGCAGGCAATAACAAGTCCGTCACCGAACACTTGAAAAAAATACTTCCACTCTTCGGAGTTAAGACCGACTGCTAAATTAAACTTCTGGCGTGCTGCTTTCATTTGCTGAATAAATGTGTCCGGCATGATGTAAAGTTTGGACTTTTCGTCAATCGGCATGTGATCTGTAAGATTAAACTGTCTGATACTGCAAAACTCGTAAGCAATCTCTTCAAGTTTATAATTTATATAAACGCTGTTAGTTTTAATCTTTATTTCATAAATTCTGTCATTGAAAAAATCTTCATAATAGAACTTGACGTACCCGTTGCTAAATTCAATTCCTTCAATTCTTGATTCACCTCTGAGATCTTGCAATGTCATAAATATTAGATATGAATAAGTAAAACAAAGCAAAAGTAATGCTTTTTCGTCATAATAAAAAAATTTTAAATTAATCTTTTCTATTTGAATTACTTAGGTTAACAAACACAAAATGAAAAATCATGAAGGATATATACTGGATACAAGTAGTATTATAAGTGCATATTTTAAATATTATAGGTAAAGTTACGTCATTTTAACAAATTTATAATTAAACTAAACGGCAAAAGTATGGAAGGTAATTTTTCAAACAGAGTAAATGACGTTATAAGGCTTAGTAGGGAAGAGGCTATTAGGTTGGGTCATGACTATATTGGTACGGAACATCTTCTACTTGGAATTATAAGAGAAGGTGAAGGACTAGCTGTAAAAATTCTGAAAAATCTTGGAACTGACTTATATAAATTAAAGAAAGGTATAGAAGATACTGTTCGTTCATCAGGTTCAACCCTGACAATCGGTAATATTCCGCTTACAAAACAAGCAGAGAAAGTATTAAAAATAACTTATCTTGAAGCTAAGTTTGTCAGGTCGGAAGTAATCGGCACAGAACATTTACTGCTTTCATTACTAAGAGACGAAGAGAATATAGCAGCACAGATATTATCACAGTTTTCTGTAAATTATGAAAATACCAAGAAGGAACTTGAGAATATTCTATCCGGAAATCCTTCTTCCGGACAAGTGAAACAAAGTACAGCTGCTGCTTCTAAGCAAAAGCAACAAAAAGAGAAAGTCAAGACTCCCGTACTCGATAATTTCGGTAGAGATTTGACTAAACTCGCACTCGAAGGCAAATTAGATCCGGTCATCGGTCGAACTAAAGAAATAGAAAGAGTGTCGCAGATACTTTCGCGTAGAAAAAAGAATAATCCGGTTCTGATAGGTGAACCCGGTGTTGGTAAAACAGCAATAGTAGAAGGTCTTGCACTAAAAATAATTCAAAAGAATGTTTCAAGAGCTTTGTTCGATAAAAGAATTGTTACTCTTGATTTAGCTTCTTTGGTAGCCGGTACAAAATACAGAGGACAATTTGAAGAGAGAATGAAAGCAGTCATCAACGAGCTTGAAAAGGCAAAAGATGTTATTCTCTTTATTGATGAAATTCACACTATCGTAGGTGCCGGCGGTGCTTCCGGCTCCCTGGACGCATCTAATATGTTTAAACCAGCTCTTGCAAGAGGTGACATACAGTGTATAGGTGCAACTACATTAGACGAATACAGACAGTATATAGAGAAAGACGGTGCTTTAGACAGGAGATTCCAAAAAGTTCTCGTTGATCCTCCAAGTATTGATGAAACAATGCAAATCCTCAATAATATCAAAGATAAGTATGAAGAACATCATAATGTTGCTTATACCGAAGATGCTGTCAATGCTTGTGTTAAATTTGCTGAACGTTATATAACTGACAGGATGTTCCCTGATAAAGCTATTGATATACTCGATGAAGCAGGTGCGCGTGTTCACCTTGCAAATATCGTTGTTCCTAAGGATATTGTTGAAATTGAAGAAAAAATCTCTGAAGTAAGACAGGATAAGAACCTTGTTGTCAAAAAACAAAACTTTGAAGAAGCGGCAAGACTTAGAGATCTTGAGAAAAAACTTCAAAATGACCTTGAACTAGCCAAACAAGCTTGGGAAAGCAAAGCAAGTGAATTGGTTTTTCCGGTTACTGAAGACGATGTTGCCGATGTGGTTGCTATGGTCACGGGGGTTCCTGTTAATAAAATTGCAGAAAGCGAAAATACTAAACTTCTCAGCATGGCTGATGAACTGAAAAAAATGATTGTTGGTCAGGATGAAGCTGTTGAATCACTTGCAAGGGCTATCAGAAGAGCAAGAGCCGGACTCAAAGATCCTTCAAGACCAATCGGTTCTTTCATGTTTCTCGGTCCTACCGGTGTTGGTAAGACAGAGCTTGCTAAAGCTTTATCAAGAGTAATGTTCGATTCTGAAGAAGCTCTTATCAGAATTGATATGAGCGAGTATATGGAAAAATTCTCTGTATCAAGATTGGTCGGAGCACCTCCCGGGTACGTTGGCTATGAAGAAGGCGGGCAATTGACAGAAAAAGTACGCAGAAAACCATATTCCATCATTTTACTTGATGAAATTGAAAAGGCTCATCCCGATGTGTTTAATATATTGCTTCAAGTGTTCGATGATGGTTTGCTTACCGATGGCTTAGGCAGAAAAGTAGATTTCAAAAATACAATAATAATCATGACTTCAAATGTCGGAACCAGAGATGTTAAAACCGGTGGCAGAATCGGATTCTCTACCGATAAAGGAAGAGAAGATTATGATCATGTAAAATCTACAATTGAGGACTCTGTTAAGAAATTGTTTAATCCTGAATTTATCAACAGGATTGATGATTTCATCATATTCCATCAGCTGATGAAAGAGCATATCTATGGTATAATAGATATTCAAATGGATGCTCTAATGAATAGGATTCGCAATAGTAAGATGAGTTTTGAACTGTCTGACGCAGCCAAAGACTTTATTGTCGAGAAAGGTTATGATGTCAAATTCGGTGCAAGACCTCTCCGTAGAGCACTTCAGAAGTATATTGAGGATGAACTTGCCGAATTATTCCTTAAAGAAAAACTCGGTAAGGGAGCTAAAATTTATGGTGATATTGAAGATTCCGGTACTAAGTTAAAATTCTCTTTTGAACCCGGTGAATCACAGATTGATGAGAAAGAGTTATCTAAGAACTTGTTGAATAAGAATTACGAAGATTCTCTGATTGGTGCAGACTTCGATGATAACATATCCTCAAACTGATATTGCTTTGACTTAAATAATATTATAAGATTCAAGCTGCTTCCGATTAATAATCAGGCAGCTTGATTATTTTTGACGCAGTAAACAAAGTACATGAATGAAAACAATTTCTCTTCATACATTAGGATGCAAGGTTAATTTTGCAGAAACAGCTCAATTGAAAGATAAATTTGAATCAATGGGCTATAAGATTACCGATTTTGGAAACAAATCGGATATTGTACTTATTAATACATGCTCTGTAACAAATAATGCAGACGTCGAGGCTCGTAAGTTAATACGAAGAATTAAACGCGAACAACCTCAATCCTTTCTTGGTGTAATGGGTTGCTATGCTCAGCTCAAGCCGGAAGAAGTAGCAGCGATTGAAGGAGTAGATGCAGTGTTCGGTCAGAGGGAGAAATTCAGAGTTCCTTTACTTCTTAATGATATGCTGGGAGCCGAAAAAACTCAAGTTAATGTTTCATGTATTGATGAATTACCTTTTGATGCAGCAATTACTACCGATAATGAATTACGAACGAGAGCATTCTTTAAAATGCAGGACGGTTGTAATTATTTTTGCTCTTTCTGCACAATACCTTTCGCTAGAGGCAACAGCAGAAGCATGGAATTTGACAGAATTCCTTTTCATATCAATAAGATAATCGAGGCAGGATATAAAGAAGTAGTTATTTCCGGTATCAATTTAGGTGATTATTCTGCTCCGAGTGGTGAGAAGTTCAAGGATGTAGTTAATATGATAGATATGATGGATGTTGATTTGAGGGTTAGAATATCTTCAATAGAGCCTAATTTATTAAATGACGATATACTCCATACAGTTAAGAATTCTAAAATATTCTGTCCTCATTTTCATATTCCTCTACAAAGTGGTTCTCCGGAAATTCTTAGAAAAATGAAAAGAAGATATAAATCAGATTATTACAAGTCTCTGATTTATAAAATTAAAGATAATATGCCGGACTGCGGTATCGGTGTTGACGTTATAGTTGGGTTCCCGGGTGAAACCGATGAACATTTCATGCAAACTTACAGGCTTTTGGAAGAGCTTCCTGTTTCATATCTACACGTTTTTACTTATTCTGAACGAGATAATACTCCCGCTGTCAATTACTCGGGGAAAATACCTGTCAATATCCGTAAGGAAAGAACAGCAAAATTAAGAGAATTGTCCGCTTTGAAACAAAAGAAATTCTATATGTCCCAAATCGGAAAAATAAAGACAGTGATTCCCGAAACTTATTTACCTGATGAAGGTGTATGGAAATGCTGGTCTGAAAATTATGTCAGAGTAAAATTTCATGCTCCGGCTGATTTAAAAAAGGGATTTCATAAGATAAAAATTGATACTGTAAGCGGTGAATTTGCTTATGGTGAAGCAATAAATTCATAAATTCGTTTTAATTGCTTGTTTGTAATAAGTATTTTCTTTATTTTAGAGAATATTATATATTATATATGAGTAGTATAAATGAGCTTAGCAACTATTAGACTATTTATCTTCAGCTATTGTCTGTTACTGGTTAGTTATGCAAACAATTATTCTATTGAACAAGATAAACATGCAATCATCAAAAATGAAGATACATTAGGATATTTCTACCGGGGAACAGCTAATCTCAGTACTGCTGAAAGAGCAGAAATTAGTAATAAAAAACTATCATTGCTCGATATTAATGAATTTAACGACAGTTTATTGATAATAGAAAACGATTCACTCTTCTCGTTGATTAAATATAATTCCATCCCACTAATTTCAATTGATTTAAATGATGAAAAACTCTTAAACCTCAGCAAGGAAGTACAGATTCGTTCAATTTACGATAATCTTGTCAAATCTCTCAAAGGAGAACCAGAGCAGCTGTTCATAACTGCAAATATTTACAATATCATTTATTCATTATTGATTGTTATTGCTGTTTCTATTCTTATATATTTGGTGTTGAGATACACGCCATTGCTATTTGAAACAATCTCTAATAGAGAGTTCAAATTCCTAAAAGTTATAAAGTTTAGAAATATTGATATAATGACTCCTATGTCAATAATTGCCACAATTATTGGAGTGCTGCAGCTCTTAAGAATTTACATTATATTTTTAGTGGTTAAGTACGGAATAAATCTTGTACACGGTTTTTGGACAAATGATGAATCAGAATACCTGAGTGAAATTTTTGACGGCATTATCACATCACTGTTCTTGACAATTTTGATGTACTATGTATTTAAAATCATATTATCGGTGTTTAATACATTTGTAGATAAACTAAGCAAGTGGAGAGGATCTATTATCAAGTCTGTACAAATCCAATCATTAGAAATTATGTCAGAAGACAAGATAGCCGATGTAATCATACTTATCGCAAAGATAAGCAGAGTGCTTGGATTGATTAGCGTTTTATACTTATATACAACCCTTTTGTTCGGACAATTTGACTATACACGTACTTGGTCTGTTACCTTGTTACATTATGCACTCAGTCCTTTAAATGATTTGACAAATTCATTTATCGCATATCTGCCTAATTTATTCAATATAATAATAATATCAGCTGCAATTTATTATTTTTCAAAACTATTAAAATTTATCTTTCTTCAGATACAAGCAGGCAATATACAGTTACCCGGGTTTTATGAAGAATGGGCATTACCGACTTTTAAAATAACGAGATTTTTATTATTTGCTTTTGGTGCAATAGTAATATTTCCGTATCTGCCGGGTTCTGATTCTCCGTTCTTTCAAGGGATATCAATTTTCATAGGAGTTTTATTTACACTAAGCTCATCATCAGCTGTTTCAAATATAGTTGCCGGTACTGTATTGACTTATATGCGTCCGTTTAAACTTGGAGACAGGGTTAAAATATCGGATGCAGAAGGTGACGTCATCGAGAAAACTTTACTTGTAACAAGAATCAGAACCATAAAAAATATTGATATTTCAATTCCTAACTCAATGGTGTTGTCAAGCCATATAATAAATTTCAGTTCAAATGCAAAATCTTCGGGATTGATTATACATACTACTGTGACTATAGGATATGATGTACCTTGGAAAATAATTCACGAACTTCTCATTAAATCTGCAAAGATGACTGAAGGGATATCTAATAAGCATGAACCTTTTGTTTTACAGACTGCTTTGAATGATTTCTCTGTCGCTTATGAAGTCAATGCATATACCTCAGAAGTAAATTCACTTGCTAAGATATATTCAGAACTACATTCTCATATTCTGGATGTCTTCAATGAGTCGGGTATTGAAATAATGTCGCCGGTATTCTGCTGTCAGAGACGGTAATCAATCAACTATACCGGTAGAGAATCTACCCAAAGATTACAAAGCCCCCGAATTTAATTTGAAAAACTCAATTTTCAATTTTAAAACTTAAGTAATATATTATATCTTTATTTTGTTGAAGGTTATACTATTTGTTTGTATTTTTTAGTTCTGTGGAAATGTTGATTTTGAAATTAGCAGCCTGTTAAATAACGTTTTTTATTAAGTTTATGATGAAGAATACTCGAAATATGCTTGTTGATAATCCTGTTGATAAATAATAATTTTGAACAAAAA
>Ga0172382_10008087_pt1 | contig 14759 bp, 14 predicted proteins | sample Leawel138RmetaG_FD_122245 | JGI IMG/M metagenome (GOLD analysis project Ga0172382, IMG submission 122245) | Leachate microbial communities from a municipal landfill in Southern Ontario, Canada - Leachate well 138R metaG | ecosystem: Engineered > Solid waste > Landfill > Unclassified | place...
TTTCAGGAGCGAGCGAAGAATCTGTTCCAGCGAAATCGCTAAATTTCAGGAGCGAGCGAAGAATCTGTTTCAGCGAAATCGCGAAATTTCAGGAGCGAGCGAAGAATCTGTTCCAGCGAAACCGTGAAATTTCAGGAAGGAGCGGAGAACCTACTGTTAAAAGAAATGTGTTTAACGAACAATAGTGATTACTCTTGGCGCTTCCACCGCAGTGTTGCTACCAAATGATCGATGTCAGCCACAATGTAATCGATCACCGGCTGCAGCGAATCGTTGTTGGGTGTAACATTAAAATACAAAGCGCCGCGCAAAAAACTGTGCGTACTGTCGGTTACCCAAAACTGAAATGGGGAAGCCACATCGCTTCCTTCGATGGTATACACCAACCCGTAAACATTGCGGTCGGGCATGTTGATGGTCGATTCTTTGATGCCGACAGCTTTGGGGGCATGTTTAAAAACCATTTCGTGGGCATCTTTTTGCAAGTTGTAAAGCGGGATGGTGTCGAGTGGTTTATAGCTCAGATACACCGAAGCACGATAGGCCGGGTAGTCGATGTTCATCCAATAAGGGTTTTCCTGGTCGGCCTCGTCGAAACGCAGACGTGCCGAAGCCGAATATTCAAACTGGAAGGGAAAGGTGCTGTCGAATGGCTGATAAGCATGCGGCGGCAGCTCGAAGCGCATGTATCCGCGTGGCCGCGGATAGGTTGGCTCGTTATTACACGACCCCATTGCTATTATTATTAAAACAAAAAAAGAATAAACGAGGATGCGGTTGTAGGATGATAGCATGCGAGGGCGCTTACGTTATTTTTGTGAGGATTTCTTCGATACGGCGGTTGCTCACTTTCTTGATAATAAACTCGAAATTCAAAAATTTAGTGCTTGCATTTACCGGCGGTATGCGGCCTTCAATCTCCAGTATCAATCCCGCCAACGTCTCGCTGTCGCCTTTGATATATTCAAAAAGCCGATCTTCGATATTAAGGATCTTGCAGAAATCATTCAACAGGATTTTCCCTTCAAACAAATAATTGTTATCGTCGATTTTGGTGTAGGCGATCTCGTCTTCTTCGCTGTCGAACTCATCGGATATCTCACCCACAATTTCTTCAAGCACATCTTCCAGAGTCACAATTCCGGAGGTGCCGCCATATTCGTCCACCATGATGGCCATGTGGATTTTCTTTTGTTGGAACTCTTGCAGCAGGTCGTTTATTTTTTTGTTTTCGGGAACAAAGAAAGCCGGACGCAACAGAGCTTTCCAGTTGAAATCGGCGGGTTCGTCCAGGTGCGGCAGCAGGTCTTTTACGTAAAGAATGCCCACAATTTTGTCGAAATTGTCGGTGTAGGCCGGGATGCGCGAGTAGCCGGCATCCAGGATGAGTTCCATCAGCGCGGCATAAGAGGTATTGATCTCCACGGCGGTAACGTCGAGGCGTGGCTTCATAATTTCCTTAGCATCGATGTCGCCAAATTTGACGATGCCTTTCAGGATTTTGCGATCATCTTCGTCGGTATCGTTGTTGGAGGTAAGCTCGATGGCTTCGGAAAGCTCACTCATCGAAAGCTGTGGCGGGTTGCGCTGCAAACGGCGGTCGATAAGCGACGAACTCTTTACCAACAAACTGCTAAGCGGATAAAAAATGGTGATGAGGGCTCGCAAGGGACGCGCCATAAATACAGCAAATTTCATCGGATTGGTGGAAGCGTAAATTTTGGGCATAATCTCGCCAACTATCAGCAGCAGTGAGGTTACCACCACCACCTGCACCACAAAAGCAAATACCGGACTACGCGATAAGTCCACCAGATTGGCTACCACATAGGTCGACAGCACAATGATGGCAACGTTTACAAAGTTGTTGGTGATGAGAATGGTAGCCAACAAGCGTTTTGGGCGTTCAAGCAATTCATTCACCAAATCGTGGGTGCTGTTGTGGTCTGCGCGCAGTTGTTTGCGTTGGGTTGGGTTTAACGAAAAAAACGCAATTTCCGATCCGGAGATCAATGCTGAAGCCATCAGCAACAATAGCATCACCACCACACCCAGTATTACATGAAAAGTAACTGGTCGGAAAAAAACCTCATTGAGCAGGAGCAATTCCTTCAGAAGTGAGGCAGCATCGGGGTCTTCCAAAATTATGTTCGATTAATTCGACAAAATGATTCATTGCAAAAACAGGTGCAAAAATAGCGATTTAAATTCCTGCACCTATTTTTGTTGGAGAAAAGGAGGCGTCAACCGGCAATGGATCAGAACGGAAGGTCGTCGGTAGGGCCTTCCTCGGGTGGAGGCTCCTGGAAGTTTTCGGCTGTTGCCGGAGGCGGTGCCTGGTAACTCCCTTGCTCGTGACGGGGTGTAAGCCGGTTGATCTTGTCGGCGATTACTTCGGTGAAATAATGTTTTACACCATCCTTGTCGTAAGTGCGCGTTTTCAGCTTGCCTTCGATGTACACCATGTCACCTTTCACGAGGTTTCTTTCGGCCAGCCAGCGCCACAGCACCACGTTGTGCCATTCGGTTTGTTCCACCCAGTTGCCTTCTTTGTCTTTGTAACTCTCGGTAGTGGCCACCGATACAGTGGCGCGTTTTACGCCGCTTTCATAAGTTGTTATTTCCGGGTCTCTGCCCAGATTTCCAATGAGGATAACTTTATTAATGCCTGCCATAGTTTTAGGTATTTATGATTAATAATGAACAAATGTAAATAATTATCCTGAAAAATGTTGATTTAAAACCCGTTTTTTTTCAGAAAACTTTAATGAGCTTGTTTTCGTGAGTTTATTAAATTTGTAATTTATTACTAATCAATACCCAATGAGGCTGCTTGCGCAAATATTTTTATTGCTGACTTTTGTTGCTTCGGCGCAAGGGCAGCTCCAATACCAAACTGCCGACAGTATACGCAGGGCTTTATCAGAAATAGGCTCGGTGAATCGTACAGCGAAAGTAGAGCTGTTGATAAGGCTTTCGTCAGAAACTTTTTATTCAGATACCAGTCTGGCTTTTAGCTATGCCAACGATGCACTGGCGCTGGCACAAGCTTCGCGAAACAAAGAGCTGATGGCCAAAGCGGCCAAAAACCTGGGCAAGCTTTTTTATCGCAAAAGCGATTTTACGAGCGCATTAAAATATTTCAACCTTACCCTGCAATACAATACTGTGGCCGGCAACGTACCTGAGATAGCTGCCAGCTACAACAACATCGGCGTGGTTTTCAACAGGCTCGGGTATTACGACCTGGCGCTCAAAAATCATTTGCAGCAGCAGCGCATCAATGAGGAAACCGGCAATCTGCAGGGGTTGGCTATTTCCAACCGCAACATCGGCAACATTTATATTAATCTGAAAGAAAACGACAAAGCGCTGCTGTATTATCAGGCTTCGCTGGAATTTTCGGAACAACTCGACGACAGTGCTTCTATGGCTACCGCTTTGATTAATCTTGGAGTGGTCAACATGGAGTTGGAGCGCTACGAGCAAGCCCGTCGCTATCTTAACCAGGCGTTGCTGATCAAAATAAAAACCAACGACAAGGTGAATATCACTGCACTCTATGCTAACCTGGGCGTGGTAGCAGCTTCTGTGGGTGAGCCACGCCAGGCCATCAGCTATTTCAGCAAAAGCCTTGACCTTGCACGGCAAATCAACCACCGGCATTACACGGCTGTAGCGCTCAAAAACCTTGGCGAGACGTTCCTCAAACTTGGCGAGCGGCTCACAAGCTTTGGCTATCTGCAGGAGGCCCTCACAGTTTCCGAAGAGATAGAAGCGCGCGATCTTACTGCCAGCATCCATGCTACCTTGTCGCAATGGCACGAAGAGCAAAACGATTTCGCAGCAGCGCTATACAATTTCCGCATTGCTACTGCTATACGCGATAGCCTGCTGAATACCGAGAAGAGCCGCCAGATGAAAAATATGCAACTGGTGTATGAGGTAGAGAAAAGAGAGACAGAAATTTTAGGGCAGAAAGTAGCTATCGAACGGCTCAAAACCGGGCAGGTTTATTTGCTGCTCGTAATCATTATGGTTTTGACGCTGGTGTTTGTGTTTTATTATCGCTATCGCACCAAACGCAGGCTGAGCCGCCAGCTCGAAGTGAAAGTGGCAGAGGCGCTGCACAAAGAAAAAGAACAACAGCAGATCATTGCGCATCAGTCGAGCCTGACCTCCCTGGGCGAGCTGGCTTCGGCGATAGCGCACGAGATAAAACAGCCTCTGCAAAATATTTCACTGGCCAACGAGGACTTACAGATAGAAAACGCTGCCGGCAATGTGAATAAACAGTCCATTGCCGACATTACTACCGATATTGCAGAGGACATCCGGCGCATAAAATTTATCATCAGCGAGGTGAGTAATTTTTCCAGAGGTCAGCTCGAAGACATCACCGAGTGGTTCGACGTCAACACCCGCATCAGAAATGCTTTTTCGCTGGCGCGGATAAAATTTTCAAACACACACATCCGGGTCGATTTCGATCTCGACGAAAACATCCCCAAAATCCTTGGCAATCCTTATAAATTTGAGCAAGTGATTGTTATTTTTTATAATAATGCCAAAGATGCTATTGAAGAAAAAGAACAAACACTAAACGTTTCTTTCGATAAGAAAATGGTTGTGAAGAGTTATTATCAGGATTCCAACGTGATCATTGAAGTGGCTGATAATGGCATCGGTATTCCTAAGGAAAATCACACGCGGATTTTTATGCCGTTTTTCACCACCAAGCCGCTGGGCAAAGGCTCCGGACTGGGATTAAGTATTTCGTTGGGCATCGCCAAAGAGATGGGAGGCCTCATAGAAATAGAAAGCGACGAAATGGAAGGCACTCTGATGCGGCTGAAGATACCGAAAAAAAACCTAAAGCCTCTGCGGTGAAAAACAAAGAAAAACCACAGAGGACACGGAGTTTTTTCACAGAGTTCACAGAGATGTTTCTCCGTGCTCTCTGCGTCTTCTTTGTGTTCTCTGCGGTTTAAAAAAATTAGTGTACAGTCAAAAGAATCCACGAATTCACACGAATTGGGCGAATGAACACGAATTCATAATTTTAAAATAAAAACTAAGAAAAACCTCTGCGTCTCCGCGTCTCCGCGGCGAAAAAATGAAGAAAAACCACAGAGGACACGGAGTTTTTCACAGAGGACACGGAGTTTTTCACAGAGTTCACAGAGATGTTTCTCCGTGCTCTCTGCGTCTTCTTTGTGTTCTCTGCGGTTAAAAAAAATTAGCGGAAATTGGCTCAATTGGCGAAGATTGGCGGACAGGCATTCATCAATCTAAAAAATCATTAAACACTTTCAGGAATTCTTCGGGTTGGTCGGCGTGCAGCCAATGGCCGGCGTTTTCGATGGTTTTGATGTCGGCGTTGGGAAAATTGCGGTAAATCTGATCGAAGTCATCGTAGCTCACATAGTCGGATTCGGCGCCACGGATAAACAGCGCGGGCTTGTCGAAAGTTGCAGTGGAGTGTATTCCCTCGAAAACCTCGTCAATATTCATGTTGATGGCCTCCAGGTTGAGGCGCCAGGCAAAGCCACCCCCATGCTGACGGCGATAGAGATTTTTCATGGCAAACTGCCGCACGCGTTTGTTTTTGATGGTTTCAGCAAGTTGTTGGTCTATCGCGCGGCGCGAAGCAGCCTTTTCAAAATCAATAGCCATCATAGCGTCAATCATATCCAGGTGCCGGTGACGCCGCTCGTAGGCGCGCAGGCTTATGTCGGCCACGATGAGTGCTGAAGGAACCTCCGGGTTTTCGAGTGCAAAAGTCATGGCTACTTTGCCGCCCATGCTGTGTCCGAGAATAATCGGATTCTTGAGCTGGTGCTCGTTGATGAATTCACCCAAATCGGCGCACATTGCAAAATAATTAAACGTCGGGTCGTGGGGTGAATGCCCGTGGTTGCGCTGGTCGGGAATAAACACATGGTAGCGATCCTGAACGCTGTGTGCAAACGACACCCAGTTGTCGGAAACGCCAAAGATACCGTGCAGGATGATCAGCGGCTGCCCCTGTCCGTATTCGCGATAGAAAAGTTTCACAATACCGCAGTTTAATTGTTGGATTTAAAAAATAGCAGCTCTTCGTGCAAGCCGTCGCCGGGGCGTTGCGGAATTATTGCTCCCGACTTGGCACCGGAGGGGTAAAACCAATACACCACAATGTCTATTTTGTTGTGATATTCGGTATGATAAAAGCTGAGCAACTGATTGAGCGGTGCCACTGCGCCATTGTAATAGCGGAAGATGGGTTTGTGATATTCCACCTCGGCAGGAACGTTCTGCGTAAAAGCGCCCGTGTCGTCAACGGAGAAATAGCCGTAATATCCCGCAGGGTAATTGGCCGGAAGGGCACCGATGCCGGTCAGCGAGTCGAGCACTGCTGTGGCAATAGCATCGTTGGCAGCATTGCTAAAGCTGATGTAGCCCCACACCGTCCCGTAAGGAATGCGGCGCACGGTGTCGTGGTTTACAGTAAGTGCCTGCGGCGACGGAAAGTCGAGCACCATCAGGCTGTCGCCAACGGTGAGGGTGCCGGTGTTGATATTTTGGGCCACTTTGATGGTAAGATTATAAACGCCATTGGCGAGGGTTCCCAAACCGACATCTGCAGTGGCAGCACCTTTCAGTATGTTCTGATCACCATATTTGTCTTTTTGAATGTCCGGCAGGTTGATTTCGAAATTGTTGCCGTTGGTCTTCAAACCATTCCTGATAGAGTAGGTGACGGGATAGGTCTTGAGGTCGGTTTCGAAATGCAAAAACAGGTATTTGGCTCCGTAGTTAACGGTTTCGTAAATGTCCACATTAACTGTTTGCAGCGGAGTGGTTCCGGGTTTGTCATCCTCGCAGCCGGCAAAGGTAAGAAGTACGAGAGTCAGCACCAGAGCAATGGGTAAAATCAAAATGTGTTTTTTCATGTTTTTGATAATAAGAAATTCATTCGGTCGAAAACAGATCAGAATTGTTGATAAGCATAACCGAATTTTGACAAAGATATTTTGCCGGAAAGCAGTAGGATTCGTCAAAATTTTATCTTTGAAAAATTGTATTTATTTGTTGCGGGCTAAAGCCCGCGCGAATCTCTTCAGGTATTTCCGAACTCTGCCCTTCAGGGCAGAGTTAGTAAAGCAACGAAGGTGGGGTCACGAATAAGAAACAACACCAGAATCTCACAACTCATCGCGATATTTTTAATAAAAAATTTTGAGCATCATGTCATCAAAACCCCAACAATTCCCGATCTCCGACATTGCCCACGGCATGTGGCGCCTCCACCAATGGAACCTGACTTTAGGGCAGCTTCAGCATTTTGTGGAAGAAGCCATCGGCATGGGTATCACCACCTTCGATCATGCCGACATTTATGGAAATTACACCTGCGAAAGTATGTTTGGTAATATGCTTGCGCAAAAAACTTCGTTACGACAGCAGATGCAACTGGTGACAAAGTGTGGCATCCGGCTCGTTTCCGTGAACCGACCGGAAAACAGGTTTCATACCTACGACACTTCCGCCAGCCATATCATACGTTCTGTGGAAACATCATTAAAAAATCTTCGCACCGATTATCTGGACTTGTTGCTGATCCACCGCCCCGACCCGCTTTTGGACGCCACTGAGGTGGCCAAAGCCTTTTCCGATTTGCGTAATTCGGGAAAAGTGTTTCATTTTGGTGTTTCAAATTTTAAACCCTGGCAATTCGACTTATTGCAATCGCAGTTGGATTTTCCGCTGGTTACCAATCAGGTAGAGGTTTCGTTGCTAAAGATGGATGCCATGCACGATGGCACTTTGGATCAATGCCAGCAACGGGGGATTCGCCCTATGGCCTGGTCGCCGCTGGCCGGCGGAGAATTATTCGGTAAGGCCGCCACCCCACAAACTGTGCGTTTGCAAAAAACCCTCAACGACGTGGCTGCGGAGATGAAAGCGGCTCCCGATCAGGTGGCGCTGGCCTGGCTGCTGCGGCACCCGGCGCGCATCGTTCCGGTGGTGGGCACCGGCAACATCGACAGGCTGCGGGGAGTCGCCGACGCACTAAAACTAAACCTTAGCCACGAGCTGTGGTTTCGGTTGTGGACAGCCTCTGCGGGGCATGAAGTTCCGTAGAGAAGTCGGCAAGCGGCAGGCTTCAGTGTGTTTTGCTGGCAAACAATGGCAGCAATTACTTTCCAAAAAAACCATCGGGCGACAACAAGGAAGTTTCTCCCAGCGTCACCCGATGAATTGTTTAGTAACAACGCCTTTACCTCACCACTATCTTCCCGGTTTCGTTAAGGCCGGCGGGGTTGGTGATGCGATAGATGTAGGTTCCTGCAGGAATGCCGGAAATGTTGACATTTGATTTATTATCAGCCAGTGTTTTTTTCAGCATGGTTTTTCCACTCATATCATTCAGGCTAAAGGTAGCCGAAGTGTAGGCCATGCTGTATTCGACATACACCATTTGCGAGGCGGGATTAGGAAAAACAATGGCCTCGGTAGAGCTTATCTTATGTTCCAGATCATTGGTGCCGGTGATTAGGCCATCCTTGTCGGTTTTGATGAACATGGCCGACATATCATAAAAGTTTGTCCATGGTGCCGGGCTGAAGGCTGCAAGTATTGCTATTTCGCCATCAGCATTTACGTTCATTTTGTACGCGTCATACGTGGCATTGGGTTCTCCGATGTATCGGTGCCATATTACCTCCAAATCTGGCGTAAGCTTCATGAGGTTTATTTTGGCCGGTTGCATTTGCGGAAACATTTGGATTGTCAAATCACCATTAAAACAAAAAATCAAATTGCCATCCGGTAAGATTTCGATGGATTGACGGTAAGCCGGGCAAGCCGCCGAATCAGGGTAGGTAGAATATATGAATGATTTCAAAACGGTGGTATCATTTTTCATTTTTAAAAGTCCTGCTCTCCAGCCCGTATCGGCACCCCATTTAATCCACTGCCCGCCCAGATAATATACCGAATCATTGATCGGTTCATGCTTGAAAAAATTGAAGAAGTTATAAGGCAACGCCAGGTAGCTTTGCAGTCCAAAATCGGCATAATAATTCCCAATAATACCTGAAAAGTCGGGGAACCCCATCAATTTAACAACACCTATAAAGGCTTGAAAAGAGCCGTCTGCTTTCACATCAAAATCGTAAGGAGTGATTATGCTGCCGTCAAGCTCTTCAGCTTTAAAGTTAATGAGTTCGCCTAGTTTTGATACTTCTATATAGAAAGGCATAAGCGAATTCGAAGTGCCATAACTATTCATATAGTAAAAACTTCCATTGTTGAAAATTGCGCGGCCATGAACTACGCCATAAGGGTATAGCTCATCTAACAATATTTGGTAGTCGTCGATGAGGTTGAGCTGCAAATCCAGCTTTTGCATTCTAAAAATGGTATTATAAATGTTTGGTTCCGGCACTTTGTAACCCCAGCCAAAGAGATACAAGGTGTCATCCACCAGTAGTAGATGGGTGAATTCTCCATAATCGTTTAAGGAGTCGGCGTAGATGTAACTATTCACAATTTCTCCTGCCGGGTTCAGCTCCCGAATGATGGCAGTATATAGCTCTGAGCCGTCTTCAGGCACGGAGGTGAACATAAACAACATATTGTTATCAGGCTTTATCAGCATATCCTCCGGAATATTAAATATTTCAGGTCCTGCTGACTTCACCACAAATCCATCCTGTGCACTACATAATAGAGGCAAAATACCCAGCGCAAAGATTAGTATCAGTATTTTTTTCATAGGTGATTGTTTTTAAAATAAATTTGAAAAGAATCAGGCGAGTTATCGCATCACGCCTGATTCTTTTAATAACTAATTTACAGGAATCCCATAGGTAAACTCACCTGCATGAACTACATGGAGGTTATCTAAAACGCCTGCAAATAAATCGCAGTAGGCAAATGTTTTTCCATGTGGTTGCAGATCATTGATAATAAACCAAATCCCTTCTTTACTCAGATAATAGTCCATAACTGCAGGTGGGATGCAAAATTCTAAAACATCGATAAAAGGACCCAAAGCTGAAAACATCCTGGTCGGTAACAAATAAGTGATATCAAAAGGAAAATTTGGGTCAATATAGGTCGAGGGGAAAGCACCACGAACTTCCAGGCTTGACCAAATGTCTGAAACCGTATTACTTATTCTGTTTTCCAATACATCCGAAGCATCTATGCCTTCATGAAGTCCAAAGTCTGGACCACACATTCCTTTATCAGCACCCCAAAACCAATAGCCTGAGGTGTCGGCAATGGATTTGTAGAGTGGCTCGCTTAGGGATGCAAAAGCCGTGCGTGTTGCAAACACAGTAGCATTACCATCCGGATAGATATAGAGATCGATAGCAAAAACGATCTTGTTATCCGGCTGATGGCTTAAGATGATTTGATACAGGCTATCGTAAACCATTTGTAGTTGCTCGATGGTGTAGCCGTTTGCACCAGCATCATTTAAGGTTGTTTCCAATGTGTCAACAACAATGCTGTGGCAAAGATTTCCGGCTTCACAAAAGGAATAATTCAGCAAAGCTTCCACATACCATACGGCGCTGTCGGCGGAGTAGATGCTACCCTCCTTTTGACTAACCGTAAGTTTCTGCCTAAAATCAAGAATCAGCTTTTCAATATTACTGGAATTTTCATTTTCCGATACAGGACTATTGACCTCTTTCTTGCAGCCTGTAAACAGAGCTGCCAAAATGATGATTGAAACTATTATTTTTTTCATAGAAATTTTGTTTTAAATTTTTTTTGTATTAATAAAAATGGGAACATCCGTGGGATGTCCACTTTAAAAGGATTGGAGGTTACGAGAGGGCTGCGGAGGCGCTCTCTCCTGCACACACACACACACAGAATTGCGGGCTTTGCCGCCTCAGGACGTGTGCTGTCAATGATCCCCATATGGAGATTAGGAGCCATAATTTTCATTTTTTTTGCGAACAGTGCAAAGCTATTAATACTTTTTCATTCCCACAAAGGATGAAGCGAAATTATTTTTGTTAAAAATGAAAACAGGTGATAAACCACTATTACATTGGGTAGAAGTTCAAATAATTAGGAATAGCTTTTCAGTTTACCGGAATGTTTTACTAAAGGAGCATTTTGAAACTTAAAAACAATGAGCAGTCATTTATCGTCATTCGCCTACAATTATCCGTCATTCGCCGATTTGTAGTTGGAAATAATGAGGTGCCCGAGGTAGTTTTGCCGCATTAATCATTCATTGTTTTATCATTAAAAAAAACTAATATTATGAACGAAAATTCAAGATCACGCACTTTTTTCTTTGCTGTTATCATCATTGCAGTAGGTATCATTTTACTGCTCGACGGAGTCGGCATCATCCCCTGGGAGGCGCGCCGGATACTGATTTCGTGGCCCATGCTGCTGATTGTGGCCGGCATCTACAGCTTGTTTTCTGATCAGCACCGGGTGCTCGGATACGTGCTGCTGGGCGTTGGTGGTATTTTTATGGTCAACAAATTCTATAATTTCGACATTAGCTTTTGGCAGGTAATATGGCCGCTGGTGCTGATCGTTGTCGGCGTTTCAATTATCTTAAAACACGGCAGAACGCGCCGGCAATTAGCCTACACCGAACAATTCACTGCTGATGGAGAACCTGTGGCCGGTGACATCGGCCAAAACTCTGATTACATCGACGAGGTGAGCATTTTTAGCGGAAGCGAAAAAACAATTACAAGCCGTAATTTCAGAGGCGGAAAAATTACCAGCATCTTTGGCGGGAGCGAGATCAATCTTACGCAGGCGCAGTTGGCTCCCGGCAACAACAACCTGGAGATAACCGCTATCTTTGGCGGTTCTACGCTCATTGTGCCGCCCGAGTGGCAGATAAAGGTAAACGTTACGGCTGTCTTTGGCGGCATTTCCGACAAACGCTACAAACGGCGGGATGTTCCGACCGACGAGACCAAAATTCTCTACATCGACGGACTGGTGCTCTTTGGCGGCGGGGAGATAAAAAGTTATTAGTTACGCCAGTTCTGATATTTGTTAAAAAAACAATTACCAAAAAACAAATGACAAATAATAACCAGGAACCAAAATTCAAATATTCGTAACGGTTTTGGTCATTGAGTTTTAAACATTGAAATTTATTTGTGATGGCTCTGATATTATTTATTGTGTGTAGCTCATCTTTAGCAACTCAGTAACCCCGGATGTCCGGGGTCAGAAGAAAGCACTGCCAGAACCGGCGGGCTTTAGCCCGCACTACTTTTACATCAGTATCTTTCCACGTACTCATCATAACATGCTCTTTATTTGGGCTAAAGCCCACAGAAATACGTTTGCCTTTACCCCCGGCCTAAAGGCCGGGGTTAGTGAACAGCCTAGCCACAAAATTTTATATCAGAGCCTTTGTGATTTGTTTTATTGTCATTTGGGATTTTTTGAAAAAGTGCCAAAGTTGAATTATTAAACAGGCACGCATTATACTTCATTGCGAAATATTTATCATACCATCGCCAACGCTTTTCCGTTTTTAGAACAATTGTTTAGAAAATAAATTAAAAGATGCTCAATCCACTGCTGACCCACCGAAAGAATTTTATGGTTTACTCCCTGGCCATGGGTTTTGTTGCAGCAGCACATTTTGTGATCCTCTATGTGTTCCTCGATTTCCCGTTGCTGGTGGCGGTGGCTGACAGCGCCATTTATACCGGCCTGGTCTTTCTTTCCGGCATCGGCATCTGGTACATCGTGCGCTATCTTGCCATCAGCGACCAGAAATATCATCTGGTGGTGATCGATCACCTGGTTACCGGCGGCATCCTGGTTTTGATCTGGCTCTTTGGCGGATATTATCTGCTTTCGGCGCTATTTGCCAATGATGCAGAATATGTGCGTTTCCTTTCGCAGTCGTTGCCCTGGCGCTTTGTCTATCTGCTGCTGGTGTATGCGCTTATCGTCATGGTGTATTACCTGGCCAATTATTACAAAAATTATAACGACAAACTTTTACAGGAATCGGCCATGCGACAGGTGATTCAGGAATCGGAGCTAAACCTGCTCAAGTCGCAGATCAACCCGCACTTTTTGTTCAACGGCCTCAACAGCATCCATGCGTTAATAATGACCGACGCTGAAAAAGCCGGCGAAATGCTGCTGGAACTTTCCGATTTTCTGCGCTATACCATCCGTCAAAACCACGATGAACTGGTGAGTCTCGACACGGAACTTGAACATATTGCCAAATATCTCGACATCGAAAAGATCCGGTTCGGGCAGCGCCTGGTGATCGAAAATAACATCAGCGAGGCCTGCCGCCAGCGCAAAATCCCCAACATGATCCTGCAACCGGTTTACGAAAATGCTATCAAGCACGGCGTAAACGAAAGTACCGATGCGGTTGTAATCACCACTACCTGCCAGTTACACGATGGAATGATGCAGATTGCCATTGGAAACAATTACACGCCCGGCAACCTTTCCAGGCGCGGAAAAGGCATCGGCCTCGACAACATCCGCAAACGGCTGAGCCTGCATTACCAACGCAACGACCTGGTGCAGATCACAAAAAAAGATTTTATATTTAAAGTAACCATCAGCATCCCGGAGCACGAACCGGTGAATGATCAAAATTAGCCGTTATGGAAAAAACCGTCAAAGCTGTTGTAATTGATGATGAGGAGCTGGCCCGTCAGGTAGTGAAAAAATATCTGGCCGCACATCCTGAGATAGCAGTGGTGGCCGAGTGTGAAAATGGTTTCAGTGGCCTGAAAGCAATCCAGGAGCTAAAACCACAGCTTGTATTTCTGGATATCCAGATGCCCAAAATCGATGGCTTTGAGCTTTTGGAGTTGCTCGAAGAAAAGCCGGTCATCATCTTTTCGACGGCACACGACGAATACGCCATCAAAGCTTTCGAATACAGCGCTGCCGATTATCTGCTGAAACCATACAGCCAGCGCCGTTTTTCGGAAGCGGTGCAACGTGCGCTGCAGCGACTCTCGGCCAACCAGGCCACGCCAGGCCAGGATACGCTTTCGCAAATTACCGAAGCTGCCGACCGCCTGCCGCACACCCTTCATCGCATCGTGGTGAAAGAAGGAGCGCAGGTGCACGTAATTCCGGTGCAAGATGTAATCTGGATTGCCGCCGCCGACGATTATGTGGAGATACATACACCGACACGCCGCTATCTGAAACAAAAACCGATGAACTATTTCGAGCAGCACCTGCCCGAAGAGCAATTTGTTAGGGTGCATCGCTCGGCCATCGTGGCGGTGGCGCAGATAAAAAAGATAGAACCCGACACCAAAGACACCTATTCGCTTACGCTAAAAGATGGCCGCGAAATAAACGTAAGTCGCTCGGGGATGAAAACACTCAAGGAGAAGTTGCGGTTTTGAGAAGGGTGTGAAGGTATTTTTTGATCTCGCCCGATAAGGCTATCATTCGATATTCAGAATTCGATTCCACTGGTGTGGAATTCGTTATTAAAAATCAAAACTGACCGACTAAAAATTATAGATTCATCGTTGCGCTACCAATGACAGGTTTCCGCAAGCATCTGGATATGAGATTTCTCCCTTCGGTCGAAATGACATGGCCGGCGCGGGTCGAGGGGTAGGGGAATCGGGCGCAAAGCGCCCGATTCCCCTACCCCCAATAAACCCGTGGACACTGTCATTTCGACCAAAACACGCAGCGAAGCGAAGTGTTGCCGGGAGAAATCTATTCTCCAATGTCATTATCTCATTATGTCCAAA
>Ga0172382_10008090_pt1 | contig 14753 bp, 9 predicted proteins | sample Leawel138RmetaG_FD_122245 | JGI IMG/M metagenome (GOLD analysis project Ga0172382, IMG submission 122245) | Leachate microbial communities from a municipal landfill in Southern Ontario, Canada - Leachate well 138R metaG | ecosystem: Engineered > Solid waste > Landfill > Unclassified | place...
CCGGACGCCACGGCCACGGTGGGGTTCACGTTACCGCCGTCCAGCACGGTAACAACGAGGCCCTCCTCGGCGTAGAAGCCCTTGTCCTGCGCCACGAAGTAACCGGCGAACTGGGCCTGCGGGAACCACTTCGACTGGAAGTTGATGGGGATGAGCTCCTGAGCCATCCCGACCGGCAGGAACACGAGTAGCGAGAGTACGAGTAGTGCTCTTCTTTTCACGGTCTTCCTCCTGTACGCAACTTTCGTTTCGTTCTGCTTACGGCGCGCGGACAAGTGCGGGTGGCTACATGTCATGACCCCCTGTTGGACGGATGCCAGCCGGTGAGCAGGCGCTCCAGCAACGAGATGGCGGCATATAGCCCCATGGAGATAACGCTACTGACGAGGATGGCGGCGAACACCACGTCGAAAGCCCCGCGGTGCGCGGAAAGGCTAATGCGCTGACCCAGGCCATTGGGCGGCCCGGGGATGAGGAACTCGGCCACTATGACGCTGATGACGCCCACTACCAGCGCCACCTTCAGCGCCGTGAACAGGTACGGCAGCGCGTTCGGCAGCCTGAGGGCGAAGAACACCTTTAGGGGCCTCGCGGCGTAAGAGCGCAGCAACTCAAGTTTGAGGGGATCGACCTTGGTGAGGCCCTGAACCGTGTTGAGCACGACCGGGAAGAAGGTCACTATGACCACCACGGCGGCTTTGGACTCCCAGTCCACACCCAGCGCGCGGCCGAGCACGGGAGCCAGGCCCACGATCGGCACCGCGCCGAAGGCGGTGGCCAGTGGCAGGAAGCCGCGCTGCAGGAACGGGCTGAAGGCTATGGCGGCGCCCACTAGGAACCCGAAGGTGAGACCCACCACGCCGCCGAACGCCACCTCGCGCACGAACGTGAGGTAAGCGTCGGCCATGAGCACCGACCACGACGACACCAGCGTGGCGCCGATGTCGGACACGCGGGGGAAGATGCCCTTGGGCACGCGGCTGCCAACCACCAGCCCCTCCCACGCCAGCAGCAGCAGGAACGCCACGGTGGCGGCGGGCAGAACGCTCTGCACGCGTTTCATCCAGGGCGGGTCGTGCCCGGACAGCTCGATCACCGTTATGCGGCCGGTGGCGATGGCTGCCGCCAGGAGCGAGCCGCCCAGCACGGCCCAGTAACCCCACCCCGCCGCGGCGGGCAGCGCTCGCTGCGCCAGTATGGCCACCAGCGCGCCGCCCAGGGCGAACGGCGTGGCCCACGGCACCACCCACTGACCGCCGTGCAGGAGCGGTAGCAGCGCCAGCCCGAGCAGCGCGCCCAGTAGCGGCGCCAGCGACCCAGCCCCCTGCCCGCCGGTGCCGAACGCCCCGAACAGACCGGCCAGCGCCAGCAACCCGAACGCCATGCCGGGCAGGTAAGGGCGCAGCGCCCACGGGGAGCGGGCGGCGGTACTTTCGGGCCTGGCGCCTATCATCTTCTCTCCCACGGCGCGAACGCGCGCTGCGCGCCGCCCACCAGCGCCACCAGGCCTATCCCTAAGAGGGCCGAGATGATGAGCAGGATCCACACGTCAGACACGTTGCCGGCCTGCACTTGGCCCACGATGGCGTAACCCAGGCCGTAGCGGTTGTTCGATTCGGTCTCGGCCACCAGCGCGCCCACCAGGGCGGCGGCCGTGCCGAGTTTGAGGCTGGTGAAGAAGAACGGCACAGCCGCAGGGAAACGCACCTTCCAGAACACCTCCAGCGGCGAGGCGGCGTAGCTCTTCATGAGGTCAAGCGCCAGCGGATCCACGGACCTAAGGCCGGTGACGGTGCCGACCGCCACCGGGAAGAAGGCTATGTAGGCGCCGATCAGGGTGGCCGGCACCAGGCTCGTTTGCACCGTCACCCCTACGTTGCCTAGCAGTAGCAGCAGCACCGGCACGAGCGCGATGATGGGCACCGTCTGCGAAGCTATGACCCAGGGCAGCAACGCCCGCTCGGCTGGGCGCACGGCCACGAAGACCACTGCCAGCAGCACACCCACCAGGCCGCCGAGCAGCAGCGCCAACAGCGTGCCGCCTGCGGTGTAGATGGTGGCCCGCACCACGTTGCGAGAGTCGGCGAACGGGTAAGCGGTCAGGAACGGCCCTATGCGCTGCGCGATCCAGTGCGGGAACGGCATGGGGTGCTGGGGCATGCTGAAGAAGCACTCGAGCTCGGTGGCTCCACAGGCCGGCCGGTCGTAGTAGGTGTACGAGGCGGCCCACAGCCTCTCGCCCGGTTGCGGCGCCACGGCCAACGTGACCGCGCCGCTGGCGGGGTCGCTAACCAGGTAATCCTGGTACTGGCGCAGCTGCGCGTTACGCACGGGCGGCTGACGGAACGTGATGACGTTGCCCTGGCGGGTGAAGTCGCGCCCCTCCGTCACCTCGGCGCCGTTCAAGGTCACCACGCCGCGCTCGCCGGCGAAGGTGAAGCTGGCGCGCTCGCCGTCCACCCGCTCCTGCGGGCGTTCAGCCGTGGCAGAAAGCTCGCGGCCGTCCAGCATGAGGCGCCTAGCGGGATCGTTCTCGACCAGCGGGGTGTGCTGCAGGTAGAAGACGCGGTTGTTGCCGTCCACTGGCCCCACCAGCAGTTCGGCTAGCGCCAGCACGTCGGTGGCGGCGCGCGGAGCGGTGGGGCTGGGTTCAGCCAGGGCTATGGTGCCGGCGGCTGCGTCCAGCACGGCGTAGTCGCCGGTCATGCGGCGCACGCTGGCGTTGAAGGGCGGCGCGCGGTCCAGCACCACGCCCGCGCCGCTGGCCTCGAAGCCTGCGCCCTCCACCACGACCTCGCCGGCCACGATCACGGGGCCGTTGCCGAGCGGGAAGGTGAAGGTGGCGCTCGCGCCGTCGGCACGCTCCACGGAGTCAACTGCGCCCGCCTCGAGCAAGCGGCCGTTCAGGTAGATGGGCGCACCAACATCATTAGGGTCCGCGAACCTGAAGACGTGACCGTCGTCCAGCGGCCCCTCCAGCTGCTGACCCCAGGTGAGCAGCGCGCCCTCCACGGCCGACTCCAGCACCAGGCCCTCGTCGTCCACGCTGAAGTCGGCCGCTACGGGCTCGCCGCCCCGTACGAGCATGAGGCGCTCCACGTCGCGCGACGCGCCACCGCGCACGGTGGCGCCAGCATCGTCGATTATCTCGTCGAACGCCCCGAAGGTGAGGCGCGTGCCAGCGGGCGCGCCAACGCTGCCTGCGCTGGGCGCCTCACTGAGCGGGTGGGCTGCGGTGGTGGTGGTGATCCAGTTAGCGAGGTTCTCCATGCGGAGCCGCGCCAGCGGCAGCCCGAGCCAGAGCGCTACGGGGTACATGAGCGCCACCGTGGCGGCGAGCACCGCCAGGATCGGCAGCACGCGCTGCGCCAAGACGCGCACGAGGTTATCGCCTTCTCTGACGCCGGGCTCCACTGCCATGTCAGTCGGCCGCCGACTCCGTGACGGCGCGGCTGCTGGTGGCGCCGCCCGCCGACTGCGAGTTGGCGGCGGCCTGCCCTATGCGCAGCGCCTCGCGCACGCGGGTCGTGAGCTCGAAGAAGCGCTCCGATTCGCGGGTCTCGGCGTCGCGCGGGTACGGCAGGTCGACCTCTATCACTTCACGGATGCGGCCCGGGCGCGCGGTCATGACCACTATGTGCGAGCTGAGGAACACGGCCTCGGCTATGGAGTGGGTGACGAACACCACGGTTTTCTTCGTCTCCTGCCACAGGCGCAGCAGCTCGAAGTTCATGGTCTCGCGGGTTATCTCGTCGAGCGCGCCGAACGGCTCGTCCATCAGTAAGATCTTGGGCTCCATGGCCAGCGCGCGAGCTATGGAGACGCGCTGCTGCATGCCGCCCGATAGTTGCCACGGGTAGGAGCGGTGGAACGACTCGAGGCCCACCATGTCGAGCAGGCGCACGGCGCGCTCCTTGCGCTCCGCTTTGGGCACGCCCATGATCTCGAGCGGCAGCATGACGTTAGCCAGCACGCTGCGCCACTCGTACAGGGCGGGCGCCTGGAACACGTAACCGTACTCGCGGTCCTGCCGGGCCTGACGCGGCGTCTTACCGGCCACGCTGATACTGCCCTCGGTGGGCTCGATCAGGTCGGCGATGAGGCGCATGAGTGTGGTCTTGCCGCAGCCGGAGGGGCCGATGAGGCTCACGAACTGGCCGTCATGGATGGTCAGGTCGGCGTCTTGCAGCGCCACCGCTTCGGCCTTGCCGACCACGAAGCGCTTGCCGACGCCCGCCACCTCGATGATCGGGGGAGTACTCATTCAGTCGACCGCCGACCTACCGCGCCGCGCCCACGCGGGCGGTGGCGGGCTCGCGCCTGAGCAGTTTGCCGCGGCCCGGGTCGCCCACGAACTTGCCGCCGCGCACGGCCACCTGACCGCGCACAGTGACCACGCTGGGGCGGCCGTCTATCTCCACGCCCTCGAAGCCCGAGTAGTCGGTGTTCATGGCGTGCGTCTCGGCGCTGATGGCGCCTCGGTAGCTGGGGTCGTAAACCACGATGTCGGCGTCGGCGCCTACGCCTATGACGCCCTTGCGGGGGTAGAGCCCGAAGATCTGCGCGGCGCGGGTGGAGGCGGCGCTTACGAAGCGCTCGAGGCTGAGGCCGCCGCGGCTCACGCCGTACGTGTAGAGCAGGTTCACGCGGTCCTCGATGGTGGGGATGCCGTTGGGGATCTTGGTGAAGTCGCCGCGGCCCATCTCCTTCTGGCCTTTGAAGTCGAACGGCGCATGGTCCGTGGCCACCGTGTCGATCATGCCGGCGTTGAGGGCGTCCCACAGGGGCTTCTGGTTGCGCTTGTGGCGTAGGGGCGGCGACATGACGTACTTTGCGCCCTCGAAATCGGGGCGCTCCGCGTAGGTCTTGTCGAGGACGAGGTGCGGCACCACTACCTCTATGCCAAGGTCCACGCCGCGGCGCTTGGCGGCCAGCGCGGCCTCCAGCGCCGGCTCGCAACTGAGGTGCACCACGTAGCCTTTGGCGCCGGTCAGTTCCACGAAGGCCGCGAAGTGGTTCGTGCCGTCGGCCTCAACGCGTTCGGGGCGGCTGGGCTCGTGCCATTCGGGTCCGCCCTTGCCCTCGGCCAGCAGCTTGGCTTGCAGTTGCGCCACGATCTCGTCGTTCTCGCAGTGCGCGGCTACCACCACGCCGAGCTCCTTGGCGAGCTTCAAGGTCTTGAAGAGCTCCTCGTCGTTAACGCCGAAGAAGCCCTTGTAGGAGAGGAAGACCTTGAAGGAGGTCATGCCGTCGGCGACGAGCTCGCGCAGGGTGGCTTCGGTTTCGTCGTCGAACTTGGTGACGCCGATATGGAAGGTGTAATCGCAGGCGCTGTTACCGGCGGCGAGCTCGTTCCAGTGCTTGTAACCCGCGCGCAGGTCCTCCAGGCGGGAGGGCGCCAGCATCTCTATATAGGTGGTGGTGCCACCCACCAGCGCCGCCTGGCTGCCGGTGGTGTGCGTGTCTTTGGTGACGGTGCCCATGAACGGCAGGTGTATATGCACGTGCGGGTCTATGAACCCCGGGAAGACGTACTTGCCCGTGGCATCAATGACCTCGGTGCCTTCGGGAGCTTTCAGGTCCTTACCGATGGCGGTGATCGTCTCGTTCTCAACATAGATGTCGGCCACCATGCGGCCGCCGGCGTTGACGATCTCGCCGTTCTTGATGAGCAGGCTCACGGTCGTCCTTTCCTAAGTTGCGGGGCGGGTCATGCTGCGGCCCCTGGCTTGGCTTGCTGGCTTAGCTTGCCTGCGTGGCGGCAGCCCGCTCGGAGCTGCCGCCACGCCTGGCGCTCCGTCAGTGGATCTCGATGCCGACTTCCTTGCGGTACGCCACCATGGCGTCCCAGTCGGTGGTGACGTCGGGGCGGGTGCGCACGAGTTCGTTCCAGGTAACGGACGGGAACTTGGCGGGCCTTTCCACCATGGTGATGCAGTTCTCGACCGGGCAGACGAGGCTGCAGAGGTCGCAACCCACGCAGTCGTCCTCGCGCACCACCGGCTGCAGCGTGGCGCTGCCCTCGTAAACGGCCGGGTCGATGCGCACGCCGTCGGCGGTGAGGTCTATGCACTGGTGCGCGCCCTCGTCGCAGGCCACGTAGCAGAGGTTGCACTGGATGCACTTGTCCTCGTCGATGGTGGCCACGGTGCGGAAGCTGAGGTCGAAGTCGCCGTAGGCGCTGATGCGCGGCACCGAGCCGCCGATGACCTGCTCGATGCTGGTGGCGCCCTTCTCGTCCAGCCAGTTGGAGAGGCCGTCGCACAGTTCATGGATGATGCGGAAGCCGTAATGCATGACCGCCGTGCAGACCTGGATGCTGGTGGCGCCCAGGAGGAGGAACTCGGCGGCGTCGCGCCACGTCTCGACCCCACCCATGCCTGATATGGGTACCGGCTGATCCTGGTACTTCGGGTCGGAGGCTATGGCCGAGAGCATGTGTAGAGCGATGGGCCTAACGGCGGGGCCGGCGTAACCGCCGTGGCTGCCCTTGCCGCCCACGTTGGGGAAGATCTCGAAGTTATCCACGTCGACGCCGGCGATGGAGTTGATGGTGTTGATGAGTGAGATGCCGTTAGCACCGGCGTTCAGGGCGGCGTGCGCGGGCGGCACGATGTTGGTGACGTTCGGCGTGAGCTTCACGATGACGGGGATGCTTGCGGCGCTGGTGACCCAGCCCGTGATCATCTCGCAGTACTCGGGCACCTGCCCCACGGCGGCGCCCATGCCGCGCTCGCTCATGCCGTGCGGGCAGCCGTAGTTGAGCTCGATACCGTCAGCGCCCGTGTCCTCGATCTGCTGCACTACCGTCTTCCAGGCCTGCTCGTTGCTGGACACCATGGCGCTCACGATGACGGCGCGGTCCGGCCACAGCTTCTTGATCTCGCGGATCTCCTTCAGGTTCACCTCTATAGGGCGGTCCGAGATGAGCTCCACGTTGTTGATGGCTATGAGGCGGTTGCCGGCGTACTGGAACTGCCCGTAGCGGTTGCTGACGTTAAGTACGGGGTCGCCGATGGTCTTCCACACCGCGCCGCCCCAGCCGTACTCGAACGCCTTGTTGATCTGGTAAGCGGAGTTGGTGGGCGGCGCGCTGGCGAGCCAGAACGGGTTCGGGCTCCTGATGCCCGCGAAGTTGGTGGTGAGGTCAGCCATGGATCCTCCGGATGTCGAATAGGACAGGCGGCGTGGTGGTTTCTCCGCTGTTCATGTGCCGCCTAGCCATGGATCCTCCGGATGTCGTTGACCGTGGCGTGGAGGAAACGACCGCGGGTGGCGCCCGGCTGCGGGGCGGGCTCGGCCACGCCCAGCTGGCGGGCTACGGCGCGGGCGACGATCTTGCCGTCCTCCGCGGCCGTAACGGTGAGCGCCTGGCCGGTGAGGCGCACGCAGTCGCCCGCCGCAAAGACCTTGGGGTTACTGGTGCGCAGCTCCTCGTTGACCTTCACGTAGCCAGAAATGCTCTCCACCCCGAAGCCTTCGAACAGGGCGCTTAGCTTCTCCTGCCCGATGGCTTTGATGACCTGGTCGGCGGGCAGCACGAACTCGCTGCCGGGCACGGGCTCGGGGCGGCGGCGGCCGCTCTCGTCGGGCAGGCCTAAGCGCATGCGCACGCAGCGCACGCCCGTAACCTTGCCGTTCTCGCCGAGGACCTCTATGGGCTGGGTGAGGAGCCTGATGTCGACCCCTTCGCCGCGCACGAAGTCGACTTCGAAGTCGTAAGCGGTCATCTCGGCGCGGCTGCGGCGGTAGAGCATGGTCACGCGCTCGGCGCCTAGGCGCTTGGCGACGGTGGCGGCGTCCACGGCGGTGTTGCCGGCGCCTACCACGATGACCTCGTTACCGACGGGGATGCTGAGGAGCCCCTCGCGCCCGTCCTTGTCGGCGATCTTGGTGGCGGCTATGAACGGCAGCGCCTCGATGACGCCTTCCAGCTCCTCGCCCGGCACGCCCAGGGGCGGCACGGGGCCGGTGCCGGCCGCGATGATGACCGCGTCGTATCCGTCTATCAGTTCCTGGTGGGTAACGTCCACGCCCACTTCAACGTTGGTGCGCACGTCGACGCCTAAGCCCTTGATGAACTCGACTTCCTCGAGCGACACGTTGGTGGGTTCGCGCAGCACCACGATGCCGTAGGTGGAGAGCCCGCCGGGCAGCTCGTTGCGTTCGAAGACGGTGGCGTGCACGCCGCGCTTAGCGAGTTCACCGGCGGCGCTTAGGCCAGCGGGGCCGGCGCCGACCACGGCCACGCGCTTACCGGTGGGCGGGGCGGGCTCGAACACCTGAGCGCCCGTGTCGAACACGTGGTCCGTGGCGTAGCGCTGCAGGCGGCCGATGGCTATGGGCCGGTGCTCGGCGCCCAGCACGCAGGCGCCCACGCACAGCTCATCGACGGGACAGACGCGCCCGCAGCTGTGACCTATGAGGTTCGATTCGAGGATGGTGGTGGCGGCGCCGAGCAGGTTGTCGTTAGCGATCTGCCGGATGAAGGTAGGGACGTCGATGCTGGTGGGGCAAGCCGTGATGCAGGGTGCGTCGAAGCAGTAGAGGCACCGGTTGGCCTCCACGGTGGCTTCGTTCTTGGTGTAGCGCGGGTAGGTCTCGCTGAACGAGTCCTGCAGCTGCGCCAGTGTCACTTCCTGGTGTGGCATGTTCCTCCGTGCTCCTCCTCCTGCCGCATACGGGCGTCGCGGGGCGTGTGGTGGGACCGCTAACAGCAGCTAGCAATCGGGCGCCGTGGTGTTCCCGGCGCCCGGCCGCTGAGTTAGGTCAGAAGGTGCGGCTCCAGGTCTTGGGCCAGCGTTCGACCACCACTTTGGTCTGCGTGTAGAACTCGATGCCGTGCGCGCCTTGCGCGTGCAGGTCGCCGAAGAAGCTGTCGGACCAACCGCTGAACGGGAAGAACGCCATGGGCGCGGCCACCCCGAGGTTGATGCCGATGTTGCCGGCTATGGCGCGGTGACGGAACTCGCGCGCCGCGGCGCCGGAGCTGGTGAAGAGCGACGCCTGGTTACCGAAGCGGCGGTCGTTAACCATCTGGATGGCTTCGTCGAGGGTGGCGGCGTGCATGAGGGAGAGCACGGGCCCGAACACCTCGGTGGTGCCGAGGGTGCTGCCTGGCGCCACCTCGTCGACGATGGTGGGGTGCACGAAGTAGCCGTCGGCGAAGCCGTCGACCTCCTGCTCGCGGCCGTCGACCAGCACGCGGGCGCCCTCGCGCTGGCCCGTGTCGACCAGCGAACGGATGCGGTCGCGCGACTCGCGGGTGATGACGGGGCCCATCTCCACGCCGGACTCCAGGCCATAACCGACCTTGCGGTCCTGCGCGGCGGCCACCATGCGCTCGGTGAACTCGCTACGCGCGTCGCCCACCGTGATGGCCACGGAGGTGGCCAGGCAACGCTGGCCGGCGCAGCCGAAGGCGGAGTCGGTGAGGATGCGCGAGGTCATCTCCATATCGGCGTCGGGGAGCACCACGGCGGGGTTCTTGGCGCCGCCCTGCGCCTGCGCGCGCTTGCCGTTAGCGGCGGCGCGGGAGTAGATGTAGCGCGCCACGGGGGTGGAGCCCACGAACGACACGGCCTTCACGTCGGGGTGGTCGAGGATGGCGTCGACCGTTTCCTTGCCGCCGTTCACCAGGCCGACCACGCCGGCCGGGAAGCCCGCTTCCTCGAGCAGGCGGTAGAGGAGCTGCGTGGTCATGGGCACGCGCTCGCTGGGCTTAAGCAGGAAGCAGTTGCCGGTGGCCACGGCGTACGGCAGGAACCAGAGCGGGATCATGCCGGGGAAGTTGAACGGCGTGATGGCCGCCACCACCCCGAGCGGTTGACGGATCATGTGCTCGTCGATGCCACGCGCGATGTCCTCGTTGTTGGTGCCCTGCATCATGTAAGGCGTGCCGCAGGCCACCTCGATGTTCTCGAGGCCGCGCTGCATCTCGCCCATGGATTCGCCGAAGGTCTTGCCGGCCTCGTTGGTGATGGTGCGGGCCAGCTCCTCGAGGTTCTCTTCAAGCAAGATGCGCAGTTTGAAGAGGGGCTTGATGCGGTCGACGACCGGGGTCTCACGCCACTCCTTGAAGGCCTGAACACCGGCCTTGACCGCGGCGTCGACCTCGTCGGCGGCGCTGAGAGGCACCACCGCTATGGTCTCTGCCGTGGCTGGGTTGCGCACGTCCTGGCGTGAGGACGCGCTGGAGCGCACCCATTCACCACCCACGTAGTTGAGAAGTTCCGTCGCCGCTGATTCGATCGTCACGAGCCACCGCCTTGAATGGGATATGAGGGAGTAGGACGCCTGTTAGGGGGCCGACTGCCGTTTTGCGATGCGGCATTCTACGCCTTCGTTTCGTGTGAATCAAAGGCGAGCCATTAGGTAGGGATTCCGGACGGCGAGCGCCTTCCCCAAGCGGCCCGGCGGCGAGCGCCCCCACCCCAAGAACGTAGCCTTTCGTACAATCACGCATGCCGGTGGAACTTCGGCTGCTAGGCGGCGTTACTGTGCTGCACGGCGGCGCTGCTACGCGCGTGGCCCTAGAGCGACCCGTGAGCCTGCTGGTTCGCCTCGCAGTAGCAGGTGAATGGGTGGAGCGCGCCGAGCTGGCGCGGCTCTACCGGCCGGACACCCCGGAAGCCGAGGCCCTCACGTATGTTCGCAAGCTGGTGTTCCGCGCGCGCCGGTACGCCTGGGCCTCAACCCTAGAGGTCACGGCCGACGCCCTGCGGTGGCAGGTCAGTACGGACGTGGCGCGCTTCGCTGCGGCCGCCGCTAGCCGCGACTGGGCCGGGGCGGTCACCGAGTACGGCGGCCGCTTCCTGGGCGGCGCGTCACTGGGCGGCGCACCTGGCTTCGAGGCTTGGCGCGAAGCCGAAGACCGCGCGCTGGAGGCGGCCCTCCTGGAGGCCCGCACCGGGCTAGCGCAACTGCACGAGGAAGCCGGCCGTTACGAGGAGGCCGCGCAGCTTCACCAAGCGGTAGTGAGCGACGACCCCTTCGCGGAAACCAGCGTGCAGGCGCTGATGCGGCTGCTGAGCCAGACCGGCCGGCGCCAGGCAGCGTTGGCGGAGTACGAACGCTTCCGCCAGGCGCTCGAGCAGGAGTTGGGAGCGACCCCGCTGGAGGCTACGGAGGCGCTGGCGGACGAGCTGCTAAGGCCCGCGGCGGGCGCAGGCGCCGGGCAGTCCGCCCCTGCGGGTGCCAGCGCCGAGCTGGGCGGGCAGGCGCCCGGCGCTGCGCTGCCCATCCCAGGCACCCCGTTCGTGGGCAGGTCCCAGGAGCTCCGCGCTCTACGCGCGCTGCTGCATGAGGAGCAGGCGCGTCTGGTGACCATCGTCGGCCTCGGCGGCAGTGGGAAGACGCGCCTGGCCCTGGAAGCAGCCAACCGGGAACGCCTGGCAGGCCGAGAGGTCGCGTTCGTCTCCCTGGCCGCTACTAGCTCCGCTGCGGCCGCCGCCAGCGCAGTGGTCGAAGCGCTCGGCACGCCGTGGCATAACGACTCTGCCGAGGACTCCCTCGTGAAGTGGCTGCGCCACCGCGAGCTGCTGCTGGTGCTCGACAACTTCGAGAGCGCACTGGACGCCGCGCCGCTGGTGGCTAAGCTCCTGGCGACCGCGCCGGGCCTCACTGTCATCGCCACCTCCCGCGAACCTCTCAAGCTGCAACCCGAGCGGCTGCTAGACATCGGCGGCCTGGAGGCGCCGCCCCTAACGCCGGGCGGGACGCTTCCCCACGGGCGCGGGCCGAGGGGGTACGACGCGGTGCGCCTCTACGTGCAGCAAGCGGCGCGCGTCACGCCAGGCCTGAAGGTCCGCCCGGAGCACATGGAGACCATCGGGCAGATCTGCAACCTGCTGGAGGGGTTGCCGCTGGCCATCGAACTTGCGGCCAGCTGGTCACCGCTCCTTAGCACCGAAGAGATCCTGGCGGAGGTGGACCGCGACCCGGGCGCCCTCGTCTCCCACCACCGCGACGTACCGGAACGCCACCGGAGCCTGTGGCGGGTCTTCGACCACACCTGGGAGCGGCTGACGGCCGAGGAGCGCTCGGCGCTGGTGAGTCTCAGCGTCTTCCCCGCCGGCTTCGGGCTGGCGGCAGCGCGGTCGGTGACGGGGGCGGAGCTGGGCACACTGCTCCGCCTCATGGACCTGAAGCTGTTGCGGCGCACGGGTGAAGGCCGGTTCGAGCTTCACCAGCTGGTGAAGCAGTACGCCGCGCAGCCCTCTCTGGCGGGCGCGGCGGAGGAGCGCGCCAGAAGCGCGCATAGCCATTACTACTGCCAGCTCCTGCTAAGCGTCTCCGGCGACCTCGAGGGCAACGACGTGCACGCGGGGCTCGGGGCCGTGCAAGCCGAACTGCCTAACGTGATGAGCGCCTGGCGCCACGCCGCTACCCGCGCGGACCACCAGGCTCTAGACGCCGCACGCAACGCGCTGAATCACTTCTTCTACTACCGGGGTGACTTCGCTCGCGCCTGCCAGCTCTTCGGTGACGCTGCTGCCGCGCTCGACACCGCTACAGACGCCTCCCTCAATACCGCCAACGTTGCCGCGGGCTCCGCGAACGAGGCGGGCAGCGACCTAGCAGCCGCCCGCGTGGCCGCCAGGCTCCTCGTGCACCACTCGGAGCACGAACGGCACCGCGGCCGCCCGGCCCGCTCGCTCGAGTTGGCCACGCAGGCCCTCGAGCGCTTGCAGGACGCTGGCGACGACGCGGACGTGGCTTACGCCCGGCTCAGCCTAGGCACGAGCCTGCTCCGCGTGAGCGCGTATGCAGAGAGCAAGGCGACCATGTCGCAGGTTCTCGCCTACGCGCGGCGTGCGGGCGACCTCTACCTACAGGGCGCGGCTCACAACGTCCTGGCGCTGCTGGTGACGGCTACCGAGGGGAACGTCGCGGAGGCGGAAAGCCACTACCGCGCCAGCCTGGAGGTCAACCGTACGGTGGGCAACCTGGAGGGCGTCAACGGGGCGCTCATCAACCTGGGTGCCTGCCGTTTCGACCTGAACGACATGGCTGGCGCCATACAGTTGTGGCAGGAGGCGGCAGCCATAGCCGTGAAGATCGGCCACAAGCAGCGCGAGGCGGTGCTCCACAACAACATCGGCTCGCTGTACGAAGCGCAGGGGCGGCCGGAAGAAGCCGAAGCGCGCTACCGCCAGAGCCTAGACCTGCGGCGCCAGATCGACGACCGCTCCGGCCAGGCCAACGCCCTTCACAACCTAGGGCGCCTGGCCGCAAACAACGACGATCCCTGGACAGCCAGACAGCACCTCGAGGAGGCCCTGCGACTCTTCGTGCAAACCGAGGAGCCCGCCAGCGAGGCACACGTGCGCAGCAGTCTGGCGCGGCTACTCGCAAATATGGGCGAGGCGGATCACGCCCGCAGCGAAGCGCAGGCCTCCCTGGCCCTGGCCCTCAAGCTCGACTCCCGAGCGGAGATACTCATGTCGCTGCTGACCGTGGCCCTGCTGCACGAACACGCCGGTGAGCTGCCCCGGGCGGCCGAGCTGGCGGCGGAGGTGGCCAGCGCGGCCGCCGGCACCAGCGAGCCGCTGAAGGCCGCGGCTGAGAAGCTGCGCGCCCGCACGGCCGCTGCGGGCGCCCCAACCGGAGGAGCCCGCCACCCGGAACCAGACCGCCAGGCCGACGGGCCGCACCAAGTCCACAGCGGTAGCAGCGACGAGGCGCTCCGGCACGTAGCCAAGCGCGAACTCTCCCAGCTGCGCGTGTAGGCTGCCTGCCAGCGCCCCTCGCGGCGTCATCCGGCTCTTAACGGTTCAGCGCAGTAAGGCTCAGCACACCGCGCCCAGCCATGGAACGGCTACGGAACGCCGACTCCATACCCTCGCTCCAGACCCTAGAACGGAAACCGACCGAAGCGACAGGCGGGCCGTTCCGGGCTAAGGAGTGAAGATGAAGAAGGTAGCTAGAGCCGTCACAGTGGCAACACTGCTTGCGCTCACGTTCGGCGCGCTGGCGCAGACCACGCACGAGGTTGAGATGATCATCGAGCCCGTGGAGGGGCAGATGGTGCCGCAGTTCTACTTCGAGCCCGCGGGACTGTTCGTGGAGCCCGGCGACACGGTGCGGTTCGTGGCGCTCTCCCCGCACCACACCGTCACGGCCTACCATCCACTACAGGGCAAACCGCAGCGCGTGCCCGACGGTGTGGAGCCGTTCTCGTCGCCCATGATTCCCGTCGGACAGACTTGGGAGTACACCTTCACGGTGCCTGGCGTGTACGACGTGTGGTGCGGCCCGCACGAGAGCTACGGCATGGTCATGCGCATCGTGGTGGGCGAAGTCAGCGGCCCCGGCGCTGAACCCAGCCACGACTTCAGCCCGGAGGGCACTTACGGCGCCGCCGGCACCGTGCTGAACGACCCGGCGCTCGACCCGCTCAACATCCTAGAGCTGCGCATAGTGTCCTGGAACGACGTCAGCGACGAAGCCAAGGCCGGACCCGGCGCGCCCGGCGGTCACTAAGCCGCCAGTCACCAAGCCGACGGTCACCAAGGAAGCCCGGCTTCCTCCGGGGTAGGTAGCGCTAGCGGGGCGGAGGCGGCGGTCGTCGGCCCCGCCCCGCGGGCGTTGGCCTACACGGACGCGTATGCCTCACTTTCTAATGCCCGTCCGTGCTTACATGAGGCATGACAAAGCACCAGCGCGGGCGCTCGCTCGCAACTCGCGCCGTGCACGCCGGTCAGGGGCATGACCCCAAGACCGGTGCGCACGCCACGCCCATATACCAGACC
>Ga0172382_10008092_pt1 | contig 14752 bp, 12 predicted proteins | sample Leawel138RmetaG_FD_122245 | JGI IMG/M metagenome (GOLD analysis project Ga0172382, IMG submission 122245) | Leachate microbial communities from a municipal landfill in Southern Ontario, Canada - Leachate well 138R metaG | ecosystem: Engineered > Solid waste > Landfill > Unclassified | place...
ATGGTCACCGAAGGCATCAATCGGCAGATCCGCTTCATTAACCCCAACGTCAAAGACCAGTGCGGTTGCGGCGAAAGCTTCAGTGTGAGTTGAAATGGAAAGACGCATGGTTGTCGCCCGGGCCGATTGCCCGGCGCGGCGAGTTCCCGATGGTACGCCGCTGACGATTCCCAAAGACACCTTCGTCACCATCACCCAGGCACTGGGTGGCAACTATACCGTCACCTACAATGGCCAGATGGTGCGGGTGGATGGCACCGACGCGGCGAATCTGGGCCTCGAGCCGGAGCTGCTGTCGTTTCCCGATCCGGTAGACGAGCTGATCCATGAAGAGAATGTATGGACCGCGCTCAAGACCGTCTTCGATCCGGAAATCCCGGTTGACCTGGTCAATCTCGGGCTGATCTACTCGGTCGAGATCGACCAGCAGAAAAAGCACGTGGATATCAGCATGACCCTGACCGCTCCAGGCTGCGGCATGGGCCCGGTACTGGTCGGTGATGTGGAGTACCGGGTACGCCTGGTGCCGAATGTCGACAGCGTGCATGTGGATCTGGTCTTCGATCCGCCCTGGAGCCGCGAGATGATGAGTGAAGAAGCCCAGCTCGAAACGGGCATGTTTTTTTAGGAATTCTGCATGAGCCAATTCGGCACCGATATCAGCAGCGATGACATCATCGATACCCTGTCATTCTTCGATAGCTGGGAAGATCGCTACAAATACATCATCGACCTCGGTCGCGAGCTGCCGCCGCTGGCTGACCAGCACCGTACCGAGCAGAACATGGTGCGGGGTTGCCAAAGCCAGGTCTGGCTGACCAGCCACGAGGAAGGCGGCAAGCTGTATTTCGATGCAGACAGTGATGCCTTCATCGTCAAGGGGCTGTTGGCCGTGGTGCTGGCGGCCTATAATGGCAAGTCACCCGAAGCCATACTGGCCTTTGATATTGAAGACTATTTTGCTCAGCTGAATCTGTTGAAGCATTTGAGCGTAACGCGCGGGAACGGCTTGCGTGCCATGGTCAAACGTATACAGGATACGGCGGCAGCAATGTAAGTCGATTTGCATTTATGGCATAGTGCCGTTGCTATGCCATATATCTCTGTAGCTTGGCGCCAGACAATAACAAGCCATCGTGGAGCTGCATGCTGAATATCCGGACACGGCTGAAGAACGACTTCGACCTGGCGATCATCACCACAGTCGGATTCTGTTGTTTTCTCAGCCTGAGCCCTTACGCCATCTTTCGGCTGCTGCGGGGCGATGTACTGGTAGCGGTAATTGATTTCATCCTGCTGCTGATTACCCTGTTCGCGGTACTGATTTCCTTGTGTTACAGCAAGACCCGGCAGGCCGGCCTGCTGCTGGCCTCATCCTACTCCTGCGCAGCCGTCCTGGTGGCCATTCTGCTGGGCACCAACGGGCTGTTCTGGTTCTACTGCCTCATTCTGTTCAATTTCTTCGTCGTTCCCCCGATGCACAGCGTCCTTGCGACCTTGACCGCATTGGCGGCCCTCTGTGGCTACGGCATGTTGCATGCTGGCGAGGTCTTCACAACCAACCAGCAGATGAGTTCATTTGCCGTGACCGTGCTGGTCTGCAGTTTCTTCGCCTTCATCTTTGCCTGGCGTACCGGTCAGCAGCGTCGGCGGCTGGCTGGGCTGGCGGCGGTCGATCCGTTGACCGGGATCGGCAACAGGCGAATCCTGGACAGGGAAATCGACATAGCCCTGGCTGACTTCAAGCGCCATGGCACTGGCTGTGGGTTATTGATCATGGATCTGGATCACTTCAAGCAGGTCAACGACCAGTTCGGGCATGCCGAGGGCGATCGCGTGCTCATCGAGTTCACCCGTATAGCGCTCGCCAACAGCCGCCGCTCGGACCGTCTGTTCAGGCTGGGTGGGGAAGAGTTCGTCCTGCTGCTGCCCAACGTCGATCAATCCGGACTGGAAACCGCAGCCAATAATATCGGCACGGCGATAGAAGCCCAGCTGCGTAGTAGCAGTGGGCCGGTGACGGTATCCATTGGAGGCGCATTGCTGGAGGAGGGCGACGATAATCTCGGCTGGCTGCATAAAGCCGATGTCTGTCTGTACCGGGCGAAGAACGAAGGGCGCAACCGCAGCGTCATTCACCCCTGCCAGTAAGCTTTCGTCGTATAGACGGTTATCTGACGGTCTCATGCTGTAGCGTCAATAAATCCTGGCCATGTGGTATCATTCCGCCTCCACTCCCAGGGAGCTTTTTTCGTGCGACTTTTCAGCCCGAGCATGCAACGGATTTGCCTGTCACTCTGTGCGCTGATGGCGGGCTGCGCAGCGCTGATGCCGGCTCCCGCGTTGGCCCTGAGCATGGTCTTCATCAACCCAGGCAAAAGTACCGAACCGTTCTGGATGATGGCCATCCGAAACATGCAGGCCGTCGCCGACAGTCTGGATATCGAACTGGAAGTGCTCAGCGCCGAGCGTGATTACCTGGCGCAGATCCGCCTGACCCAGGAAGTGGTCGAGCGACCGGCGCAGCGGCGCCCCGACTATCTCATCATCGTCGCCGAGAAAGGCACTCTGCTGGCACAGCTGGAACTCGCTGACGAGGCCGGCATCGCCACCTTTCTGGCATTCAATACCGTCGCGGACAGTGACAGGCCCCGTGTGGGGCATCCTCGAGGGCGCTTCACCCATTGGCTCGGCAGTCTGGCCCCCATGGCGCAGGAGGGCGGCTATCTTTCTGCCCGGGCGCTGATGGAGCACGCCTTGGCTCGGCTGCCGGCCGGTGCCACGCCGGGCCTGATCGCATTGGCCGGGGACCGCTCGACCGACACCTCGCTCAGGCGCAACCAGGGGCTGCACCGGGCATTGGCGGAGTTTCCCCAGGTCAGGCTCCATCAGCTGGTGTACGCCGACTGGTCGTACGACAAGGCGGTGGAACAGGCAGGGCACCTGTTCCGTCGTTACCCGCAGGCGCAACTGGTATGGAGCGGGAGCGACCTGCTGGCCTTCGGTGCCATGCAGGCGCTGCGCGACAGTCCTCAGGGTACGGATCGGGCAGTGTTCTTTTCCGGTATCAATGCCACCTCCCAGGCGCTGGAGGCGTTGCTCTCGGGTGAACTGAGTACCTTGTCCGGCGGGCATCACATGGCTGGTGCCTGGGCCATGGTCCTGTTGCACGATCATTATCATGGCCTGGACTTCGTCGAGACAGCGGGCGGCGTAGAACAGGAATACGTGATGTTCGCCTTGCTGGATGAGCGCCTGGCCCGACAACTGCTGGACAGGCGTGCGCAGAACGCCACCATCGATTTCTGCTCCCACAGCCGTGTATGCAACCCGGCCCGTGCCCACTATGACTTCTCCTTCGCCAGTTGGCTGGAGAGCGAGCGATGACCGGCCACACCCGATTCTGCTCGTTTCGCCAGCGGTTGCTGGTGCGCCTTACCCTGCTGGCATTGGTCGCCATGCTGTTGGCGTCGATCGCCCAGGTTTTCCTGATCACCCGGGAGCAACGGCAGCAACAGGAGTTACTGCTGCATGAACTGACCTCGATCCAGGTGCCTCTGTTGCAGGTGGCGTTGTGGGATATCGAGATCGGCGCGTTACAGGGGCAACTGGAGCGCATCGCCGGCTTGTCTACGGTGGCCGGGGTGCGCCTGCACTCGGAAACCGGACTGGACATGCAGGCTGGCGATGTGCGGCCGCATGACGGCAACCCCGAGTCAACCCTGATCATCCCGTCACCTACCGAGCATGCCCAACGGCTGGGCGAACTGCAGATATTCTTTCAGCACCATCGTCTGGTCCAGCGCATCATCGACTCCATTCTGCATCGGGTTTTCGAATTGTCGCTGTACACCCTGTTGGTGTTCACCATTCTGTTCCGGGCTCTGCACCGGGAAGTGGGCAGGCCGTTACAACTGATCGCGGACTATGTCAGCCGACTCAAGCCGCAGAAGCATGCGCCTCCGTTGGTGTTATCGCGCGCAGCGCGCAATTGGCATGACGAGATCGATCTGGTTTCCCGCGGCTTCGAAACCCTGCATGCGGGGATGCGCCATTATGCCGAACAGCATGAACTGGCCATCGAGCAACTGGCCAGTGAGCGCGACAGTCTGGACCGACGGGTGGAAGAACGCACCTCGGAGCTGGCCTACCTGAATGGCTATCTGAAGCTGATTTCCGGCTCCAGTCTCAAATTGATGCATCTGCACCACGCACAGTATCCGCAGGCCATGCACCAGACCCTCAAGATGCTGGGCTATTACCTGCATCTGGATGCCAGCGCGCTGCTGGACAACCACAGACTACGAGTGCATTGGACGCTGGCAGAGGATCCCCAATGGCTTGAGCGCCTGGAGCAGCGTCCGGCGCCCACCCTGCAATCGGGCTGGTCCATCGAGCAGTTGGATGACCGCAGTCTGTTGATCCACTTCATCAGCCCGCAACACAGCTTCGGCTATGCCGTTCGCGGGCGGACCACACGGGATGTTGCCGCGGAACGTAAGGAGCTGCTGCAAGGGGCTGGGCAATGGCTGTTCAGCCTGTTGCAACATTGGGATCATGTCATCGGCCTGGAGCAGGCCCGGCAGGAACTGCTGGAGATGTCCCGTACCGATCCGCTTACCGGCTTGGCCAATCGACGTCATTTCGAACAACACCAGACCGATGAGCTGCATCGCGCCCAGCGCATGGGCTATCCGATCAGTCTGCTGATGCTGGATGTGGACTTCTTCAAGGCGTTCAATGACCTCTATGGACATGCCGAAGGGGACGCCTGCCTGATGAAGCTTGCCGGGTTGGTGAACTTGCGCTTCAAACGTACCGGGGAAATGGCCGCCCGGCTTGGTGGTGAGGAGTTCGCGGTGCTGCTGCCAGGTATGGGGCCAGAGGCCGCACGGCAGGCCGCGGACTCATTGGGTATGGCGATATACGACCTGCACGTTCCCCATGCCGGGTCGGTCTGGGGCAGGGTGACGGTGAGTATCGGTTGTGCGAGCTGGACAGGGCAGCCGGTGGGCAACACCGAGGAAATCATCGACGGTCTCATGCGGACCGCCGATGCTGCACTCTATGAGGCAAAGGACGCAGGCAGGAACCAGGTAGTCGCTGCCCGTGGGACAGAGCTCAGCGCCGTGCAATGATCCAAACGGCATGAATGATGCCCGGCAGATAGCCGAACAGCGTCAACAGGATATTCAGCCAGAAGGCACCCGCGAATCCGACCTGCAGAAAGACACCCAGCGGTGGCAGTAGAATGGCGACGATGATCCGTATGATGTCCATGTATGCACTCCTGTTCAGTGAAAGCGGCGGCCCTGACAACGTGACCGCCTGCTGTTCTGACCGCTTCGTTAAGCGCATGGTTCCGCAATTCCCGTCATCATTCAATACAGATCCCGACGGTAGCGATTCTGCCGTTGCAACTGCTGCCACTGCTCGGCCGACAGCAGCTCCTGCAACAGTCCGTGAATGGCATTGCCCATGCCGGCCAGGCTGCCGCAGACATGGATGCAGGCGCCCCGGTCGACCCATTGCCGTAGCTGGTCGGCCTTGGCGGCCAGTCGGTGTTGCACATATTCAGCGTGTTCCGCCGTGCGGGAGAAACACAGATCAAGCGTCAGCAGGTCTTGCGCTGCCCAGCCCTCGATCTCCTCGGCCAGCCAACGATCATGTTGCCGGCAACGTTCGCCGAATATCAGCCAGTTATCCCGACGGCCTTGGCGCTGACGCTGTTTCAGCAGCGCCCGCAGGCCGGCCAGCCCGGTGCCGGCGCCGATGAAGATGGTCGGACAGTCGGGTCCGGTCAGATGAAACTGTGGATTGCTACGCAACGCGATCTCCAGCGTGGCACCAGGATCGGCATGCTGGCACAACCAGCCGGAGCCCTGACCCAGGCTGCCATCGTCATTGATGACCTGGCGTACGATCAGTTCCAGGGCGCCATCCTCGGGCAGGCTGGCGATGGAATAGGTTCGTAGCAGTTGTCCGATACGTACCTGGGCCAAGTCACCCGCCTGCCATCGTGGCATAGCGGCGGCTGGCAGCAGGCGTATCATCCATGCCGGGGCGCCAGGGCTGTTCGGATTGAGCTGTTGCCGGTCGGCCAGCACCCAGTGCTCGAAGGTGTCAGCGGTACTGGCATCCACCTCGGGCAAGCCAAACAGGCCATCGACTCGGTTACGCCACTGTTGCAGCATGTCGGGGTCGAGCCGGTCGACCTCGGTGCGCGGTATCGCGGCCTGGGCCCCTGCCGTACTCAGCCATTGGTCAAGACGCCGGCCAAAGCCGCAGTAGTCGGCATACTGGCTGTCACCCAAGGCCAGCACGGCATACTCCAGTTGGTGCAGCGCCGGGCGCTGGTTCCTGACTCTGCGCCAGAACAGCACGGCATTGTCCGGTGCTTCACCCTCGCCGTAGGTGCTGACGACGAACAGGGCGCGGGTAGGGCGCCCCAGCTCATCCAGCGACAGCTCGTTGAGTGGTAGCAGGGCCGGTGCCTGCCCGCCGTGCCGTGCCGCCAGTGCGAGCTGCTCGGCGATTTGTCGGGCAGCACCGGACTGGCTGGCGTAGGCGATCAACCAGTCGGCCCTGGCAGTGGAGCTGCGGCGCCGGTGACGCCAGACCGGCGCGAGGCAGTACCAGCACAGCAGCAACCACCCGCCGATGGCCAACGCCGCCCACAACCCGCGCAGGGCGAATGGGTCATGCAACCAGGGCAGCGCCAGCTCCATCAGGGAGCCATGACTTCAAGCGTGGCGGTATAGCTGACGCGTCGTTGATTCAGCGGGGCCTTGAGGCCATCCTCCTGGGTGATCTTGGCTTCCAGCCACCAGAACCCGGCTTCAGTCCAGGTAATCGCTACCTTGCCCTCGGCATCGGTGGTCAGCGTGATGTCGTTGAGGTTGTCGCGATGGCGAACGCCACCGGGAATGACATTGACCTCGACGCCGGCAGCCGGCTTGCCATCGAGCAGGAAGATGAATTCGGCGGTTTCCTCGGCGAACAGGTCATTCGGATGGGTAACCGGTCGCAGTTCGAGACCCTTGCCGGTAGGGGTGAACACGCTGTCGGTGGGCTCGCCGGAGGTGACGAATACCTCCATACGTGACTCCATCTGGCTGATCTGCAGATCCTCTGCGTTGGCTGGTACGGCCTGGCCTACATCGGCCAGATTGCCCATCCAGCGACGATCCTCACCGTTCTCCTTGTAACGCGCGAAGTAGCGCGGCTCACCGGCCACTGCCAGCTTGTAGGTGCCTTTCTGGCTGAGCTCCACATCGAATACGCTGCGGTATTTGCCGACATGGCCATTCTGCGCCGGCACCTCACTGCCATCCGGGGCGGTAATCAGCAGGCGGTTGGCGGCGCGCGGGCGGGCGGGTGCGGCATTCTGGCCTGCCGGTCGTTCCGGTGCCTTGCCGATGCCTTCAAGCACCATCGGATGGTGTTCGAAGTAGAACAGGTCATTGGAAATAGCCGCATCCACACTGATCCAGGCGTTGTCACCCGACAGGATGGTGGTTGACGGCAGCATCCAGGCACGGTGGGCCTGGGCGGACAAGGGGAGGGTGACGACCAGGGCCACGGCAGTCCAGCGAGTGAGTTGTTTGATCATGGTGTTGTTGTTCTCCAGTATCGGATGACTGTCAGTTAAAGAAAGGGGTACACATACTGCGTATGTGTTCAGGGGCGAATGCTCAGGCTGACCTTGCCCAGTTCGGTTTTACCACCGCCCTGGTGGCTGACCTGCTCGGTCACTGGCCAACTGAAGGGCAATCTGACCAACTCGCGGCCGCCGACTTCCCGGGCCGCTTCGACCAGCAGTTGATAGTCGCCTGGCTCGAGTGCGGCCAAGGCCGGGTGGTCATCGGCAAATCGCAGGGTGTGCTGGCCAACCGGCCGGGTGGCGCTGGACAGGCCATCCACCGGCAGCTCCAGCGAACGCCCGCTGCGACGCCACCACTGACGCATGTCCTTGAGCCATTTCTCGCCTTCACGGTCGCGTAGCTTGAGGTCGTACCAGACCGACAGGTCGGCTACGTGACCATCGGCATTCTCGATCCAGATGGCCACGTAGGGCCGGTGGTATTCCGCCACAGTCAACCGCGGCACCTCGACGGACACTTCCATTTCGGCGGCGCTCACACTGGTGATCGCTGTCGCCAGGGACAATAGAAACCATTTTTTCATGGGCTTTCTCTCTAGTGGATCAATAACAGGGCAATAAGCAGGGGAATCAGCAACCCCAGGCCGGTCACCGGCCAGGTGGCCGGTCTGGCACGGGTCTGACGTGTGAGCAACAGCAGGCCGGTCAAAGCGAAGATCACACAGACTCCCGCGAAGATATCCATGAACCAGCTCCAGGCCGCACCGCTGTGGCGCCCCTTGTGCAGGTCATTGGCATAGGCAATCCAGCCCCGGTCGGTGGCCTCGAAGAACAGGTCGCCGGATTGCAGGTCCAGCGTCAGCCAGGCATCACCTCCGGGTCTGGGCATGCCGATATACAGCTCGGAGTCGGACCATTCCGCCGCCGGTGCGTCGAAACGCACTCCCAGGGTATCCTGCAGCCACAGGTGCAACGGCTCAGCAAGCACCTCCTGCTCGGCCGTTGCCGGCAGTAGATCCAGCAGCTCATCCGGCAGTTGCAGTTCCAGGCTGCGCACACGTGGTTTCGCCTCGATATCGGCAGCGTGGTTCAGCGTGATGCCGGTAACGGCGAACAACAGCATTCCCGCCAGACACAGTGCCGAGCTGATCCAGTGCCATTGCCGCAGGGTGCCTAAAGCCAGGTGTTTCATTGCCTATTGCTCTTGTTGGGCCGTGTGGTCCGGGTCGCCCCGGACCACGGTGGTTGATCAGAAACGGTAGTTGGCCGACAGCCAGAAACTGCGTGCCTTCTCCGTTACGTTGTAATCGTTCGAGCAGGACCAGCTGTCATGATCGCCCAGATCGTCATAGGTTGGCTCGCAGTTGCGGCCAGCCATGTCCTTGTCCAGCAGGTTGTTGATGCGACCATGCAGGGTCAGGTCATTGCTCGCCTGGAAGCGCATCCCCAGGTGATAGATGTCATAGGACTTGTAATACAGTTTGCGGGTGACCGGCTGCGGCCCTGTGGTGGTGGCCGTGCCGCGATAGCGCTCGTCGCGCACCTCGGCAATCAACGACAGGTTCAGGCGTGGCAACACGTCCCAGCTAAGTGTGCTGTTGAACATATGTTCGGGTGTGTTGACCAGCGGCAGGCCCTTCTGCCGACCGCTTTTCTGCTCGCTGTCGGTGTAGGTGTAGTTGCCACTAAGGCTGAGCGTCGGAATGATCTCCCAGCGGGCGGCCAGCTCGATACCCTTGGTCTCGACCTTATCCACGTTGGTGCTCTGGCTGAAACTGTTGTAGCCCAGCTCGGCCCAGCCGGGACCGACATCGACGCAACCGGAACTCAGGTATTTCACGCCGCTGGCGTTGTAGCAGTTGGGAATGGCATCGGCTGTGGCGATCTTGTCCTTGAAGTCGTTGAAGAACAGCGTCGCGTTGGCGTTGAAGTTGCTCAGATTGTCGTAATAGGCCGCGACTTCATAGTTGGTGCTGGTTTCCGGCTTCAGGTCGGGCGAGCCGGCCATGGGGCTGACACCCTGGCCACCGAAGCCGACGATGCCGGCGAACAGCTGGTTGGGCTTGGGAGTCTTGTAGCCGGTACTGACACCACCCTTGAGCGTCCAGTTGTCCGTTGTGCGCCAGGTGAGATAGGCCCGCGGGCTGACCTCCGAGCCAAATATGTTGTGATCGTCGTAACGGGCACCGTAGGTAAAGGTCAGCTTCTCGGTGAGATCCCAGTTGTCCTCGGCAAACAGCGCCCACTGTTTGTGGTCCTGGGTCTTGCCGGACTGGAAGCCGGCACCATCCATGCCGAACACGCCATCTTCCATCTCGGCGAAGAAATACTGGCCGCCGATGGTGAAGTGGTGATTGCCGATCGAGCTGGACAGCTTGGTATCGAAGATGGTGTTGCGAATCTCCAGCTCGCGGCGATCACGCGGCAGGAAGCTGCTGTCCAACTGGGCGCGCAGTTCATCGGTCAGTACCGGTGTAGTCACGCCCTGATCGGCGGCGGCCTGGTCCCAGATATCTTGCAGGTCGCTGCGTTCCTGCACGGTCAGCGGCAGCGAGCGCCCCAGGTTGTTACTGGTGCTGCGGGTCAGGCTGGTGGTGGAGGTGCCGAAGTTCCAGCGGCCAGTGTGTGCGAGTACGAACTGTTCCCGCTCGACGCGCTGGTATTCAGAGTAGCCGACGCGTGGTTGGATGATCCCGCGGCTGGCCCGCCACAGGCTCTCTACCGAGTCGAGGGTGCCGGTCTGGCCTTCGGTGTTGTCATAGCGCTGCTTGGCAATATCGTATTCGAACTGGAAGTCATGGTCTTCCAGAGGCGTGAGGTTCAGGGTAAAGCCGGCATTCCAGTTCTTGGCGGCAACGATCTTCTTGTCACCAAAACTGCCACCGTCCTCGAACAGACTGCCATCACCGTTGACCAGTGTGCCGACACTGTAGCCCGGATCGCTCTGATCGCGATCGTACAGGCTGGCCCGCAGCCCAAGTCCAAGCAGGCCCTTGATCAGCGGGCCACTGGCGAACAGGTCGGTCTTCCTGTCATCGCCGAACTGCGAATTTTCCTGGATGGTCAGGCCATGACTGATGGACCCTCCCCAATTCTCCTGCACCTTGCGGGTGATGATATTGATCACCCCACCCATGGCGTCGGCGCCGTACAGTGTAGACATCGGCCCGCGAATCACCTCGATGCGTTCGATGGCATCCATCGACGGCATGTACATGAATTGGCTATTGCCGAAGTTGTTCGGCCCGATATCCCCGATATCGCTCTGTCGGCGGCCATCGATCAGCACCAGGGTGTAATCCTTCGGCAGACCGCGCATGGTGATGCTGATGTTGCCGTTCTTGTCCAGATCGGCACCAACGTCGACACCTTCGACGTCACGCAGCGCGTCGGCCAGACCCGCATAGGGTTTGCTTTGCAACTGCTCGCGACTGATCACGCTGATGCTGGCCGGGGCGTCGGTAAGCTTCTGTTCGAAACCGGTGGCTGAAACGACTGTGACATCCGGCAACTGCACCGGATTCTCGTTGGCCAATGCAATGCAACTCACAAGCAGCCCCATGCTGCCAATGAGATGAGAGGGGAGAGAGGTGTTGATCGACATCCAGGTGGTGCTCCTTTTATGCTCTTTTGGAAACTCCAATGTGATCATCACGCTAATCATAATCGTTATCATTATTGTTGGCGTGCAGGAGTATAAAGATGCTTTACCAAAAGAGCCATACTCTTTGAGCAATGGAAGGGAAATACTTCTGGTTTTTGAGCAGCACAGGAACTCGGAAACGGAAACGCCCACCGAAGTGGGCGTTTCCGAACATAGAACAGACGGTGTTAGAAGTCGACGGTAGCCGATAACCAGAGGCGGCGACCCTCTTCGAGAGTGCCGGTAACCGATTGGGCGCTATGAGTGTAATGTGAAGCCCAGCCGGTCGTAGTACCCGTTGGAGTTCCATACTCGTAAATACCGCCGTCGAGGAAATCCTTGTCGAACAGGTTGTAGATGGTGGCGTTGAGTGTCACGTTCTCCGAAGCACGGAATGAGCCGCCCAGATGGAACACTTCGTAAGCCTTGAGATCGCCCACTTGACTCTGGATCGCCTGATTTTCCTGGCTCAGGTTCTGATAGAGGTTGGTGAAACGATCACGCTTGCCGCGATACTCACCCTTGAACCACAGATTCAGGCGGTCTGTGGTGCGCCAGTTCACAGCAGCGTTGAGCATATGCTTGGGCGTATTGGTGAAACTGGCTCCCTTATCGACGCCGCTTTTCTGTTCGCTATCGGTATAAGTGTAATTGGCAGTCAACTTCCATGCGGGCGCAAATTGCCATCCGCCTGCCAGTTCAAGGCCTTTAGTGACCGCTTCATCAACGTTGATCAGAGGAGAGCAGCCAGGATTTGGGGCGCCACTGGTGGTTTCGTTGTCAAGACACAACGGGTGGTCGATGATCAGCGGACCTGAAGCGATCTTGTCCTTAAACTTGTTATGGAACAGGGTGGCATTGGCATTGAAGCCATCGAGATTATCATAATAGACACCGAACTCGGTCGTGGTACTGGTTTCCGGGTCCAGGTCGGGGTTGCCGACAGTCACAGCTCGCCCTTGAGCAGTGATGCCGTTGATACCATCATGCAGGTCGTTAAGGTCCGGGGTCTTGTAACCGCGACTGATGCCGCCTTTCACCGTCCAGCTATCGGTCGTATTCCAGACCAGATAAGCGCGAGGGCTGACATTACCACCAAAGCTTTCATGGTCGTCATAGCGCACACCGAGGGTCAGGGCGAGATCATCGCGCAGGCGCCATTCATCTTCGCTGAACAGGGCCCAGGAGGTTTGCTTGAAGTCGGTGCTGGCGATGTCGTCGGTCATTTCCGCCTTCCACCACTGACCACCAATAGTGAGAATATGAGCATCGCCAACAGCGGATACCAGCTTGCTGTCCAGAACAAGGTTGGTGGTTTCCAGTGTCCGGTCATCGCCAACCACCGCCCAGGGAGCGGCTGGCAGGGGAGTGCCGAGGTCTCCTCCGGCGCTGCTGCCGGGAATGGTACGGCCAAGGGTTTCGGTAGTGTTATGCATCAGACTGCTGTCCAGCGTGCCGAAACCCAGTCTGGCTGTGTGGGTGAGAGCAATCTGTTCGCGCTCGAAGCGTAGCTCGTCCTTGTAACCATGCGCCGTTGGCGCATCGGCCGCGCAACCACCAGTCGCGCTACCGGTTGCCTTTCCATCCAAATTACCAAGTTGGCAATCATCGTTATCGTAAACCTGACGCCCGCGCTCGAAATCCAGGGCAAAATCATGATTTTCATGGGGGGTCAGGGTCAAGCGCGCACCCAAGGTGTTGTTGCGTCCCTCCACTGGGGCTGCGCCACGTTTGCTGACGGTGCTGTCATTGTCAAAACTCAGATCGGAAGCCCCTCGATCCTGAAGGCTGCCTCGAACAGCGAGGCCGAGCAGCCCCTCGACCAGCGGGCCACTGGCATACAGGCTGGCCTTGCTGGCATCGCCATAATCGCGATTTTCCTGGAAGGTATGATCCAGGCTGACCGAGCCAGCCCACTCGCTGGCAACTTTCTTGGTAATGATGTTGACGACACCACCCATGGCATCGGAGCCATACAGCGTGGACATCGGACCACGGATTACTTCGATGCGCTCGATGGCAGACATCGGCGGCATGAAGCTGGTAGAGGTTTCGCCAAATCCGTTGGGCGTGACATTACCCGCAGCGTTCTGGCGACGACCGTCAATCAGGATCAGCGTGTATTGGCTGTGCATGCCGCGAATGCTGATGTTCAGGCCGCCGGTCTTGCCGGTGCCTTGCCGGACATCAATCCCTTCAACATCTTCCAATGCCTGAGCCAGATTGCCGTAGCGCTTCTGCTGCAGATCTTCCTGACTGATCACACTGATACTGGCTGGCGCATCGGTGATCTTCTGCTCGAAACCAGAGGCGGTAACGACGGTGTCTGCCAGTCGGACTGAATCCTGGTTGGCCATTGCGATGCTGGTGGCCAACAAGGCCAGTGTACCGGCAACGGCCCGAGGGGCTGTGCGGGCAGAGTGGTTCCGCGACATGTACTGCTCCTTTCCTGATGCCTGGCTACCTTTCCACAGCCAAGCTGTCCAATTGATTATTAGTATTGATGATATTGATAACGCTTATCAATTTGGCGAGAATGGTACACAGCATTCAGGAAAGATCAACGGCACGCTTATCGGTTTGCTCGCCAAATGTTTTACAAGGAATGTACGTCCCGCTTTGCCGGCTCTCGACGCTTACTGGCATGCCATGCGGAGAGCAGGCGGACTCGCTGATGACTTTTGGGGAGGGCAGGGAGGGAGACGTGCCCGCCGGCACAGCCATGCTGCACCGACGGCGATGGGAAGTCTTACTTGAGGCGCCGCTCGATTCCCATGTGCACCAGAATCTTGGCGGAGATTTCCTCGACCGAGAAATGGGTCGAGTTGATGTGCGGGATGTTTTCCCGGCGGAACAGGTTTTCCACTTCGCGAATTTCGAACTCGCACTGGGCGAAGCTGGCGTACCGGCTGTTGGGGCGGCGCTCGTTGCGGATACTGGCCAGGCGCTCGGCATCGATGGTCAGGCCGAACAGCTTGTGCTTGTGCGGCTTGAGGGCGGCAGGCAGCTGCAGGCTTTCCATGTCATCATCGGTCAGCGGATAGTTGGCCGCACGTATGCCATATTGCAGTGCCATATAAAGGCAGGAAGGTGTTTTGCCGCAGCGGGACACACCGACCAGGATGATGTCGGCCTCTTTATAGTGGTGAGTGCGGGCGCCATCGTCGTTGTCCATGGCAAAGTGCACGGCATCGATACGATCCTGGTAGTTGCTGTTATGCTGGATCGAGTGGGACTTACCCACCGAGTAGGACGAGCCGGCACCCAGCTCCTGCTCCAGGGGAGCCAGGAAGGTGGAAAAGATATCGATGATGTAGCCCTTGGACTGGGTCAGCTCCTGATGAATGTCGCGGTTGACCACCGTTTCGAAAATGATCGGCGGTTGACCATCTGCCTCGGCAGCGGCATTGATTTGTTGTACCATGTCCCGCGCTTTTTCCACGGTATCCACATAGGGCCGCAGCAGCTTGCTGAACTGGATGTTCTCGAATTGAGAGAGCAGGCTC
>Ga0172382_10008096_pt1 | contig 14744 bp, 18 predicted proteins | sample Leawel138RmetaG_FD_122245 | JGI IMG/M metagenome (GOLD analysis project Ga0172382, IMG submission 122245) | Leachate microbial communities from a municipal landfill in Southern Ontario, Canada - Leachate well 138R metaG | ecosystem: Engineered > Solid waste > Landfill > Unclassified | place...
AGTGCGACCTTGGCTTTCTGCTGACTACTAAAAATCTTGCGCTTCCGTTCACTCACAACCTGCTCCTTATTTACAGCAGGTTACCATCTTAAATAACCGTCCGGAAATTGGGGTCCACTATAAGCCGAGAGGATAAAAACAGAGAGGGAGGAGATTTTGGCGTATAACAAAGTATACTTTGTTCCATCGGAGTCTGGATTGCAGTACATGGCACTAAAGGAAGGTATTGCACAGTGCATGTATCATGATTCGCGAGGTTTGGCTACGATCGGCATCGGTCATTTAATCCAGCCAAGGGGATCGATCACGGCCATGCCGACCAAGGCCCCAGCTAAGTTTGAGCAGTATCGGAACGGTCTGACCGACGAAGAGATCAACGAAATCAAGCGTCAAGATATTCAAAAAGTAGTCAAAGACGTCGCCGATCCGCGTATAAAGGTAAAACTGAATGCTTGCCAGACAGATGCGCTTATCTCTCTCTTTTTTAATGCAGGAGCAGGGGGAAAACAGCGTTTATATGACTCGTTAAATAAGTGTGATTTTTCCGCTGCCGCTACCTATATAAAAAATTATGGTAAAAAAAAGGACGGCACATACATAAACCCTGAGTTAGAGCCGAGACGTCGGGAAGAGGCGAACCTGTTTCTGCATTGCAAGTATCCATCGGGCACTGCGGCTAGAGTTCGATGCTGCACTTACAAACTGACAAAAACCTTCCCCGAGGTGAAACCTGGGGAATATCAGGCAAAGTGTAAAAGTAACAAAGGTAAAACCGGCTGCCAAGAAGGGGGTAAGTGTTATGGCATTTAAGAGAGGCTACATGTATAGCCATGCTTGGCTACAAATGATTGTACTCATCCTCGCGATGAGTTCCATGGAATGCTCGCACGCCAAAGATTGGAGCGATGGCTGGAGGGAAAGCTGGTCAGCCCAAACGCCCATCGCCCCGGCTGTGAGGCGGGTGATGGAACACCCAAATGATCCTAAGGCCATTGCGGCGCTGGTGGCGGGAAAATGGAAAGTCATTGCCACCGTTGGTCTGGACGATGGAATTCTCGTTGCCAAGGATGCATACAAAGAGGTCTTGGGCAAGGAAGGGCGGATCGTGCTCTCTGGCAAGGCGCCGGAGGTTGTGTCCTTCGGTTGGGAGAATCCAAACTGCGGCCTAGCAAAACCCTATGGAGAAATTGAGAGTTGGTGCGAAGAACAGTGCGTTCCAGCGCCGGGTTTCTTACAGATGAGCTGGTCTTGGGCGGGGAGCGCTGGCAGAATCCGTACATGGAATGGCAAGCCCCTGAGCGAAGCGCAAATACGCGCCTTGACCCCGCTCAATCTTAGTCTTCTAGACGAAACCGTAAGTGGAGATAACAAAAAATGGCTTTTCAAATGGCTATTACTGGGCTTCAAGCGGCAGTGTAAGGGAGACAAAAAGCCAGAGAGTGTTCTGCTCCTGGAGCCCACGCGGGGAGGGATGCTCGTGCAGTACTATGTGAATGGCTCAATCATTTATGAGCGTGTCGGATCCGAGGAGGCGAACGCTAATTGCTCCCAGGCCCACACCGCCAGTGAAAAGGTCATCTGTACCAACCCTAAGCTCCAGGCATTAGACAGTCAACTCGCCCAAGCCTACCACCAAGCTTTTGTCCGCACCGGGGCCAAAAGCCCCGCCCGGCAAGAACTCATCCAAGCTCAGCGGACGTGGGTCAAGGAGCTCAATGCCTGCAAGGGCGATAGCACCTGTCTGCAACAGGCGTATCAGCAGCGGATCCAGGAACTGGGCGGCCCCAGGCTCCCTTGAGGCGCGTGGTGCGAAGTAATGAAATTGGAGTGGTGAGGAGTGGTATCTGGCTTCGTTGCATCCTGTATCAACGCAGTGCAGGAAGGGGCAGCGTATTGGGTAGCTCCCAAGGGGGCACTGGCGCCTTCGAAGCGGCCCAAGGGGTGCAGGATCGAGCGCTGAACACCTTCCCTCTGACCGCTGAGGCCATTTACCGCATGCAAACCCCCTTCACCCATTTCAACGGCCTGCAGAAGGTCAATCAACTGGGCAGACCCCAGCCGGGGGGTAAGGAAAGCTACACCCCGCCCAGTGCCAAGCCCGGCGGCGGTAATGGCGGGCCGGGCGACTTTGAGCCCATTGAACCTGTGGATCCGGGGATTCCCGATTATGGGATCGAATAGCCGCCGCCACCGGAATATGCCTGTGGCTAATTGAATCGGAAAGAATAAGGAGGGAGCAAATGACTCAATTGCAAAGGCAGTTACGGTACGTCATTGTCGTAATGGCGAGTGGAATATGGACGGCTCCAACGGCTTTCGCCTTTGACTGCCGCAAGGCCTCCACGCCCAGCGAAAGAGCCATCTGCGCAGACCCGGAACTGAAAAAGCTGGATGCGCAGCTCAACCGGGACTATGCAGCGTTTCGTGCGCATTACCAAAAATCGGGCAAGTATGACTGCTTGGTGGAAGATGAAACAAAGGAGCAAAAAGAATGGCTCCGTAAGCGGGATGCCTGCGGTGCTGACAAACAATGTATTCGGAGCACATATGAGTATCGCTTGCAAAATTTAAATAAATACACGGGACTGTGTTATCCGCAGGACAGTTCGTTCGTCCATGCGGGCCGCTCCTGTTATGAGCCGACACCGCCCACCGCATCGGTAGCCTCTACCACCAGCCCCACGGCACCGACAGCTTCTACAGTAGTATCCTCACCTACTCAACAATGTAGTGATAACATTACTCGGGTGCCACTAGAGGTAGTTAAGGCGGTTTACCGCAATGCAGATCCTGTACAAATAACACAGTGGAGTAATGATATTAATACAGCTTTGAATAATCCAAAAATTTCCGATCAATTAAATACCAAATACAAGTTAGCTTTTTTCTTGGGGCAGGCTGCGGCAGAAACTGGAAATGGTCATGACCTTACAGAGTCTCTCAATTATCAATCAGATGTTGCCTATAAACAGTACTCATACTTCAAAAAACATGGGAATGAAGCGTTTATTTATGGACATGTTACAAAGAAGTTTATCGATTATCTAAATACTCATCCTGATGAAGCCAAGAAATATGGATTAGACACTAAGAAGAAGATTCTCACAGAGAAAGATGTTCATGAGGCTGACGAAGAAGCGATAGGCAATCGCGCATATGCTAATCGGCCGGGTAGCGGTAACGGGGATGTTGCTTCCGGAGATGGATATAAGTATCGTGGTCGGGGTCTAATACAGTTGACTTATAAAAATAATTATAAGAAAGCGCAGAAAAATTTAAAGGATTATTTTGGTGAAGATATTGATCTTGTTAAGGATCCTTACTTAGTTGCCGGTAATCTAGCCATGAAGGCAGCTCTCTCCTATTGGACAGACCATAAGATAGGTGGAGTTGTGGAGAATGCCATGGGGAGTGGTAAGGGCATTGCGGAGGCAAACAGCACGGCTACAAAATTGGTTAATGGGCCAGGGTTGGATCGTTTGTCTGAACGACTGGCGCAAACCAAAAGGATTTTGGCAATGGATTTTTTCAAACTTTGTAAGAACATTGAAAACGGTTCAAAAAGGATTGTAATGAGTATAATTAGGTTGCTTCAGTTGGCGTAGAGTACTCCGGTGAGCCGCCGGTAAGCATAAAATTTGTATTATGGAGATACAGTATGAAACGCTTTGCATTGATGATGTTAGCCCTACTCATGTTTTGGGTGCCCTCCAGTTATGGATCATCAGAGCCGGTTACTGTTGCAATTCAGGAATTACCGGAGCGGCAGTATCAAATGATACTCCGGCAAGGAGATAAAGTCGTTGTATCGATGCAAGAGGATGAGGAGGGTGGAACTATGGGACCGCCTGAGGCGCAGACTTTTCCTACCCATTATTGCGGCGTGCCGGCGCAAGTTGTAGTGCTCAAAGATGAAGGCGGCCCATCGGCGTGTGGAAAATCTCCCGGATTCAGCTGTGGTATTAATTGGAGATTTCTCATCTATAACGCTAAAACTTGGGCCCTGATGGATGATTTCACACAATCCGATTTAAAGGATAGCTATATAGGCAAATGGACGAGTCGCGCTGACGGAGAGTATACCATTGCCGTGCTGCGTGCTGGTCATTATTATGGGCCCGTATGCCGTATCTTTGACCTTTACACTCAATCCTTGCCTAGCACAGGCCCTTCTTTTGACTGTCGCACCGCTAGTAACCGGGCAGAAGAAACCGTCTGCAAATATCCCAAACTTGCTAAGCTGGACCATGCCTATGGTGCTAGACTGCGGGAGCGTTTACTCAAAGCACCTGCTGCAGAGCGTCAAAATATCGCCAATGGTTACTATTGGGATATGGAAATACGGGATGACGCGGGGACGAACATAAATGAATTAAAGAAGGCGTACAAGAAAGCGCTTGGTACGGATTCTGCCCAATATTTTCAGGAGAAAAAATCTGCTTCCAACACGGGCTTGGATTGTAGCAAAGCTCATACCGCCAGTGAAAAGCTCATCTGTACCAACCCTAAGCTCCAGGCATTAGACAGTCAACTCGCCCAAGCCTACCACCAAGCCTTTGTCCGCACCGGGGCCAAAAGCCCCGCCCGGCAAGAACTCATCCAAGCTCAGCGGGCGTGGGTCAAGGAGCTCAACACCTGCAACAGCGATAACACCTGTCTGCAACAAGCTTATCAGCGACGGATCCAGGAACTGGGCGGCCCCAGGCTCCCTTGAGGCGCGTGGTGCGAAGCAATGAAGGAGATATTCGATGGCACGACAGTTCATTTTTGGCATGACCGTATTTCCGGCGATGACGCTCAATGGCAGCGCGAGCGCAGCGGAGATGTCCCTCAACTGTCCGGCCATCGCGGCCAAAACCCCAGACAACTATGCGCGCGGCTGTAATCCGCCACTGACCCCGCTGCAAGACGCAATTTGCCACTACAAGCCCAGGAAATGGACCGATAATCTGCTGCTTTTGGATTCTACGGTCGGCGTCACCTACGTCCGCAATCTCCGTGCGGCGGGCATTGGCACGCCGCAATGCAAGGCTTTGCTTGAAGGCCACAAGGCCTACGAGAAGGTGCTCCAAGGCTGCGGAAACAACGGCGACTGCGTCCTCAAGGTCATGAGGAATTGGTTGGGGACCATGCATCGTATCGAAGATCGCCTGCGCCCGCCGCTGGACGAGGCGGCCCTGAAGAAATTCGTCGGGGGAATGAAGTTCCACGATGGGCAACAGACGATCTCCCTGCTGCAGCGCCTGGAACAGGGCATGGATCTCTACCCGTTGCCCCAGGCGACCTTACCCAACGGCAACGTCCTGGTCTGGGGTTTCCAGCCCCACAATGCGCAGGTGCAGTCGCTGGCCGTGGTCAATCGCCAGGGCGCGGTGCAGCTTCTCGGCATCGTGGATGGGATTTATTCTTCCTTGCCCTCGGGAAAGACGCAGTGGGCCCCCGAAAAAGACGCCCGGATTGCGCTTTTCGTTCGCGCTCCGGCTGTCCTGAGCCAGAATTTATCCGCCATTCGCGCCTGGGCGGCGGCCAGCATCCTGGGCTTCGAACAAGAGTGTCCGGGCAAGGATCAGACCCGCTGCCAGGCGGCGGCAAAGCTCCCCCTGCCCATCCATGCCTATGACCTGAATTGCAAGACCAACAACGGCAAAGTCATTGGGCAGCGCTGCGCCCTTCCCTTGCCGCAGGTGCCGGAGGACGTCTCGCCGGGGCTGTTCTGGCAGTGAGCAGTCGAATCCATAAGTTACGCAGGATGTTGTTTTTACCTGAGAGAAGGAGCGTATCCGTGTACTTAAGCCCCTGTTCCTGAATACCCCATCCCGTTTTGCGACGTTGCTAATCCTGTCCACCGCGCCTTTGGCCTCGCCCGCCGAGGCGCAGGCCGACCTGCCCGCCGCCCAATGCAGCCGGGCCGCCACGCCCACGGAAGGAGCCATCTGCGCCAACCAGGAACTCCGCGCCTTGGACACGGAACTTGCCGAGGCCTATCACCACGCCTTGTCCGCTACCAATAAGGATAGCAATGAGCGGCAAATGCGCATTGCCGAACAGCGGCAGTGGCTTACCATGCGTGATGCTTGCAAGGTGAATGTCGGGTGCCTGGCGGCGGCGTACCGCGAGCGTCTGGCGCAATTGCGTCCCGGCGCGATCCTGGAGATATCTCCGCTCGCGCTGCCCCAATTTCTCGCCGTACTCCCAGACGCGGTCATTCAACTCACGAGTCGTAGTCCAAGCTGTATATTCTGTACGGATCAGGATCGCAGAACATTCGCTGAGGTTGCGACGCATCTGCCCGCGCAAGTGGCTATCGCCCGAGTAGAGTGGACACCATGGGAATTTTTCCCCGAGGAAGTACAACCACTATTCATCGACGGCTCTGGGTGGGGGATTCCGATGATCGCGGTGATTCATAAAGGTAAAGTGGTCAAGAACATATCTGGTTATCAGAATGATACGGCTGCGCTATTCAAAGCCATAGCCTCGTCGCTCGGTATTCGCTATCCCTTGTAACCTCGGCGTTTCGGGAGTGATCTGTTGAAAAAGAAGCAATAAATGGAAAAACGCCTTCCTCTCGCCTGACAAAAAGATGTGAGGATGTGGCAGCGATGTTTCTGCATTGCCAGTGTCCATCCATTACCCCGGGTGTTGGTGGTCCCATGCTGCACGTACACACTGACAAAAACCTCCCCCAAGGTGGCATCTGGGGAATATCAGGCAAAATGTAAAAGTAACAAAGGTAAAACCGGCTGCAAAGAAGGGGGTGAGTGTTATGGCATTTAAGAGAGGCTACATGTATAGCCATGCTTGGCTACAAATGATTGTACTCATCCTCGCGATGAGTTTCATGGAATGGTCCCATGCCAAAGACTGGCAGGATAGCTGGTCAGCCAAAACGCCCATCGCCCCGGCTGTGAAGCGGGTGATGGAACACCCGAATGATCCCAAGGCCATCGCGGCGTTGGTGCAGGGAAAGTGGAAAGTCATTGCCACCGTTGATTTGGACGATGGCATCCTCGTTGCAAAGGATGCGTACAAAGAGGTCTTGGGCAATGAAGGGCGGATCGTGCTCTCCGGCAAGGCGCCAGAGATCGTGTCCTTCGGTTGGGAGAATCCGAGCTGCGGTCCCGCAACACCCTACGGAGAAATTGAGACTTGGTGCGAAGAGGGGTGCATTCCGCCGCCTGGTTAATTGCAGATGAGCTGGTCTTATTTCCACGATTTAAGCGATATTCATACTTGGAATGGCAAGCCCCTGAGCGCAGCGCAAGTACGCGCCTTGACCCCGCTCTATGATGCAGACGACACCGTAAAAGGGGATAACAAATGGCTTTTACTGGGCTTCAAGCGGCAGTGCAAGGGAGACAAAAAGCCGGATAGCGTGCTGCTCCTGGAGTCCACCCGGGGAGGCATGCTCGTGCAGTACTATGTGAACGGCTATATCATTTACGAGCGTGTCGGATCCGAGGAGGCGAATGCTAATTGCTCCCAAGCCCACACCGCCAGCGAAAAGGCCATCTGCGCCAATCCCAAACTTCAGTCACTGGATCGTTCACTCGCCCAAGCCTACCACCAAGCCTTTGTCCGTACCCAGGCCCAAAGCCCTGCCCAGCAAGGGCTGATCCAAGCCCAGCGGGCTTGGATTCAGGGGCTTAATACCTGCAATGGAGATACCCGGTGTTTGCAGCAGGCCTATCAGCGGCGAATGGAAGCACTAAGCAAGCAGAATCATTATGAAAAATCTCCCGCGCGAGCTTAAAAAGAGAAGCCATGAAATATTGTTGAAACAGCGCCCCGGTACGCTCGCGCTGCGGCTCAAGATGGATTGTCTTATATGGAGAGATAAGGAATGAACATGTGGAAATGGAAAGTGATACTAGGCGTAGGGGTGTTTCTGTTGGGCACGGACCTGGCCTTTGCGGGTCTAGATATCCCGCAGATTGTGCATACAGTCTTCCCTGATGCCAAAGCACGTGTGCATTCGGAAGGGGAAAATCTGCAGCAGTATGATTTTATCATCCCCGCCTCGGCTGGCCAGGAGCAGCTACAGGCTTTGACGCAAAAGCTACTGGCAAAAACAGGCTGGCACAATCCCATGCGCATGCCGGGTATCCCAGAAGACCTGGGTGTCATGTATATGGGTCCCAAAAGCTGCATGTTGCAGGTGACCTTGGTTAAACAGGATGCGAGTCTCCCAAAAGGAAAAAAGAGCCTGTTAGTGTCGAATATCTGCGGCAAATCATGACGCCTGATGGTTCCGACTAAAAAAACCACCATTGCACGACCGCGCCATACAGTCCAAAATCCACCCCTGATATGAGGGGGACCCATGTTTGACAATCTGACCCAAAAACTCACCCAGACTTTTAAAAACCTGCGTGGCCAGGGGCGTTTGAGCGAAGACAATATTCGTGACGCCCTGCGTGAAGTGCGTTTGGCCTTGCTGGAAGCCGATGTGGCGTTGCCGGTGGTGAAAGACTTCATCAACAAGGTGCGCGAATCGGCGCTGGGGGAGGAAGTGGTGAAAAGCCTGTCTCCGGGGCAGGTGTTTATCAAGATTGTCAATGATGAACTGGTCAAGCTCATGGGTGAGCACAACGACCGGCTGGATTTGAGTGCCCGTCCTCCGGCGGTGATCCTTTTGGCCGGGTTGCAGGGTTCCGGTAAAACCACGACCAGTGCCAAGCTCGCTTTGTGGCTCAAGGACAAAGAAAAAAAGCGGGTCATGATGGTGAGTACCGACGTCTACCGGCCTGCTGCCATGGAGCAGTTGGCGCATCTGGGCAAGGATATTGAGGTAGAAGTATTTCCGTCCCGTCCAGATCAGCAGCCGGTGCAGATTGCCAAAGATGCCTTAGAGGCAGCGCAGCGCGGGGTATTTGACGTGTTGATTGTCGATACCGCCGGACGCCTGCATGTGGATGACGCCATGATGGCGGAAGCCCAGGCTTTGACCGGCGCCGTCCAGCCGGTGGAGTTGCTGTTTGTGGTGGACGCCATGACAGGTCAGGATGCTGTCAACACGGCCAAGGCTTTTAATGATGCCTTGCCGCTGACCGGTGTCATTTTGACTAAGGCTGACGGTGACGCGCGTGGTGGCGCTGCTTTGTCGGTGCGGGCCATTACCGGCAAGCCCATCAAGTTTATGGGTATTGGCGAAAAAATCCGCAAGGGTCTGGAACCTTTTTATCCGGATCGACTGGCTTCGCGTATTTTGGGCATGGGCGATATTGTCAGCCTGGTTGAGCAGGTTCAACAGGATGTCGATGTTGAGCAAGCGCAGAAAATGACCGAGAAGCTGCGCAGCGGGAAAGGTTTTGATCTGGAAGATTTTCGTCAGCAACTCCGGCAGCTGGAAAAAATGGGGGGCATGTCGAGCATTATGGATAAATTGCCGGGTATGGGTGAGCTCCCCGCTGAGGCACAGGCGGCCATGCAGGACGGTAAACCCATGCGTCGTCTGGAGGCCATTATCAATTCCATGACGCCCGGCGAACGTCGGCATCCGGAAATCATCAAGGCTTCGCGCCGTCGCCGCATCGCTGCAGGCGCTGGAACCACCGTAACGGAGGTCAACAAGCTGCTCAAGCAGTTTGAGATGATGCAGAAAATGTTCAAAAAAATGGGAAAAGGGGGACGCGGACTCAGCCGTTTATTGGGGATGAATCCTAAATCGATGTTAAAGGGCGGTTTACCCTTCCGTTAGAGCTTGTTTTTAGTTACGATACGCGCCTTTCTCCCGTCCAGTGGGAGAGGACATGGTTAAGGAGAACACATGGTAGTTATTCGTATGGCCCGGGGCGGCGCCAAAAAGCGGCCTTTTTATCACATCGTGGTGACGGATAGTCGTAACCGGCGCGATGGCCGTTTCATTGAGCGCCTGGGTTTTTACAATCCCATTGGCGCTACGGCCGAATTGCGCATCGACAAAGAGCGTGCCGCTTACTGGCTCAGCCAGGGCGCGCAGCCTTCCGATACAGTAGCCGGCTTTTTCAAGAAAGAAGGCGTGAGTAAGACGGGTGTCGCTGCCGCCTGAGTCTGAAGAATGGGTGGTGCTGGGAAAAATTTCCGGCATCTACGGTGTGCGTGGAATGGTAAAAGTGTTCTCTTTTACGGATCTGCGTGATGCCATTCTCGACTACTCACCCTGGTTTTTGGGTTCTGAACTACGGCCTTATGTGTTGGAAGAAGGACGTATGCAGGGTGAGGGCGTGGTTGCCAAGCTGGCGGAAGTCAGTGACCGGGAACAGGCCCGTGCCCTCATTGGTCAGGAGATCAGAATTGCGCGGGCGTATCTACCGGATCTGGAGCCCGGTGAATATTACTGGCGTGACTTGATTGGCATGCGGGTGCTGAATCAGGAAGGCCTGCTTTTGGGAAAAGTGACGGCTTTTCTGGAAACCGGTGCGAATGACGTTATGGTACTGGACGATGAAAAAGGCGGGGAATTGCTGATTCCCTGGTCAGATACAAGTGCAGCTGGGGTGGACCAGAGTGCCGGATTGATCACCGTGGACTGGCAAGCGGACTGGTGATGCGTTTTGATGTCATCACTATTTTTCCGGAGCTGATTCACGGTTATCTGCGCGAGGGGGTGCTGGGGCGAGCCCAGGCGCGTGGGCTGATCCAGATACATGCCTGGAACCCTCGCGATTTTAGCGATAATGCGTATCGCCGCGTGGATGACCGACCTTTTGGTGGTGGTCCGGGAATGTTGATGATGGCGCCCCCGTTGTTGGCAGCCATTGCTGCGGCACGCGAAGCAAACCCCGGGGCGCCGGTGATTTACCTGTCCCCCCAGGGGCAGCGTCTGCAGCAGGGAGCCGTGCAGGGCTTTGCCGGTGCAGACGGATTGATTTTGCTGGCAGGCCGCTATGAAGGCATTGACGAGCGGGTGCTGGCGGCGGTGGATGCAGAATGGTCCATTGGCGATTATGTACTGGCAGGTGGGGAGTTGCCTGCCTTGGTATTGATTGAAGCGGTGGCCCGGCAGTTACCGGGTTTGTTGGGACATGCGGACTCGGCCGCCGAAGATAGTTTTGCGGATAACGGCTTGCTGGACTGTCCACATTTTACGCGCCCGGAAGTGGTGGGGGGCGTAAAGGTTCCGGAAGTTTTGCTTTCGGGAAATCATGCCCGGATTCGTAGTTGGCGCCTGCAACAGTCATTGGGGCGTACGGCTGAGCGGCGTCCGGATTTGTTGGCGCAGCGCGTTTTGAGTGCGCGTGAGCAGAAGTTATTGGATGATTATCGCCGTCAGGACGGCGAAGTGCAGTAATACTAGGCGAAGGAGCAGGGCTGTGAACATCATTGATGAAATCAACAAAGAACAGGTTCAGTCGGAACTTCCGGCTTTTGGCGCAGGCGATACGGTTGCCGTGCATGTCAAGGTGAAGGAAGGCGACCGCGAACGTATCCAGATTTTTGAAGGAATCTGCATTGCTCGTCGCAATCGTGGCCTGCATTCTGCCTTCACGGTGCGGAAAATCTCTAATGGTGAAGGTGTGGAACGTGTTTTCCCCTCTTATTCACCGCTGGTCACCAAGGTGGAAGTCAAGCGTCGCGGTGATGTGCGTCGTGCCAAGCTTTACTACCTGCGTAACCTGTCTGGTAAGGCTGCCCGCATCAAAGAAAAACTGGGCTGATGATTTCTGCTGCGCTCCCTGGCGAAGGCCGGGTTCGCTTTGGATAATCTGATTATGACGCCGGCGTCCAGGGAAATCCTGGAGCGCTGGCGTTCTGCGTCTGTTGATGGGCGGGCCGCCCTGTGGGCCGACCCTGCTCAGCAGTTGTTGCTCCATTCGGCCTGGCAGGAGGATATCCTGCCGTACTGGTGGAGTGCAGCGGACAATACGGAGGCCTTGCAGGTGGTGGTGGATAGTCAGTCCATCTGGGCCGCTGCTGGGCAGCTTCCTGTCGAGATCTTGGCCGCTGCGGTAGGTATCCAGGAAGAAAAACGCGCGTTATTGACTGCCGTCCCTTTGCCGGATTTGCTAAAGCTGGAAGCCAGTGCACCCATGCCGCTGGATATGGAAGTCGATCTGCTGTCCAAGGCGGTGGAAGAAGCCGATCTGGAGCATCTGGTGCCTTTGCTGCAGAGCATGGCCGATGACGAAAATGCCCGGCGTGTGGTGCTGAATCGGCTGGCCCAGCGGCTGGCGGATGACAGCCATGCGCAAGGCCTTCGTAGTATTCTGTTTGGGGAATGGCATGACGCGGCAGCCGGGCTGCCTGCCCGGTCTTTTGCTTTGGGGGCTTTGGCTTTGCTGCATAGCCATTGGCAGCAGGCTCCCGGTGTTGCGGTGGTCGTGCCAGAAGGGCGGGCGAGCCGCGATCCTGAAGTGGATAAGCCCTTGCTGCATGCCCTGCGGGAGCGTGATCTGCCCGCCTTCATGGGGCGGATCCGGGCTTTGGGCGACCAGCCTCTGGATGCCATTCGGCAGTTGTTTCTGACGGTAACCCTGATGATTATTGAGGGGGGTCATCGTCATGATCCCCAGGCGCTGATGCGTTTATACGTCTGGCTGGGAACCCTGCTGACCTTGCCCCATCGCAGTTTGCGCCAGGCTCGTAAGGTGTTGTTCAGTGCTGCCGCCTGCACTTTTGGCTTTGCCGGTTGGCAGCGCCGTGAGGATTGGCCGGATTTCAGTACTCTCGCTGCTTATCGGGATAGGGCGTTGTCCGAACCGGTCCCTGCGCATTTTACCTGGCAGGGAGCGCTCTATGCCGCCGCTTCCGGAACGTCTGCTGATTGGTGGCTACAATTGGCCGAACGGGCGGTAGCCCAAGGGAATCCCACGGGTTTCTGGCCGATCTGGCGAACCGCGCAGCGCGCCGGACAGGTCACAGGAGGACCATTGGCATGGATTCACCCTTTGGTCGTATTGCGTTTTTATTTCGATTAAGTAAACCGCCTCATGACGATGGCATCGCCCCCGTCTGAGGATCGTCAGCGTATTGATGTCTTTCTGGATGCGCTCTGGCTCGAAAAAAATCTGGGTGAAAATACCCTGGCTGCCTATCGGCAGGATCTGCTCCAGCTTTGCTCAGCACTGGCAGAGCAGGACGCGGATTTATTGAGTGCAGATGCCGGGATGCTGGCGCGCATTCTTGGACAAAAGCTGCAATCCGGCGCAGCAATGCGTTCGGTAGCCAGGATGCTGTCCAGCATCCGCCGTTTTTATGGTTATGCGCTGCGTGAGAGTTGGGTAACCCACAACCCCAGCCAGAATTTGCAAAGTCCTCGTCTTGCCCGCTATTTGCCCCATGTGTTGAGTGAAACACAAATTGAAGCCCTCCTGGCCGCGCCCGATCAGACCCGGCCGCTGGGGTTGCGCGACGCGGCGATGCTGGAGTTGATGTATGCCTGCGGCTTGCGGGTTTCCGAGCTGGTCAATCTGGAAATGCGGCAACTGGATCTAAGTGCGGATCTGGTGATGGTTTTTGGCAAAGGCCGCAAGGAACGGCTGGTGCCCATGGGGGAAATGGCGGCTGAGCGAATAGCGGCTTATTTGCAAAATGCCCGCCCCCGGATTCTGGGTGGGCGTATTTCTGCAGCCGTATTTGTGACAGCTCGCGGGGCGGCGATGACGCGGCAGCGTTTCTGGCAGAATATAGAAGCTTATGCAAAGGTCGCCGGTATTGAACAGTCGGTTTCACCCCATAGTTTGCGCCATGCTTTTGCCACCCACCTGCTCAATCATGGTGCTGATTTGCGCAGCGTTCAGTTGATGCTGGGGCATGCGAATCTGGGTACTACCGAAATTTACACCCATGTCGCCCAGGCACGTCTCAAAGCCTTGCACGAAAAGCATCATCCCCGCGCATAGGATTATTTTTCGCTAATTTGGACTTGCAGCCTGGCGCGTTTCGACTATCTGTAAAGTCAGGTTTATGACCATCGAGCGTGGCAGAATATGATGCAACTTCCATCCATCCGTCCCCAGCGTGACCCCAACACCGGCATAGTCACCATTGATAATGAGCCAGTGATTTTTCACTGTAATCATTACAATCGCTTTTTGCAGTTGGTGGTCGAAGATTGTCACTACATTCAGCGTGATCCTATTCTCAAGCAATCGGCGGCTGAGGTCAGCTTCCGGCAATTGCAGCAACATTTTAAATCCTGTCCGGACTGGTCAGTGGAAGATCGGCTGGCGTATGCAGAAGCTGTTTACCGATTTTGTGGATTCGGTGATTTGCCTCTGGCCTCTTTTCACTTGCCTGAAAATCCCGAAAATGCTTTTCAGATTATCGAAAAAAATTCCCATTACGGTTTTGCCCTGCGTCTGAATTATGGGAAAAGACGCTGGGCAGGAGAACATTTTGATCTGGGATTTGCTATTGGTGCCTTATCTGCAGTTTATGAGGCGCCATTTGCCGGTCATTTGGGAAATCGTCTTGGTGATCAGTCTCTCAGCCGTGGGGACGAACAAACAGAACTATGGATGAGTCAAATCCATATTGCCAATCCGGACGGAAATATTGTGGGTACGCAGGCCATTGCGGAGGTACGATTACCTTCAGAAGCGGCGGATATCCCTGAACGCACGGTTGGTCTGCATGTGGATGAAGCGGGTATTATCGCGGCAGTCAGCGGTATGCCGCTTCAGGGCGATGAACATGGACTGTATAGTGGACCCCAATTTCCGGACGGTTATTTAAGATGGTAACCTGCTGTAAATAAGGAGCAGGTTGTGAGTGAACGGAAGCGCAAGATTTTTAGTAGTCAGCAGAAAGCCAAGGTCGCA
>Ga0172382_10008097_pt1 | contig 14743 bp, 13 predicted proteins | sample Leawel138RmetaG_FD_122245 | JGI IMG/M metagenome (GOLD analysis project Ga0172382, IMG submission 122245) | Leachate microbial communities from a municipal landfill in Southern Ontario, Canada - Leachate well 138R metaG | ecosystem: Engineered > Solid waste > Landfill > Unclassified | place...
CGTCTATTACTCGGGCCACGCCTAAAAGTGCTCGCATGGTGCGCCCCTTCCGCTTTTGGCAGTTTCGGTTTCGGTAACGATACTGCCGCTGCGGCAGGGCGTCAATTGTGGGAGGACGAACTTGGTGCAGGGCGCTTAGCAGGGGGGTAGGGCATGTCCTCTCCCAGAAACCTCGCGCGATTGCGCAGATTTCAGGCGGAGAACAGCTCGATTTTCGGAACGCGCGCGCTGAATGTGGGTTGGATTCTTCCGTTTTCTCAGCACGATAGCGCTGCCGCGGGCGGCGCACCATTTCCGGCGCGTTCGCGCTGATTTGAAGTGCCGGATGGGCTCGCAATCAGCATGAACACGCGGGGTTCACCGGAGGGCATATGCACCCTGGGCGCCCGGCAGAAGCCTAGGCGATCCCGCCCCAACCAGCCCGTAACCTCCCCCAAGCCAGGCTGGACTCATGCGCGAAGACCATCTAAGGCGAATCTACAGCGAGCACTGGAACTCCTGGAACCCGCGCCCTTCGAACGAGCCGGCGCGCGTGCTGGAGGAGTTGAGGAACAGGCGCTGGCAACTGCGAATACCGCAAACCGACCTGGCCATATTGGCCGAGGTCTCGTCGCGCTTCATCCACGATCTCGAGCACGGCAAGTCAACCGTTCAACTGAGCAAGGTCCTGGCCGTAGCCACCGTGCTCAGGCTGGAACTAACCTGGCAGCAGCCTAGAGGGCGGATCATGGAGTTTCAGTAGCGCTAGCGCGGCCGCGGGCAAGCGGGCTATGAAAAGCGCGCGTCATTCAGGCGCCAGTACACGTCCGTGCCAACAAGACGCTCGTGCTGATCAGCAAAGTCGAAAGCCGTGTCCCCCTCCAGTGATCGGGCTCGAGCGTTGGCGCCCATGTCCAGTAGGGCCTCAATGCACTCCATCGACCCATTGTCGGCTGCCAGCATCAGTGCAGTTAGACCTTGGTCGTCACGCGCGTTCAAGTTGGCGCCCAAATCTAAGAGGGCATCAAGAGTATCGACGAAGCCGAGGTGCGCGGCGTGCATTAGCGGAGTCCGACCGTATATACCTCGGTTCTCCAGGTTCGCTCCGCCTTCAACAAGCGCGACGACGTTCTTTGGTCGGTCGTGCTCAATAGCCGTAATAATGGGGGCAAAATTAGAGTCCCAACCCTCTACGTTCGCGTCAGCACCCTCAAGGATGAGACGGCGAATCAAGTGGTCTGAAGAGTACTCTGCTGCGAACCCCAACACAGAGGCGCCTGCAAGTCCTGCGAACGGCTCTCCTTCGGGGATTTCCGCCCCTGCATCCAGGAGATACTCCACCATATCCGGGTTCCCAGACCGCAGTGCGCTGTAAATGATCGTCACATAACTCGAGTCGAATCCGTTCAAAAAGGACCGGACTAGACCTTTGCGCCCACGCCGCTTCTCAAGATCACGGACGCCGTCGACCAAAACTTTGACTACCTCAATATTGCCGGTCGCCGCCGCGTATGCCAGTAGCGGCGTATTGTCTTCCCCAAACCAGTCGTGAGTATAGTCCTTTACTCCAACGCCACCGGAAACAAGTCGTCGGAGCCAATCAGCGTCCCCGGCAACAACAGATATGAAAAGCTGATGCCGTGGCAAGCAATCGTTAACATTGGCACCTGCAGCAAGAAGATCCCTCACGAGGTCTACCTCGCCGGCCTCAGTAGCCCACATCAAGGCAGTCATACCGTTAGCGTCGCGCGCTTCCAGGTCCGCACCAATGGTAATCAAGGCTGGAATCTCGCTGGCGTCCCACTCCACCGCACGTGGGGGCTCATGACTAGTCAGTTCAGAGACCACTCTGGCAGTCTTCGGCTCCTGCCGGGCGGCTTCTGCCCCGGGCGGCTCGCCATTGGCTCGAACGCCCTCTCCAGAGCACAACTCGCCATGCAACTCGGGTGGCAGGAACAACTGCTCCTTCGCGCGCGTGGCCGCAACGTAAAGCAGGTTCAGTTCCTGATCGAAGTCCCGCTCGTCGCTTAGCGACCACTCGTTCTTCGACTTCAGGTAATCGCGGTAAGAAAGGCGCCTGTCTAATGACCAGAAATCATCCAGCAGGGTCACAACCGCAGACTCCAAACCCTTCGAACGGTGCGCCGTCGAGAGATGCAAATCCGCCTCATTGGCATGATCCCGGGCAAGACCCCCAATGCGCTCAAGAGTATTAGCAAGCACCACCGGTCCGTGCTCCTCGAGTAGCTTCACCAAGCGCGTCGCGACTGGATCACCGCCCTCACGAGCCTCCACCTCAAGTTCCTCACGGTCCCTATATGGGAGTGGTGAGTTGTATCTGGGCGGTTTCCCGACCCACAAGTCGATCGCCGCTTCGATCTCGCGCCTAAAGTTGGTGAATCCCCCGGCGATGAAGAATGGGCGGTTAACCCCATCCATGAGGAACTCCATCAGACGGGCGTTCGTCCGGGCCAAAACCATGCCGTCGTCGGCAATCCCCGAGTGAATGGTGGTACCTGCTCTGGGGTTTGGGCGAATAAGGTTTGGGGGCGGGCAGCTGGTGAGGCTAAGGATCTTGTTTGCGGCGTTGGCGGCCTGTGAGCCGAACCGCCAGGATTGAGTCAATGGAAGGCGCGGGCCCGCGAACGTATCCATGGCAGAGACCGCACCACGAAACGCGTAGATGGACTGGTATGTGTCGCCGACAATGATTAGCGGTACCTGAAACCGCGTGGCGATGCCAATCATTACCGGGTTCAAGTCTTGGCTCTCATCGATGAGTATATGAGAGAACGGCCCATGTGTGGTCTGGCTCGCCTGCTGCTCAACCGCAAAGGCCTTCAAGTACATGTCGTGGGTGAAGGGCCCGCCGGTGCTACGGAAATCCATCAGGTACTCGACCACCGGCGTGGCGGTGCGCATTAAGCGGTCGATATCCCACCCATCTACCTTCGGTGCATGCATATGCTGAAGCGAAAAGGTTGGGTCGTCACTAATCAGGTAGCGTTTGAAGGCCCAGGAGATGCTACGCAACACAGCGGCGGGTAACTGTGCGCCTTCCGCACCCAGTGCAGCTCGGGCGGCCTCCTGCAACTGACTGCGCCGGATGCTGCCCTTCTCCAACCGATCCTCGTAGTCGAAGACCCGCATTAGCCGGTACACGAACGAGTGCATGGTGTGCACCTTCACGTGCTTCGGGAACTTCGCTCGCGCCTCGGTGCGTATGGCGCTGTTGAAGGCCAAGTAGAGGCCTCGGTTGGAATCCCAACGCTTAGCGTGCTCCACCAGCGTTGAGGTCTTGCCTGTCCCCGCAAATGCTGGCACTACCAAGGTCGAGGTTGGCTCGTGCTCGACGATGGCCTCTTGCTCAGGCGTGAGACGCAAAGTGGATCTAGACGTGGAGATGGCCACCTTAAAATGTTCCTCCTATTGCAGGGGCTAGGACAGGTCACCCCTACACCAAGGGGTGACGAAGTGGAGCCTAAGGTCTGCTTGCCGCCATGTGCAATAAGAGAAAGTACTTCTACCAGCGGGTAAGCCCCGCCATGCCGCCGAACTCGGCGTTCAGCCTCTCCTCTGCCTTGCCCTCCGCGAACTCGAGGATCGTGCCGCTGTTCTGAACCAGGTCCGTGAGCACCTCCATCAAGCGCACCTGGGCTACCTCCTCGCCGGGCCTAAGCGCCTCGGCTTCCTGCAGCGTGGCGGCCATCCGCCCGCTAGCAGTGCGCCACACGGGCTCCGCCCTCGTCCACGGCATGACCACCGTGTGCAATCGGCCGTCCTGCAGCAGGTTGAGGGTCTCCTGGTAACCCCACACGCCGCCCTCGCGGATCTTATCTAGCAGGCCCATCTCGAACTTCAACTCGGTAGCGGCTATCAGGTCTTGCACCAGGGGCTGCCACTCGTGCGCCGGGGCGTCGGGGTTGGTGGGCGGCGGCAGCGTGCCAGCCAAGCGGTCCTTAAGCTTGCCGTTCATGACGCTCTGCATGGCCGCTAACGCCGGCGCCTGACCCACCAGAATCAGGCGGTGCATGCGCTGCTCACTAACCAGCTTCTCCACTTCGGGTAGCAGGTTGCGGTAAAGGCGGGCCGTGGCTTCCTCCATGCGGTCGCGGTAACTGTCTACCGCCGCGCCGCCGCGAGCGGCCACACCCAGGCCGGTGGCTGGGCTGCGGCGCGCTTCGCGCTGCACGCGCCACACATCGGTGTCGACGGTGCGAACGAAGTCGACCAGCTCGTCGACCTGTCCGAGGAACGCCTCGAACATGCGGGCCCGGTCGGCGGCCACGTACAGCACGCCGTAACGCTCGCGTTGATCAAGCACGTACAGCAGCGGCGCCACCAGCGCGCGGCCCCAGTTGGCGATGACCCCGTCGGAGGCGTTGAGGAACGGCAGGTCGGTCTGCAGGTAGTACGCGTCGAAGCGCTGGTACAGGTCCTCGCCAGCGAAGATGACCAGCGTGCGGCCCTCCGGCCGGCTGAACTGAGTGGTGAGCCTGCCGGTCACGCGTTCGATGTACTCCTTGGCGAGCCCGGCGCCGCGCATGGCTTCGGCGGCGCGCAGCACGACCGCGCCTTGGGTGTTATCGGGGTTGGCGGGGTTGACGTTCAGGTACAGCGAGAGAACAGGTTCTGCGTGCGAGTCTATCTGCTCTAGTAGGGCGAGCTTGAGGTTGGCACCGATCACGAAGGCACCTCCTGGGTACGTCGCTGTTTTCACCGTAGCAGACGCACCGGAGGGTGCGAGGCGCGGCGCGCACGCGCGGCCCTGAGCTCTAGTACAGCTTGACTTGCCCTTCGGAACTAACGCCAACCGTGAGGGTGGTGCTGAGTCCGGAAACGCGGAATGTGGCGCCGCCGTTAGCGTCTAGCTCGGTGCCCGCCGGGCAGCTGCGCGGTTGGCCGCTTGGTAGCCACATGACCGCGAACTCGGTGTCGGTGGCCTTGAGGCCCCCGAACTCGGAGAGCGCCAGGGTGCGGCCAGGCAGGGCGCCGCTGGCGCAACCGACCTGCGACTCACCGTCGACACGGGTGGACTGGAACTGCTTGGTGGCAGCATCGAAACTAACGACTACTGGGCTGTTGGACGCCATGGACTCCAGGCGGCCGTCTTGAATGAAGCTCACGACCGCGTCCGCCACGTGGCGCTCGACCGGCGTCTGGAGGCTCATGTGGATGATGCCAGACAACAGGGCGACTATGGCGACCGCGATAAGTGTTTCGGCCAGCGTGACGCCGCGTTGGCGGGCGAATTGCTGGAGGGGCATTGATTCTCGGTTCTTCATGGGGCGGTTCACTCTCGGTTCGTGTAGGCGTGCCTAGTGCGCCTGCGTGGTGAGACTGGTCTCACCTGCGTACCGGCATGTTAGAAAACTCACGCTTACGGGAGTCTTACTCACATTGTGCAATAGCCGCGGCTAGCGAGCAAAAAGAAGTGCCGCACCCGAACAAGGACGCGGCACTTCCAGCGAGCGTGGATTGATTCGGTCTCTTAGTAGACCTGCTCCCTCTGACCGAAGCTGAAGAAGGCGGCAAAGCTGACTTCGCCAAGACCCGTAGTTGGGAAGAACGGCGGCGCGACGCCCTCAAGCATACGTGGATCGTAGGTGTAAACGCGGTCGTATCCACGCCGGGTGTCGTTATTGGAGTTGAACGTGCCGAACACACCGCGGTTCTCCTGGATCATTCCGCCCAAGAGGTTGAAGCTCCCTTGGTCGCGCTCAAACGAACCGTTACCGCCAGCCTTGGCGTAGCCCTCGACGCGAATCTGATCGGTGCCGCTCATGAGTACTGCGTGGACGTTGACATCGGTGGGGGCATTGAGGTCGCCGTCCCAGCTCGTCCCGCCACCTGACGATCCAAGATCCCAGTAATGGTCGTTGCCAACGATGATGTCCCCGCCTTGGGTGTACACGCCTAGGACGTTAGCGTGATTCACGTTCTCGCACACAGCGCGCGTGATGGTATTTCCCGTCCGCGTCGCGGTAGTCGTGCAAGGCGGCTGTTCGTACTTCAGATCCCGCGTGATACGGATGTCGCTACTGGCAGCGACAGTAATCTGCGCGAAAGAGGCCAATGCGGGCGCCGCGGTTGCAGGGTTACTTGCGCTGGTTCTGTCGGGCCCCGTGAGCCGTTCCACTCGGCCGTTTACGTAAACCACGCCGTTGAATTCCCGAGCCATGTTGACCCAGTCAGTTGGGTCGGACATGTCGCCTTCGTTAACCATTTGCTGCATGCGGTTATCGGCGTCGACACGCCAGACCGTGCATGTTCCGTTATGCCTGTACTCGTAACGGTTCCAGCCGACTTCGACTCGTTGGCGCGAACCTGTGCACGCTCGAATGTACTGGTAAGTTGCCGCCGGTTGCCACTGACCACTAGACCAGGTGGGGCTCTCACCGTTTACGTCTCCGGCCCACATGTCGAGGGAGTAGAGGTTACTTGGGAAGTACAGCCCTTGGTCAAGTCGTCCGACGCCCTGAGCGACTAGCTGCTGGTTATAGGCGCTGGTGGGCAGTGCGACTACTGCACCGTTCCACTGCACACCGGCGTCGAACATGGGAGCATTGCCGCCGTGGTTCGGGTTGTTGAAGTCAGGGGACATGTTCGGCGGGGTGCGGAGAAGGCTGGTGTTGTTATAGAAGTACGCACCCTGAGTACGTGCGCCCGTGCAAGCCTGGTTCTGACACCCGGCGGAAGTAACTCGACCACCGAACCACGGTGTCCGGTAGAAGCTGAAGTTGCTGTTGGTGTGAGTTGGACCATCGATTAGCGTCTTGTCTGTGAACCAGATCCGGGAACCGCTAGAGGTCTCTCTGTTCGTAAAGTAGGCGTAGTGAGCGAAGCTGGTCTGCCCGACATCGAACAGGTACTCGCCTTGAACGACGATGTTGCGCCTAAAGTCACCAAGCTCGCCGTCGGAGACCATGACTACGGGCAGCGCGTAGGTCTGTATGCCCTCGAGGCTCCCCCCGCGGGGTACGCCTTCCACAAACCTGCCTTCCGGCAGCGTAACGCTTGCAGGAAGATCAATGCCGCAAGCCTCGTCGGTGAAGTAAATTCGTAGGCTCACGCTGGCCGAGTCACCCATGTCGATGGGTGAGGAGCATACTGCCCCGTCAACCGCCCCTTGGAGTTGTGTTGCGATTGTCGCAAGTGCATTCGCCACAGATTGTGGTTCGGGACCGTCGTCCGTCATCGGGTTGTGGTCAACACCGTAGGCCCAGCGGCCTGGTCGGGAGGTAAGTTCCACCACCGCCTGCAGCTCATCAGCAATCGTAGTTCCCATCAACACACTGCCGATATTGGCGCCGCCACGAGCGATCATGAGGGTCTGTACGATCCTGGCATCGTCGCGGGAATGCTGCACTTCGTTAATGGTCCTGGTAAACATGAGTAGCCCGATACCACCAACTACGATGAGTGCCATCAGCGCAAGTATTAGGGCGATGCCACGCTCGTCGCGTTTGCCTCTTAGCTGCATGGAACGATCTCCTCTACCTTGAAGTGTGCCGCTCTGGACAGGTCGACCTGACCGCTATAAGCGAACTCGGACTCTCTGCCGTTCACGTCGGCAGTCGACTCGACTACGACCTGGAGGCGTGTAAGTGTGTACACGTAGCCACCTTGCGCAAAGGTTCGGATTGGAAGGCCATGTGACCCTCGGCGAGGTTCGGTCTCAACGATAACGGTGTTGGCCGGAGTGCCTGTAACGCCCGCCTCGGGCGAGGTGTAGGTGTACACGTAGTCGAAACGTAAGTCGGCGAGATCGAATGCGAAGGGTTGTTCGTCTACGTTCGCGGTTCTTAACATCATGTTATTCGTGTCTTCGTCGAAACGAATCCCTGTGGTCTCTACCTGGAACATCAGAACGCTGGTTCCAAACGGGATGGTATTCCGGCAGCTTGAAAAGAACTCGACAGTTCCTCCGGATGGACTGGAGGCGCCTGTCACTGGCATTACTACACCTAAGCCATTGGAGTTTACGAGCACAACTTGCTGACCCACTAAGGCGTCTCCATCAGGAATAATCACTTCGAACGAATTGCTACCAGAGAACCCGGACTTCTCGATTACTGGATAGCCCGCGCCCCCTGTGAGCATCATGAACGAGACTTGTTGGGAGTCCGACTCGTACGGGTTGTCGGTGATACTCCCGAACACGGCGCTACGCAGATCTTGAGAGATGACCTCGATAATCCGCCGTAGCTTGGCCTGGTTAGTAGTAATCGCCTCCTGTTGCCCTTGGACCCGCAGGCTACTTGTAATCGCCCCGTATGCGAGAGACAGAACAATGCCAAGTATCGCCAAAGCGATCAGTGCCTCAACCAGTGTCATACCGCTGCGCAATCTACGCATGCCGCTCATCCGATCCCTGGTAGCGGCGCTGGATAAGCGTCGTCTTCAAGCTTCTCAGGCCCAGCGGTGTCACCCCGAACGCAGAGTTCGTCGCCTGAGGCCATCCAACAAACATTGACGCGGTAGTGAACCATCTCGGCCGTTCCGATACCAATCCAACCAAGGTCATCAATCCACGCTCGATAGAGAGCAGGGTTGGCTCGGCCAGTTTCTACGCTAAGCTCGGTGAAATCATCGCCTAACGATCCGTAGCCCCAGGTCATGTCGTCGTTCGCGAATACGGCCCGGTCCGCTCCAGCAACGAGCCGGCCAAGGTAATTGAGCACTTGTGCGGCCTGGGTGCGACTACCGGAAATCGAGTTATTACGAACTGATGAAACGGTGGTGATGGAAAGGATACCCACCGCGATTCCTAGAATGACTATTGCTATGAGAACTTCAACAACAGTCAGCCCCGAAGCTAATCGTTGACTTCTCATCGTATTCGCACCTCGCCAATCACCGAAAACTCGAAATAGCTACGTCCATCTGAGGTAGCTAAGTAGTAGTCTTGAGCTGCCGCAAGGCTATTTATCTCCACCTTTCCAGGTGGAGTAAACTCCAGTACGCGACCTTGAGGCATATTGGTACTAACTTCATTCGGTAGCGTTTCACGCCTAAGAACCTGCCCATCGTCAGCTAGACCAAGCCGCAACACCAAATCGCGATCCTCCATCCGCATGGTCACAATTTGGCCACGAGCGGACGCGGCTGTGGCCCCCTGCCAAACGGTCTGTTGCAGTGAGTTCAAGGCTGCAATTTCGCCCTGCGCAGTCACTGCACGGCGGCCGTTGAAAACTCCGATTGCGAGAACCACTGCCAAGATCGCTATTACGACCAGTACTTCTAAGAGCGAGAGGCCTTGTTCGGGCGATGAAAGATGTGACAGCCTCTGATTGCTTGCCGGTCTTCGCATTTGACTTCCATTCATCCTCAAAAGATAGCCCGGCACCCGTAGTGTGGGTACCCCCAGATTAGGGGAAACTATCTAGGCGCCGTAGAACTGGCTTGGGATACTTTCTACTGCCAAGAGTCTACGTGTCAGGTGCGCTGCAAAGCGTATTGACACAACTGGTTTCAGAACTCTTTCTCCTTCGACTGGAAACTCCCCAGGTGTCGGTGTGTTATGGGCCGCAGTCGCATCTCGCCCAAGGTCCTCAGACATTTGCAGCCTAGGCGTTGCAGGCGTAAGCAACTCCAGTCTCGCTCTCAACTTCTCAAGCGAATCCAGTACCGTCCAAACCCACAACGACCGGGGCATCGCGAGTATCAAACACGTGTCCGACGTCGCGCGCAACATGCTTCTTCATACTCAGTCCGCTGATCGTCCGTTCCAGAGCGTACATAGTGCTCGGAGATATCCGTAAGAGAGCCACTCTGAGCACTTCCACTGGACTGCGGAAACACTTTCAGTTTGAGAGGGCGGTCGTACCAATAGTAGTGAATCACTTCAGTGTGGCAGCCTTGGGCATTCGTTCCGGTCCACGACCAGAATCAGGAAGACCACGGAACACTCGGTCGGCAAGTGCTGCACGTTCCGAATGCTGCAATAGGAAGGCCGCCCTTCAGAGGCGGCCTTCCACCTTATACAGCTATTTTGGCAACTACGGCCTTGGGAACGTATAAACGATGCCGGTAGCGCTTTCAACCTCGACAACGAAGTCTGTTCCGCCAGAATCAGTCACTTCGCAAGTGGTCACAGCAGAGCCAGGGTCGCCTAGCTCATAACCGACTGCAGTTGTGTATCCGTCACTGCAGTCAGCTTGCGCGACGTCTGCGCCTGTTCTCTCAACCCTGTCGGCGAGGTAAGCCAAGGCGGACTGTTGCACGTTGCGGCCGTACGCTTCTGCCGCTCGGTCCTGCGCGGCGCCCCTAGCTGCCATGAGGTTGGGAATCAGTACGGCGGCTAGGATCCCAATGATGCTGATGACTATTAGTAACTCAATCAGCGTGAAACCCGATGTGGTTGGGTTGTTTCTCATGCTTCTCCTGCCTGCTGCAGGGCCCTATGAGTTGGACCGCCCGAAGGGGCGGCCCAAGGTAGGAGTTGGCAAGTTGAAGAGTTTTCTCCAGGTTAGTCGCGAGCACCGTTGGTGAACGAAATGGTACCGTCGCCGACAGTTGCCTCAAGGAGTCCAGCCGTGTTTGTCACGCCGCATGTGGTGGCGACAGACGGGCCAGCAGGTACGGAGTAACCGTCTGCCTCGATCGCATCGCAATCCGCCGAGGTCCACTGGGTTGCGGCGTCATCGGGAGTGCGGGTGGAGTCGTGGGCCAGCCAAGCGGTCGCGGTGGTTAGGAGGTTGCTGCTGTACGCCTGCATGGCGCGTTCGTTGGCAGCGTTACGAGCGTTCATGAGGTTCGGAATAAGAACGGCGGCGAGGATGCCGATGATCGCAATCACGATCAGCAGCTCGATGAGGGTGAAACCACCCGTGCTCTTGGTGCGCATTGTGCGCCTCCTTAGGATTGGCTCGCGGGATGAAGTATGGATGATTGCCCGGTCGCCTGGGTAGAACTTGCACAAGCTCTGCCTGTGCTGTGAGAAGAGTATCAGAACGTTCTAACAAGACTCTTACAGACTTTTCACGTTCGCGTTATGCGCGTTAGGCACGGGCCTAAGCGCGGTAGGCCCATGTCCCAGGCAAGTGCATTTGGCGTCAGCAGGCCACCACGAATAGCTCGCGCTGCCTACACTCCCATCGCCCACCCGCCCCCGTGTTACTATCCCCTCTGCCCCGTCGGGCCAACGCGGTGGCGACCCTCGAACCAGGTCAGGTCGGAAGAAGCAGCCTTAAGGGGTGATCGTCAGGTGCCGTTGGAAACCGGCGGGGCACTACTATCTACCCACCCGCTCGCGAATCTCGGCCAGCAGCCCCTCAGAGGCCTCCTCGATCAGGTCCAGCACGTGCTCAAAACCCGCCGAGCCGCCCAGGTACGGGTCCGGCACCTCCACCTCAGCCACGTCAGGCGCGAACTCCAGGAACATGCGCACCTCGGCTCGCTGGCCCGCTGCTACACCGCCGAACTCGTGGACGATCCGGTTGTAGTTGCCGCGGTCCATGGCTATTACGTAGTCAAAGCGCTCGGCGTCGTATGTGCTCAGCTGCCGGCCAGTCAGGCCCGTCATGTCGTAACCGCGCGCTGCGGCGTGCCGCACCGAGCGCGGGTCGGGCGGGTCGCCCACGTGGTACGCGTGCGTGCCCGCCGAGTCCACCTCAATCACGTCGTCCAGGCCCGCCCGCTGCACCTTCTGCCTGAACACCGCCTCAGCTGTTGGCGAGCGGCAGATGTTGCCCATGCACACGAACAACACGGCCACCTTGGAGGGCGTTGGCTGGTCGGATGAAATCGACATACCGGGCATGCTACCTGCTGCTATGGTCGCCGCAACGTGCCTCGACTACTTGTTGGCAACTTGCATGGGGGTGGCATGAAACGGATCCTGATCCTACTAGCGCTCGCCTTCGGGCTCTCCTCCTCGGGCCTGGCGCAGAGCTCCGGCTGGCAGCACCTGCCGAACACCGCTCCGCGGCTGGCCCCGTTCGTGTACCCGGCTGGAACCAACCCCAACGAGGTGGGGCTGCTGCTGTTCTGCGAGAATGGCGGCTTCCTGCCCATGCTGCGGCTGGGCGCCAACCCGGCCCTTGGCGACGCTACTAGAGTATGGGTAGAGACGCTCCACAGCGACCAACTGGGCGCCGGCAACTACTGGCAGTACGACCCCGTAACCCAAAGGGCCATTCCGGTAGCCGACATCAACGGCGTAATAGTGGCGCAAGCGCTGTTCGAGGGCGGCACGCTGCGCGTGCGCGTGTCGCGCCAAAACGGCGACCCTGACGTGGCCATCTACAACTTCGGCCTCGACCAGTTTCAGGCACTGCGCGCCGAGGTGCCGTGCCTGCTGTCCACGGCGGCGCCCACGTATACAGACCAGTGGACTTACAGCCAGGCCAACCTGGCGGTCATGGGCGGGCACCCTGACCGGACCATGGTCCTCTTCATCTGCCGCGGCCCGAACCAGCCAGCCATGATCATCCGCTTCGCACCGGGCACAGACCCGCAGCTCAACTGGATGATGGCGTTCATCGCCAACGTCTCGCCCGACGCCGCCTTCAGGTTCCAGCACACGGCCGACGGGCAGTACTTCGGCGACGCCAATCCGGCCGTGCGCACCCTCATACACATAACGAAAGACCCACCGTTCCCGCTGGTCATGCTCGGCTCGCCAGCGCCGTTCGCTACGCTGGCGCTTGGCAACCTCGTCGAGGTGCTCGGCAACTTGCCTTGTATCGAAGTCACCCGCAGGTAGTATCCGCTTTAGCCGTTGCGCTCGCCGTAACGGCCACGTAACGCCGGCCGCGCCACCATCTGCTCATAACGAGCCCCGAGCTGCCTCGGGATGGAGGCCCACATGCCAATTGACCGCCGAGCGAACAACAAGCCTGCTATCCCCTGGGCCCATCTCGTTGGGCTCGTCAGCCTGCTAGCACTAGTGGCGGCCTGCGGCGAAGCGGCACAGAAGGCCCCGCCCCCGGGCGTGCCAAGCATCACCGCCGTAACCGCCGAATGCAGCAACAACGTACCTGTACGGGTCATCAGCTGGAGCACGGCTGAAGGTGCAACGACCTACCGCCTGCTGCGCAACGGCGAGCAACTGACCGAGCTCGAAGCCACCGCTAGCACCTACACGGACGCAACACCGGCCGAGTCTGGTGAGGTTCTCACCTACGTGGTTCGGGCGGTCAACGCCACGGGCACCAGAGACTCGGAGCCGCACGAGTTCACCGTGCCCGCCACCGAGTGAGGGGAACCGGGCGGCGACCCGGAGGGAAGCCCTCCCAAGCCGGTCGACAGCCTGCAGGTACAGGTTTACTGCGATCCGTTCGGCATGGTGCTCGCCAGTTGGAAAGCATCAAGCGGCGCCACCAGCTACACGCTGCATCAGGGCGACACCATCATCCACCAGGTAGCCGAACCGAAGGGCACCACCCTCACCGTGCGCGCCGAACTAGCGCCAGGTATACCCTTCGAGTTCACGGTGCAAGCTCACAACGAGGCTGGCACGGCAAGCGGGCCGGTCACAGTGCCCGACTCGCCACAGTGCGCCGCCACCGAGCAGGTGCTCTTGGTCGCTAGTTACGCAACCGTTCTGATGTTTGGAACCGATAACAACGTGTGGGGCTGGGGCGCAAACTACGGCAGTGTACTCGGGGCGGGGCCGTCCCGGGCTCCCATGCCGCAGCTGGCGCCAACCATGCCCTCCCAAATCACCAAGATCCTGATGCGCAACTCGGTCGCTGTGGCGCCCGACGTTCTGGGCCGCGTTAACGTGTGGGGAACCAGCTACGACGGCCGTCTCGCAAAGCCGGGCGTTACCCACATCCCCGAACCGCAGCCAGTTGATGGCCTCCAAGACATCGTCGACGTGGCCATGGGCGAGGAACACATCCTGGCGCTCGACGTAACAGGCCGCGTGTGGATCTGGGGCACGTTCCTGGGCCGCCGCATCGAGCAACCGGAGCGCGTGCCTCTAGCCGAAGGGATCATCAGGATAGCGGCTGGCAACGATACCTCGTACGCGCTGCGTACCGACGGCACCGTTCTCGCTTGGGGCAGCAACCAATCCTTGGACGTGCTGGGTCACGCCACCGCTGCCGACTATCACGAGCCGCTGCTCGTGCCCGGCATCGAGGGCGCGGTGCAGATTCACGCTGCGCACCGCAGTATGTTCTTCCTGCGAGACGACGGCAGCGTCGCCAGCCTCGGCGAGTCGCTCCTTGCGGAGCCAGTTCCTGGCGTATCCGAACGGCCGGAACTGCCGCGCCTGAACAGCCTGAGCATTGAATACGATTTCGTGCTGGCTGTTACCCAGCAAGGCGAGGTCCTAAGTTGGGGCAATAACGATTACGGGCAACTCGGCAGGTCCACTCGGGCACAAGGGCAACTCGAGGCACCGCGGGTGGTGGAGGGCCTCCCCCCTGTGCGTGCTGTGTTCGCCGGTGGCACCTTCTCCGTAGCGGTAGACCTAAGTGGGCAGGTGCACGCATGGGGAAACAACGCGAGTCATCAGCTGGGCCTGGACGGCGTTCCGGAGGTCAAGACCTTCACGCCCGTTACGCTTCCTGAACAAGCTGTGGCCGTTGAAGCGGGCGCCTCCTTCGTGTTAGCCCTGGGCGTCAGCGGCAAGGTCTACTCGTGGGGCGCGAACCAGCACGGGCAGCTCGGCCGCACGGCGATTGGCCACGTCGATTGGCACCCCGGCGAGGTGGAGAACCTGCCAGTCATCGTTCAGGTGGCTGCCGGCGAGAACTTCGCGCTGGCGCTCGACGACACCGGTCGCGTTCACGCGTGGGGTTACGCCGCC
>Ga0172382_10008099_pt1 | contig 14741 bp, 18 predicted proteins | sample Leawel138RmetaG_FD_122245 | JGI IMG/M metagenome (GOLD analysis project Ga0172382, IMG submission 122245) | Leachate microbial communities from a municipal landfill in Southern Ontario, Canada - Leachate well 138R metaG | ecosystem: Engineered > Solid waste > Landfill > Unclassified | place...
AAAAAGCCTAATTGTCGTATAGAATAGTCTAATTCACCACTAAGTTCTAATTCACCACCAAGTTCAGATAATACTTTATAATCTAGCGGTCTTGCTTCATAATATAATTCACCTTCTATTTGTAGCATTCCGATAATATCTTTACCAACTGTTTTAATAGTGAGATAGTCTAATTTACCTTCTATTTGTAGCATTCCAATAATATCTTTACCAACTGTTTTAATAGTAAGATAGTCCAATTCACCACTAAGTTCTAATTCACCACTAAGTTTAGATAATACTTTATAATCCAGTGGTCTTGCTTCATAGTTTAACTCACCGCCAAGATCTAATTCACCATCTAATAGTCCGATTTGAACAAAATTTAACTGTATTATATCGTAGTTTAATTTACCCGAAATACTAAGTTTATTAACTAAATCTTTAGTTACCAATTTTGCAATAATCCGATCTACTTCTTTCCAGTATAGTTCACCTCGTCTATTAGTACTTAATACCCTGTTTATAACATTCGGACCTTCTGGTATTTCTAAAACTAAAACGTCACCATTTTTATCAGTTAACAATAAACATTTAGTAGTTGCTATTAATTTTGATAGTTCATTATTATAACCGGTTATTAGAACACCGTTATTAGATAAAGTAGACAAGGCAGTACAAGTATTTGGATGATTTTCTTCAGCTACTAGTTTATTTTTAACCTTTATGTATCTGCCTGACTCCATAGTCCTCACCTACCCTATATAATAAATACAATTATCTCTTAACTCACTAGGCTCGCTATCTAAGACTACTGCCATCAATCCTCCAACATAACTAAGTGCTTCATTTAGTGTTGGATTAGTAGTTCTAACTGCTTGTAAAGTTATATTAGATTGCTCAGGTGGATCTACCCAACCGGGAAGATTTAAAGTTCCACCAGAAGCTAATAGTTGACCTGGATCTCCAGAACCAATTTCTGTTAATTGTCCATTATTACCGGTAACAAATAATCTATTTGGTGCGTTATGTTGTCTAGCTTTGATCTTGCCCAAACCGTCTGATACTATAATAGCCCCTTCATACACAGTGCCATCCCAAGTAGTTATTGTATTATCTAGTCCACTTAACAATAATTGATTTGGACTAAGAAGTACTTCATTTGCCGAATTGCCAGATTTAATTATATTGGTATCTCTAAAAGTACTTGACAATAATTCACCGTTGCTACCAGTTTTTACTAATCGGTTCGGCGTCATGATATGAACTTTGACACCACCAATACCATCACTAGTCAGCGGTAAGTTTGGGATAATTCCCGTCTCAAAACTTTTAATACTATCTCCGATATCACCAACAACCAATTTATTATTCGCTAAACTAGTGTTCTTTTTAATAATATTGTCTATATTAATATCGGCTGTACTTAATACTCCAAACTCATCACTAATCATTATCTTATTTGGACTATATATTAGGGGTCTTAATTTCATGGTATTGCCTTCAGGCACTAATGTTACAGACTTACCTAATATGCTACTATCAAAATTTTCGGTAGTTACTAATATATTATTTGATGCGACATCAAAACCAGCTTGTTTCATTCGGCTTTCAGTTACATAGAATTCTGATACAACCGTCTCTTCATCTTCGATAACCAACAGTACATTATTTGGAAGATTGTCTATATCTAATCGCTCAAATTCAGCCTTAGTACCAGCCCAATATATTTCGTTCGAATCGGTATCTTGTATAAACTCAGTTAAACTATTTTTCCAATTGTGAATATATTTAGTGGTGTCAACATGATTTATGTCTTGTAGATATTGTATTTCAGTATCGAACCACTCCCAACCATTATTATCTCGAACTGTCCAATAACTATCAGTTTCTAAAATATATACTGATGAACCGATCAATGTACTATTAGGACTATATAAGTTCTCAGCTTCAGTTATTGTATTATAGATACCTAGAAACGACTTTAATGAACCTATACTTGTATCAATCGCACTAAATCTAGACTCAAAATAATTTTTCATTTCCGGTCCGAACTCATCATACCTTCTACTGGAGAATAATCGGTTCTCTACATTTTCAAATCCAGTAACTACTAAATTATGGTCCTTATCTAACTTTAGTTTCGAATTTGCACCTATCTTAACTACACCGTAACTATTATAATTAGCCTTTGGCCATTCTATAGAAGTTTTGCCATCTACCACCTTAAACTCAGCTGGGTTTAATCTAATTAAAGATGGTTGTTCTAATGGATTATTGACCTTCATCTTATACTTATAATATACTTTATCATCAATTAAAGTTTCTAGTCTAATAAAGTCATTATCGTCCAACATAACTAAGTCTGGTTTTAAGAATGGGTCTCTGTGCTCTCTATTTAATTTAATCTCAGCAGTAGTGCTCTCATACTCATCCAAGGTATATGGATTGATTAATTTTACGATAGTATTAGTTTTAATAAATTCGTCTGGTAATACTTTAGTTAATGATGGTCTATTTACTGGATCTGCCAAGTCTTCTATTAAAGTTTTTATTGGCCATTTAAGTGATACTTTACCATTTGATACATTAAAATCGCGTTCATCATATATTGCTATACCTTTACTATCTTTGGATGCATCTGGCATATACACGAAAATACGTTCGTTAGCTATTACTTTTGGTTTTTGTGGAACAACCACTTGCTGCATATTATTTATTGCCATATTACACCTCCTATATTATTATATTTGTATTGACTTGTAATTTAGTAGGAGCTAGTATTACCTGCGGGTTACTTGCCTTACCTATCTTTAAATTTTTGTCAATCTCTTCTTGGAACCAGTTGGGTATATTTAATTTAATAAAATCGTATAATATTTCAATATCTTCAGTTATTGGCCAATTTAATTCAGAGTACTGTGTTCTTGCATCTCGTATATGATCGTCCATAGATATTGTGTCAACTAAAGTTATTTGATAAACATAATTTTGGCTGTTCCAATTATTAGTTTCTTCTCCCTTAATATGTAATATAATATCACATTTATAATCAAAATGCGGATTATTAGTATTATCAAAGTAAACGTAATAGTATGGTTTATGACCTAAGGTCTCGTCTATCTCATCCTCAACTTTTGTATATTGATATAATTTTTCAAAAGGTCGATCTCCAACTGGTAGACTTATTGGCACATTGGAAGCTACTTCTCCAAATGTCGTGGTGTCTGGTACAGTTTGATAAAACTTAGGAATACGACTAATATCTAACCACCAGAATGTCACGTATCTATCAATTTTCTCATACTTAGTAGATGCTACGCTTACTAGTATCTTAGGGTTATGTCGTTCACTTGAAATTATGAATGGTATATATTCTTGGTAAGATTGACTTAAAGTAATATCTAATGTCCAAGGTTCACCTTGTTGTATAATTCTTTCATTACCAAATGTTAACATTATTTCACCCCCAATATAAGTGCTACATATCGTTCAGTAGCTTGATCTACTCTGTCGATTAATTCATTTTTAGATATACCATACTCATCAAAATACTGTAGTGTTAATCTAGTATTACTATACTCCCGTGAACTAATCTCTTTGCTTTCTATTAATATTCTAGAATGAACCATAAAACAATTATTCTGTATTTTAGCAGTTACACCATACTCACTTAACCATCTAATTAAGTCAGTATAAATATAACTACTCCAACTAGAGTACTTACCAGGAATACCGAAATAAAAATAAAAAGTATCTCGTTGTGAAGTATTTAATAATAAAATTGGTGTCTCTACTTTTTTATAATATTTTATATTTGACTCGTATTTGTCTAAGCTATAAATCAATTTCTTTATATACATTTATATATCCTCACATATCCGGGTTCACCATTTTTACCACTCATGTCTACATTAAAACCCTTTTTTATAGTAGTGTCTAACACAGCTTGACCACCACTTCCACCTTTAGCAGCTTTAATACTTGGTAAATCAGACATATTAGTTATCCCATTACCGCCATCAGTTATAAGACCTAACTTAAAGGACAAAGCACCACCGGCTCCACCTCCGCCTCCACCTGCTAAAATCTCTAAGTTTAACGAAGCTATGTAAACTCTTGTTCCTCCGCCCCCACCTCCGCCTGCTCCAGAGTAAGGACTACCTTTTAATATATCTTCATTAACAGAGTTAACTGAGTCGGTACTGTTAAAACCGCATCCACCACCAGCTCCACCATAACCATAACCATAACCACCATATCTATCGCGCGAATCTCGACGTCCGCCGTTACCACCAATTCCAAAACTACCACCGGCACCACCGGCACCGCCTGCACCATGAAATTCATGACCATACAATGCCACACTATTACAACTACCGCCGGCACCGCCATACGGACCAACTCCTCCTCCGCCGCCACCACCTGGACCAGCATTAAAGTTGCCAGTTTCTATTGACGAATAACCGCCATCCGGACCACCGTGTGTACCTACACCACCTTTTAATTTGTATTTAGAATAAGGTGGTGCTTGTATACCGCGTTGGACGTCTTCGCCGTTATTACCTTTAATATTGTAATTAGTAAATACTGTATTACGACCACCATCACCACCGTTGGTTCTACCGTCAAAATGTATAAGAGCACCCATAGTACTTATTTTATATCCTTCTGCTCCACCACCAGAATTACCTGGTTGAATTAATATCACAGTATTAGGCTTAGTCAGTCTAATTAATTGTTTATAATAACCCCCGGCACCGCCATTACTACCTTTAGCATTATAAGTTTCATACTGATTATGTAATACACTACCGCCACCACCGCCACCAGCACCACTAACCTCAATTTCATACCACCCAGGTTCTTCGATAACATGACTGACAACATTAATAGGTTGACTCGGTATAATATTACCTTTGTATTCTCTCACCAATTCTCTACCTTTCGGTGCTTCGGTGTCAACCATAATAACTGTTCTCATTTTTAGATTACCTTCACTATCTGTGCCAACATACATATTAGGTACATTATAATCTAATGTCTTAACTTCAACTTCACCTTTAGTATTCTTTTTTGTATATAACAATTTTTTACTACCAAAGTTAGCTTCTTCGACAATTCTATATCTCATCGTCGGTTCGTTAGAGTTAATAATATATTTATTAGGTTTTAATTTAGACTTACTAATTACTGTCCTATCATTGTTTACTTCACCATAGATTTTGTCTTTTGTTCTTATCACAAATCTAAAACATGAATGCTTATCATTTCTAGCTGTCCTTGATAGTTAATTGTTACAACAGTGTCTGGTTTATCTGTGAAGTCTAAGAAATCTATGGTGCCATCACCGTTGCTAATAAGTATCGAATTAGGCGGTAAATTTAAAGATTTAATACCTTTATTACCAGCCCCAACCAACCACTTATTAGTTAACTCTTCGGAAGCTAAAACTGTATCTGGATCATTACATTCGCCATATATTTTTTCACCTAGCTTTATCATCCATTACCTCCTGTTTTACTTTATTCTTTTCATTTGTTCTTTGTTGTTGTTGATCGTGAGTTTGTTGATTACTAGGTTTACCTACATTATCTCTTGCACCGCCGTGACTATTATTACTAGGTTCCGAGCTGTTATTAGTGTTTTGTGGTAAAACACCCTTACCAGATTGCATATCGGCTATATAACTTAAAGCCAACTCTACTGCTTCTGGGTTATTAACTAGAGCTTGCTCTATTTGAGCTGGTAAATGCTCTACCGCTTCTTCTAAGAATGCTAATGCAAATTTAGCAGTTGGATAACCATATTGGTCTTTCATATGCCAGTACATTCTTAATGCTCGTATTGGGTCAATCTCACTGCCCAAAGTGCCATTAATAAAGTCTTGATCAATTATTTGCCACATACTTGCTCTGTCTTCTGTAATAGCGCTAGCTTCATCTACACTCCAAGCAAAGTCGTCTCTGTAATAAAGTTTACCATTCTCATCTTTATCTAAAAACATATAACGCGACCATACTTCTTGGCGTTTTGTACCGTCTGGCAATAACTTAATAAAAGACCGCTCCTCATTACTATAAGCCAACAGATATTTAAACAATAATTCATATACCCCAGCGTATGCTATGTTTCGCTGTGTAGTTGGTGCAGCTTGTCTTTGTTCAGATGCTACTAACTGCATCTCCTTAGCTCTACCCGACCTAGCGGTTGGGTCATATTTACCTTGATCTGTATCAGTTACCCCAGCAGTACTTTTGGTAACCTCATATAAAGTCTGTGCCATTGTAAGCTCTTCTGTTATATCAGCAGCAATTTGCTTGACTTGAATAGCTTGACCTTCTTGAGCACTCTCAACTTCAATATATGCAATCTCTGAGTCCTCATCATTAATTCTAGTGTCTTTCAATTTAGTGACATAAGCCTTAGACATACTCGATTTTCTCTCAGCTTTATTATAGAATTTATTTACCAAGTCTTGTGGTTCTAACTGTAATTGAACCTCGGATATACCGTATATATCGTCGGTTAACTTAATTGTTCGTTTCGGTATAAATGGTAATTGTCTAATTAGATAATAAGGTATTACGGTGCCCTTAGGTATTGTTTTCGTTGGGTTTGCCGACATTTGGTCTTTAGCCTTGTCTTGCTCATCACCAGACCTATACGGATTCTCGATATACTCCAGGTCTTCCTTAAGAACATGCTCCTTAACACCAACATAATGAAAATTACTACCACCACATACTGGACACTCCGACTCGGTATTTACAATTGTATTACAATCTGCGCACTCTCGTCTACGTCTCATTCCCCATTCAAGATCATTAGCTAATACTGTTAAATCGTCTGGTACCCATACAAATCGTCCTACGTGTCTATCCTCATTCAAATAATAACACTCTACAACATTTATTAAGTCACCTTTTAATGGTTTCACAATTCTACCAAATAAGTCATTTACTTGAGTCAAAGTCATTTGTCTTTTATGAAATATATACTCTAACTTCTTATAATCGGATATCCCAGGTTGTGGAAAAACCGTATCAATAGCACATACTTCAACTAGTGGCATACCCGATCTTTCGTGTGTATTATCAAACGGGTTCCATGATACTTTAAACCAACTAGTAGAATCAATTAGTGTACTATGCTCCGATTCGTCTTGGACTTCTTCTGACAACATTCTGTTCATCTCGTGTTTAATTAGTGCTTCTGTAGCTTCTACCGGTATTAAATCACTATGATATCTAGGTGACATCTTCGGAGCAGGTATTCTAGCATTTACTTTTTGCTCTACTAATTCATACGCCATTTTTCTAAGAGCTTTTAATTTTTCATCTGTCTCTTCGCCGTGCTCGTCTAACTTATTAAAGTCACCCATATAAGCTCTGCGCCATTTAGCAACATTTTTACTATTTACTCTAGTGCTCTCATACTCAGCTACTGCAGCCTTATACACCGCATTCCATAGTTGTGCTAATTCCGACTCAGATTCAGTATTTTGGTAAATAGCTTGCTCATCAATAACACCGAGGTACATTAATACTCGTGAGTCTTTTATACTAGGTTTAGGTAATTTATCTTTTTGGTTAGTCCTCATCTATCTAACCTCCTTTTATATAATAACACCATATGTGCCTCCTTCTTCTTTAGGTTTCCATTCAGTTGGTGCACCGTGTCTTCTAATAAATTCATCTTTGTCACGTTGAGTTTTCAGTCCTTTGTAGTCTTGCCACATCTCTGGCCACCAATTAGAATATCGCGAAAATCTTATTACCTTTTTCTCAGCTTTTTCTTCACCGCTTAACAAACCAATATTCTTTTTAATACCTTGGCTAAATGAGTCAACTAAGTCGTCATTCGCAGCAAACGGAAAAGTCCCTAACTCTTGTTTATAAGCATTTGTATAACTTAGTCCTTTTTCTTCCCAAACAAAGTCTTCTTCGCTAGATAGTAAATGAGCATCTTTTTCTACTGGTATATAACAACGTCCATCTCTTTGATAAACCGACGCCGTTTGAGCTCTTGAATATTTACCACCTTCTGGTTCTACTGGAACCACTGAAGGAAAGTCATACTCTGGTATACCTAATTTACGACGCCATTTTTTAAGTACTTGTGTTATACCTGGTCCATTAGCTTTGTCTTCTATATAAATAACTTCTATCTCAGGAAATTTTTTACAAAGATAAAGTATTTTGTCAATTGTGTCTGGTAAGTCCATCTGTTTCCTTACAAGATATCGCAAATAAGAATTGCCTTGTTTTATACCAGTTACTTCCATACCAACAAAGTCAGAAGTTTGGACATCTTTGAAAGTAGCATCTATTGACAAATATATTCTGTCAAATTTAGCAATCTGTTCATCAGTATGCCAATGTTGTGATATCTCATATTCTCCCCAGTCGTCGGATCTAAATAAATTACCCGCTTCATTAGATGGTGAACCTTGAAATAAAGCATTATAGACATGGGCACCTTCAGAAGCTAAGTAAGACTCTCTAATAACATTTGCCCAGTGCTCGTCCTTACCCATCTCTGGACAGATACCTTGACCGACCTCTCTTTTCAAAGGGTCCGATAATACATTATCTTCAGTAGTAAGAGCCGCATAATTATAATCTCCGACAATAAAGTCTTTTCTATGTCTTCTCAACCATCCTATTAAATCTTTTGGTACCCATCTAGTCGCCATAACAATACAAAGACTACCTGGATTTCCTAATAGTCTTGTCTCAACTGTAGATTGATAGGCTTCTATATTACCCTCAATCATAACCTCCGACATAGCATCTTGCATGTTTTTTATAGGGTCATCTATAACAACAACATTCCCTGTTTTACCTGTAACTACACCTCGTAGCCCAGCAGTGGACATACCACCATTTGTATTATTAAATAATTTAGATATTTTGTCAAGTATCATAGTTTCCCATTCACCGGTACTCTGTATCTTATCATGCAGTTTTACTCTACCATGAGTAAACTTTGGAGCATACTCCTCAAACTTATCTCTATTACGTCTACCGAATCTAGCAGCAAAGTCTGAGGCATAACCCAAAGTTAATATGCCCAGTCTAGGATATTTAATTAAACACCAAGATTGAAAAGACTCTGTTATAGTAAGCGACTTACCAGTCTGTGGTGGTGCGCTAAGAAGTATTAGTCCATACGGCATTCTATTAAAGTCTGGTTTACTAGGGTCATATGGTTTCGTTCTATCTACTAGCTTCTCCCTTTTTGGTTTAGGATTCGGACCACGCTCAAACTCTCTTTGTAAATTAGCAGCCATACTATAATGATAAGGTGTCATTATGTATCCGTAATTAACTGCTTGCAAATATGCTGGATAACTCGATATACACTTACGTAATATAATCTCACCTTCTAAACCTTCCCAGTTAACTTTATATTCTCGTATATTCGATATCTCTTTAGGTGTTAACAATTTATAACCATACTCTTTTTGTAGTTCATTAAGAGTTATCATCGTCTTGACCTTTATTTAACATTTTTGTTTCTCTATGCAACGCTAATAACTCCAACTCTTCGTCAGATAGTGCTTCATACTCTCCAACACCAATACTAATCTCTTCTTTAACTTTTCCAGCAGTTCTTTCTAATAAAGTATTGAATACTGGTGTCTCAAAAGCCGCTCTAATAACATTTGCTTCAACGAGAACTTCTGCTTTCATTGGTAATCGATCTAAACCTTCAGCTTGTAGTCGTAATAATACATTATTATATGCAGTGTTATATATTTCAGACTGAGGAGAAACATTACCTTTTACGTCGTGGAATGCAGGTAGAACAGCGGCATCGGATTGTAGTGATTTACCAATCATTTGCTTCCATGCTTTTTTAGCGTATCTCTCATCTGTAAATAAACTTTTATATTCACGTTCTTCGCGTTCAGCTTTAGTCATGTAATTTACCTCCTATAGTATTTGGGGTTTTAGTCCCTCTCTTTATATTATATTCAAAATAAATTAGTCTTCGTTACTACTAAGCTAGTTTTGAGTCAAAAATATTTTATAAAATTTTACACACGCGCGCGTATATATAAATAAGATATGTGCGCGCGTAATATATATCAAGTTGTATATTGATAACGTGGTGTCATTTATGCTGTATTTATAATGTGTGTTATAATATCTATTGATAATGTGGTGTTATAATATCATATAGTCATTCATGCTGTATATGAAAATATGTCCTACGCTCCTTTGAAATATTTAACCGCTTCATTTAATAATACACTCAGTTGCTATTTTTTAATATATATCAAGATACTATTAATGAAAGAAGTTAGTAAATAAAAAACTTCAAAGAAAGGAAAAGATTATGTTAGTATTAGAACGAAAAGGGCTTAAAGTTTTTCACAATGGAGTAGAACTTAAAATTAACGCACAAGCTAGTAAAGGGCCTAACAACGAGGTAGTTTGGGTTGGCGACTTAGACGAAGCAAATGGGCAAAAATGGGTATCTTTGTCAAGACTTAATGAAGGTATTAATGAAATAGTTGCAAAAGGTAGAAATGTAGCAAAAAGTAAAAAATACGAACTTACGCCACAAGAGGCTGAAGAAGTAGCACTTTTACAAGGTAAAATTGACTCAATTATTGAAGTAGCAAAAGCTAGATATGTACCAAAACCTAACTTAAATGTTAATGTAGATGAGTTAAGTGAAGAAGAAAAAGACGAATTAGTAGCACAACTTCAAAACTACCTAAATGTCAAAAAAGCTACCAAGTAGTAGCTTTTCTCTGCAATGAAAAAGTATACAATGAGTGTGAATATAATTACACAAAAACTGTGTGCTTTTTCGTTGCGTGTTTTGGTATGAACTTACTGACGCAAAATCGAAGTGGGTGGTTTTAACAAAATACAAAGAGTGCAAACACCACGACGACAAGCTAAAGCTACTAAATAGATGATGTGATTATATGCTTATTAAGATATGTTATAACATATTCATATAAATGTAATAGTCACATCTTGCTTTGATGACTAATATCACTAAGATGTGTGGTTTTAACAATATAATCACATTTTGTATTAGTGGTTAATATCACTAAGATGATGTGTGGTTATATGCTTTGATGACCAATATCACTAAGATGCTTATTAAGATGGTTAATATCACTAAAATGTGTGTTTTTGATGATGTGATTATATGCTTATTAAGATATGTTATAACATATTCATATAAAGGTAATAATCACATCTTGCTTTGATGACTAATATCACTAAGCTGTGTGGTTTTAACAATGCATAGGATGTTAGTAGTATAAAAGTGCCACTTTTACAAGAAAATATGATGGAAATTGATATATGGTCGTCTAAATAAAATAATTATCCAAGAATATAAAAAAAATGAGAAAGGGGATATCCCTAAGTAATGATATTTTTATTTTATTATATATACTATGCATATACATAGCACATATAGCATATGACACATAAGGTATCATATGATAAAATAAAAGAGATGATATATCATTCATATAGAATATATAAAATTTCATATTCTTGGATAATTATTTTATTCGAGATTACTAATCTCAAATAAGATGATTAGAAAATTAGAAAGGAGTCATATTTATGACAAAAGTGAAAATTTGGACAAAAGGTGGAGTTCACGTAGGCCAACTAATAAAAGAAAGTACTAGAGCCGAGGTACTACCACAATCGTGTAATGGTAGAAATAATAATGATGTATATATCACTATATTGAAAGCCAACAACTACATACACATACCAAAAGTAAATCTAATTGGTATAGAAAAATTTAAGAAAGTAAAGGAAAAAGACCATGAGTAAAATGAATAAAAAAGAGTTAGTAGAATTTTTGATAGAAAACTTTACAAATGAGCAAGATATAGTAGATTTAGACAAGTTGGATTTTGGCGATAAAATAGTTTTATTAAGTGGAATGAAAGCAAAAGAAATATACCAAAGTCACCATGAAGCAAATGGAATATATCAAAACTTTCACAAAGCTGATGAAATATATCAAAACTTTCATGAAGCTGATGAAATAGCTCAAAATCACCATGATGCAACTGAAATATACCAAAGCGACCATGATGCAAATGAAATATATCAAAGTAACCATAATGCAAAGATAATTTATCAAAAATCTCATCAAGCAAATACGATATATCAAGACGACCATGATGCAACTGAAATATATCAAGAAGCCCATATCGCGAAAGAAATATATCAAAACTTTCATGAAGCTGAGATAATACATCAAGACAACCATGAAGCAAAAGAAATAATACAAGATAATATAATTGACAAAAACGATAAAAAGTAAAGGAGGGCAAATAATATGGGTTATAGATTACATGCAACAATACCAAACATCAAGCCTTATGACAAAGACTTAGAGTTAGGTAAACAGTATGATTCTAAATGGGAATTCTTCAATTACAAATGGTTTGGCGAGAATAAAGACGGTGGTCGTATTTCTCATGAAGACATTGAAGAATTCTATGCAGAGTATGTAGAAATAAATAATCAGCCAAGTGATTATAAGTTATATAACACTGAACGCTTAAAAGAAATGGTGGATTATGCATTGCTACATAAATTAGATATGTATTTTGAAAGTTACTAAGGAGGTTAGTATGAAAACTATTAAGAGTGGCAACATTGATGATTTAACAGTAGAGCAGAAGGTGATATTCATGTCACAGCTTAGAAAATATTATCCAAAAAGAGAAGTAGATTTAGATTGGCTTTTTATTAAAGTAGTAGAACTAGATAGTGTTAGTAAGAGGAGGTTATCTCATCTAAGAATTTTGTCGGGGGATAAGAATGCGTTCTTAATCATTGGTTATAATGTTTGTGAACTTTATATAGAAAATAAATAGGAGGAATTATAACATGGAAAATATTATTGAGGCGGAGAGCCGTCTATTAGCAGAGGCGTTAAATTATGTAATGGATAAATTAGAAAGAGGTAAAATAAATGAACAAGAACACTGAGTTAAATTATGAATATCCTATATATTCTAATTACTATGATAAAGAAATAAACGATTATTGTTTAGCACATGATATTAAGATATTACAACATCATCGAGATAAAAGTAGTATTGTAAGATATATAGCTCCTATTAAAGAATTGCGCGATTTACACCAAAGATTTTTTAGTGACTATACTTTTGCTGTACTGATATTTCGTGATTCAAAATGAGGAAAGGAGGAAGAAAATGTCTAAGATGAAAAATATGATGGAATGTGTTGGTTGTGGCAAACTAATAGACTTTAATGATGAATACTATGAATCAACTAACGGTGAAGTTCTATGTTCCGAATGTGGTGAAGAAGTATTATATGTACACGACTTTACACAATATGATGAGTATCCGTTGATAGATGGTGAAGAAGGGTTTGATGGAGGGCAATATTTGGGTAGTCAATGGAGATTTAAAAAGGAGTCTTCAAAATGACGTCTCAATTACGTGAAGTTAAACAAGTGTTGTTTTCGAGCAAGAAAGCCACGCTTACTCTACAGAATGTAGACACTAAAGTGGGTGCTAGTTATCGGCTAACAAGATCTGACTCGTCTATACCGGCTAAGATATTCGTATGGGGCAAAGACAGAGGTGGAGGTAGCAACCAATATATAGGCATGTTGCACCAGCATACTTCGAAGATAGGTCGAAAACCAGGGTTATCAGTTCCTGAAACGTCCACTGTCTATACGCTGTTGAAATATTTTGTTATGATGTTGTTTGACGAGTATCCACAGATGAGAAATATGGGTTTGTCAATTTCGTCAGAGTGTGTATGTTGTGGACAAACAAAGACGATAATTATAGAAGGTGAACGAAGTGAAAAGAAATAAATTGTTAGAAGAGCTTGAGAAGCATGGTATTCACCCGTCGGGTCGTAAAGTTCGATCTGATAAAAACAAGACGCACGAAATGACTGCGGTAGAACGTAAACCGAGAAGTGATATAGGTAGTAAAAGATCTACTTACAACAAAAGGTCTCCTGAATTTAATAAAAAAATCTTTGATACTTTAATAGCAAGTAATTTCAAAGATGGTGAGGACCTACTACAACGTGATGACAACGGTATTTTTCCACCACAAATTACACACTATTATAAAAGAGTATATAAGACCAGTGGTGGGTATCGTTCTTCTACACGTCGATCGAATCATCCAGAGCAACTACGTTGGAAATGGTGGATGAGTGAATATGAGAACTCTACTGGTAACACTAAGAAACAGTGGGCTACTAGAATACAGAATTGGTATTTTATAGAAGAGGCTGATATATTATTGTGGTCTTACGAGGAGTGGGCTTGGGCTTACTTTACTCAAATTGGCGGAGTACTTAATAGTCAATTATCGGATAACTTTATTAAGTTGTATTATAATAGTTATTTGAAAGGCGACTACGGTAGACCTAAACGAGATAAAAACGATTATATTATATGGGAAAGGTAAATGAAATAACACAAGATAATATAAAAGAAAATAAGTTAAGATACATAAAATTATAGTGAATAAAATTAAACATTTAGGAATATAATATAATAGAGAAGGAAATTGACAACCTGCTCTAATTTATATAGATTATTAAGTGTCGTCTGCTAGGCCTAATAATCGCTAGTAAGGTAAAAATTACCCTGAGAATACCTGTAAGGGACTGCTAAGTCGTAGGAGGACAAAATGGCAAAAATTATATTAAACAAAGATTACGTTGCAACGGACGACGTAAAACAAACTGGTAAGT
>Ga0172382_10008101_pt1 | contig 14739 bp, 12 predicted proteins | sample Leawel138RmetaG_FD_122245 | JGI IMG/M metagenome (GOLD analysis project Ga0172382, IMG submission 122245) | Leachate microbial communities from a municipal landfill in Southern Ontario, Canada - Leachate well 138R metaG | ecosystem: Engineered > Solid waste > Landfill > Unclassified | place...
CGGCGCACCGCCGGCAGGTCGCGCCGGAACAGCTGGTCCTGCAAGGTTCGGGTGCCGGTGCTGATCAGTACACGCCCGCCGGCCAGCAGCGCCGGAACCAGGTAGGCAAAAGTCTTGCCGGTGCCGGTGCCGGCCTCGGCAACCAGCGGTTCACCCTGCTCGATGGCCTCGGCGACGGCAACCGCCATCTCGCGCTGGCCGCTACGCGTCACGAAGCCGTCGAAAGCGATCGACAGCGGACCGCCGGGTTCAAAGGCGCGGGCTGCCGCCGCGCCGAGCGTGGAAGTCATCAGGCCGGGACGTCGGGCACCAGCTGCATCTGCAGCAGCGTGATCGCATCCTTGATCTGCAGCTTGCGCTTCTTGAGCCGGCGCAACTGGAGCTCGTCGAAGCGTCGCGGCTCGCTGCCGAGAGCCTCGATCATCGCATCCAGGCCACGGTGCTCGAGCTGCAACTCGGCGATGCGGCGTTGAATCGATTCGGGGCTTCGATCTTCAGTCATGGTATCGAATACTATTCTGCACTATGCGAGTCATCGAATCCAGCCTCCGCGACCTGAAAGTCGCCGCCTGCACGGGCCAGCACCGTGGCGATCGCGCCGAGCAGCAGGACCGGGTCTCGGTTCTGCAGGGCCGGGCCTCGCAGCGCTGTGCGCTGGGCGTGCTGGCCGACGGCCTGGGCGGTCGCAGCGGCGGCGCGCTGGCCGCCGAGAACGTGATCCTGACCTCGCAGCGCTGCTTCGACGGGTTCGCGCCGAGCGAGGACACGCCGGCCCGGTTCTTCGAGACCCTGGTCGACGAAGTCCACGCCGTGCTCAAGCTGACTGCGCTGGCCACCGACAAGGAACCGCACAGCACCTTCGCCGCCGTGCTGATGCAACCCGACCGCGTCGACTGGTGTCACGTGGGCGACAGCCGCATCTATCATTTCCGCGGTGCCGAACTGCAACACTGCACGGCCGACCATACCTATGCCTGGCAGCTGGTCGTCGAAGGTCGCGCCAGCCCGGAATCGGCCCGGCTGCATCCGTCGGCCGACATGCTGGTGAATTCGATCGGCGGCACGGGACGCCCCTGGCCGGACATCGGCAGCACCACGGCTCCGGGTAACGACGACAGCTTCCTGCTGTGCTCGGACGGCCTGTGGGCCTACTTCGACGCCGAGGAACTGGGCCGGATCATCGCGGGCAACTCCTGCCGGGAAGCGTCGGCGCGCCTGATCGACCTGGCCCGCGAGCGGGCCCGCGGACGCGGCGACAACTGCTCGCTGGTACTGTTCAAGCTCGACCCGGCCTGAGGGGATCGAGCGTCGGGGGCCGGCCGGAGCCCGGAAGTCGCAGCCCCGGTGCCGAAGCCCGGCAGCCTCAGGCCGAACGGGCCTCGCCGAGCGCCTCCGCCTCCTCGCGGCGCGGCGCTTCCAGATACTCGCGCGACTGCATCTCGACGAGCCGGCTGACGGTCCGGTGGAACTCGTTGGCCATCGGCCCCCGGGTGTAGAGCTCCTCGGGCGGGCAGGCTGCCGCGATCACCAGCTTGACCCGCCGGTCGTACAGCACATCGATCAGCCAGACGAAGCGACGCGCCTCGGAAGCCATGTTCGGCCCCATCTTCGGCACCTCCGACAGCAGCACGGTCTGGAACATGCTGGAAATCTCGAGGTAGTCGTTCTGCGAACGCGGCCCGCCGCACAGCGTCGCGAAATCGAACCAGACCACGCTGCCGGCACGCCGCAGCGCACGCAGCTCGCGATTCTCGATCAGCATCTGCGGATTCTCGTCGCGCGCCTCGGCCAGCGAGTCGAAGGCCTCGGCGAGTGCCGCCTGCGCGGCCTCGTCGTCCGGATGGTGATAGGCCTTGATCTGGGCCATGGTCCGGCGCCGGTAGTCGATGCCGACGTCGACGCTCAGGACGTCGGCATGCGCCTTGATCAGTGCGATCGCGGGCAGCACCCGGTCACGATGCAGGCCCTCCGGGTACAGCGCGTCGGGATGGTAGTTCGAAGTCATCACGAAGGTGACGCCATGCCGGAACAGGCCGCGCATCAGCCGTTCGAGAATCATCGCGTCGGCGATGTCGGACACGTGGAACTCGTCGAAGCAGATCAGCCGGTAGCGGCGCGCCACCCGCTCGGCCACGGCATCGAGCGGATCGGCCGTGCCGCGGAGCTCCTCGAGCTCGCGGTGCACGCCGCGCATGAACTCGTGGAAATGGAGCCGCGTCTTGCGCACCACCGGAACCGCCTCGTAGAAGCAGTCCATCAGGAAGCTCTTGCCACGCCCCACGCCGCCGTACATCCAGACGCCGCGCGGAACCGCCGGCCGGTTGATCAGGCGCTTGAGCCGGGTCGCACGCTTCGCCTTGAATGCGACCAGCGCGTCGTACAGCTTCTGCAGGCGCTCGATGGCGTGCTGCTGGGCTTCGTCGGGCTGGTAGCCGCGGCGCGCCAGCTCGGCGCGCCAGGTCTCAACGACGTTCACCGCGGGAGGCCTCCCGCCGCATCCTTCGACATGCCGTATCCGCGCGCGGCGCTCACATGTTCAGCGCACGCTTGTCGGTCGCTGCGAGCGCCGCTTCGCGCATCGCCTCCGACAGCGATGGATGGGGATGGCAGATCCTGCCGATGTCCTCGGCCGAGGCCTTGAACTCCATCGCCATGACCGCCTCGGAAATCAGGTCCGACGCGGCCGCCGCGATCACGTGCACGCCCAGCACCTCGTCGGTGTCGGCGTCGGCGATGACCTTGACGAAGCCTTCCGCAGCCTCCATTCCCAGCGCGCGGCCGTTGGCGGCAAACGGAAACTGGCCGGTCTTGATCGCGCGCCCGTCGGCCTTCAGCTGCTCCTCGGTCTTGCCCACCCAGGCAATCTCGGGCGCCGTGTAGATGACCCAGGGAATGCAGTTGTAGTCGATGTGCGGCTTCTGGCCGGCTATCAGCTCGGCGACCATCACGCCCTCGTCCCCGGCCTTGTGGGCCAGCATCGGGCCGCGTACCACGTCGCCGATCGCCCAGACGTTCGGCAGCGCCGTGCGGCACTGTTCGTCAACCGGAATGAAGCCCCGTTCGTCGACGGCCAGCCCGATCGCGTCGAGCCCCAGCCCGTCGGTGTTCGGCACCCGGCCGACCGAGACGATCAGCCGGTCGCAGGCCAGGGCCTGTGCCTTGCCCTTGGCGTCTTCGTAGCTGACCTTGACCCCCTGCTTACCGGCCGAAACTTCGCCGATCTTCACGCCCAGCTCGATCTTCAGCCCTTGCCTGGCGAACTGCCGGGCGGCCTCCTTCTGGACCGCTCCGTCGGCGGCGGCGAGAAAGGTCGGCATCGCTTCGAGGATCGTCACCTGGGCACCGAGCCGGCGCCAGACCGAGCCCAGCTCCAGGCCGATGACCCCGGCGCCGATCACGCCCAGCCGCGCGGGCACCTCGCCCATCGCCAGCGCCCCTTCGTTGTCGCAGATCTGCTGGTTGTCGACCGTGATGCCCGGCAGGTGACGGGCCCTGGAGCCGGTGGCGATGATCACCTTGCCGGCCTCGATCTGCCGGGCGTCATCGCCGCTGCCCACTTCGATGCCCAGCGTATCGCCGTTGGCCGCAACAAAGCGGCCGTGCCCCTTGAGCCAGGTGATCCGGTTCTTGCGGAACAGGAACTCGATGCCCTTGGTCATCTTCGAGACGATCGCATCCTTGCGGGCGATCATCTTCGGGACATCGATCGTGACATCACTGACGCCGATGCCGTGCACGTCCAGCTTCACTGCCGTCTGCTCATAGGCTTCGCTCGAAGCCAGCAGCGCCTTCGACGGGATGCAGCCGACATTCAGGCAGGTGCCGCCCAGCGCCGGCTCGCCGGCCGGATCGAGCCACTCCTCGATGCAGGCGACCTTGAAGCCGAGCTGCGCGGCGCGGATCGCTGCGACGTAGCCACCGGGGCCGGCGCCGATCACGACGACATCGAATTTTTCTGACATTGCCGCGACTCCTTACAGGTCGAGCAGCAGGCGCGACGGATCTTCCAGCGCCTCCTTGATGGCGACCAGGAACAGCACGGCCTCGCGGCCGTCGATGATCCGGTGGTCATAGGACAGTGCGAGGTAGTTGACCGGGCGGATCACGATCTGGCCGTCCTCGACGACCGGGCGCTCCTTCGTGGCGTGGATGCCCAGGATCGCCGATTGCGGCGGATTGATGATCGGAGTCGACAGCATCGAGCCGAACACGCCGCCGTTGCTGATCGAGAAGGTGCCGCCGGTCAGGTCTTCGAGGCCCAGCTTGCTCTCCTGAGCGCGCTGGCCGTACTCGGCGATCTGCTTCTCGATCTGGCTGAAGCTGAGCTGGTCGGCGTTGCGCACGACCGGCACGACCAGGCCGCGCGGCGAACTGACCGCCACGCCGATGTCGAAGTAGCCGTGATAGACGATATCGGTGCCGTCGACCGAGGCGTTGACCACCGGGAACTTCTTCAGCGCGTGGACCGCCGCCTTCAGGAAGAAGGACATGAACCCCAGGCGCGCGCCATGCTCCTTCTCGAAGCGCTCCCGGTACTTCTTGCGCAGGTCCATGACCGGCTGCATGTTGACCTCGTTGAAGGTCGTCAGGATCGCGTTGCTGGCTTGCGACTGCAGCAGTCGTTCGGCGACCCGCTGGCGCAGCCGTGACATCGGCACGCGCTGCTCGGCACGGCCTTCGAGGACGCTGCCGAGATCGACCGGCGGCTTCACTCCGGGCAGGCTTGCGGCCGGGGCCGGGGCACCAGCAGGAACCTGGGGTGCCGCCACGGGTGCGGCAGTTGCCGCGAGCACGTCACCCTTGGTGATGCGGCCGTCGCGACCGCTGCCCGCCACCTGCTCGGGGCTCAACCCCGCCTCGGCCATCAGCTTGGCGGCCGCCGGCATCGCCACACCGCTCTTCGCACCGCCAGCGGCCGGTTGGGCCGCTGTACCGGCGTCCGACGCACCGGCGCCCGACGCACCCGCGCCCGACGCACCCGCGCCCGACGCACCCGCGCCCGACGCACCCGCGCCCGACGCACCGGCAGCCGGAGCCGCCGCGCCGGCTTTCGCCTCGGTATCGAGGATCGCGATGACTTCGCCGGCAACCACCGTGCTGCCGTCTTCCTTGACGATCTGGCTGATGACGCCGGCCTGGGGCGCGGGCAGCTCGAGAACGACCTTGTCGGTCTCGATGTCGATCATGTTCTCGTCGCGAGCGACGGCTTCGCCGACCTTCTTGTGCCACTGCAGCAGCGTCGCTTCAGCGACCGACTCGGAGAGCTGCGGGACCTTGACTTCGATGAGGGCCATTTTCTGTATTCCTGGCAGAAAACTCGGGAAACTGGGAAAAACCTGCGGCGCTGCTTCAGGCCACCTTGCGCGGACGCGACTTCGGGTCGCCGAACGCTGCCGCGATCAGTTCCTTCTGTTGCGCGTAGTGCTTGTCGTAATAGCCGACTGCCGGCGACGCCGACGGGGCCCGGCCCGCATAGGCGAGTTTCTGGCCCGTCTTCAGCATCTCGAGCAGATGGTGCTGCAGATAGAACCAGGCGCCCTGGTTCTGCGGTTCGTCCTGGCACCAGACGATCTGGGTGGCGTTCGGATACTTGCGCAGCTCGGTCTCCAGCGCCTTGTGCGGGAACGGGTAGAGCTGCTCGATCCGGACCAGCGCGACATCTTCGCGCTCGCGCTCACGGCGCCCCGCCAGCAGGTCGTAATGGACCCGGCCGCTGCTGAGGATGACGCGGCGGACCTTCTTCGGATCGATTGCGGCGACGGGCTCGCCCAGCACCGTATGGAAGCTGCCCGTTGCGAGATCGTCGAGCGTCGACACCGCCTCCTTGTTGCGCAGCAGGGACTTGGGCGTCAGGATGACCAGCGGCTTGCGGAACTTGCGGATCATCTGCCGGCGCAGCAGGTGGAAGATCTGCGCCGGCGTGGTCGGCTGGCAGACCTGCATGTTGTTCTCGGCGCACAGCTGGAGGAAGCGCTCCGGACGCGCCGACGAGTGCTCGGGGCCTTGCCCTTCATAGCCGTGCGGCAGCATCATCACCAGGCCGTTGACCCGCCCCCATTTGGTTTCGCCCGACGAGATGAACTGGTCGATCACCACCTGGGCGCCGTTGACGAAGTCGCCGAACTGGGCTTCCCAGATCACCAGCGTGTTCGGTTCGGACGCGGCGTAGCCGTACTCGAAGGCGAGCACCGCCTCCTCGGACAGCACCGAGTCGATGACGATGAACTGGCCCTGGTTGTCGGCGACGAACTGCAGCGGGATATAGGCGCCGGCATCCCACTTCTCGCGGTTCTGGTCGTGCAGCACCGAGTGCCGGTGCGTGAAGGTCCCGCGGCCCGAATCCTGGCCCGACAGGCGCACGCCGTAGCCGGCCGCGCACAGCGACGCGAAGGCCAGGTGCTCGCCCATGCCCCAGTCGAGCGGCAGATCGCCCCGCGTCATCGCGCGGCGGTCGTTGATCACCTTCTCGACCAGCGGGTGCAGCTTGAAGCCCTCGGGCAGGGTCGTGATCCGCTCGCCCAGCCGCTGCACCTCGGACATCGGCAGGGCGGTATCGGCCGCGTCGGTCCACTTCCGGTTCAGGAACGGCAGCCAGTCGACCGCAAACTTGCTCTTGAAGTTCGTGATCACCGGGTCGACGGTGTGGGTGCCGTCGTCCATCGCCTTGCGGTAATCGGCGACGAGCCGGTCGCCTTCGTCGTCGGCGATGACCCCCTGGGCAAGCAGCCGGTCGGCGTACAGCTTGCGGGTGCCCGGATGCTGGGCGATCTTCTTGTACATCATCGGCTGGGTGACCGCCGGCGTGTCCTGCTCGTTGTGGCCGAGCTTGCGGAAGCAGACGATGTCGACCACCACGTCCTTGCGGAACTCCTGACGGAACTCCAGAGCCAGCCGGGTGGCATGGACCACCGCTTCCGGGTCGTCACCGTTCACGTGCAGCACCGGCGCCTCGATCATCTTGACCACGTCGGTGCAGTAGATCGTCGAGCGGGTGTCGCGCGGGTCGGAAGTCGTGAAGCCGATCTGGTTGTTGATGACGATGTGCACGGTACCGCGACTGCCGTAGCCGCGGGTCTGGGCCAGGTTCAGCGTTTCCATGACGACGCCCTGGCCGGCGAAGGCCGCGTCGCCGTGCACCAGCACCGGCAGCACCTGGTCGCCGTTGCGGTCGCCACGGCGCACCATCCGCGCCTTGGCCGACCCCTGGACGACCGGGTTGACGATCTCCAGGTGCGAGGGGTTGAAGGCCAGCGACAGGTGGACCGGGTCGCCGCGCGTGGTGATGTCGCTGGAAAAGCCCATGTGGTACTTGACGTCGCCGTTGGGCAGGTCGTCGGCATGCCGGCCTTCGAACTCGGCGAACAGATCCTTGGGCATCTTGCCCAGCGTGTTGACCAGCACGTTGAGGCGGCCGCGGTGGGCCATGCCGATCACGATTTCCTGGATGCCGACCTCACCGGCGTGCTGGATCAGCTCGTCCATCGCCGCGATGAAGCTCTCACCCCCTTCGAGCGAGAAACGCTTCTGGCCGACGAACTTGGTGTGCAGGTAGCGCTCCAGGCCCTCGGCAGCGGTCAGCCGTTCGAGGATGCGCTTCTTCCGTTCGGGCGAGTAGTCGGGGCGCGCCCGCGTGGATTCGAGCCGCTCCTGCCACCAGCGCTTCTGCGCCTGGTCGCTGATGTACATGAACTCGGCGCCGATCGAGCCGCAGTAGGTATCGCGCAGCGCCTGCAGGATGTCGCGCAGCGGCGCATCGTCGAACCCGAAGTAGGTGTTCGCTGCCGAATAGATGTTCGCGTGATCGCCTTCGGTGAAGTCGTAGAACGCCGGGTCCAGCTCGGGGATCGGCGGACGTTCCTGGCGCTTGAGCGGGTCGAGGTCGGCCCAGCGCGAGCCGACATTGCGATACGCCGCCACCAGCTGCTGGACGAAGACCTGCTTGCGCGCAGTGGCCGCATCGCCGCCCATCACCTGGGGCTGCAGCCGCCCTTCCCTGGCACGCTCGGCGAAGGACTGCACGATCGGGGCATGCGCCACGTCGCGGGTTTCCGGTTTGCCGTCGGCCGCAGCCAGCATCTGCAGGCTGTCGAACCAGGCCCGCCAGGTATCCGGGACCGAACCGGGGTTGTTCAGGTAGCTCTCGTAGAGCTCCTCGACATAGGGCGCGTTACCGCCGAACAGGTAGGAGTTCGACTGGAAGGCTTTCATCATGATGCTTCACCTTGTTCAACGAGTTTCTCGTCAAAGATGCCCGGTTGCCGCGACGAGTCCGCGACACCGGCGGGCCATCACCGGTTTCCGGCGATCGGGCCCGAGACAGAACGGGGCTGACGAATGGAGGCTTATGAATGAATGGGCAAAACGAATGGGCAAACGAAAAGGGCTGGCGACAGGTACCCGGAGCGACCGGAATGAGACGAAAACAGATGTAATCATGTTACCACCCGAGGGCCCCGATTCAGCGATAACCGTAAATGCGAACCGGTCAGGCGGCTGCGCGGCCGACCGGTGGCGCCGAAACGCCGTGCCGCGTGGCGCTTTGCCAAAAAACGCACGCGCGGCAGCGGCATGAATCCTCCGAATCGGTGCAAACGAGACATTGACGCTTTCATGCCCCAGAGGGCCGCGGTAGACTCGCTGCAAAGCAGTCCGCCCGCCCCGGATGCGGCCGCTGAGCCGGCCGCACGCGTCGGCGGGAACCGTCGCCGGCCACGACATCGAACAAGCCCGCAGCCGGCGGCGAAGTGTGAAACGGGAGGAGAATCCGTTGCAGGTCACCAATATCAAGCACCCCGACTACTTCCACAAGGTAGTCGACTGTCAATGGGCGTGCCCGGCCCACACTCCGGTACCCGAGTACATCCGGCTGATCGCGGCCGGCCGGCACAGCGACGCCTACATGGTCAACTGGCGCTCGAACGTCTTCCCGGGCATTCTCGGGCGGACCTGCGACCGCCCCTGCGAACCCGCCTGCCGGCGGGGTCGGGTCGAGGAGCGACAGGCCGAGAAACCCGAACCGGTCGCCATCTGCCGGCTCAAGCGGGTGGCGGCCGATTTCAAGGACGACATCCGGCATCGCCTGCCCCGGCCGCCGATGCTGCCGAACGCACCGCGCATCGCCTGCATCGGCGGCGGGCCTGCCTCGCTGACAGTGGCGCGCGACCTCGCCGCCATCGGCTACAAGGTCACCGTCTTCGACGAGGGCGCCAAGGCCGGCGGCATGATCCGGACACAGATTCCGCGCTTTCGCCTGCCCGAGGAGGTCATCGACGAGGAAACCGGCTACATCCTCGGGCTTGGCGTGGAATTCCGCGCCGGCCAGCGGGTCGACTCGCTGAAGGCGCTGCTGGCCGAAGGCTATGACGCGGTCTTCGTGGGCAGCGGTGCCCCGCGCGGGCGCGACCTCGACATTCCGGGCCGCCAGGAAGCCGATGCGGCGATCCACGTCGGCATCGAGTGGCTGGCCTCGGTCTCGTTCGGCCACATCGACACGATCGGCAAGCGCGTGCTGGTGCTCGGCGGCGGCAACACCGCGATGGACTGCTGCCGCACGGCCCGCCGGTTGGGCGGTGAAGACGTCAAGGTGGTGGTCCGCTCGGGCTTCGACGAGATGAAGGCCTCGCCGTGGGAGAAAGAGGATGCGATGCACGAAGGCATTCCCATCCTCAACTGGCGGGTGCCCAAGGCCTTCATCCATGACCAGGGCCGGCTCACCGGCATGCTGTTCGAGAAGGTGCAGGCCGAGTACGACGAGCGGGGGCGCCGCAAGCTGCTACCCACCGGAGAGCCCGACGAGTTCATCGAATGCGACGAGGTTCTGGTGGCGGTCGGTCAGGAGAACGCCTTCCCGTGGATCGAGCGCGACATCGGCCTCGAGTTCGACGACTGGGGCATGCCCCGGCTCGACCCGGCCACCCTGCGCTCGACGCTGCCCCAGGTCTTCTTCGGCGGCGATGCCGCGCTGGGGCCCAAGAACATCATCTGGGCGGTCGCCCACGGTCACGAGGCGGCGGTTTCGATCGACCGCATGCTCAGCGGCGAGGCCGTCGAGGAGCGCCCGCTGCCGGCCGTCGAGACGATCTCCCAGAAGATGGGCATCCACGAGTGGAGCTACGACAACGACGTCTCGCTCGACAACCGTTATCTCGTACCGTGGCGCGACGTCAACCAGGCGCTGCGCGACATCAAGGTCGAGGTCGAACTCGGCTTCGATCCCCAGACCGCGATCCGCGAGGCCCATCGCTGCCTGAATTGCGACGTGCAGACCGTCTTCAACGCGCCGCAGTGCATCGAATGCGACGCCTGTGTCGACATCTGCCCGATGGACTGCATCACCTTCACCGAGAACGGCGAGGAAACGGAGCTGCGCCAGCGGCTGCGTGCCCCGGCGCTGAACGTCGAGCAGGCCCTGTATGTCCAGGACGGCCTCAAGACCAGCCGCGTCATGGTCAAGGACGAGGACGTCTGCCTGCACTGCGGACTGTGTGCCGAGCGTTGCCCGACCGGCGCCTGGGACATGCAGAAATACCTGATCTCGATGACCCATGCCGGTCCCGCCAACCGGTCCCCGAACAGGAAGGCTGCCTGATGAAGCGCATCGAAGCGGTCAACGACTTCGTCGTCAAGTTTGCCAACGTCAACGGCTCGGGTTCGGCCTCGGCCAACGAGCTGTTCGCCCGCAGCTTCCTGCGGATGGGCGTGCCGGTGAGTCCGCGCAACATCTTCCCGTCGAACATCCAGGGCCTGCCCACCTGGTACGAGGTCCGGGTCACCGAGCAGGGCTGGCTGGGGCGGCGCGGCGGTGTCGACCTGATGGTCGCGATGAACCCGCAGACCTGGGACAAGGATGTCGCCGAGATCGAAGCCGGCGGCTACCTGCTCTACGACAACACCAAGCCGCTGCCGGCCAGCAGGTTCCGGCCCGACGTCCACGCCGTGGGCGTGCCGCTGACCCAGATGTGCAACGCGGCGTATTCGGACCCGCGCGAGCGCCAGCTGCTGAAGAACATCATGTACGTCGGCGTGCTGGCAGCGCTGCTGGCCATCGACCCGGCGGCGATCGCCGAACTGATCGGCGAACAGTACAAGGGCAAGGAGCGGCTGCTCAAGCCCAACCTGGATGCCTTCCGCAAGGGCTTCCACTATGCTACCGAGCACCTCGAAGACGCCATCGGCCTGCGGGTGCGCCGGGCCGCCAACGTCGGCGACCGGATCTTCATCGAAGGCAACGCAGCCACCGCGCTGGGCGCCGTCTACGGCGGCGCCACGGTCTGCGCCTGGTACCCGATCACGCCTTCGTCGTCGGTGGCCGAAGCCTTCGAGCGCTATTGCACACGCCTGCGGATCGACAAGGAAACCGGCGAGAAGCGCTACGCCATCATCCAGGCCGAGGACGAACTGGCCTCGATCGGGATGGTGGTCGGCGCCGGCTGGAACGGCGCGCGTGCCTTCACTGCCACCTCCGGCCCCGGCATCTCGCTGATGACCGAGTTCATCGGGCTGGCCTACTTCGCCGAGATCCCGGCCGTCCTGGTCGATGTGCAGCGCGGCGGCCCGTCGACCGGCATGCCCACGCGCACCCAGCAGGCCGACCTGATCGCCTGCGCCTACGCATCGCACGGTGACACCCGGCACGTGCTGCTGATCCCCGAAGACCCGCACGAGTGCTTCGAGTTCACCGCGCAGGCCTTCGATCTGGCCGAGCAGTTGCAGACACCGGTCTTCGTGATGACCGATCTCGACATCGGGATGAACCAGCGACTGTGCGCCCCGCTGAAATGGGACGATTCCCGCAGCTACGACCGCGGCAAGCTGATGACCGCCGAGATGCTCGATGCCGGCCGCGACTTCGGCCGCTATCTCGACGTCGACGGCGACGGCGTGCCGTTCCGCACCCTGCCCGGCACCCATCCGACCCAGGGCGGCTACTTCACCCGCGGCACGACCAAGGATCCGTACGCCCGCTACTCCGAAGCCGGCCCCGACTACGTCTACAACGTCCAGCGCCTGCTCAAGAAGCACGACACCGCGAAGAAGCTGGTGCCGCCGGCAATCGAGAAGAAGGCCGGCGCCCCCACCCGCTTCGGCGTCATCCATTTCGGTTCGACCGCGCCGGCCATGGCCGAGGCTTGCGAGGCGCTCACCGAGCGCGGGCTCGAGGTCGACACCCTGCGCCTGCGCGCCTTCCCGTTCGGCGACGAGGTCGCGCGCTTCATTGCCGAGCACCCGACCGTGTTCGTCATCGAGCAGAACCGCGACGCCCAGATGCGCACGATGCTGGTCAACGAACTGGGTACCGATCCGGCCCGGCTCGTGCCCATCCTGCACTACGACGGCACGCCGATCACCGCCCGCTTCATCACCGGAATGATCGCCGACCGGATGAGCGGTGCCAACGTCGAACCCCTGAAGCGCGACAAGGTGGCCTGACCCATGACCTATCTCGCCAAACCCCTGCTGCGCCACCCGACGCTGCCGACCAACCGGCTCGGCTACACGCGGCGCGATTACGAAGGAAAGATCTCCACGCTGTGCGCCGGCTGCGGCCACGACTCGATCTCGGCGGCCATCATCCAGGCCTGCTGGGAACTCGAGATCGAACCCCACAAGGTCGCCAAGCTGTCGGGCATCGGCTGTTCGTCCAAGACACCCGACTATTTCCTCGGCAACTCGCACGGCTTCAACACGGTCCACGGCCGCATGCCCTCGGTGCTGACCGGTGCGGCACTGGCCAACCGCGACCTGATCTACCTCGGTGTCTCCGGCGACGGCGACTCGGCGTCGATCGGCCTGGGGCAGTTCGCCCACCTGATGCGCCGCGGCGTCAACATGACCTACATCGTGGAGAACAACGGGGTCTACGGCCTGACCAAGGGTCAGTTCTCGGCCACCGCCGATCAGGGCTCGAAATCCAAGCGCGGCGCGATCAACCCCGATTCCGCCATCGACCTGGTGCCGCTCGCCCTGCAGCTCGGCGCCACCTACGTCGCGCGCAGTTTCTCGGGCGACAAGGCGCAGCTGGTGCCGCTGATCATGGGTGCGCTGGCGCACCCGGGCGCGGCGCTGATCGACGTGATCAGCCCCTGCGTGGCCTTCAACAACCATCCCGGCAGCACGCGCAGCTACGACTACGTGCGTGAGCACAACGAAGCCGTCAACCGGATCGACTTCATCCCCAAGCGCAGCGAAATCACCACCGACTACGCACCGGGCGAGGCCGTCGAAGTCGTCCAGCACGATGGCTCGGCGCTGCGGTTTCGCAAGCTCGAAGAAGACTTCGATCCGCACGACCGGATCGCCGCGATGAACTATGTGATGACCCGCCAGGCACTCGGCGAGATCGTCACCGGCCTGCTGTTCGTCGACCCCGAGGCCGGCGACCTGCACCAGCGGCTGGGCACGCCGGCCGCGCCGATGAACCGGCTCGACGAGACGACGCTGTGCCCGGGCAGCGCGATGCTCGAACGAATCAACGCCTCGCTGCGCTGAACCTCTCTTCCTCCCCTGTCCGACCATGATCCACGAACTGCGCATCTACCACTGCATGCCCGGCCGCCTGCCGGACCTGAACCAACGCTTCGCGACCATCACCCTGAAACTCTGGGAAAAGCACGGCATCCGCCAGGCCGGCTTCTGGACGACGCTGGTCGGCCCGAACGCCAACGACCTCTACTACCTGCTGGCGTGGCAGGACATGGCCGAGCGCGAGCAGAAGTGGAATGCCTTCGCCAGCGATCCGGAGTGGCTGGCGGCCAAGGCCGGCACCGAGGCCAACGGCCCGATCGTCAGCCAGGTCGAGAACATGTTCCTGCAGCCGACGCCGTATTCGAGCGTCCGTTGACCGGCGACGCTGACGAGGGACGCGTGACGAGGGTTGCGTCCGTGCCGGGCGCAGCCGGATTCAGTGCGCTCGTCGTCTCAGCCCTGCCAGGCCGGCCAGACCGAGCCCGAGCAGGGCAAGGGAGCCGGGCTCCGGCAGGGTACCGTTGTCGCCGCCCCTGGCCCACAACTGGAACGGCAGTCCCTGTTGCGCCTGAGTCGCGAGGTCCACGGCTGGAACCCACTCAGCGGAGCCAAGCTGCTGGTAGGCGTTTCCGGTTGTCGCCTGACCGGGAATCGTTATCGGTGGCACCCATGGCCCCGCGGGGAGAGTGCCATCCAACTGCCAGTCAAGCCAGTAGGTGCCAGGGTCCAGGCTGAGGCCTGCCTCGGCAGTGACAGCCATCACCGGACGCTGCTGATTTGACAAGTTAGTGTCGGACACGCGATAGATATTGCTCCAGGAACTGCTCACGAGCCTGTTGGTCGTTGTGTCTCCAAACACCACGTTGCTTCCCGAATCCCCGGGCATACCGTCCCAGATACGGAAGTTCACACTCGTGATGGTAGAGGTCGTGGTGGAGTTTGTCTGGTAAGCAAAGAAAACGATCTCATCGATCGACCATCCTCCATCGGGTACCGTGAGGTCATCTGCGACTCGATTAGGCCCAGCAAGCTGGGCGGCGAAGCCAAGGGTGGTCATGCCAAGGTCCAGTTGCTGCAGCGCACTCGCGTCCGCTCCCCCGAAGCCTGCACCGGAATGGGTCACGAGCGGACCGTTGTCGTAAAGGAGGACCGCCGCCTGCGCGGCGTACGCACCGCTCAGCAGGATGGCTCCGACCAGCTTCCTGAAATGCTTCGGGTTCACGTCACGCCTCATTGTCGAGCAGCAAAAGCAGGATGGGTCACTGCGTTCTGCCA
>Ga0172382_10008104_pt1 | contig 14732 bp, 18 predicted proteins | sample Leawel138RmetaG_FD_122245 | JGI IMG/M metagenome (GOLD analysis project Ga0172382, IMG submission 122245) | Leachate microbial communities from a municipal landfill in Southern Ontario, Canada - Leachate well 138R metaG | ecosystem: Engineered > Solid waste > Landfill > Unclassified | place...
CGGAGAGGACCGGAAACATGTCTTTGGCGGTGCCGTCGGTGATATCTTCGGTCTCGCCGTTTTCCCAGCGTCGCACCGTGTAGGCTCTTCCCGGAGGGGTTTCTACGTCGTAAACCACCACGTCGCCCGAGGCATCGACTCGGGGGGAGAGTTCGTGGAGGTCGGTACCGGCGACCACTTCGATCTTTCCGTCTTTCCAGCGGCCCACATCCCAGTTGCCTTCGGGATTGAGGGCGTCTTGCAAAGAATACCGGCTGTACACCACCACGTTGCCGTCGTGGTTGACCCGAGCACCGAAGCTGGAATAGCCGTCGTGGTTGACTTTCTCCACCTGGCCGTCTTCCCAGCGGTGCAGGCTCTCACCCACGCCCGATTCAAATTCGCCGTAAACCACCGCTTTGCCGTTGCCGGAAACCCGGCCGGGGTTGACCACGCCTTCGGCGATCAGTCGAACGGTACCGCCGTTTCGAGGGGGAATGTGGGAAATCATGGGGTCACCTCATCCAGGAGAGTTGAGATGATGAGCGGACCGGCTTAGCCTACTCGCAGGTCGGGCCAGAGAAGTTAACAAGTTGTGAGGATTACGCCATACAGGGGAGCATTTCTCGGCTGCGGCAAAGCAGCCGGATCATGAGAGCTTTATTACTGATCTTGGTGCTGCTACTGGCCGGTTGCGTGCCGCCGGCCCGGGGGGAGGTACCAACCGAAGAGACCACGGCCACCGAAGGACAGTACTACCGAGTGGCCACCTGGAACGTGCGCAACCTGTTCGACGATGTGGATCACCCCTATCAGGACGAAACCCCCAGCAGCGCCGAATACCAGCAGAAGCTCCGGGAGTTGGCCGCAGTGCTCGATGAGGTGGACGCCGATTTCATCGCCCTGCAGGAGGTGGAGAACTTGCCGGCCCTGTCGGCTCTGAATGAGCTCTTGCAAAACCCTTATCCCCAGATCGGTTTGCTGGAAGGCAACGACCAGATCCGTGGCATCGATGTGGCTTTTCTCAGTCGACTCCCGGTTCGCGAAGTCGTTTCTCACGCTTCCATGGACCTGCCCAAGCAGCCCGGTGACAACCACAATCACCACTTCAGTCGAGACTGCTTGGAGGTGCGTTTAGAGGTGGATCCTCCCGTCATCCTCTTGATCAACCACTTCAAGAGCGCCCGAGGAGACGCCAAGAAGTCCTCTCGAAAGCGCAGGGCTCAAGCCGAAGGCGTGCTGGCCATCGCCCGAAGTTTGCCCACCGAGGCTGCCGTTCTGGTGCTCGGCGATCTGAACGGCCGCCCCGACGAGTGGGCGCTGGAACCGTTGTTTCAGACTTTCACAGACCCCTTCGAAGGCCTACCCCGGGAAGCCAGGATCACCCATCGCTACCGCAAGGGAGGGAGCGCCCTCGACCACATCTTGCTGGATCCCGAAGCGGCCAAGGTGGCGACCTCGGCTCGAATCTGGTCGGAGCCGGCAAGGCAGACCAGCGATCACAACCCGGTGAGCGTGGAAGTCAAGCTCTCCAAGGTGGTGGTGGCGCCTCCCGGGGTGTGGGATTAAGGCTCTCCAGTACTCTCCTGGGCCCGTTCAAACTCCTTCACAAATTCTCTGAACAAGGATTCCCCGTCGTGCATCCGGGAGAGCCCTGCTTCTAGAAGTCCGGCGTCCAGAACGGTGGCCCCGTCCTCTAGAAGTTGCAGCCCCTCTTCCAGGTCTCCCAGGGCCTGGGCGAAGGTCTGCTTGGCTTTCGACAGGAGCGCCCCGTGTTCGGGGGGCAGTTCGGCCGGTGGGGCTTCCAGGCGCTCGAACTTTCGGCGATTTCTTTCCCAGCGTTCTCGAAAGCCGGAGAGGGCGCTCAACAACTCCTGGGGATCGCTGGTGAGCTGGGCTTCCTCCACCAGGTTGCGCAGGCGAGTCAACTCTTCCGATTCACCGCTTTCTACGTTGCTTCCGTCCTCTTCCAGGGCGATGGTGGAGACCGGGGTCCCAAGCCCTGCGCTCTGGGGCAGCACCCCGCCGCAGGCCCCGCAAAGGCGCGACTCGATGGAGTTGTCGGCTCCGCAGCGTATACACGAGATCCTCCGGGGTTCCAGGTCGGCTTTTTGCAAGGCCTGATAGACCTCCACCAGGACCTCACCCGCTTCAGCGATCTGCTCCAGGGCCTCGGCCAGGGCTTCGTCGTCTCCCCGCTCCAGGGCCAGATCGAGATCCTCGATGGCGTGCATCTGCAGATCCAGCGCTTCCTGGAGATCGGGCAATCGCTCGTCGAAGGTCTTCCTCTCGGGAGGAGAGGGCATCAGGTTTTCGACCTGGTTTTCCAGCAGTTCGTGAAAGCGACAAAAAATCTCGAAGCGGCCCAGAACCGCCTCCACGGCCAACTCGCCGTTTAAGTAGTGCCTGCCCACCCGGATCAGCTCGTTGGTGTAAGGGATGTCGGAGTATTTCTGCCCTGCTGCGGCCACTGCCTTGTACTCATCGAACAGCGCAAACAGGGTCCGAGAGTGCGCCTGGAGTTGTACCAGGTGCTCTTCCGCTTCGGGGAACTCTTGCAGGCTGAGTTCATTGTGCAGCGCCCGCAGGCAGGGCTTCAGCAGCTCGAACTGCTGCCCGATCTTGAGCGCCGGCTGGTTGTGGGGGTCGCCCACGGCCAGGTACTGCAGTTCCTCCACGTAGGTGCCGTAGAGCATACCGTAGATCTGGTCCAACTCGGCGTACTGCTGATTGAGGGCGTCGTAACGCTCGTTTTGGATCGCGGCGATCATCTGCTCCAGTTGAGGCAGGTGTTCGTTGAGCGGGTCCACGGCTTGCATAGGAGAGAGATTTTTGGGAAGGGGTGGGGGGAAACCTCCGTCTTATGTTAATATTTTGAAATAGCACTAGACAGATAGAAAATCGGTGTGAGTAAGAAATTGATTCGATGATATACTCGCTTTGACACTATTCGGAGGCAGACACTAATGGCTATAGGCTTCAACCCCATGATGATGGGCGGCATGAACATGATGGGCGGCATGGGCATGATGGGCGGCATGTCCCAGATGTTCATGATGATGCAGATGATGCAAATGATGCAGATGATGATGTCGATGATGGGCCAGATGGGGGGCGCTTCCGGCTTCCCGCAAGGCGGATGCGGCTGCGGTCATCAGGGCCTGGGCGGCGCGATGGGGATGCCCGGATACCCCGGCATGGGTGGTTTCCCGATGCCCATGCCGATGCCCATGCCCGGCTACCCTCCCATGGGCGGCTACCCTCCCTTCTCCGGCGGTCACAACGCCCCGCCGATCGGCCCCGGAGCCCTGCGAAACGCCACCCCCACCGGTCAGCGGTTGGCGCAAAGCATTATGAACAGCCCGGTCCCTCCGAACTGTTCTCCCGGTTACTGCTATCGCGGGGTGAAGCACCACCTGCGCCAGGTCGGGGTCAACCTCACCGGTGGATCTGCCTATCAGGCGGCCGACCAGTTGGCCGCTCGGCCGGACCGGTTTCGGGAAGTGACCGTGAGCCGCGATCAGTTGCGTGAGCTGCCTCCCGGAGCGGTGGTTGTTTGGAACCGCAGTTCGGGCAAGCCCCACGGGCACATCTCGATCGCCACCGGAGACGGGCGTGAGGCCTCCGACAAGATTCGCAACCAGATGACCAATCGGCCCGCCACTTACAGGGTGTTCCTTCCCAAATAGTAAATGGGGCTGAATGAGCGAAGTGTTATCCTATCTTTCTGAAAAGCAAAGGGAGAGTCTCAGCGACCTCCCTTTTGCCGTACTGCTTCCTGCCGGGCTCCCTTCCGGGTGGTCCGTGGCGGGGATCGACTTCGACCAGCATGAGGAAGGGGCTTCCTTTGCCTTGAAGCTGGTCTCCGGGAACAAGACCTGTGCCTTTCTCACCAGCAACGAAGGCATCGGCGACGCTGTACCCGGGTTCAAGCAGACCACCCACAAGCACCCGGAATACGGAGCCATCAAGGTGGAGCACGAGGAAGACGGCTCCTTGCTTTCAGACTGGATCGAAGTGGAAAACGGTTGGTCTGCCATCGGTGGCAATGGTCTTGATCAGGACGACCTCGACCAACTGATCCCACAACTCGTCTGCTATTAGACGTGCAACTCCATCTGGTGGCGGTGGGCACCAAGATGCCCGCCTGGGTCGAGCAAGGCTTTCAGGAGTACGCTCGCCGTATGCCACCGCGGATGCCACTCGTCTTGCACGAAATCCCCGGCAAGCACCGGGGTAAGAACGCCGATATCCAGAGGCTTCTGAAAGAGGAGGGACAGAAGATGTTGGAGGCGGTTCCTAAAGGCGCCCACATCATCGCCCTGGACCCCTCCGGACGGCAGCAGACGACCGAGGAGCTAGCCCTCACTTTCGAAAGCTGGATGTCTCTGGGAGCCGACGTGGCTCTCCTGGTGGGTGGCCCCGAGGGGCTGGCTCCGGAGTGTTTGCAAGCGGCCCACGGCAAGTGGTCTCTCTCCAAACTCACCTTCCCCCATCCCCTGGTTCGCGTGGTGGTAGCCGAGGCGCTGTATCGAGCCTGGTCGGTCATGACCAACCACCCCTATCACCGGGGAGGTCCGTGAACTCCGCCCTCGCCCAGCTGGATATCCGTTTCCCCGGGTTTCTGGAGTTTTACTCCCGCCTGCTGGGCTACTACTTCGCCGCCTGCCCCCGGAAACACCCCCAGGTGGCGGCTCGAATGGCGGAGGCTCTAGACGCTCTGGAAGAGCAGGGGGAGAGGGCGCTCCAGGAGTTCGCCCGGGGAGGCATCTTTGCCGATGGAGCCCTCTCTTCGCGGGAGCAGGTGGAGCTTTTCTGGAAAAGCCCGCTGATGGCGCTCTTCGAGGCAGCCATCGGCTACACGCCACCCCCTGGAACCGACCTCTCCCTTCATCTGCCTAAGCCCGTCGGCGGTTTCATGGAACTGGTGCGTAGGCGGCAGGAGGTCGCTCAACGGGTGGTCGACGGCGCCCTGGCCCGGGGAGAATTGCCCTACTGGCAGGCCTGTCTTACCAACTGCGCTCCCGAACTCTACCTCCTGCCCTACCTACCGGAGCGGGGCTCTCTGGTGGGTCTTGATCTGGGCTGCGGGTGGGGCCGGGGTACGCTCTCTCTTCCGGAGCTAAACCGGTTGCAGGTGCACGCCTTCGATGTCAACGAAAACCAGCTTTCGGTCATGCGTTCCCTGGCCCGAAATCTTCACTGGCAGGGCCTGCGGACTAAAGCTTCTGCCGAACCTATCGGTGCCGACGATTTCGCCGATTTCGGAGTCAGCACGGCCTTCTTGCACCTCCTGGAGGAAGCGCAACTGACCGAGACCTTACGGGCTCTGCTGCGTCTGCTCAAGAGGCGCAGCCCGCTCTACCTCGAGGTCCCGACCCGTTCTAGCGAGGGGGTGACGATGGTGACGCAGTTCTCTGGCCAGGAGTTGATCGACCGGCTCCATTCGGTGGAGTGCAACGATAAAATTTTCCAACTGGTGGAGCACGATCCCAGGATCCCCGACCTCTTCACCTTCGGGGTCCTGGACAAGCACGAACTCCCCGCCGAACCTCGGACCGGCCGCCGGGCCTTCCGTCACCGGACAAAGGCTCGGGCAGTTTGTAGGCACTCCGCCAGCCGCTGGTAGTCGGAAATTTCATTGTACAGAAAGGCCGAGAGCCTCAACACCAGAGGCCCTCCCGGAAAGGCCTCGTTGATGAAGGTGTCGAGCTTGTGGGTCCGCCAGAGGGTCACGCCCAGGTCTTTCGGAAAACCCTGCAACGGAAAGGTCCAGAGCAGACCGCCCATAGAGGGTGGGGGCGCCGCCCCGGTTTGCAGCACCGAATCCACCACCTGAGCTCCTTCGGCCAGCAGGTTTGCCGTCCTCGCCCGGATGGCGGGCCAGCCGCCTTCGACCAACCCGCCCAGGTAGTCGATGGCTTCCGGTCCGCACAGCCAGGGGCTGAGGTCGTCGGTCCCGGTCCAGTCGAACTCGCACCACAACCGGGGCCTCTCGGAGGTGGAGCGGTAGCCGTGGCTCACCACCGGAGGGTGGATATGGTCTTCCCACTCGGGGTGCACCCACAGAAAGGCCGACCCCTTGGGCGCGCAGCACCACTTGTGAAGGTTTCCGGTGTAGAAAGTCATGCCTTGCTCGGCCAGTTCTTGCAGATTAAGAGCCAGCATCCCGGGGGCGTGGGCTCCGTCGACCAGCACCGGTAGATCCCGGGCCCGGGCCCACTCCAGGATCCTCGCCAGGGGAAAGACCAGGCCGGTCCCGCTGGTCACGTGGTCAATGAGAAGCAGCCTGGTTCGAGAATTGGCGCCCTCCTCCAGGGCGCTCAAGACCTGCGCGGGGTCGGTGAGGGGATAGGGGAGAACAGCCGTCCTCAGCCTGGCACCACGGGTTTCGCACCAGCGCTCGGCCGCCTTGAGGCAGGCCGGGTAGCCGAAGCTGGTACTCAAGACCTCTTCACCAGGCCGTAGGGGAAAAGAACTGAGCACAGCGTTCACCCCTTCGGTGGCGTTTCGGACAAACACCAGATTGCGGGAGCGGGCGCCCAGGAAAATGGCCAGCCTCTCCCGGGCATCATCCAGAAACTCACCCAGACATCCCGAGATAAAAGGAACCGGAGCCCGCTCCATCTGCTCCTGATACTCCCACTGCTTCTCCAACACCACCGTGGGACAAGCCCCGTAGGAGCCGTGGTTCAGAAAGACAGCAGCGGGATCCAATTTCCAGAGTTTGCGCATGTGGGCCGATTTCGACTTACCGCAGATCCATCAAGATCTTGAGAACATCACTGACCTGATTCATAGTCTGATGCGTGAGGTTCCCCCAGTGTTTGACGAGCCGGTCCTTGGATATGGAGCGAACAGCTTCCGTCATCACAAAGCTTATCTCTTTGAGGCCGCCTTCAGTAGGCAGGACTTTGATATGTGTTCTGATTCCGCGCTCTGTTGTCGTCAGGGGGCATATGATAACCAGAGTGGATGGGCCTCGATTAAAAGACTCGGGAGAAACGAGCAAAACCGGACGACGACCAGCTTGCTCGTGACCACGAGTAGGAGATAAGTCGGCAAGCCAGATGGCTCCTCTTGTGAGACTCAATCTATAGATCCAGTCCGTCTGCTACGGTTCCGTCTATCTTTAGGAGCTCTTCGCCATAATCTTCGGCCCCTTGAAAATCTTTGTTGAGCCCCTCCAAGAACAGCTCGCGACGATAGCGTTCCAGAGCCTTTGCAAGAACCTCCTGCATCGAGGCCGCGGATTCCTTAGCTAAGTTTTTTAGGAGTTCGTGGGTCTCCAGGCTTACTCGTACAGTTGTGCTACCCATATCACCATTTTACATTCTTAAGTTTGAGCTGTCTACAGAAGTATCTACAAGTGCTTTTTGAGTAGCTTTTGAGTAGCCCTCGTATACTAAAGTTATGAACATCTCCACGCCCATCGAAAACCACATTCCTCTCAACGTCACTGTTCGCTACAAGCAGAGGCTTATGGCCATGGTCGAAGTCTTCGACGCCGATTTGACCGTGTGTCTGGCCAGGGGAAAGGAGGGCTGGTCGGTGGTTGGACTGGAGGGCAAACTGATCGATGAGAACTGGCACAAAAACCTGCCGGCCCTGACCCTGGCGAAGACTCTGGAGGAGGGGAGAGGCGTTGTCCTGGCGGAGCACCTTGGAGAGATGGGAGGCTCGAAGAATAGCCCGATCCCTTACCGCCTGGTGTCAACTGTTTCCACAATTTCGAGCGATAACAGAATCGTCTTCATCGCCGCCAAGCTCCTGAAGAAAGGTCTCTATCAGCCGTCCGATATCAAAGCGCTGCGTGAATTTCAGGGCGCGTTTGACGGGGCTGGAGTCTGAGAGGCCAGGAAAAGGCTCCGACTGGTGCCTATCCATTCAAAAGTGGGCATAGGCTTTGCATTTCGTTTTTTTCGAATTATAATAAAAGTATGAATTTAGCGCTTCCGAACAAAAGAGAGAGCCAACTGGCGAAATCTGCGCTTTTGGCTTTTCGCGGAGAATTAAAAGCCACCGAGAATACTACTCAGTTGAGAGTTGGCTCCTCGACTATCGAGATTCCTCGGCAAGCGATCGAGATGTTCAGTGAGATTCTCAATAAAATGGCAAATGGTGAAGCCGTGATGCTGATACCGCTCCACAAGGAGCTTACCACTCAAGAGGCAGCCGACATTCTGGGCGTATCCCGGCCCTATGTCGTCAAACTCTTGGAAGAAGGGGAAATCCCGCACCGGAAGCTCCGGCGCCACAGAAGGATCTTGTTTGAAGATCTGATGGAGTACAAAAAGCGATCAGACCGCGAAGTCGATTCTGCACTCGACGCGCTGACGGCTGAAGCGCAAGAGCTTGGAATGGGTTACGACTAAAGGCGCTTGGTTCTTCCTTCCCGATTTACGGTTGTCTATGACGCCTGTGTTCTCTATCCTGCATCGATTCGGGACCTGCTGCTGCAATTGGCCACTACGGAACTTGTGCGGGCAAAATGGACTGAGCGTATTCACGAAGAGTGGATAGAAAATCTCCTTGTTAACCGACCGGAACTCACCCGCGAACGCCTGGAGAAGACGCGAGACAAAATGAACACCATTCCGGACTGTTTGATATCGGGTTATGAGCAGTTGGAAGCTGGACTAGAACTTCCCGATGCCGGTGACCGGCACGTCTTGGCTGCCGCCATTCACGGAGGAGCCCAGGCCATCATTACCTTCAATCTAACCGATTTCCCGGAGTCTGAGCTCAATAAGCACAATGTCGCGGCCATACACCCGGATGAGTTTGTTCTGGATCTGGTCGACTTGGATTCCCAAGTGGTTCTCGCATCTGTTCAGAAGATTCTTCAGCGACTGAAGAACCCGCGCCTAGCAATGGCCCAGTACATCGAGATTCTTCGGAAAAATCAATTGTCTCAATTTGCAATCTATCTGGCGAATCTAGAAAGCTCTGTGCCGTAATTGAGAATTCTGCAGGAGACCGATCACCCAGGAAAAGGATTCGCCCTTTCGAATTTTCCACGGATGGGAGATTTTCATAGCTTCTTCTATTCGGTCGGCACGCTCCTGGCTGCCTTTTTGTTTGCTCTGCCCCCTTATCTGGTTTCCAGATTGTGGAACAAGTTGGTCCCCAATTCGAAGATAAACCCGTGGGCTTTTCCGCTGCTGACATCTTTAGGACTGGGGTTGCTGATAGTCTGTTTTCCCCCACCAGAAGAGTTCGGTGCTACCGATAAGTGGATTGTTGTCCTGGCCTTTCTTCCGCCCTCGGCCATGTGTCTGCTGCGGTTTGTCCAGTATCGGCGTGAGTCGCGCCAAGAAGTGGAGATCCCCGATCTTTAGCTGTCTTTGGCGGCGGCGCGCGCTGCTCGTAGGCGCCTCATGAGGCTAGGGTGAAGTGTGCCTAGCTTAGGGTTTTGGCCATGGCGGGGTTGAGGAGGAATGGAGAACCAACTCTCGTTGTAAGGAAGCTCAACGATATTCTTCAAGTTGAATTTGGTGGGGAAGCTCAATCCTGAGAGTTTGAAGGCCACCGTGTCTCGTCTATCAATTGCGAATTCACCGGAGTATAAGGCATCGATCTTTTGGCTGGTACCATAAGCTACCTGAACGGCGAACTGGTCATCCGTCCCGACGACTCTCCTCACCTTCAGGAGCAAACCGGGACGAGGTTTGGGGCCCGGTTCTAATTCTTCATCTTGAGGGAAAAAACACCAGACAAGATCACCAGCGACTGGCTGCTCCCACCAGTGTTTCATTCTTCGAGAAGACTAGAGCAAGTCTCCCCTAGTTCAGGCAATTCAGCCATAGCTTGGATTTTTTCTGTTTGCTGTTTCGTAAGCGGTCCATCATCTGGACCGTAAAGAGGAAGTATTTCGTCGGCGAGTCTTCTCAAGGCATAATGCATGACATCTGTCTCAGAGGTGCCACGCAGTTGAGCCAAACGAGACAGTGTCTCTCGGCTGATCCGTGCCTGGCTATCATTGGCGGGCATACGGAAAGGGATAGTTGATTTTTTGTTTGCTTTTGCCGAACTCATGATGTCAAAATGATATCACCTTGTATCGGGCGCTGCAATAATGAGCCGCTTAGATCAAGGTTGGACTGTGACCTGTGATCATACTCCTCGTCTGCCTCACGACGTGGTCTGTCCGTTGCGGCGTGAAGCGGTGGGGTTTCGTCCTTTCCCTTGTATCGTGACTGGGGAAGAGATCTACTTTCCGCAAGTGGCGTTTCTCACGCCGAGACTCTTTGTCGTCGATTTTCTGCGGCATTGCCACGGGGGCTGGAGCTGTGTGGAGATTGACGGAAGAGGGCACGACTCCAGGTACGATTCGGAGAAACAGCGGGCGCTATTACTCTCACAGGAGCTAAAGGCCCTTGAGGTCTCTCTCCACCTGTTCAACAGGTTTGTCCAAAAGCTCGGCGGCCTTTACCAGCGAGATCATTCCCTCAGCGAGGGCAGCATGACATTTCCGTTCAAAGGAGGCAGGAAGCTCGAGAGTGCCTCTCGCTCGCTCCAACTCCTCAGGCTCGACCTTGCCGCGCCATCCACTTGCAAAGGTACGACAACCATACTCGTACTGAGATTTAGTCACATAGCCTACCTGCATGATTCTATACCACATGGCCGCAGCGCTCACTCGATAGATCTTCTTCAGAGTTAGAATCTCTCGACTTCCGAAGGCACGTCTCGGTCGGCCTATCAGCCCAACCAGGTGTTCCCTATTTATGAGGAAAGAGCCAGCAAAACGGTTTGCTGCCCGTTCGGTGGCTTTTTCGTCACCGGGTATGCGAAGCAGTCGATGGGCGAGTTCGTGAACGAGAGTCAACCGGCGCCGTTCTAGAGAATGGTTCTTATTAACCACGATCACGGGAACGTCCGGCGACCCGTCTCGGGAGACAATGCAGGTGAGACCGGAAACGTTGGTAGGCAAAGCCAGAACCCTGACCTTCAGACCCTTCTCTTCGAGGAGTTCGGTCACGTCAGGGATAGGGTTTGTCCCCAGCCTCCAAGTGTCACGCACATCATTGGCCAACTGCTCAGCCTCTTCCGCGGAGGACAATTCTTGGAATGGATATGGCCGATCCCAGTCGGCGCTAGCTTCTCCTAGAATCTCCTCCAGTTCGAGACATCGTTCGGCGAAATGAATGACTTCGGCCTCTACCCTTGCCTTCTCCTTGGCGGAAGTTCTGGAGTGTTTACGGAAGTCTATCGAACCGATCCGAGTGTTCTTGGGCGCGAGCAAATAGTTCAGTGTAACATCTAGAGCATCGCATAGAGCTAGTAGTACCTGAGAGCCGGGGACCATTTCGCCGCGCTCATATTTGCCGATAGCTTGCGCTGACACGATCTGATTCATGTTTGCTGCGAGACTTCGCAACGACAGGCCTTCGCGCTTGCGTGCTAGCTTAATCCGGTGGCCAATTTGGTTGCTCATGTTTCCATTTTACAATTTCTTTGTTAGAATGTAAACCGAGGCGACTCAAAAAAGGCCGCGCAAGATCCCCATTGAGACCCACACGGCACTTACTCGTAACAAGTTCTTTGGCGTCACTCGGGATCTTGCCTGCTATGTATCAGGAGAAAAGAGATGGCAACATCAAAGAACAACAACAGGCACGTAGTGCCAACCGGTCGCCCAGACAAGCCTTGGGGTGTACTGAAGCCCGGATCAGACCGATTCAGTTCGCTACACTCTACACAGGCTGACGGAATCCAGCGGAGTCGCGAAATAGTCCACAACCTCGGCGGTGGAGAGAACGTGATTCATGGTCGTGATGGCAGGATCAGAGACTCGAGAACGGTCCCGCCCGGAAACGATCCTTGCCCTCCTAGGGACAAGCATTGAAGTTCGTGGATATCGAGCAGCTTGTGTTGAAGGAGAGCCGATTACTCATGGTTCTCCGATATATGACCGAAGCCACGTTCAGCTTGCAGTCATCGACCAGACGACGATTCTGAAGAAGTGGATAATTGAAGATGTCGAAAACCCAGAAAAACCAGAACGGTAGACGGTCTCCTATTCACACCGCAGATGGTCGTATCAACCCTGATAAGGCGATTGCTCTGGTGACGAAGATCCTGGAGTCCAAGACGCCCGAAGAGGTTCGAAAGATAATCAATACCCCTGTGGTACTAAAAGGCAGTGACGGTAAACCTCTGAAGGAGCCGAAAGAGGATTGATTTCCGTTCCAGAAACTTCTCGCTCACTATAGGCACACTATCGCTCCCATAAATTTCAAGAAACCCCAAAAGACCTTAGGAAGCTTTCCAGCAACCCGACTCGCCTGGCTCAAAACCTGGTGCAGGAAGGCAAGCTGAGGAAGCTGAGAAACGGTCTTTTTTACGTTCCCAGAAAAGGAGCATTTGGTGATGTCCCTCCTAGCGAAGATGCTATTCTGGAAGCACTCTTTGGAGGCAAGCCGTACCTTAAGACAGGACCAAGTGTCTGGAACTCTCTTGGCTTGGGAACCACAGCGGTAGAGGCCATCCCCCTTGTCTATAACAAGTCCAAAACAGGGGTGGAACAGGTCGGTAAGAAGAAGTTTGAGTTTCGGCGGGTACGCTTCCCTAGAAAGCCTTCAAAAGAGTTCTTCGTTGTGGACCTCCTTCAAAATCTTGATCGGGCGGGCGCAGATCCTGGGGAGATGAAGCAAGCCCTTGGCCTGGCCTTACTGAACGGTCGCTTTGATGGGCCGACACTTCTTGAGATGGCGGAGAAATACGGCAGGCTTGAGCGTCCCCAAGATGTGCACCGCCCGGCTATCACGACGTTGACCCTATCCTCGAAGAAAATCAGGTACTCAAGCTCCGTAGAGCGTCCTGGTAGACCTTGAGGTCGGCGGCGCTAAAGCAAACAAATTTTACTGTCTTCATAGAGGGTTGGAGGTGCTCTTTCACGGTGGAGAGGGCGATCACGGCTGCTCGTTTGATAGGAAAACCGTAAACGCCGGTGCTGATAGAGGGGAAGGAGATCGAAGTGAGATCGTACTCCCGGGCTAATCTTAAGCATTGGCGATAACAGGAGGCAAGAAGTTCGTCTTCATTATGGTCTCCGCTCTGCCAGATGGGTCCCACGGTGTGGAGTACATACTTCGCAGGCAAAGCTCCGGCGGTGGTCAGAACTGCTTGTCCAACCGGGCAACCACCTATTTTTCGGCATTCCTGCATAATCGTCGGACCTCCGACACGGTGGATAGCTCCGTCCACGCCTCCTCCTCCGGCCAACCGGGCGTTGGCCGCATTCACGATCCCGTCGACGGCGATCCGAGTGATGTCGCCTTGCAGCAAGCTGACTTGAGAACTGCCGAATAAAGTGTTCATGGGATAGTCCTTCTAGAATTCATTCAGTTGCAAAACCTTCAGGCCTGGGATTTGGGGTATCCGCCGATCATTGGTGAGAAACACTGAGCTAGCTCGAGCTAGCTCCACGAGTCTTTTTCGGCTTTCACGTGGGAGGCCGCATCCAGATCCTTCCAAACACCTTTGCCCAGGCCTTGGCCGTTGGTTATCGATGTCCTCGAGGTATCCCGCTAGAAACTCTTCAGCCTGAGCGAGCATCAATCCCGGTGGCGCAAAGCCTCGAACTTCTATGTCTATATTGTTCATAGTCAGCAAGGTGGTGCCTTGGTGGGCGGTGTGCTTTCCACAATGACACCTAGTTTTGACCGTCCCCGCCGGGTTATGCTTCGTGCATAAACCAAAGGAGGATAGGTCGTGGGACATCAACCGAATCGACAACTGCTCGAACAAGAACTGCTAAAGGCGCGCAAGCCGCTTGATGAATGGCGGCGGCAGGAAGGAAGACCCAAGCGAATTCCAGAGGCGATCTGGGAGAAAGCGACCGAGCTTGCCACTCGTCATGGTGTTGGAGCCGTCGCCGCAGGTCTGCGGCTGGATTACTCCAAGCTGAAGGGCAAAGTCGCCGCCGGGTCACCCAGCCGTACCGAAAAGAAAACAACAATGATAGCGACTTCCCGGCAGCCTCGGCCCGTCGAGACCAACTTTGTGGAACTCTTCGGAGCGACCAGTGCGGCAGTGACGCCCTCTACCACCTGCGTGTTGCAAGTCGAGTCTTGTCGTGGCTCTCGCTTGCGGATGGAGGTCGGTGGTCTCGATGCCTCCGGGCTGGCGCTGCTGCTGAAGGAGTTCGCATAATGCTGCAACTCGCCCCTCAAATGAGAATCCTGGTTTGCGTCGAGCCGGTGGACGGACGTAAAGGCATCGACGGTTTAGCTCAACTTTGTCGAGAGAAGCTGGCCGAGGACCCTTTTTCTGGGGCCATCTTCATCTTCCGCAACCGTAGCGGCACCTCTGTCCGACTGCTCACGTATGATGGCAGGGGATTTTGGTTGGCTCAAAAGCGTCTCTCACAGGGCCGCTTCAAAGCCTGGCCCAAGGGTGACAGGGCTGAGTATATCCTCGAGCCTCATCAGGTCCATGTGTTGCTTGCCGCGGGCAACCCCAACCAGGCGAAGGGAGCGCCGATATGGCGACCGGTAACCCCTTCGAGGTAGTCGGAAAAATTTTCCAAAATTCCTTGGCTTGGTGCCATGACTTTTGGATTGGGCTGGCGAAGGTCTTTTTCGCATGGCTAAATCTCGCAAGAAACGATACAAGTCCCGCAGGGTCAAAGTCGACCTGGGCGAGCTTCAAACGATCGTCGATGCCACAGCGGAGCGAGTCTTGACGACACAGGAGCACGAAAAGCTTCTAAAGAGCCACCAACTCTTAGCCGATCTGATTCAGCC
>Ga0172382_10008106_pt1 | contig 14730 bp, 10 predicted proteins | sample Leawel138RmetaG_FD_122245 | JGI IMG/M metagenome (GOLD analysis project Ga0172382, IMG submission 122245) | Leachate microbial communities from a municipal landfill in Southern Ontario, Canada - Leachate well 138R metaG | ecosystem: Engineered > Solid waste > Landfill > Unclassified | place...
GCGAGGAGCTCCTCCACCGGGTTGCCCCACAGCAGTTCGTAGGTGCCGTCCGGGCTGGACATGTGCGAGAGCATGCCGAGCAGGCGGTCGACCTCGGCGCTGCGCTGCTCGGCTAGCTGGTTGAGCATCTCAGGATTGAAGGTGTCGAGTTGCGGGCGGCTCGAGGGGCGATCGAGATCGCTGCGGCGCTGGGCGTGAACCACGTGCAGAGTGCCGTTGCTGCGCTCTCGTATGTCTCGAGCCAGCGTGAGAGCCTTCTGCGCCGGCTGCGAGAAGTCGGTGGGATGCAGTATGCGCATGCCTAACCTCCGGTTCGGGTGCGCCCATCATATAGGCGCTCGTACGAGCATGCGAAACATACACGGGTTCCAGTTGGGGCTTTTGTCCGGCCAGGAGGGATTATCCTTGAGTGGAGGGGCGCTTCGCCCCAGTAGTTCGTCCCACTAGGAGGTAGCGTATGTACAGGAAGATCCTGATGCCCGCCGACGGTAGCCCCAGCTCCGAGCTCGCCATCGAGAAGGGGCTCGAGCTAGCCAAGCTGACGGGTGCCGAGGTGACGTTCCTCCACATCCTCGAGAACCCGCTGGCGGCCGGTTACGTAGCTGCCGCCAACATGGCGTACTCCGCCGAGCTGTACGAGGACCTACGCAATAGCGCGAACCAGTTGCTGGAGCACGTGGTGGCCATGGCCCGCGAGAAGGGCGTGACCGCCAAGGGCGTGCTGGTGGAGGACGTCGACCCGGTGCAGGCCATCCACGAGGCCGAGAAGGACCACGACCTGGTCGTCATGGGCACGCACGGCCGGCGCGGCTTCAACCGCTGGATGTTCGGTTCCGTAGCGGAAGGCGCCCTGCGGCGCTCCACAGTCCCTTACCTGGTGGTCCGCTCGGAAGTCGAGGCCTAATTAGCGCTCTGGATTCTGTTCCAGAGCGAGCCGCATAGACCGCCGAAGCCTGTCTCGTGGTTTTGGTGGTCTAGCCCGCCCCCTGGATTCTGTTCCAGAGCGAGCCGCACAGACCGCCGAAGCCTGTCTCGGGCGTGCCGCCCCACAGCGCGTCGATGCTGTTCTGGATGATGATGTTCGTCCAGTTCACGGGGGCCTTGACGCCCATCGAGAGGGCGGAGTGAACGCCCGAGCAGATGGTGGTGAACACGCACTCTTGGAGCTGCGGGTCGGTGTCTTCGGGCCCCAGGCCGCGTAGTGGGCCCGTGATGGCGTACCCGAGGCAGCGGCCCATGGCGGCGTACTGGTTGATGGCGGTGCGGATCTGCAGGATCACGTTGGCGGTCTCCGCGTACTCCGTGGCGGCTTGACCCCAGCCGCGTTCACCGCGTCCCAGCATGGCGCCGGAGCGTAGGTCGAGGCTGTACCAGCCCACTGCGTTGCTTCCGCCTGGCGGCACCGCTGCCAGGCGGCCTTTCTGTAGGTCGACCAGCACGCGCGCGGCCAGGTCGGCTGGCAGGTCGGGGGCCACTGCGGTTAGTTCGGTGGCGCTGGCGACCACGCGCCACGGTGTGCCGGCGGCTAGGTCGGCGCCGTGGGCGTCGGCTACGCTCGCGGGCCTGGCGGCGCCGGAGCGCGACGCTAGCGCTGCGCCCAGTTCGGTTTCGAGGACCGTGTCGAGCGCGCCTTGGGTGACCCGCGTGAGCCACAGGTCCGTGCCGGGGAGGCTGGAGACGGCGCCCGCCACTAGGTCGAATGAGCCGTGGACCGTGAGGTCGGCTTCGAAGCGGCGGTGGAACGCGGCCACGAAGGCGCCTGAGGGGTAGCCGGCCAGGCGCTCGCTGCGCTGCGCCTGCAGCAGGTCGAGGGGTGGGAACAGCGCGGCGGTGTCGCTTAGGCGCTCGTTCACTACGGCGGGGTCGAGCTGCTGGCCTTGGTGGTACAGCTCGCTCCAGGCGCTTCTGTTGGTAAGGATGCGTTTGGCCGCGGCGTAACTCAGGGCTTCCTGCGAGAGGCCGGCGCCGCTGATGAGTATGTCGGTCTGTCCGCCGAGCGCCAGCGCCCGCTCGAGGCGCTGTTCCTCGGTGAGGGTCAGTTCGGTCACGCCCGCGGCGCGCGCCGCGGGGCCCACGAGGTCGAAGACCTGGCGCCGCTCAGTTACGGAGCCTTCGCCCGGCGTGTGCACGGTGTACTCGAGCCACAGGGCGGTGAAGGCCGCGCCGCTCTCGCTTTCAGCTCCAGCCGCGCTGCGCGACGAGCCGCCGAACATGCCACCGAGCCCGCCGCCGAGCCCGCCCACTGCGCCGGCGTTGCCACCACCGCCGGAGGAGCCGGCCTTGCCGTCGGCGCCTATGGTGGCGCTGCCGACGCTGGCGCCGTTCACGAACAGGGCGGGGCGCCATGAGGTCGTGGCCAGTAGTTCCTCTCGTAGCTCGGTGAGCGGTTGGGCGGAACCGAACGGGTCCAGGTCGGGCCAACCTTCCGGTAGGCCGGCGAACGCCACGCTGCTCAGCACGCCGTCCACCGCCAGCAGCTCGGTGCTGGTGAGTTCCTGTTCGCTCAGGCTCGTACCGTCCCAGGCTTCGGCTATCACGGCCAGGTGCACGCGGTGCAGCCGGTCGCCGCACGCCAGGTCGCGGCAGGCGCCATCCACCGCGGCGAGGAAGCGCACCTCGGGCAGGTCGAAGCGCGCCTCGGCGGCCGTAACCACCGTGCCCGGTTGGGCGTCCGGCAGGGTCGGGTCTAAGTCCACGTAGGCGCCGTCTTGCTGCACCTGCACCCACCAGTGGTCGGTTAGGAGGGCGTTGCGGTCCGCGGCCTGCCCTACGCCGCTGCGGGCGGCGTCGCCGGCCGGGAAGGCCGCCAAAGCGCCGACCAATGCGTCGCGTTGCGTCGCTGCGGCCGTGCTTATCGCCTGCGTGTAGGCTTGGTCGCGTTGCTCGGTGGCCCGGAGCTGCTCCATTAGCACGGCCGGGTCGAAGCCTAGTTCGGCGGCCGCGCGCTGGCTCAGCTGAGCGGGGTCGCTCTCGGTGATCACGGGGTCGGGAGCGCGGCGCTGCGCGCTGGCGGCGGCTTGCAGCGCGGCGTCAGTTAGGGTGGCGCGCGCCAGCACCGCCTGGTGGCCGGCTTCCTCGAGGAGACGCTCGAGCAGCAGGGCGCGGTCGAGGCTGTTGCCTTCGCGGTCCATGAGCACGCCAGCGGCGCCCTTGAGGGCTCCGCGGTACGCCACGTAGCCAGTTTGGTCGCGCACCCACGCGAAGATGGCGGCCACGTCGGTGGAGCCAATCTCGGTCAGCGCGGCCTGAAAGTCGAAGGTGGCGGCGGGCAGCTCGGCTACGGCCGCCTCTAGGACCTCGAAGAGGCGTTCGGGTGGGGGCGCGGCCTGGGCGCGGGCGGCGCCGGGGAGCCCGGCGGCGAAGGCGTAAGCCAGGAGCAGGCCGGCGAGTAGCAGGGGCTTTAGGGGTGATGCGCGCATGATCGGGTCCCTTTCGCTCGGATCGTCGGGGCCGACGAGTCGGTCACTCAGCTGGGTGTGTAGGTAGAGCCGCGGGCCCGTTAGGGCCGGTGTGACCACCAGTTTCTGAGTTCGAGGTTTACAGCAGTGCAGAGTGTACATCAACGCGTGTGGGTTACTCTCGGCTGATGAGTCGCACCGTCGGGAAGGCGCAACGGCTGAACCTCCTCAGGGAGGAGCTGAGGCGGCGGCCGCGTGGCGTGGTCGAGCTCGCGCGCAGGCACGGCACCAGCCGCCGCACCATCGAGCGTGACCTCGTGACGCTAGCCGAGCAGATGGGCGAGCAGCTCCTCAAGGACGACAATCACCGCTGGTACATCCCTAACCGCACGCCTGGCCTGAACGAGGTGGAGGCGCTGGCGGTGTACAGCGCCACGCGCCTGCTGCTGCACACGGGTGTGGGCGAGAGGCATTACCGCACGGCGCTGGAGAAGTTGGCGCAGCAGGTGCCCGAACCCGCCCGCACGGGCCTCCTCAAGAGCGTGGACCGCCTGGCCGCCGCGCCCGAGGATCGCGTACTGGACCAGGTCGCTCAGGCCTGGTTCCAGCGGCGCGTGCTCAAGTGCCGCTACCTGTCGGCCAACTCAGGTAACGCCAGCACCCGCGAGCTAGAGGTCTACTTCTACGAGATCAACCGCCGCAACCTGGAGCCTTACGTACTGGCTTACGACCGTTCGCAACGCAAGCGGGTGCTGGTCTTCAAGCTGGCGCGCATGTCCGACGTGCGGCTGCTGGAGGAGACCTACGAGATCCCCGCCGACTTCGATCCCAACTCGCAGTTGCATAGCTCGTTCGGCATCATGGTCGGGGAGGAAGTGCAGATAGACCTGCGTGTGCCCGAGAGCGTGGCGCGCCGCATGGCCGAGGGCGGCGACCGCAACTTGCGGCTCGGCGAGAAGCTGAAGTGCGAGAAGCGCATGGTGCACGTGATAGGCACCTTGGACGATACGGGCAGGCCGCTCGAGCTGCTGCCGTGGCTCCTCAGCTGGGGCAGTTCTATCGAGGTCATGAGCCCACCCTCGGTGCGCGACGACGTGCGCGAGCACCTGCAGCAGGCGCTGCGCGCCTACGAGTAAGCCATGAGCGCGCAATCCCCGGTCACCACGTTCGTGTGCCTGGCCGCCGGTAAGGGCAGCCGCCTGGGCCGGCTGGGTAGTTACCTTCAGAAGGCCATGTACCCGGTGGGCCTCAAGCCGTTCCTGCAGCACAGCTTGGAGCAGCTCCTGGCCAGCGGCGCCGCGACACGTGGCTCGCGCGTGGTGCTGGTGGTGGGGCACCTGGCGGAGCAGGTCATGGCTTACTTCGGTAGCGGGTTCGAGGGCCTCGAGGTCACGTACGTCAAGCAGGAACGCCTGGCCGGCACGGGCGACGCGCTGCGGTTGGTGGGCAAGGCGCTTGAGGCTACCGGTTCGGTCGTGGCGTGGCAGGGCGACCTGTTCGTAACCAAGGAGCTGTTCGCTGCAGTAGCTGCGCATCCGCTAGCTAACGTGGTCACGCTGGGCGAGGGGCACGAGGACGAGCCGCCAGCGCTGCTGGCCACAACGGAAGGCGAACTGGTGACCACCGTGTGGGAGGGCGCTGGTCCGCTTCTGGACATCGGCCTCTGGAAGCTGGAGGCGCGGCTGTTGCCCGAGTTCGGGGCAGTGGTGGCGCCGAACGGCGAGTTGCGCATGCTGCCGAACCTGCAGCGCCTCATCGAGCGCGGTTTAAGGGTGGGCTTCGTGCACAGCAATGAATGGGTGCACTTGGGCGGTACGCTGCCTAGCGCGGAAGAGAACGTGCGCGCCGTGGCTCGCCGGCTCTGGAGCGAGGAGCAGGGCTGAGGCCCGCAGACACGCAGCCCCTGGGCGCTGGGGGGCGTGGAACGTGGAGGGTTACGAGATGATCGTGGTCCGGGCGCCGCTACGCGTACCGTTCGCGGGCGGCCTGACTGATGTTAAGGAGTACGCCGCCCGCTTCGGCGGCGCCACCATTAGTAGCACCGTGCAGGCCGCAGCCTGGGTCACCATGCTGCCGAGCGTGGATGGCGCGTTCGAGGTGCACTCGCCAGGCGTTGTGGAGCGCGCTGCTAGCCTGGCTGAGCTGAAGAACGACCTCGTGCGCGAGGCCCTAATGTCCGTGGACCCCGAGCACCCGCCCGTGCGGGTCTCAGTGTGGCTGGACGTGGGCACCGGCAGCGGGGTGGGTAGTTCCGGCGCCATAACGGTGGGGTTGGTGCACGCCGCCCGCGCGTACCGGGGCGAGCTACCTGCCCCCGAGGCGCTGGGCACGGAAGCCGCGCACGTGGAAGTGGAGAGCCTGAAGGGCGCCTCCGGTTACCACGACGCGCACATTTGCGCCCGCGGGGGTCTACTGCGCCTCGATTATCGGGGGGCCGACGTGACCGCCAGGCCCGTGGCCATGAGCGCCGTCACGCGGGAGGCGTTCCAGGCGTCGCTGCTGCTGTTCGAAACGGGTTGGCGGGCGCCCACCAAGGCCTCGCTGCAGACCCTCAGCGCTAACTTCGACACCGCCCTGCCCGTGCTGCACGACATGAAGCAGTTGGTCGACGAACTGGAGGGCGCGTTCGCGGCCGGCGACCTGACCCGGGTGGCGAACTGCATAGGCGAGCAGCAGCGCCTGAAGCAGCTGCTGCCGGGCAACTTCGAGGACGAACGCGTCATAGATCTGGTGGGGCGCATGCGCGCCCTGGGGGTGGGTGCGCAGCTGCCCGGCGGGAAGATCAGCGGCTACCTGATAGTGTGCTGCCCGGACGGTCAGCAGGCGGCGGTGCGGGCGGCGGTCAGGGAACTGAACGAGGTGCCGCTGGAGCTAACTACGCTGGGCAGCGTGGCGCGCAGCTTCAACGGGTAGTCAGCAGTACTCGGCCGGAACCGGTCAGTCGTACTTGACGTCAACGAGGAGCACGCTGCGGGTCACGCCGTCGCCGGTGGTGAAGGTGGCCGTGGCGCCTAGCTGCTTGCCCAGTAGTGCCTGCGCTACGGGGGCGGTGAACGCCACCAGGCCCTCGAGCGGGTCGGCTTCGTCGACCCCGACTATCACGAAACTGTTCGGCTGGGCGCCCGCCGCAGCGTCCTTCACGGTCACCGTGGCGCCTACCTGCACCACATCGGTGCCAGGTGCGGGCGTGGGTACCAGCACGGCGCTGCGCAGCCGGTCCTCCAGGGCGGGGATCTCTTCGTCGAGCGCTGCCAGGCGCCTGACCGCGTTGGAGCCCGACGTCTCGGTTGGCAACGCCGCCAGCTCAGCGGCCTCTGCCTGCAGCGCCGCCAGTTCCTCTTCCAGCGCCGCCAGGCCGGCGGGGGTGACGAGGTTGTCTACCCCCTCCGGCAGTGGCGGGCGCGGTGTGACCAACACCTGTTCGGCATCGGCGTCCTCTTTGATGAAGGCGCGGCTCATGAGCCAAGGGTACCCAAAGTCGCGCGATCAGCCGCCCAGCCGGCTTACCAGGTCGTTCAGGCGCTGCTGCAGGTCTTCGTGCTTGTCCTGCTGTACAGTCTGCTCCTGGAGCAGTTCCGCCAGCACGTCCTCCTGCGCCGTTAGCTCCGCTACGTAACGCCGGTACAGGTCGGAGTTGCGGTCGAGCGCACCCATGTTGGAGCGTATGCGCTGCTGCTCCGCCACGATGCCTTGGATCTGGGACGCGGTGCGCTGTATGGCGCGTTCAGTGTGGGCCAGTTCGGTTTGCAGGTTAACAATGAGGTCCAGCGTGGCGCGGTCCTCATCAGACAGCTCCACGTTCTCGAGGAAGAACGCGAGTCGGTCAGTGGCAAGGTTAGCGATAGCGAGCCGCTGCGCGTCGAGGCGCTCAGCGATGACTTCAACGCTGCAAGCGGTGTTCGCGCGGCACACTAGGTGCGTGGGTACCGAACGGTCCGACGGCACGGCGCCGTCCGCGCCGACCATGGCCACCCCTATGCGGGCCCGTGCGCCCGACAGTGGCGGCGCGGGCTTGGGCTCCACGATGTCGAAGCCCGGCAACGCCGGCAGCTGCACGATCAGGAAGCGCCCGTCGTTAGCCGAGCCGCTGACCGAGATATCGACCACGTGCCGGGTGAGTTCCGTGACCTCGATGACGGAGCCGCGGATGACCGCCTTCGTGACGTTGGTGCTGCGGGAGCCGGTCTGTAGAGTCACGTTGAGTTCGAGGTCTACCGCGAACGGCAGCAGGCGGTCGGCGTCTGGAAGCAGTTCTGGTAACTGTGAGTTGCCAGCGAAGCCCACCTCGTCGTAGATGGTGACGGTGCCTGCGGCGAGTTGCAGCCCAGTGTCGTTGACGATGCGAACCGCGTGCAGCGGGTGGCTGGCGTGGTTGCTCTGGTCGAAGAGCGCCACCCGTTCGGCGGTCACTTCGGCCACCACGATGGGTACGAGCGCCGATTCGTTACGACCGATGGTTACGGGTTCCATGACGTTATAAGCGAAGCTGGTGGCGGTAGCGCCAGCTTGCGCCTGACCCACCACGCCCGCGCCGCTCATCTGCGGCGCCGCGGCCACGGGAGCCGGCATGGCGGACTCCATGAAGCTCATGTCCGCCGCCTCGCGGCCCAGGATGGCACCAACTGAGGGTAAGACCTGTCCCGCGTCGGCGCCCGGCACGATGCCGCCTGACGCCTTCGTCTGTACCCGCGGCCTCGCGGCCCAGACGGGTTCGTACAGGGAGGTCACGAACGAGATCGGCTGGCCCGCGATGAACGAGACCTGCACGTTCTCGAGCGCCTCGTCGGTGGGGTTGTCCACGATGGCCCAGCCCTGCAGGGTGGCGCGGCCGTCGTCGCCTACCACCAGCCGGTAGGTGCTCTTCCACACGGGCATCTCGCGCACGTAGCTCACCCGCACCTGGCGTTCGCCCTCACCAGTGAAGCGCAGGCGCACGGTGGCGCTGTCGTCGTTGCGGTTGGCGGCCACCGTGGCCAGCGCCGCGTCGATCTCGGCCGCTACGGCGGGGTCGAGGAACTGCACGGCGCCCACGTCGTCCAGCGCTACGCGCCGGATGCCGCTGGTGGTCGCCACGGTCACGAAGGCGCGCACGCGGCCTTCAGCGTCGCGTTGTTCCTCCACGCCCAGCAGCGCGCCCTCTATGACGGTGGGGCCGTCCAGGCGGACCTGCTCGCCACGCGCCTGCGTGAGCAGGTTCACCAGCGAGACGTTGCCAGAGACGTCGATGGAGTAGCCGTCCAGCAGGCGGTTGAGCGGCGCCTGCGAGGTGTACCTGACGGGTTCGATGCTGCCGCCGCCGAAGTCCTGGAGGACCAGGCTCTGCAGCAGGTCGTCCATCTCGTCCTTGGGGACGGTGAGGACGAGCTCCTGGTCGCCGGTGACCACACCGGCGTGCTCGAAGTAACCCACGCCGCTCGTGAAGAGCGCCAAGCGCGTGACCGGCAGGTCGGCGCTGGCGGTGGCAGTGGTCGCCGCCTGGGTGGTGCTGGTTTGGGCGGCCGCCAGCCAGGGGGTGAGGGCTAGCAGCGTTACGAGTAGAGCCTTGGTCAACCACTTCGTGCGCTGTTTCATGGCAGGCATGTTACGCCACCTCGTGTGAGGCGAGCTTCTCGGTTAGCGAACGGTGGACGCTTTGTAATACATCGGTAAGAGCCAATAATCCATACTGAGCGCCGGTCGCCGCCAATGAGGTGCCATGTGTGCGTAGCGGGCGCGCGACCGGAACGTTCCGTAGGGAGTGACGGAAACCCATGCTCAGTAGGGCCACACAACTGTTCATGTTCGTCGCCGCATACCTGGTGCTGTCGCTCCTGTGGTTCGTGCTCAGCGACGGGCTCATCGTGCGCACCGCCGACGGCGCCAGCGCGCGTTCCCTGCTGCGCCTCGTGCAGGAGTCCGTCTTCGTGCTCGTATCCGCCGGCGTCTTCGGGGCAATAGCCTGGCGGCGCCTGGTGCTCGACCGCAAAGCGGAACAGGCGGTGCAGGCGCAACTCAAGGCCTCCGAGGCGCGCTTCCGCGCCCTTGTTCAGAACAGCAGCGACATCATCAGCGTGGTAAATCCCGAAGGGAAGGTATCGTTCCAGGCGGACTCCATCTGCCGCATGCTGGGCTGGACCAGCGCCGATGACAACGCTGCCTGGGACCGCGTGCATGAGGACGACATCCAGACCTTGAGGAGCGCCCTGCGCCAAGCGTGGGTGGCGCCCGGGGAGCACGCAGCCTTCGTGTACCGCTGCCTGCACGCCGACGGCAGCTGGCGGTGGCTCGAGTCGACCGCCGTGAACCGCGTGGACGACCCGGCCATCGGCGGCTTGGTTGTGCACACGCGCGACGTGACAGCCAGCCGCCTGGCAGAAGAACGCCTGCGCGTCGAAACCGACTTCACTAACCACATCATCGATAGCGTGCCGGGCCTCTTCTACGCCGTGGACAAGCAGGGCAACATAGTGCGGGCCAACCGAGCGTTCCTCACCACCCTCGGTTACACGCCCGAGGCGCTGAAGGACCTGCACCCGTTCGAGCTGTTCGTGGAGGAGGACCGCGAGCGCGTGGGCGCCGCCGTGGCCAAGGTGTTCAGTGCCGGCTCCGCGCGGCTGGAGGCGGCGTTCCGCCGGGCGGACGGTGTGGAGGTGCCATACTCGCTAACGGGTACCCGCGTCGAGACGCCTTCCGGGACCCTCATGGTGGGCACGGGGCTCGACATCTCTAAGCAACTCGAGGCGCAGAAGCGCATAGAGGAACTGAACCGCGAACTCAACCACCGCCTGGGCCACATAACCGCCCTGCGCGAGATCGATAACGCCATAGTCGGCAGCCTGGACCGCGCCGCGCTGCTCGACACCGTGCTGCGTCAGATCGGCGAGCGCCTGGAGGTCGACGCCGCCAGCGTGCTGCTCTTCAGTCCTGGGCTGGGGCGGCTGCGCATGGCCGCCTCGTTGGGGCTTAAGCCCAGCACGCGGCGCCACACGGACCTGCGCCTGGGTGAGGGCCTCGCCGGTACGGCGGGCCTGGAGCGGCGGACGGTGACCGTAACCGGCCGCGACGCCGTGGCTGGTGGCCTGGTGCCCGCCCGCGGCCTGACCGAGGAGGGCTTCGAGTGCTACATCGCTCACCCGCTGGTGGCCAAGGGGCAACTACTCGGCGTTCTCGAGGTCTTCCACCGCGAGCATATGGCGCGCGGCGCCGACTGGCACGACGTGCTCTCGGCCCTTGCCGCCCAGTCCGCGCTGGCCCTGGAGAACGCCAACCTGGTCGAGTCGCTGCAGCGCACCAACACGGAGATGCTAGCCGCGTACGAGCGCACTATCGAGGGTTGGTCGCGTGCGCTGGACCTGCGTGACGAGGAGACCGAAGGGCATAGCCGCCGCGTGACCGAACAGACCGTGCGGTTGGCCGAGCACTTCGGCATACCGGAAGAGCAGATCGTGCACATCAGGCGCGGCGCTCTGTTGCACGACATCGGCAAGATGGGCGTGCCTGACCACGTGCTGCTGAAGCCCGGCCCGCTCACGGATGAGGAGTGGGTGCTCATGAAGCAGCACCCGGACTTCGCTTACGAACTGCTGTTACCGATCGAGTTCCTGCGCTCGGCGCTCGACATCCCTTACAGCCACCACGAGCGCTGGGACGGTTCCGGTTACCCCCGTGGCCTGAAGGGCGAGGAGATTCCGCTGAGCGCCCGCATCTTCGCCGTGGTGGACGTGTACGACGCGCTCACGTCCGACCGGCCGTACCGCCCCGCCTGGGAGCGGTCGCGGGCGCTCGACTACTTGCGCGAGAACGCTGGGGTGCTCTTCGACCCGCGCGTGGTGGCGGAGTTCGTGTGCATGCTGGGCGCCGACGAGTCCGCCAGCGCGAGCCCCGGCTTGGGCCGCGGCGCTCAGCCGCGCCGCATGTCCGCGTCGCGCTGAATCTTGGCCCGGCGGCGCTGGCCGCCGTCCATCATGTCTGAAGCCGTGACCTCGTCCACCGAGCCGTCGTGCGCGTGCCAGCCGCTGCGCCGGGGGCCTTCCTCCACCAACGCCTTGAAGCGTTTGAGGTCGCTGGCCATGCGGCCGTTCACCACGCCCAGCAGGCTGCCTACGTTCTCGACCACGCCTTCGGGCTCGTACTCAACGTGCATGTGCACGCGGGTCTTGCCGGCGTTCAGTTTCTCGAACGTCACGCGCCCCTCGTTGCGGGCGCCCGAGATGCTGGCCCAACTGATGGCGCTGCTGGGCGCCTGCTCGGTGATCTGGGCGGTCCACTGCTCCTGCCGGCCGCCGATGGTGGCGTGCCAGCGGAGTCGGTCGCCTGAGAGGCGCTCCACGTTCTCCACACCCTCCATGAACGATGGGAAGCTCTCGAAATCGCTGAACATCATGTAGGCTTCCGCCACGGGTACGTCAACATCGATAGATTTCTCGAAGCTGGCCATGTTGATCTCCCTTCAAAGGCTGTTCGCCTGTTACGGCGTGAGGGTATGACCCCGCTCTATGGGAAAGGTTGCCTGCGGCTGAGAAGCCTGTGGACGCCTATCATGCGCCTCTCACGCTCAGAAGTGCCGAATCCCACCAGGTCCGTAGGCGCGGTGCGGCACCCTTAGAGGAACGTGCTTCGTCTCGAGCCGCTGCTGAGTAGCCCCTGCCGGCCGTTCGTGCGGAGGAGAGCTCCGTGAACCGGCCGTTCGTGTGGGGGAGGGTGCCGTGAGTCGGCCCCTGGGCCCGGAACCCTTCGAACAGCTGCGGCGCCAGCGCGGCCGCATGATCCAGGTGCTGCTGTGGCTGCTGCTGGCGGTGGTAGTGGGCGCTTTCGCCATCAACGTGGCCGTGCTGGGGCGCGAGGTGCTGACCGCTTCCGCCCTGGTGCCGAACTTGGTTTTCGCCCTGTTGCTTGGTGTTGGCTTGTGGCTTAACGCCAGAGGGCGCTTCCGTTTAGCTGTCGGCATGATCGTGGTGGTGACGCTGGTGTCCGGCGTGTGGGGCATTCTGCTGAACGGCCTCACCGGGGGCGTGCTCTCGCTCCTAGTGCTCTTCCTGCCGCTGATGTTGGCGGGTCTGCTGCTGGGCCGCGCTGCGCTGGTGGTTTGTGCGCTCCTTACGTTCGCCGCTGTGGGCCTGGCGCCCTTGCTGCACGGCTCCGCGCCGCTCCTAGCGGCCGACGAACCGCTGGGTTCGGACTGGCCGCTGGCGCTTCAGTTCGTGATCGTGTACGGCGCGGTGGCGTTCCTGCTCGACCGCTTCGGGTTGGTGTTCTACAGCGCTATGCACACCGCCTCGGCGCAGGAGGCTCTCCTGTACGACCACGCCCGCCAGCGCGAGCGCGACCACGAGGCGCTCGACGAGGGGCACCGCCTGAACGACGCCATAGTGGCGAACCTGCCCGGGGTGTTCTTCATGATGGACAAGCAGGGCTCGTTCTACCGGCTCAACCGGCACGTGGCTAACGACCTGGGTTACAGCTTCGAGGAATTACAGGGTCGCGGTTTCGCCGCCCTGCTACCCGCAGAGGAGCAGCAGAGCGTCAGGGAGCGCATTCGCGAGGTGTTCGAGCACGGTTACGCCGCCGACCTCGTGACCCTCATAGCCGAGGACGGCCGCCGCATTCCCTTCTACGTGCGGGGCACGCGGGTGAGCCTTAAGGGTCAGGAGTACATGGTCGGCATCGGTATCGACCGCAGCGAGCTGGACGAAGCGCAGGCGCGGGTGCAGCTCCTCAACCTGGAACTCGAGGAGCGGTTAGGGCGCATGACCGCGCTGCGGGAGATCGACCGCTCTATGGCCGATAGCCTGGATCTGGCCGAGACGCTCGAGGTGGTGCTGCAGCAGGTGATGGAGAGGCTGCAGGTGGACGCCGCGGCGATCCTGCTCTACAGGAGCGGGTCCGAGACCTTGCGCTTCGGGGCCAGTCGCGGCTTCAAACGACCCGCTCTCACGCGTACCGACCTGCGCATGGGCCAGGGCCTGGCGGGTCAGGCGGCGCTCACGCGCCAGACGTTCACGCTGGCGGGCGAGCGCGAGTTCGCCGCTGCGTTCGCGGGCGCCTCCTCAGTGGCGGGCGAGAGCTTCGTGCATTACATGGCCGTGCCGCTCGTGAGTCACGGCTACCTGCAGGGGGTGCTCGAGCTCTTCAACCGCACGGAACGGCAGCCCACGGAGGACTGGTCCGACTTCCTGACCGCGCTGGCCACCCAGGCGGCCCTGGCCATAAACGCCGCGCGCGTGCTCGACGACCTGGAGCACACCAACCAGGAACTCATGCTGGCTTACGAGACCACCATCGAGGGTTGGGCGCGGGCCCTGGACCTGAAGGACGAGGACACCGAGGGGCACAGCCGCCGCGTGACGGAGCTGACCACCCGCCTGGCGAGGCGCATGGGCATGACGGAGGAGAAGATCGCGCATGTGCGGCGCGGCGCGCTGCTGCACGACATCGGCAAGATGGGCATTCCCGACGACGTGCTCCGCAAGCCGGGCGCTCTAAACGGCGAGGAGTGGGAGCTGATGAAGAAGCACACCGAGTTCGCCCGCGATTTCCTGGCGGGCATACCGTTCCTGGAACCGGCGCTGCCCATTCCGTACAGTCATCACGAGAAGTACGACGGCTCGGGCTACCCGGAGGGGCTGGCGGGGGAGGCTATACCGCTGGAGGCGCGCCTCTTCGCAGTGGTGGACGTGTACGACGCTCTGACCTCGGACCGCCCGTACCGCAAGGCGTGGAGCGAGGCGCAGGCGCTGGCGCACATCCGTGAGCAGGCCGGCAGTCACTTCGACCCCGAGGTGGTGGAGGAGTTCATGGCGCTGATGCGCTCAGGGCGGAACGAGGAGCGCGTGCGGGGGGCGCGGAACTAGCGGCGCCGCCGGTCCTGGCAGAAGCGAACGAGCGTGCGGGAGCGCGCCCGGGCAGCGCCGGATACAAGCGCCCAGCCGGCGGCTCGTAGCATGGGGTAGGAGGCGTTCCCGTTGAGCCTAGTGCAGAAACTGATCGGTGCCGGACTGCGCCCGCACGTGCGCCGGAAGGCGCGCGGTAAGAGCCTGAGTGACGTGATGGACGGCCTGCGCTCCTCGCTAGACGAGGTGGTGCGGCCGCGCATGGATAAGGTGCAGGACTCCGCCGCCAACCGCGAGGCCGTTAATCACTGGATCGGTATCGAGCGTTGGAGCCTCGCGCGCGTGCGCGTAGCGTTGGGCGAGCCGTTCGTGGACGGCAGTTACCACCCGTACCGCATGCCGGACGGTACGGGTTGGGCCGAACTGAAGGCTGAGATGAGCAAGGCGCGCGCCGAGACGCTGGACCTGGCCGCGGAACTGGAGCGGGCAGGGTTCGACCCCGACCTAACGGTGCCGCACAAGGA
>Ga0172382_10008107_pt1 | contig 14728 bp, 12 predicted proteins | sample Leawel138RmetaG_FD_122245 | JGI IMG/M metagenome (GOLD analysis project Ga0172382, IMG submission 122245) | Leachate microbial communities from a municipal landfill in Southern Ontario, Canada - Leachate well 138R metaG | ecosystem: Engineered > Solid waste > Landfill > Unclassified | place...
AAAATTAGCCGTAGTAATCCACGTCATTGTTCGAAACGGAAATCCCATTCTGAAAACAGAACAACTCTAAAACGGAGCACCTACCCTAAGTGTATACACATCCTGACTTTGACGGGGTCCTGTTTCCCTCCCCAAAGGGGGTATACAAAGGAGCGCGTTTCTAGGTATAATAAACGTATAACCATAATAAGATAAAGGTGTCAGAAATGGGAGAGACAACCAAATTTTTCTCTGAGGGAACTACCGTACTAATTGAACTGGGCTTACGCAGCCGGAAAAGGTACCAAGGGACAATCAACGAACGGGATCAGGATTTCTTGTACCTGACGGTATCCAAGATAGCGGGAAGGCGTATCAAGCCAGGCAGTATAATCTGTCTCCACCAAGATGCGGATGAAATCACTTACATCGCACGGGTTCGGGTTTTGGCCGTTGAAGATCGCAAATCCATGGTACTGTTGAAAACGCAAATACCGCGTACAGTGGAATCCCTTAGGGCCCGGAGATACTGCCGTGTAGATACTAGATTGCCTGTTTTGGTTAATGGTGTGCCCGGACGAATTGTGAATTTGAGCGCTACTGGAGCCCTTGTTCTCAGTGCCTTTGAGGGTTTGGTTGATGAAGAGGTGGAGCTCAAGTTTAAACTAGCCCCGGATACAGAACCCCTAGAGGTTGATGCCCGCATTGTGCGGATCGAGGAAACCCTATTTGGCAAACAGAATAGGGCCGCGATGGATTTCCTGGATATTTCGCAAAAACAACAAGAAGCCATCATCAAGTATATCCTTGAGACCCAACGCAAATATTTGCAGAAGGGCACTTTGTTGCCGGACAGCATCTCCCATCGGCGCAGACCATTTTAAAGCTATTGCCCAAGGGTTAGCCAGTTACGACTCATGAGTCTGATCTCTTCAATGGCCTTGGCCTTGTCACTAAACTCCAAGGCGGTTTGTAAGCGGATTAGCTGTTCCTCAAAGGCTGCTACTTCAGATTTTTCCAGGCTAATCTGCGCCTGGGTGAGAAATTTACTCCAGGTCTTGCGCAGTTGTTCATGGGTGTTTTGAGCCTGATTCCAGTCCTCTGCACCCACCTGTCTGTGCAGTTTACCAAACAAGGACGGGACCGTAACATCTGACCCAATCGGACCTTCAATTAAGAACCTTATGTTCATGACGAGAACCATCACAACAAAAAGTACAACGACCCCGGAATACAGAAGAACGCGCTGCAGCATGATCCAACCTCCCTCAATCAGGTCCTTCATAGTCACTGGGATTAACGGTACCTGGGAAAGTCAACCGATCCTTCACCGTATCGACGTATAGAGTGCCTTGGGTATCTATTGCCGCATAGAATATCTCCTTAATACTTTTTATCCCCAGTTGCTGTAACTGATCCTGAAGCCATTTCTGATCAAGCCCTAACTGCTCTAGATTCTGGTTAATGACGATACCATTAACGATTACCTCCACGTTTACGCCTTCGTAGTTGGTTTCAAGATTTAGATCCTCCGGTGTTACGGGGCGTTTTTGGGATTTGAGTTGTACACTAAGTTGTCCACTTGGTTCGAGTAAGGCGAATTCCACATCCATGATGTTGAAAACACTCTTGCCATGCAAAGCACTAATCAAGGTATCGATTGGATAGCGGGCCTTTTCCATATTGCGTTCGAGGATCTTGCCATTGTGAACTAACACCACGGATTCCCCTTGGATAATATTAGACCAGCGACGATTACGAATTGTGATTACTTGCATGATTATTACAAGACCTGCCCAGGTAGTAAGGCCCACCCAATGGTGCATGGCAATACTTGAGAGGTCTGTGGACATCGTCGCCGCAATAGAGCCAATGGTGATACCATTAACATAGTCAAAGAAGCTAAGCTCTGCAATTTGTTTCTTGCCCAATATCCGTGCATAGAGGAATAAAGTTAGAAAGGCAAACACGGAGCGAACGAAGACAACTAGATTGACAGACAAATTCATCACCCATCAATAGATTGACCAAACCAAGGGAAATGATACTTCCAAAATCGGCCGGATTGGTTCTTGGGTTTTGCATAAAGACATCATTTAGTCATTATTTGGAGTGGTTTGCAGGAATTATCCAGGGGGAATGTCGAATTTTAACACAGTAGAGAGTCGATGAAGACATAAGGGGGATACTCGTGAAGAAGCTGGGAATTGGGATTGTTGGCTATGGTTTCATGGGTCGGGTGCACTTAGCTGCCTATATGAGCATACCGGTGTACTACCCAACGCGCACCTTTGAACCAGTAGTTATGGGGGTTTGTAGTCGCAGCGGAGCAAGTATCAAACAGGCCCAACAAAGCCACAATTTCCACTTTGTCACTACGGATTATGCAGAACTTTTGGCCCGTGACGGGATCGATGTGGTAGATATTTGCACCCCTAACTACTTGCATAAACCAATGATCATTGCTGCCCTAAAGGCAAACAAGCATGTCTATGTGGACAAGCCCTTGGCTTTAGACGCGGTTGAGGCAGAAGAGATTCTTGAGGTAGCGAGCAGAAGCTCGAAAAAGGTGCAAGTAGGGTTTCAATATAGATACATTCCTGCCGTGATGCGAGCAAAGCAGTTAATTGAACAAGGCGCGGTGGGGGAGGTATATCATTTTCACGCGGCCTATCTGCATGCTGGGTACACCGACAAAGATCGGCCAATGAGTTGGCGTTTACGAAAATCCCTGGCTGGTGGTGGTGCATTGTTTGATTTGGGCTCCCATGTGGTTGACCTAATGGCGTACCTATTAGGTGATTTTGCCCGGGTGCGTGCGTCAAGCCAGACCTTCATTAAGCAAAGACCCTCATCAGAGGGCTCCTCAGTAATGGAATCAGTCGATGTCGATGACTACAGCATGATCGAAGCGATCATGGAGCAGGGGGGCCGGGGGGTCATTGAGGTCTCTCGCTTTGCCACAGGCTCCAATAATGATTTATCCTTTAGCATCTACGGTAGCTCTGGAGCCTTGAGGTTTAACCTTATGGAACCTAATTGGCTTTATTACTACAATGCCGCTTTACCAGGAGACCCCTACGGGGGGCTAAGAGGTTACAGCAGAATTGAGTGTGTGAACAGATACGACGATAGCGATTTCCCAGGACCAAAACATGAGATCGGGTGGATGAGGTATCATATCGCTGCTCAGTATGCTTTCTTAACAAGTATTGCGTTAGGGACTCCCCCAAGCCCGGGTGTTGCTGAGGCCTATCATGTGCAGCAGGTCCTGTCGGCGGCAGCAAGATCTGTTTCCCAAGGTTGTTGGGAAAACGTCTAAAAGGTGTCCTTGTACCTTGATATGTAAACTAGACACTATAGATTACAGTGCACAGGGTGATTTCCCGAAACACTGTGACCATCACTAGACTCTATCTGGCATTTATTCAAAGGGCTCGGACCAGAGAATAACACGTTGCTTAACTGGGTTAGTGCTCCTGACGTGGGACAAAGTCTCAATGCTTCCATTGACATTGGTTACAAGGAACGCTCAGAAGAGCTCTATCTTGAGATTGGACAATATGGAGATAATGGAGAAATCGACTATGAGATCGAAGTTGAGTTTCTGGAGCTCGATGATGTTTTTGAAAGGAACGATCTCTTTACTCAAGCGCAATGGATCGAGGTGGACAAAGAAGTAACCGGATACATCTTTCCCCGGGGTGATCGGGAAAGGCATTGCCTGGGCATCCCGCAGCCTGGGCAGGTGGTGGTAACCCTATCCAGTCCTGATCCAGCTATCCGGCCTAGCCTTAGGCTGGTTTCCCCAGATAATTATACAAGGGTAAACTGGACTAGCGCAGAGGATTTTGGCAAGAGTGTCTCCAACCAGATGGATATCCTTGAACCGGGACTGCTATTTGTGGAAGCACAGTATTACGGCGATGAACGTCGCTCTACTCAGGCTTATACCACAAAAAGCACATGGACGCCGGTAGTTGATGAGTCTGAACCAAACAATGATCTTAGTCAGCGCACCTTTATTTCCTTAGGAGAGATGGTATCAGCACATATCTTTCCTGTGGGGGATAGAGATTGGTATGAAATTGGCACAGAGAAGATGGGTTTCCTACACATTGAGGTCTCTTCAAAGGATTCAGCTATGCTGATGGGTCTTCGGGTTGTCTCCGAGGCACTTGCAAACTGGATCTATACTGAAAACTCGCTAGACAAGCTAAATACCACCATTCAAGCGCTACCAGGGAAATGTGTTCTCGAGATCGCACAAAGGGGCGACAACAGACGGAGTACTCTGCCTTATCAGGTTCAAGTTAGCTTAGAGGAAGTTGTGGATACATTTGAACCTAATAACCGTTTTTTCCAGGCGGCTCCTATTACCGTTGGGGTGCCGGTTCAGGGTACTATCTTTCCAACAGGAGACCGGGATTGGTATTCCTATACTCTGTTCGCAGAGAGTGAGGTCAGCATTGAGACTATAGGTGATAGTCCCTTGCAGATGGAAACAACAATACTGCAGTTTACTGGACCTATGCCGCCCAAGCCGGGGAGAAGGCAGAGATTCAAAGGAAGCTGGGAGCGGGTACTTATTTCATCGAGGTTACGCACTACGATGATCGCGTTGCTAGAAGGCAGCCATATACACTGACGATATCAACAAAGTAGCTTGGAATCTGCAGGATGAGTAGATATTTGGTATACTTGGTCTAGACGGAGGTAGTGAGTATGCCTTTCTGCTAAAGGGTTAGGGTGCTCACTACCCATTGGTTGAAGGACCAAGCTGGTGTTTTAACGCTTTAGCCGGAGGGTTGACGATGGAACACCCATGCGATCTTTATTCTAAATCCCTGTGGGCATGCCCCTATAGTTCATATATCGTGTATTACTACCGCCGGAATTTCGCACCGGGTTACTCCCTGACTTCCCACGGCCACGGCCAGGCGGAGATAATGTATGTGGAGTCCGGAGAGATTACCCTGGAATTTCCCGAAAAACAGGTAGATTTACAAGCCTCAGACTTTGTTGTGATTAACGGAGGAGTATATCATGGTAAGCTCCCCGTGGTTAAGGAATGCCGCATCACTAACTGCGAGTTCTTCTTTGAATACGATCCCAGTGGAGTGATCACTACTCTTTCTGTAGCAAGGAAGCTTAACCAAACCCAGTGGCCCTTTGCCTACGGTCACCCGTGGTTGAAGGGGACGGATACAGGAACAGTAGGTAAAGCCTTAGCGGACCTCGTTGAGCTCCTAGATAGTCGCGAGGAACAACTACTCATCGATCTAGCATTCTGGCGACTATTTGCGGAGCTATCTTTAACCATCGGGCAACCCTTGCGAAGCTTTGACGTACCCAACTTGCATGTGAACCGAGCCATCAGGTTCATGCGCGCGCGCTACAGTTGGGACCTAAGTATTGAGGACATAAGTAAGCACCTGCAATTGAACCGCAGCTACTTTAGTCGTATCTTTAAAGAAGTCACGAATCAGACACCCAATGAATACTTAACCAGACTAAGGATCAAACAGGCGAAGAAATTACTAGTTACAACGGATCTTTCCATTATTGATATCTGCCAAGATGTGGGCATCAAGAACCAACAACATTTCTCAAAGTTGTTTTCTCGTTATGTAGGTGTTGCACCTAGTACTTACCGGCGAGAGTATGAAGTAAAAAGCTCCTGGCGGGGTGGTAATCGGTACCCCACCGTTGAAGATGGCTGTGATCGATATCTAGGGTCACAATCCGACACGTTCCAGCAGCAAAAGGACACAAACAGACAAGCAAAGTAATCTGAAATGGGTATATTAAAGATGAACTGACTTTTGCGAAAGGTGGCCGTGGAACGTGAAGAAAATCGCATTTATAGGAGCTGGCAGCCTGGGTTTCTCCCGGCGGCTAATGATTGACATTCTATCTTTCCCTGCACTACAAGATTGTATGTTTTCACTGATGGACATCGATGAGTTTCGCCTCGGATATGTTGAGCGGATTGCAAAACGGATCATCGATGAAGGAGGGTATCCAGCCAAATTCGAAGTCACTACGGATCGGAAAAAGGCAATCGAAGGTGCCGACTATGTAATCATCATGATCTTGGCAAATGGGTTTGAGGCAATCAAACCGGAGATTGAAATACCCTTAAAATATGGTGTGGATCAATGCATCGGTGATACTACTGGCCCCGGCGGGATCTTTCGCGGGTTACGGACCATACCCATGATCCTGGATATCTGTCGAGATGTAGAGAAGTATGCACCTAATGCCTTCGTGCTCAACTACACCAATCCCATGAGCATTCTTTGTACTGCTATGAACAAAGCCACCTCTGTTAGGAATGTAGGGCTTTGCCATAGTGTACAAGGAACAGCCGCCCTAATTGCCAATTGGGTGGGGATTCCCTATGATGAGTTTGACTACCTTGTGGCTGGGATTAATCACCAAGCTTGGTTCCTCAAGGCGGAACACAATGGTAAGAGTGTGTACCCAACGCTAAGGGAAAAAATCGCCGATGAGGAAATATATAACAGTGATACCACCAGGTTTGAAATGTTTAAGCACCTAGATTATTTCGTCACCGAATCAAGCGGACACAACTCAGAGTATAACCCCTGGTTTAGGAAACGCCCGGATCTACTGCAAAAGTATACCCCGGGTGGCAGTTGGAATGGGGGAACAGGCTTTATCCTTCAGCTGTACGGCAAGGATCGGGAGGATTTTGCCCAAGACCTGGAGCGCATGGCCTCTGGCGAAGACAAGATCAACTTCAACCGGAGTAACGAGTATGGTTCACAGATTATCAATGCCATGGAAACAGACGCGCCCTTCCGGTTCAATGGAAACGTAGCAAACAATGGGTTCATCAGCAATCTACCCACTGGTAGTTGCGTTGAGGTACCTTGTTATGCGGATTCCCACGGATTGTCTCCTATGGTTGTGGGAGCATTACCCTCACAGCTGGTAATACTGAACCAGATTCATGTGGCCATGGCCGACATGACCGTGGAAGCATCCTTAACGGGCAATAAACGGCTGGTATTCCAAGCTATTGCCCACGACCCCCTCACGTCAGCAGTACTGTCACTACAGGAAATAGAAGATATGGTTGATGAATTGTTCGCTTCTCAAAGTAAATGGCTGCCCCAATTCAAATAATCACGGTCTTGCATCCGGGATGATACTTCATCCCGGATGCACCTTTCCAGCATGAAACCCCTTCTCGCAATCATATAATCGTACGAGGATACTTCCCTTGGGGTGAGGACGTGCGTATACTTATTGCAGTTATCTTATCCGTAATTGTGTTCTTTCTGCTAGTGGACGGTGCGGTAGATTACAAAGGCAAGGGGTATATCGTTGGACCCGACGGTATTGCCCGACCGGTTGTAGATGGCTTTGATTTCCCCGTGGGAAATCGCGACGGAGATGGCTGGGGCATTACTGGATATGCTTTCTTAGAGTGGAGTTACCATAGCAACTCCTGGCATCCGGGGGAGGATTGGAATACCGTTGAAGGAAACGACTTCGGCCTGCCTGTTTACGCGGTGGCCAATGGGTTAGTTGTTGATTCCTTGTGGAATCGGGCCATGGGCAATATTGTACAGATAGAGCATGTATTAGAGGATGGTAGTTACATCTATTCTCAATATGCCCATCTAAATGAGCGGTATGTAGAGCAAAAAGAGATAGTCTACCGGCGGCAGATCATTGGTACCATCGGAACAGGCCCCTATCGTCGGTTTGCTCCTCACTTGCATTTTGAACTTAGAACGGCTCCTTTAGCCGCTAATGCCTGGCCCAGAGTTGGGGGGCAGGCATTTGATCTAGACGAATTGCTCAAATACTGGATCAATCCGTCGGAGTTTATCGCCCAGAGACGTCCGGGGACGTATTCCCCTTACCCTCCTCGGTCTCACTAGGTTCTTCTGGCTCTACGGGTTCTTTGGGTGCTTCTGGCTCCACGGGTTCTTCAGGTTCTTCCTTTGGTGTCTCCTGTTCAGGAGTTGGTGTTGGGGTAGGAGTTGGGCTTGGCGGTGGTGGCGTAACAGGTAATCTAGAAACGGCTTGGGCAGGATGTAGGTAACAAGGAGTTGTTGGTTGGGTACCTTGAATAAATGCGCTGTTTTCCTTAGCAGGACAGTTTACCGTAGCCAGGTAACCGGTGTAGATGTCTACTTCGATTCCCTGTACAATAGATGCTGGCCTCTGGAACCCATCTGTATCCTCCGCTGCTATTTCGTCCATAAACTGCTTCCAAAGGGAACTGGCCGATGGGTCGGATTCTTCGGGTATTTCAACAAGATAGACTGCCACTAACAGATCTGGGGAGTACCCAATAAAGATCCGATTATCTACATTGCCTTTACCGGCTGCTGTTCCGCCAAACTCTAACTTTGCCGCCACTCCCTTGGTGAATTCCGCAGTCAAAAGATCTGTTATCAGGTATGCCACTTGGGGAGTAATGACTTCGTTTTCCTGAATCTTATGTTCAAACACCGTTTGGTCATTATCTATGCCGGATACCTTTTGTACGATGGTGGGTTGAAGTAAGTTGCCACCACCCGCAAAGGGGATATAGGCGCCAATCAAGTTCAGAAGGGGGATGGCACCTTGACCAGTGGCTAGCTCTTCGGCCTTTGTGGCATCGATGGATCCTAAACCAAGGCTATTGGTGAATTTGGTAAACTCTTCTTTGTTTAGCTTCCCTAAAATCCATTGGGGCAGATCTTGTGGTGTTTGGACTACAGAATGCTTTAAAGTGATGTTTCCTGTCGGACTGGGGGTAAATGGGACGAGGGTGTTTAGCCGAAATCCCTGGGTTATGGCTGAAGCATAAAGGATGGGATTAAAGGTTGCTCCCGGCTGCACCTCCTCCAAAGTAGGATTCTTATCTTGCTTACCTTCGGAGATCAATGCACGGATGAGACCTGAAGCTGGGTCTATAGCAATCAAGACTCCTGACAGGTTTTTGGGCCAGATTTGGCGGGCTGCCTCTTGCAGATTGGGATCGATACTAGTTATAACGTTAAGCCCTGCATTTGGTACCCTGTTGTTTTGTAGCTGTTGAGTGACCAGGGCCGCTAGGTTTTTCGTGGTGGTGGCATTGGGCGAGACCACCTCTACAGAAATCTCTTTCGCTTTCTTGCTTTCGCTGGCGGTGATATATCCTAGTTCATTCATCTTATCTAAGATTTCATTACGCCGGTTAGCCGCCTTAACCGGATGGGTGTAAGGGGAGTATTCCTCTGGTCCACCTAGTATTGCAGCCAAAAGCGCGCTTTGGGCCAAATCCATTTTAGTCGGGGAGATATTAAAATAAGTAAGGGAAGCATCGGTAATACCTTGGATGTCTTTGCCGAAATCCCCTTGATTCATTAGTATTGCAAGTTTCTCTTCTTCAGACAGACGGTTGCGAACCGCTAGGTTCCCGATTTTACTTTCCAGTGCCCGAGCGACGCCAACGTGGGGACCCACAAGAAACTGCTGGGTGATCTGTTCTGTAAGGGTGTTTTTCCCTGGTGGTTGTAGAGTAACCGCGGCCTGAAAGGCTTGTTTTGTATGAGATGGCAACTTATCTATAGCCACAAAGCTGCCGGCATCGGATCCGGTTTGGGCGATTAGTTGCCCATTGGCATCATAGATCTGGATTCCCTCTGTCTTGGGTTCTTGCTGGATCCGTTTTATCGTAGAGAGATCCTTCATGTAGATAATGGTCGGCACGATAAGTAGTAGTAAAATGACGATAATAGTTGCTAATGCGTATTTGCTGCGGTTATTTTGCATACCCATCACACCCTTTTATTCTTGAAAATAGTATGGGTGGTTTAGCAGGGCCTTATCCTGGATCATTCAGGTAAGATGATCATAAAGTGAAATCACCCAAGAGTATCGACATTATGCGGGGGAGAAGTCCAAGCCGTCCGAAATCCACGTCTGTGGTTTCGCTCCATAGTATCTGGTCAAAGCAGCAGCTGGATGTTTGTTCTTTCGGATTAAACAGAGTTGTCTCCTTCGGCCTAGGCTTGTTGTCAATAGCCTCATCGGTGTCATAACGTAGGGTGCATCTATCCGGGGACCAAAGAAGGAAACATAGGTTCTGGTGACGAATCAAAGAGTAGCATTTTCTTCTCGGTGCAAAGGTAGGCTTGGGCATGGATCTTGCTTCGTTACTAACACATATGAAAACATCACCCAGATTACAGGAACGGTTTACCTGCTGGAGGTCGATTCCAGAAAGGCCGGCCCGTTTTGGCCCATGGCCTCCTAGTCTTGATCCTCGGCTACAGGAGGTCTTAGGAGCTCGAGGGATCGAGAAGCTTTACACCCATCAGTCCCAAGCGATTGAAAGGGTATTGGAAGGGCGTAATACTGTTGTTGTTACTCCAACGGCTTCGGGTAAGACCCTTTGTTATAATCTACCGGTACTAGACGGAATCCTAAAGGATGATAGCCTCCGTGCGTTGTACATTTTCCCAACGAAGGCCTTGGCCACAGATCAGGTCAGTGAGCTACATGAATTTGTGACAGATCTTGGTGCACAAATCAGAACCTTTACCTATGATGGGGATACTCCCGTTGATGCCCGGCGGAAGATTCGGGTCGCAGGCCACATTGTTGTCACCAATCCGGACATGCTCCATACCGGTATCCTTCCCCATCACACCAAATGGGTGAAGTTGTTTGAAAACCTGAAGTACATTGTGATCGATGAGGTGCACACCTATCGTGGCATATTTGGCTCCCATTTTGCTAATGTTCTAAGAAGATTAGAGCGGATCTGCCGTTTCTATGGTTCAAGTCCCCAATATATCTGTACTTCAGCAACCATCGGTAATCCAGACCAACTTGCCGCATCCCTGACAGGATGCGAGATCGAATTGATAGACGACAATGGTTCTCCGGCGGGAAAGAAACACTTTGCTATGTATAATCCCCCGGTGGTCAATAGGGAGTTGGGTATTCGCAGAAGCAGCCTTCTGGAAACAGCGGATGTGGCCGAAGAGCTGATTAAAAGTGAAGTACAGACCATTGTTTTTGCTCGGAGTCGTCTCAACACAGAAATATTGGTGACTTACATAAAGGAGCGGGCCGCCCGCAACCTGTATTCCCCTGATTTGGTGCGGGGGTACCGAGGCGGCTATTTGCCCACTGAACGCAGGGCGATTGAACAGGAACTACGGGAGGGAAAAGTCGGAGTAGTCGTCTCTACCAATGCGCTGGAGCTGGGGATAGATATCGGTCAGCTGGAAGTATGTGTCCTATGCGGGTATCCTGGATCTGTAGCGAGCACTTGGCAACGCTCAGGACGGGCGGGGCGCAGGTCGAATACTTCTGCGACGATTCTTGTTGCTAGTAGTAGCCCCCTAGACCAATATATCGTGAGTAATCCAGACTACTTTTTCGAGAGCACTCCAGAACAGGCCTTCATTAACCCAGATAACCTCGTGATCCTAGCAGCTCATCTAAAATGCGCTGCTTTCGAATTGCCCTTCCTGGAAAAAGAAGGGTTTGGTCCGGATATTAGCCGTGAAATCCTCGATCTTTTGGCCCGGCAGGGGATACTACGCCATACTGGTGGCCGCTATTATTGGTCTAGTGACAACTTTCCGGCTAACCAGATTAGCCTACGCAGTGCAGCCACGGATAACGTGGTGATTATCGACATTACCCGTACGGGTACGCCAAGGGCCATCGGCGAAATCGATTATTTTAGCGCCTTTACCACTGTTCATGATGAGGCCATCTATTTGCATGAAGGAAAGCAGTTCCATGTGGACAAGCTAGATTTCAAAGAGAAAAAGGCCTATGTCAAGCAGGTTGATGTGGACTATTACACTGACGCGGATCTAGCCGTTTCGGTGAAGGTGATTGACGTTTTCCAGCAGACGATGACAGAACCGTCTGTAATCTGCCATGGAGAAGTATTGGTAACCGCCGTTGCGACTATTTTCAAGAAAGTGCGGTTCCGTACCCATGAGAACCTAGGATGGGGGCAGATTAGCTTGCCCGAGGAGCAGATGCACACCTCGGCTTGTTGGCTTTCCTTGGGTGAGGAAATAGAAGACCGCTACACCAAGGAGGAATTACAGGATGCTCTTGTGGGTATGGCCTATTTGTTGGCTGGCCTTGCTCCTTTGTTTCTATCCTGTGATGCGTCGGATATCCGCGTTTTTTGCGAGGTTCGTTCGCCCTTCACCCAGCAACCCACGGTATATCTATACGATCGCTATCCCGGAGGAGTTGGGTTAAGCGAGAAACTGTATACAATAATGAATGAGCTGCTTCTTCGTGCTCTAGAGCGAGTGAGACATTGCGATTGTCCTGCGGGGTGTCCCTCCTGTGTTGGACCTAGCTGCCAAGACAAAGAGATTACAGCCAGATTGCTAGCTGAGGTGGTAGGTGTTGAGTCTAGCCGATAGATTGCGCATGTTTGAAACAAGTTGTGAGTCTGCCCCGAAAGTAGACTTTCAAGCATTGCCTTGGCAACTAGGCGGAGTATTGCAGACTAATCAGTGGGGAACCTATCTTCTTTGCGATGCGCATTATCCTTTAGATTACTATCACGGAGACAGACAGCTGGGTTCATTGCTGCGGTATCATGGTCAGTCCGTGGACTGTATTAGCCCTTGCTTCGATCAGAAGTTGGATCTAGATCAGCTTGTCTTTCTAGATACGGAAACAACCGGGTTAAGCCGGGGAACCGGCACCTATGTATTCTTGGTAGGGCTAGGGTACTTTACGGAAACTGGCTTTAGAATCAGTCAATACTTCTTGCCTGACTATAGTGAGGAACTGGCTATGTTGTCCCGTCTTAGTGAGGAACTAGGCCCAAAAACAGGACTAGTCTCATTTAACGGTAAGGCCTTCGATGTTCCACTATTGCAGACTAGACTGATCTGCCAGCGGCTTCCCCAATGGCACCTACCAAAGATGCACATGGATCTACTACACCCAGCTAGGCGATTGTGGAAGGGCACACTAGATAGTTGTAGCCTTTCTTCTTTGGAGGTCAATGTGTTGGGATTTAGCCGAAGGGATGATGTACCCGGCTATTTGATCCCGGAACGCTATTTCAACTATCTCGCTTCCTGTGATGCAACTCCCCTAAAAGAGGTGCTAAGACATAACCGCCAGGATATCCTATCGATGGTTACCCTGACTGAATTGCTAATTCGCATATACAGTGCACCGGAACTAATTGATGATCCTAAGATGCTAATGCGGGTGGCAAAGCACCGCGCTTCCCTAGGGGATTCTTTAGGTGCCGAGGCACTATATGCACAAGTTCTAAGGGAGAAAAGCCCCTCTAGCTATGGTCCCTTAGCCATGGGAAGACTTGCTAAAATCTATAAAAGACAGGGCAAATGGGGCCCTGCCATAGATTTGTGGTACCGGCTGATCGCTGAAGGAGGTCGGTTCGAACTAGAACCCTTCGAGGAGCTGGCAAAGTACTACGAACATAGAGAAAAGGACTATCCACAGGCGATCAAAATCGTCAATGAGGCTATTTGCCGGATCAAAAGTGATCCCCTGCAGCGCAAGCTAAATAACGATAGTTTATCTAGGCTAGATTACCGACTAGAGCGCTTGCAACGCAAGTTAGGCTGACTGGTCACAATGTAATGGTCAGGACTAAGGCCACAAGAACGCCGAGGATGATCCCCTTGCTCGCGGAGGATCGTTCACCGAGGGAGTACGCATCAGGTAATAGTTCACTGAAGGTTATGTATAGCATGGCACCTGCTGCGAGTCCTAGGGCCCAGGCTAAAGAGGCAGCGGATATATCCCCAAGAAGATGTCCTCCTAAGGCACCAATGCCTGTGGGAAGACCAGCTAAGGCCGTTGCCGCGATAATTGACCCCGGTGTGGTATTGGAGCATTTGAGCATAGTTCCCATGGCTAGTCCCTCGGGAAGGTTGTGCAAAGCCATGATAAAAGCAAGGCTAGCACCTAGCTTGATTTCTGCGCTAAACCCGGCGCCAATAGCAAAACCTTCGGGGATATTGTGCATGGCGATACTGATACCAAGTAAAATGCCTACTTTTTTAAAGTGACAGTCTTTGCTGTCAGAACTATAATGGATATGGGGTAAGAGATAATCCAAGGACAAAATTAGTGCCATCCCTGCGATGATGCCGAAGAAGGAACTGCTGATAAACCCTGTGGCAAGGGCCTCAGGGATCAGGTCGAGGAATGTTATCGAAAGCATAATGCCACCGGATAACCCTAAAAAAAGCCCCGTTAGCCGATTGGAAGGACGGGGTATTAGTGCAACTAAAAAGCCTCCGCCTGCGGTACCAATTACGCCAGCGAAAGTTGCTATGGCTACTACATTTAGTAGGGAATGCATTTCAAGACCCACCTGCCTGCTACATAGTATCTACTGCTAATCCAAGTATGATTCTATCATACCTGTGATAGTTATTGTCCATCCCGGTGCACAGGAATCCATTGTTAACTGTGAAGGAGCATAATCAAGCTAAATAGCAAAAAACCCATTCTAGAAGGGACAACTACACATAAACCGACATTGCGGCGGGTTGCTCTAAGCTTCTAAACGTGATACATTAAAGAACGTCGCCCAGATGCGCTTGGCGCAACGGCGGCATCAGCACTTTGACAACTGAACAGTATACGAAAAGCGAGAAGCCTTGAGATTTAAATTAAGCTAAGGATTTAGCTCAAAGTAGATCCTAGGGTGCTTCGGCACTTTAGATAAATTTAACGGAGAGTTTGATCCTGGCTCAGG
>Ga0172382_10008108_pt1 | contig 14728 bp, 14 predicted proteins | sample Leawel138RmetaG_FD_122245 | JGI IMG/M metagenome (GOLD analysis project Ga0172382, IMG submission 122245) | Leachate microbial communities from a municipal landfill in Southern Ontario, Canada - Leachate well 138R metaG | ecosystem: Engineered > Solid waste > Landfill > Unclassified | place...
ATGCGCGCCACCCTGGGCATCGTCAACGTGGCCCGGATGGCCGGGGTGCCGATCCTCCCCTGTGCCTTTTCCAGCGCCCCGCGCAAGCAATTGGGGTCGTGGGACCGCTTCCAGATCGCCCTGCCGTTCGCCCGTGGCGTGATCGCCTGGGGCCAGCCGATCGACGTTGCCAAGGACCTTGACGATGCCGGCATGGAGGCCGCCCGCCTGCGCATCGAGGACGCCATGAACGCCTTGGCCCATGCCGCCGAGGCCGCCTGCGGTCATCCGCCGACCGCCCCCGCGCCACCCGGCCCGCCCCCGGAAAAGAAGAAGAAAACGCCATGATGGCCGCCCTCTACCGCCTGCTGACCACGGCGGCGGGTCCGGCTATCGACCTGCTGCTGGCCCGCCGCCTCAAGCGCGGCAAGGAGCATCGGGTGCGCTTGCCCGAACGGCGCGGCATCGCCGGTCTGCCCCGGCCCGACGGCCCGCTGGTGTGGATCCACGGGGCCAGCGTCGGCGAGGCGCTATCGGTCCTGCCGCTGATCGAACGCCTGCTGGCCGACCGGCCGACCCTGCACGTCCTGCTGACCACCGGCACGGTGACGTCGGCCGCGCTGATGGCCGACCGCTTGCCGCCGCGCGCCATGCACCAGTTCGTGCCGGTGGATCGCCTGCCGTGGGTGCGGCGGTTTCTGGACCATTGGCGGCCCGATATGGCGCTGTGGATGGAAAGCGAGTTCTGGCCCAATCTGGTGATGGAAACCCAGAAGCGCGGCGTGCCCACGGTGCTGGTCAACGGGCGCATTTCCGCACGCTCGTTCCGGGCGTGGCAGCGTCTGCCGAGCCTGATTGCCGCCCTGCTGCGCGGCTTCACGCTGGCACTCGGTCAGACCGAGGGCGACCGGGCGCGGCTGGAGGCCTTGGGCGCGCCGGTCACGGCATTCCTCGGCAACATCAAGTTTTCCGCCCCGCCGCTGCCCGCCGACGAGGCCGCGCTGAACGAGCTACGCACCGCCATCGGCGGCCGCTCGCTGTGGCTGGCCGCCAGCACCCACGCGGGCGAAGAAGACATCGCCTGGCAGGTGCACCGCCGCGCCGCCGTGGTCCATCCCGGCTTGCTGACCGTCGTGGTGCCGCGCCATGCCGAGCGCGGCCCGGCTATCGCCGTGGACCTGGAGGCCTTGGGGGCGCGGGTGGTTCGCCGGTCCTCTGGCCGCTTGCCCGATGCCGGAACCGACGTGTACTTGGCCGACACCATGGGCGAGATGGGACTGTTTTATCGCCTCGCCCCGGTGGTGTTCGTCGGCAAATCGCTGTGCGGCGGCGGCGGACAGAACCCGCTGGAGCCAGCCCGCCTGGGCTGTGCCGTGGTGTTCGGGCCGCGCATGGACAACTTCGCCCACATCGCCCACCGCATGGTCGAGGCCGGGGCGGCGCGGCGCATTGACGACGCCGGGGAACTGGCCGAGGTGGTGCCGGCCTTGCTGGGCGATGCGACGGCGTGCAAGGCGCTGGGCCAGGCTGGCGAGACGTTCGGCGGCAGCGAGGCAGCGGCGCTGGAGCGGGTTCTGGACCGTCTGACCCCGTTGCTCGATGCCATGGAGGCGGCCCATGCGCGCCCCTGAGTTCTGGCAGACGGGAGGCCCGCTGGCCCGAATCCTGGAGCCGTTCGGGCTGCTGTACGGTGCCGTCACCGTCTGGCGTTTGCGCCATGGTCGCCCCGTGCAGGTTCCGGTGCCGGTGGTGTGCGTCGGCAACGTGGTGGCGGGGGGTGTCGGCAAGACGCCGGTGGTGCTTGACCTGCTACGCCGGCTGTCGGGCGCTCATGCCCTGCTGCGCGGCTACGGCGGCAAGGAGCGCGGGCCGCTGCGGGTCGATCCGGCCCGTCACGACTATGAGGCAGTGGGCGATGAGGCCCTGCTGCTGGCCGACCGCGCCCCGACCTGGGTGGCGCGGAACCGCGCGGCCGGGGCACGCTGTGCGGCCGACGCCGGGGCATCGGTGATCGTCATGGACGACGGCTTCCAGAACCCCAGCATCGCCAAGGATCTGTCGCTGGTGGTGATCGACGGCGTGGCCGGATTCGGCAACCGCCGCATCATTCCCGCCGGCCCCTTGCGCGAGCCGCTGCACGGCGCCTTTGCCCGCGCCGATGCCGTGGTCCTGATGGGACCGGACGAAAGCGGCGTGGTCCGCCGCCTGGAGCGGTTGGGCTATGGCCACCTGCCGGTGCTGCGTGCCTCGCTGGTGCCGGGGCCGGAAGCGGTGCGCATGGCCGGGCGCAAGGTGGTGGCCTTTGCCGGAATCGGGCGTCCGGGGAAGTTCTTTACGTCGTTGCGGGAGTTGGGGGCACAGGTGCTGGCAACCCATCCCTTTGCCGACCATTATCCCTATGCCCCGGCCGACATTCAGCCGATCCTGGACGAGGCGTTCCAGCTTGGCGCGACGCCGGTGACGACTGCCAAGGACGCCGTGCGCCTGCCGCTCGATCAGCGCCAGCAGGTCGATGTGCTGGGCGTCGCGGTGGCGTGGCAGGACGAGGCTGCCTTGAATGCCGTACTCGCGCGGGTGCGTAACCGTCTGACCGCGCCGGAGGCTGCTGGAAATGGCTGACCGCGCCCGCCCGATCCATTATCTGCAAGCCGCGCTGGTGCTGCCCGCGTGGGGCCTGTTCCGGGTGCTGCCGGTGGGCGCGGCCTCGGCGCTGGGGTCGTTGCTGCTACGTGCCCTTGGACCGCTGACCAAGCCGCACCGCATCGCCGCCGATAACCTGCGCCGCGCCTTTCCCGACAAGTCCGAGGCCGAGATCACGGCCATCCTGCGCGGCATGTGGGACAACCTGGGCCGCAACGTCGGCGAATTGCCGCATTTGGCAGAGATCGCCGATCCGCGCAGCGGACGGGTCGAGGTGATTGGGGCCGAGCATATAGCACAGGCCCGCGATGACGGGCGGCCCGGCCTGTTCGTCGGCGGGCACTTCGCCAACTGGGAACTGATGCCGTTCACGTTCAAGCACGCCAGCATGGCAATGCACGTGTTCTACCGCGCGCCCAACAATCCGCTGGTCGATCGATGGTTCCGCAAGGTCCACGCCGGGGGCGGCGGCGAGCTTTTACCCAAGGGCCGCGACGGCGCCCGGCGGGGGCTGGAATTGCTGCGCGCAGGGGAACACCTGGGCGTGCTGATTGACCAGAAAATGAACGACGGCATTGCCGTGCCGTTCTTTGGCCGCAACGCCATGACCGCCCCGGCCTTGGTGCAGATGGCGGTGAAGTACGATGCGCCGGTGGTGCCCATGTACATCATGCGCCTGGGTGGCTGCCGGTTTCGAGTGGTGGCCGAGCCGCCTCTGCCGATGGTGCGCACGCCCGATGGCAAGGCCGACCTTCAGGCGTCCTTGCGTGCGGTGAACGGCCGCCTCGAAGCCTGGATCAGGGAAAACCCCGAGCAATGGCTATGGGTCCACCGGCGGTGGCCGAAGTCCTGAACTTGGCAATGTGTCGGTTGGCTGGACACGGCGGCCTAGCGTGGCTATGAAGAAGGGGCAGCGCAAGCGCAACGGGATTTGGCAGACATGAGCATCACGGCGGAACGCGACGGCAATACCTTGATCCTGGAATTGCAGGGTCGTCTGGACAGCACGTCCTCGGCGGCGGTCGAGGCCGATATCCTGGGCCAGCTTGACGGTGGGGCAGCGCATGTGGTGCTCGATTTCGCGCGGCTGGATTATATTTCCAGCGCCGGGCTGCGGGTCATCCTGGTGACGGCCAAGCGGGTCAAGCAGGCCGGCGGCATCATGGTGCTGTGCGCCCTGCAACCGCACATCCGCGAAGTGTTCGAGATCAGCGGCTTCCTGTCCATTCTGACCGTCACCGACGACCGCGCCGCCGCCATGGCCAAGGCCCCGGCGTAACCTACCCCATCAGCAGCCGATAGCGGCCCACCGCGCGCTGGCGTTTTGCGCCCTTGGGCGGGGTCGGCTCGCAGCGGGCGTCTTCGAACAGCCGCGTGTACTCGATCCGCTGCACCAGCGCGGGCGTGACATGGGGCAGCCGTGGGGCGACGGCGGCCATTGCACCGGCAAATACCGCGATTACCGTATGCGGCCCAAGTATCCGGGTATCGTCCTGGCGTTGCCAGGTCACGGGTCCCAGTGGATGAGGCGGCGGCAGGCGGATGACGGGCATTGTCATTAGAACGACCTCCGGGGCGCGGATGGCGCACCTGCAAGCCTACGCCCCACCACGTCCAACCGTCAGCGCACGGATGGAGAAGGGGGCCGCGCGGAGGCGTTAGCATGAGCCGTCCGAAGGGAGCGCACGCGCATGTTGACGTTCCCCTTTCGCATGGGCACACTGCCCGCAACCGAATGATCCCCGTGGGAGAGACTGGCCCATATTTGGGGCTTGCGCCGAAGGAGCAACCGCCTCCGGAAACTCTCAGGCACCCAGGACCGTGGGGGGACGGACCTCTGGAAAGCAGATCGCGCGGGCGTTCCGCGCGGCCTCACCGACGAAGTAAGCCATAGGGCGCCGTGCCCAAGGTGAATCTTTCAGGTTTCTGAGACAGAGGGAGGCATTCGCCGCATCGGCCTTGCCCGTGCCTGCGTAGGCTATGGGGGAGTGTCGAAGCGATACTGCCCCCGTCTGTCCGCTCCTGCCGGAGGATTCGCCCGTGACCGTCGCACCGCCCGCCGATGACGTTCTCAAGACCACGCCGCTTGATGCCCTGCATCGGGAACTCGGCGCCCGTATGGTGCCGTTCGCCGGATACGCCATGCCGGTGCAGTACCCGTCGGGGATCCTTGCCGAGCACACCGCCTGCCGCACCGGCTGCGTGCTGTTCGATGTTTCCCACATGGGCCAGGCCTACTTGCACGGCGATGCCGCTGTCGCGGTGATCGAGGGCCTGACGCCGGGTTCCCTGCGCGAGCTTAAGGCCGGGCGGCAACGCTACACCGTGCTGACCAACGAAGCCGGGGGCATCCTCGACGACCTGATGGTGGTCAACTGCGACGGCCACAAGCTGTTCCTGGTGGTCAATGCCGGGTGCAAGGACGCCGACTTCGCTCACATCAAGGCGCACGCGGGGGACCGCGCCCGCCTGGAGGTGCTGCCCGACCGCGCCCTGCTCGCCCTGCAAGGCCCCAAGGCCGCCGCCGTGATGGCCCACTTCGCCCCGGCCGCGGCGTCGATGGTGTTCATGGATGCCGGGCCACTGACCGTGGGCGGCATTCCGTGCTTCGTCACCCGGTCGGGGTATTCCGGCGAGGATGGGTATGAAATCTCCGTCGCCGCCAATCAGGCCGAAAAGCTTGCCCGTCACTTCCTGGAGATGCCCGACTGCGTGCCAGCCGGCCTGGGCGCGCGCGATTCCCTGCGCCTGGAAGCCGGGCTGCCGCTCTATGGCAGCGATATCGACGCCACCATCAGCCCGGTCGAGGCCGGTCTGGAGTTCGCCATCGGCAAGCGCCGCCGGACCGAGGGCGGCTTCCCCGGCGCCGAGCGTATCTTGCGTGAACTAAAAGACGGCGTGAGCCGCCGCCGCGTCGGCCTCAAGCCCGCAGGCCGTGCCCCGGCCCGCGCCCATACCGAAATCCACGACACCCATGGCAATGTGATCGGCGAAGTGACCAGCGGCGGCTTTGGCCCCACGGTCGAAGGGCCGATCGCCATGGGCTATGTCGCAACCGCATTTTCCGAACCGGGAACGCCGGTGGTGCTGATGGTCCGCGGCAAGCCGCTGGACGCCCACGTCGTCGCCCTGCCTTTCGTCGAACAACGCTACTACAGGGGTTAAGGCCAATGAGCACCATGTACTACACCGAAGACCATGAGTGGCTGTCCGTCGAGGGCAAAACGGCCATCGTCGGCATCACCGACTATGCCCAGCAGCAGCTTGGCGACGTCGTATTCGTGGAACTGCCCGACGAGGGCAAGGAACTGGCCCAGGGCGGTGAAGCCGCCGTGGTCGAAAGCGTCAAGGCGGCGAGCGAAGTCTATGCCCCCGTCTCCGGCACCGTGACAGCGGTCAATGCCGACCTCGAAGGTACTCCGGCCCTGGTCAACGAAGACGCCACCGGCGCCGGCTGGTTCTTCGCCCTGACACTGTCCGATCCCTCCGAACTCGACAACCTGATGGACGCGGCGGCCTACGAGGCCTTCGTCGCCGGTCTGGAATAAAGGCTCCCCTGCCCATGCGCTACCTTCCGCTGACCGATGATGACCGCCGCGCCATGCTCGAGACCATCGGCGCGGACAGTGTCGATGCCTTGTTCCGGGACGTGCCGCGCGCCGCCTGGAATACCGCCGCGCCCAATCTGCCCGATCATTTGGGGGAGATCGAGGTGGAGCGCGCGCTGTCCGTCATGGCGCGCAAGAACCTGGACTGCGGGGCGGCGCCCTGCTTCCTGGGGGCGGGGGCGTATCGGCATCATACGCCGGCGGCGCTGGACTATCTTATCCAGCGCGGCGAGTTCCTGACCGCCTACACGCCGTATCAGCCGGAAGTCAGCCAGGGCACTTTGCAGACCCTGTTCGAGTTTCAGACCCAGGTGGCGCTGATCACCGGCATGGATGTGGCGAATGCGTCGATGTACGACGCCGCCACCGCCTGTGCCGAGGCCGGGGCCATGGCCGCGCGCATCACCAAGCGCAAGCGCATCCTGGTGTCGGGCTCGGTGCATCCGCACTATGCCTCGGTCACGGCGACGCAGCTTCAGCATACGGGGCTCGATGTCGAGGTGCTGCCGCCCGATCCGCTGGCCATGGAAGACCTGCTCGGCCGGGTGGACGAGGATCTGGCCTGCCTGATCGTGCAGACGCCGGGCTTCTTCGGCCATCTGCGCGATGTATCGAAGCTGGCCGATGCATTGCACGAACTGGGCGCGCTGCTGGTCGTCGCGGTGGCCGAGCCGCTGTCGCTTGGCCTCATCACCCCGCCCGGCGAAATGGGCGCCGACATCGTGGTGGCCGAGGGCCAGAGCATGGCGACGCCGCCGTCGTTCGGCGGGCCGGGCGTCGGCCTGTTCGCCACGCGGTCCAAGTACCTGCGCCAGATGCCGGGCCGCCTGTGCGGCGAGACGGTGGACGTTGAGGGCAGGCGCGGCTACGTGCTGACCCTGTCTACCCGCGAACAGCACATCCGGCGCGAGAAGGCGACATCCAACATCTGCACCAACTCGGGGCTGATCGCGCTGGCGTTCTCCATCCACATGACCTTGCTGGGCGAGGCCGGATTCACCCGTCTGGCCGAGATCAACCACGCCCGCGCGGTCGATCTGGCCGGGCGTCTTGGCCAGCTTGAGGGCGTCAAGGTCCTGCCCGCCGCGTTCTTCAACGAGTTCGCCGTCACCCTGCCCAAACCCGCCGCCGAGGTGGTCGAAGCCCTGGCCGCGCGCGGCATCCTGGGCGGCGTGCCGGTGTCGCGGTTCCACCCGACCTACCCGGAACTGGCCGAGGTCATGCTGGTCGCGGCCACCGAAATGAACACCGATGCCGACGTGGACGCCCTGGTCGCCGCGCTGAAGGAGATCCTGTGATGGTCGATACCATAACCGGCAACCAGGCCCTGCAGATCGAACAGCCGTTGATTTTCGAGCAGGACGAGCCGGGCCGCACCGCTGTTGATCTTCCCGCTCCGACCATCCAGGAAGATCGCCTGGGCGGTCTGCGCCGCAAGACCAAGGTTGGTCTGGCCGGCCTGTCCGAGCCGCAGGTGGTGCGCCACTACACCCGGCTGTCGCAGAAAAACTACGGCATCGATTCGGTGTTCTATCCGCTCGGCTCGTGCACCATGAAGCACAACCCGCGCCTCAACGAGAAGATGGCCCGCCTGCCGGGCTTTGGCGACATCCACCCGTTCCAGCCTGAAAGCACCGTCCAAGGCGCGCTGGAACTGATGGACACCCTGGCCCATTGGCTCAAGGAACTGACCGGGATGCCCGCCGTGGCGCTGTCTCCGGCGGCTGGCGCGCATGGCGAACTGTGCGGCCTGATGGCCATCCGCGCCGCGCTTGAGGCGCGCGGCGATGCCCGTAAGGTGGTCCTGGTCCCCGAAAGCGCCCACGGCACCAACCCCGCCACGGCGGCGGCCTGCGGGTACGAGGTCGAGTCGATCCCCGGCGACGGCAACGGCCGCGTCTCGCTGGCCGGGCTGAAGGACAAGCTGGGGCCGCACGTCGCCGCCTTCATGGTGACGAACCCCAACACCTGCGGCCTGTTCGAGGGCGAGATCATCGAGATCAGCAAGGCGGTGCACGACGCCGGGGCGCTGGTCTACATGGACGGCGCCAACTACAACGCCATCATGGGCCGCGTGAAGGTGGCCGAGCTTGGCATCGACGCCATGCACATCAACCTGCACAAGACGTTCTCCACCCCGCACGGCGGTGGCGGGCCGGGCGCTGGCCCGACCGTGCTGTCCGACGCCCTGGCGCCGTTCGCGCCGCTGCCGTTCGTGGTCCACGGCCCCGATGGCTTCCGCATGATCGAACACGCCCGCGATGCCGCCGAAGGCCAGCAGCCGTTCGGCCGCATGAAGGGCTTCCACGGCCAGTTCGGCGTGTTCGTGCGTGCCTTGTCCTACATGATGAGCATGGGCAAGGACGGTCTGGCCAAGGCGTCGGGCGACGCGGTGCTGAACGCCAACTACCTGCAAGCCCGCCTCAAGGGCAGTCTGTCGGCGTCCTACGAGGGGCCGGTGATGCACGAGGCGCTGTTCGACGACCGTTTCCTCAAGGATACCGGGGTGTCCACGCTCGATTTCGCCAAGGCGATGATCGACGAGGGCTTCCATCCCATGACCATGTACTTCCCGCTGGTCGTGCACGGCGCTTTGTTGATGGAGCCGACGGAAACCGAGAGCAAGCAGACCCTGGACGCCTTCTGCGACACCCTGTTGGCCCTGGCCGCCAAGGCCAAGGCCGGGAACGCCGACTGGTTCAAGGCGGCACCCCGCCACACCCCGCGCGGGCGTCTGGACGAAGCGCAGGCGGCGCGCAAGCCGGTGCTGCGGTGGACCCCTCCTGCGCAGGTTGCTGCGGAGTAATCCTTAAGCGAGACGTCATTATGACGTTTTTGTGAATGCCGGCGCCCGGTCACAGTCGTTTGTGTCCGGGCGCTGCGTCTCTTGTGTGGCGTCTTCAGCTTCGGCCGGAAGGATGCAGCACGATGAGTCACCGTGGCACGCCCTTGTTCGACCACCGCGAACCCGCTCTCGACAGTGTTACCGTCACCCATCGAGGCTTCGTCCGGTGGCAGATCGGAACCGTGGTGGTGCTGTTTCTGTTTGGGCTGGTGTTCACCCTGTACCCGACGCTGGCCGGCATGACCTTTGACGGCATGGATGGGTTTGGGTTGGCGGCCGGGAATGCCGAAGATCCCGACATGGCTGGCGCCGCGCCCGAAGGGCAGCGTTTGAAACTCGCGGTGTTCGGGGCGCTGACCCTGTTCAATCTCAACGCCGAGGGCAGCTTTGCGACGTGGTGGTCCAGCTTCAACCTGGGACTGGCCGCGGTGCTGGCCTTCTTGGTGTCGCTCCGGGTAGGCCGGGCCAGCCGGTTTCAAGGCATCCTGTGGCGCGGGCTGGCGGTCGTCATGCTGCTGCTGTGCATCGACGAAGTGGCCCAGGTCCACGACCGCATCAACAAGGCCCAGTTCGTCCTCGGCGTCCTCTTTGAAAGCCTGCCGTCGCGCCCTTGGGTAATAATCGGCGGGGCATTCGCCCTCTTGGTGGGCCTTGCCTCCATACCGCTTTTGTTGGCTCTGCCGCGTCGCGTAGCGGCCCAGATCGTTCTCGCGGGGGCGGCCTTTGTGCTGGGAGCGGTGGGCCTGGAAGTGCTGGCGGCAGAACTTGAAAGCGCGGGGGCGAGCCTCTACAGCCTGCCGGTCATGACGCTGATCCTGATCGAGGAAACCCTTGAGATGGGGGCCATCGCGCTGTTCAACATCGTGCTGTTCACCCGATTGGTCCCGCCCGGTTTGAGCGTGCGGTTTCCAGAGACGCGCGTCCCGGCGCCTGTTCTCCAAGCCGCACGGCAACGCGACGCCGCCGAATAGACGAAGGGCCGGATACCCCCCGGCGTCCGGCCCTCGACTTCTTCCCCCCGCAAGGCAACCCCGGTATAGACGCTAGCGGAAAGCGCCCCCGCGACCATGCGATGAAGTCATCCTACGGGGTAGTTCGCGCGCACGATATCCTCCCTAAGAACCATGCGGCGGTTTTTATGCCGCGTGGATGCCGCGCAGGAACTGTTCGACCTGTTGGCGCAATTCACCGGCCTCGTTCTGGAGCTCATTTGCCGACGCATAAACGCGGCGGGCCGAGTCCTGGGTATCGCCGGCGGCCTGGGAAACGCCCTGGATGTTGCGGGACACTTCCTCGGTGCCGTGCGCGGCTTCGGTGACATTGCGCGAGATTTCACGGGTGGCCGCGCTCTGCTCCTCGACCGCGGTGGCGATGGAGGTGGCAATCTCGTCGATTTGTTCGATGACGTCGGTGATGCCTTGGATGGCGCCGACGGCTTCCTCGGTGGCGGCTTGCACGGCGGCGATTTGCTGGCTGATGTCGTCGGTGGCGCGCGCCGTCTGGCTGGCCAGGGTCTTGACCTCGTTGGCGACCACCGCAAAGCCCTTTCCGGCCTCTCCAGCGCGCGCGGCCTCGATCGTGGCGTTGAGGGCCAGCAGGTTGGTTTGACTGGCGATGTCGGTAATCAGCTTGACCACCTCGCCAATCCGTCCCGCCGCCTGGGCCAGCCCCTGGATGGTGGCGTTGGTGGAGCGGGCCTGGGCCACGGCACGCCCAGCGATGTCGCTGGAGGTCTGCATCTGACGGCCGATTTCACTGACCGAGGCATTGAGCTCCTCGGTTGCGGCGGCCACGGTCTGCACGTTGGCGGCGGCCTGTTCGGTGGCGGCGGCCACCGCGCCGCTCTGGCGGCTGGTCTGCTCGGCCCCGGCCGATAGGCTGTCCGAGGCCTGATGCAGGTTGTTGACCGACTCGGCCACGGTGTCCATGAGGCGCGTGACCTTGCCTTCGAACTCCTCGGTCATGACCTCCAGGCTCTGCTGGCGTTCCAGCTTGCGGGCCTGTTCGACCGCCTGTTCTTCGCCGATGCGGCGGCGTTCGATGGCGTTGATCTGGAACACCTCCAGCGCCCGGCCCATGTCGCCGATCTCGTCGCCGCTGTCGGCACCGGGCAGCGGAGTGTCGAGGTCGCCATTGGCCAGCCGCGCCATGGCCGTGGTCATGGCGGCAATGGGGGCGGCCACGGTGCGGCGCACCCACAGGGTCACGCCGATGCCCAGCCCCAGGGCCAGCACCGCCATGGCGGTGCCGATCAGCAGCGCGCGGTTGAACGCCGCCGCATAGGAACTGGCATCCATCGCCACCACCAAGGCGGCCACCGGCTTGCCCGAGAAGTCCTTCAGCGCCCCGGTGTGCGCAGTGTACGGCGTGCCGTCGCGGACTGTCTTGGTGATGCTGCGGCTGCCCGCAAAGGCCGTGCGCAGCGTCTCCGGTGCGGTAATCTCCCAGCCCTCGGCGGTGGTGCCCAGGGCCTTGAACGCGGAGTCCTCGGCGACGTAGATGGCGAACTCGCCGCCATAGAGCGCCTTCATGCGGTCCACGAAGGCTTGGCTCAAGGCGCCGCCGAATTCTACCGAGCCGACATGGGCGCCGTCCGGGCCGGACACCGGCACCACGCCACGCACGCCCAGGCCCTCGCGCCCAGACTCCAGTCCGATGACGGGAGCCTTGGCGCGGTTGGCCTCAACCACCGTATGGCGGAAGGAGGACAAGTCATCGCCGAACTTGTCGGGACGGTGGACGCGCAGCATCGTGTGCGCCTGCGGCGTGTGGAACTGGAACTGCTGGATGCCGTAGGTGCCACGCAAGGTGGCGAAACCGGGCACGAACATCTCGGACAGGGCCGCGCGATCACCGGCAGCGGCGGCGGCCTTGGCGCCCGGAACGCGGCTGACCAGTTCAGCCAGCGTCACGGCGCGCAGGGTTTCGGCCTCGATGGCGGCTTCGACGGCAGCGAAACGGTTGTGAAGTTCGGCTTCCTCGGCATCTTTGATGATGCCCGACATCACATAGAGCGATGCCGGAACCAGGATGCCAACGACAAGGCCGAGGCCGATGATGAAAGCGCCCCCGATACGGGTGCCAACCGGTAAATCGCGAACGCTTTTCATGCCACTACCTCTTTCCGCATCACACGTCTGGCGAGTAATGTCGCATGCGCTCGAAAGGTGCAGCCACAGCAAGAAGGTATATTAGGGTGTTCTTTAGAGTCTGCTATCGACGCCTGATATACCCAGTTTATCCATAAGGGCGATGTCACGGCCGACCGCGCTGTTGGGCGTGGTGAGCAGGTCTTCGCCATAGAACATGGAGTTGGCGCCGGCCAGGAACGCCAGGGCCTGGGTCGCTTCGTCCATGGCGGCGCGCCCCGCCGACAGGCGCACGACCGAACGCGGCATGGTGATGCGGGCCACCGCGATGGTGCGCACGAACTCGATGGCGTCAATGCCCAGCGGCGCGCCCCCATCGGTCAGCGGCGTGCCTTCGACCGGGACCAGCATGTTGATCGGCACGCTGTCGGGGTGGGTCGGCAGGGTCGCCAGGGTCTGGATCATGCCCGCCCGGTCGTCGCGGCTTTCGCCCATGCCGATGATGCCGCCCGAGCACACCTTGATCCCAGCCTGCCGCACGGCGGCCAGGGTTTCCAGGCGGTCATCGTAGGTGCGGGTGGTGATGATCTCGCCATAGTATTCGCGCGAGGTATCGACGTTGTGGTTGTAGTAGTCCAGGCCCGCTTCGCGCAGGGCGGCGGCCTGTTCGGCGGTCAGCATGCCCAGCGTCATGCAGCTTTGCAGGCCGGTTTCATGCACCGCCTTGATCATGCCGACCATGGTTTCCAGGTCGCGGTCCTTGAGCTTGCGCCATGCCGCGCCCATGCACAGGCGCGACGCCCCGGCTTCCTTGGCCTTGAGGGCGGCGGCGCGCACTTCCTCGACCGGCATCAGGGGTTCGACCTTCAGCTTGGACTTGCTGCGGGCGCTTTGGGAGCAGTACTTGCAGTCCTCGGCGCAGCCGCCGGACTTGATGTTAACCAGCGACGACCGCTGCACCTGATTGGGGTCGAACGTCGCGCGGTGGATGGTCTGGGCGCGAAACATGAGGTCATTGAACGGCAGGTCGAACAGCGCGAGGACCTCGGCGCGCGTCCAGTCGTGACGCGGGGTGGCCTCATCGCGGGCGGGGGTGACGGCGTTCATGGCGACTGCTCCGGCAGGTGGGGGCTGAAGGGCGAGTACCATACAGCGCGGGCCGGTGCAACGCCTGGAGGTTTGTGGGTATTGTTTGGAGAGGGGTAAAGCCCGGCCTTTCCTCTCACTCGTCCCGATATGGCAACGTGGCCCGCGCGGTCATGGCGGTGAACCCGCCGTCCACGGTCCAGTCCGTGCCGGTGACGTAAGACGCCTGGGCCGAACACAGAAACGCCACCACATCGGCCACCTCGCGGGCGGTGCCGGGGCGGTCGGCGGGCAAGCCGGGGCGCGGCGGCATCCCTTCGTCGCCGGTGCTGATGTCGCCCGGTGCGACGGCGTTGACCCTGATGCCATACGGCCCCAGATCGAGCGCCAACGCCTTGACCAGCCCGCGCAGGCCGTGCTTGGCGGCGGTATAGCTCGCTCCGCCGGGCATGGCGACGTGGGCGTGGACGCTGGTGATGGCGACCAGCACGCCGGGCACCCCGTCGGCCACCATGCGCTTTGCTGCGTGTTGCAGGGTGAGGAAACTGCCGTCGAGGTCCGGCCCCAGGTTGGCCCGCCACTCCTCGAACGTCATGTCGAGGAACTCCGACCGCACCGTGACGCCCGCGTTCGCCACACAGGCATCAAGCCCGCCCAAGGCATCGGTCAAGCGGGTGAGGCCCTCGACGGCGGCGGCGGGTTGGGTCAGATCGACTTGTCCCGCAAAGGCCCCGACGCCCATCTCCGCCAGCGCGCGGCAGGTTTCCTCCGCCCCGGCGCGGTTGGAGCGGTAGGTCAGGGCGACGTCGCAGCCCATCCGGCCAAGGGCGAGGCACACCGCCTGCCCGATGCCCGATGAACCGCCCGTCACCAGTGCCCGGCGCGGCGTGAAGTCGGTGCGAAAGCTCATGCCCGGTCAACGGCTGACCGGGGGGCGCGGTTCAGCCTGGGCGGTTCAGGCGACGTCCTCGTCGAGCAGATCGAGCAGCAGCATCTTGTTGCGGCGGTCCAGGCCGCCCCAGGCCAGCCAGAAGTTCGGGCTGACCTCCACCGCCGCGCCCGCGTAGTCGGCCTTCATCAACACGGCGGCGAGCATCACCCGCTCGCTTTTATTGCCGAGGAACGCCGCGACGACGCGCTCCACCGCGCCGCCGGACAGCGCCTCGCTCAAGGCCAGCCAGTCGGGCACGCTCTCCAGGTCGGCCACTTCGGCGGCCAGTGCTTTGTGGACGGTCGGGTTGTGGGCCAGCACGGCGGGCAGCAGGAATGGGGTGTCGGTCATGGAACGTCCTCTGAGGGGACGACGACTGTGCCGCGATTCCCGCTCCCTCGCAACGCTCTCCCCCTTCTGCGCGGGCGGGGCGCGTGATACAGCATCATCGGTCTTTCCTGGAGTACTGAAGCATGGGCCGTTGGCCGGTGGTTGTCGTGTTGGTCGTGTGCGCCGTGGCGGCGCTGGGCGCCTGGGTGTGGAAAGGCCG
>Ga0172382_10008109_pt1 | contig 14727 bp, 9 predicted proteins | sample Leawel138RmetaG_FD_122245 | JGI IMG/M metagenome (GOLD analysis project Ga0172382, IMG submission 122245) | Leachate microbial communities from a municipal landfill in Southern Ontario, Canada - Leachate well 138R metaG | ecosystem: Engineered > Solid waste > Landfill > Unclassified | place...
CAGGGCTCGGGGCCACGCGCGTCAGCGCGCACCAATCATCTGACTTGCCGCCGACTGTCTGAGCGCAGCGAGCGCCGCAAAGCGGCGGGAGCGAAGCGAGTTTCGGCGGCAGGCCACGAGCGCGAGCACCACAGGGAACCCCTGCGCCAGCAGGGGCAAGCACCCGGCGCCGGCCCCCCGCCCAGCCCCCGCACCTTGGCCCGCCCCGGACGTTCGAACGCGAACCGCTATCAGGCCGCCGAGCGCAGCGGCTGGGCCGAATCGAACGCCTGCAGCAGTTCGGTGCGATGACGCACGGCTGCTGCCAGGTTGCGCGCCTTCACGTGCCCGAAGCCGCGGATCTTCTCCGGAACCGACGCGATCTGCACCGCAATCGCGAGGTTGTTGTGGTTCAGGCGGTCCAGCAAGCCTTCGATCGTGCGCTGGTACTCGTCGATCAGCGCCCGCTCTTCACGACGCTCGTCAGTCCGCCCGAAAACGTCGAGCGGTGTGCCGCGCAGACCCTTGAGCCGGGCCAGAATGCCGAACAGCTTGAACACCCATGGGCCATATTCCTTCTTGATCAGCTCGCCCTTGGCATTGCGCTTGGCCACCAGCGGCGGCGCGAGATGGAAACTCAGCGTGTAGTCGCCATCGAACTGCTGCTTGAGCTTCTCGGCGAAGCCGCCATTGGTATAGAGCCGCGCCACCTCGTACTCGTCCTTGTAGGCCATCAGCTTCGCGAAGTAACGGGCGACCGCCTCGGTCAGCTTCAGCGCACCGGCCTCGCCGGCCACCCGCTTCTCGGCGTCGCGAACCTTGGCCACCAGATCGGTATAGCGCTTCGCATACCGGGCGTTCTGGTAGCCGGTCAGGAATTCCGTCCGGTGAGCGATCAGCTCGTCGAGCGACATCTGTGCCGGCTTGCGCACGATGCTGATCGCAGTGGCCGGCGTGGCCGCCCTTTCGACCCGCTCCAGATCGACCGCGGCAACGCGGCCCCAGGCGAATGCGTTGCGGTTCTGGTCGATCGCGACGCCGTTCAGCTCGATCGCGCGTTCGATCGCGGCAGCCGAGACCGGCACCAGCCCACGCTGCCAGGCGTAGCCGAGCATGAAGAGGTTGGTTGCGATCGCATCGCCGAGCAGCGCCGTCGCCAGCCGCTGGCCGTCGAGGAAATCGACTGCGGCCCGGTCGCCGACGGCCTCGACGACGGCCGTCTCCATTTCGCCCAGGGGGAACTTCCAGTCGGCATTGCGGGTGAACTCGGCAGTCGGCGTCGAGGCCACATTGACGACGGCCCGGGTGCGGCCGGGAATCATCCGCAGCAAGGCCTCGTTGCCGGCCGTGACGACGATGTCGCAGCCGAGCACAGCGTCGGCCGCCGCCGCACCGACCCGCGGTGCGTAGAGCGGCTCACCGGGTGCGCCGAAGCGGATGTAGCTGAGCACTGCGCCGTTCTTCTGAGCCAGGCCCGTCACGTCGAGCACCGTCACGTTCTTGCCTTCCAGGTGCGCGGCCATTCCGAGCAGCGCACCGATCGTGACGACGCCAGTACCGCCGATGCCGGTCACCAGCATCGAATAGGCCCCGTCGACTGCGGGCAGTGTGGCGGCCGGCAGTTCGGCCGCCAGCGATTGCGCGATCGAGGTCTTGCGGGTTGCCGGCGCAGTTTCACCCTGCCCGGCCTGGCCGCCCGCTGCCTTCGCGTCGCTGACCGGGGTCAGGCGGCGCAGCTTGCCGCCGTTCACCGACACGAAGCTCGGGCAGAAGCCATCGACGCAGGAGTAGTCCTTGTTGCATGACGACTGGTTGATCTTGCGCTTGCGGCCGAACTCGGTTTCCACCGGCTCGACCGACACGCAGTTCGACTTCACGCCGCAATCGCCACAGCCTTCGCAGACCGCCTCGTTGATGAACACCCTGCGCGCCGGATCGGGGAACTCGCCCCGCTTGCGCCGGCGGCGCTTCTCGGCCGCGCAGGTCTGGTCGTAGATCAGCACCGACACGCCCGGGTACTCGCGCAGCTCGCGCTGTACTTCGTCGAGCCGACTGCGGTGATAGACACCGACCGACGAGTCGAAGTAACCCGCCGGATACTTGCCGGGCTCGTCGGTGACGACGACGACCTTCTCGACGCCCTCGGCCGCCACCTGGCGCGCGATCATGCGCGGCGAGAGCTCGCCGTCGTGCTTCTGGCCGCCGGTCATGGCGACCGCGTCGTTGAACAGGATCTTGTAGGTCATCGGCGCCTTGGCCGCGACCGCCTGACGGATGGCCAGCGAGCCCGAATGGAAGTAGGTGCCGTCGCCGAGATTCTGGAACACGTGCCGGGTTTCAGTGAACGGGAACTGCCCGACCCAGTTCGTTCCTTCGGCCCCCATGTGGGTGAAGGTGTCGGTGCTGCGGTCCATCCACTGCGACATGTAGTGACAGCCGATGCCGGCCAGCGCCCGCGACCCCTCGGGAACGCGGGTCGAGGTATTGTGCGGGCAGCCCGAACAGAAATACGGAATCCGACTGATCGACGGCAGCTGGGTGACCAGCGCCTGCTCACGCGCAGCGATCTCGGCCAGCCGGCGCTCGCTGCGCGCCAGGGCTTCAGTGAGCGAGCCACCGCGCGCGTCGTTTCCGCCGGCCTCGGCCCAGCGGCGCAGACGTGCGACGATCGTGCGGGCGCAGATCGCCGGCGACAGCTCGCCCCATTCGGGCAGCAGCAGCGCGCCGTTCTCGTCGACCTTGCCGGTGATCAGCGGGCGCTGCGCCAGCGGGTAGAGTTGCTCGCGCAACTGCGCTTCGATCAGCGAGCGCTTCTCCTCGATGACCAGGACTTCCGCACAGCCCTCGCAGAAGGCGCGGATGCCTTCGGGCTCCAGCGGCCAGGGCATGGCGACCTTGTAGACCTTCAGGCCGATCGCACGTGCGGTCGCCTCGTCGATCCCGAGTTCGGCAAGTGCCTGCATCGTGTCCAGCCAGCTCTTGCCGGTGCTGACGATGCCCAGGCGGGCCGGTTCGCCGTCGGCCCGGCCGAAGACGTTGCGATCGAGGCGATTGGCGCGGGCCCAGGCCAGCGCCGCCGGGATCTTCCAGCGCGTGAGCCGTTCCTCCATCTTCAGGAACGGCTCTTCGGGCCAGCGCAGGTTCAGGCCACCTTCCGGCATCACGAAGCCGTCCGGCGTGACCGGCTTGATCCGGTCGGGCGAGACGTCGGCGATGCCGGCGACCTCGATGGTATCGGTGACCGCCTTGAAGCCGACCCACAACCCGGTGTAGCGCGACATCTCGAAGCCGAGCAAACCCAGGTCGATGTAGTCCTGTACGGTGGCCGGCGCCAGCACCGGGATCGACACCGCCTGGAAGATGAAGTCGGTCTGCGCCGCCATCGTCGAGGACTTGGCGCCGTGGTCGTCACCGGCCAGCGCGAGCACGCCGCCGTGGCGCGCCGTACCGGCCTGGTTGGCGTGACGCAGCGCGTCGCCGGAGCGGTCGACACCCGGCCCCTTGCCGTACCAGATCCCGAACACGCCGTCGTACTTGCCGCCGGGGAACAGGTTCAGCTGCTGGGTGCCCCAGAGCGCCGTCGCCGCCAGGTCTTCGTTGACGCCGGGCACGAACTTGACGTGGTGCTGTTCGAGGTGCTTGCGGGCTCTGAGCAAGGCCTGATCGTAGCCGCCGACCGGCGAACCGCGGTAGCCCGACAGGTAGCCGGCGGTGTTCAGGCCGGCCGCCACGTCGCGGCGGCGCTGCATCAGTGGCAGCCGGACCAGTGCCTGGGTACCGGTGATGTAGACCGCGCCACTGTCGGCCTCGTATTTATCCTCCAGCGTCACCTGTCGCAGGGCGGGATCGAGGGGTGCGTTCATGAAACTCTCCTGTCCGGGCCGGGCCCGATCTTCTGTTCTCTCGGATATCAGTGTGCGTCGAGGTGGCCCAGCTTGCGGGACACCCGCTGGGCGGCCGTACGGATCATCTCGACATAGCTCGCCTCGCCGTCGGCGAAGCGGTAGGTCGGAATCGAGACACTCATTGCCGCAATGGCCTTGCCTTCGTCGTTGAAGACCGGCGCCGCCACGCAGGTCAGCCCCGGGACGATCTCTTCACGGTCGAAAGCAAATCCCCGTTCGCGGATCGCCGCCAGCTCGCGCTGCAAGCCGGAAAGGCTGGTGATCGTGGCCGGTGTGTACGGAACAAGTTCGACATCGCCGAACATACGTAAAACCTCATCCCAACTGCGTTGAGCCAGCAGCATCTTGCCGCAGGCTGAGCAATGCGCCGGCTGGCGCAGGCCGACTCGCGACATCAGTACCTGGGTGGCCAGCGACGCCTGGACCTTCTCGACGATGACCGCCTGATGCCGTTCGAGCACCATCAGATGGCTCGACTCGCCATGCCGTTCGACGAGATCCTGCATGGCGCGCCGCGCCTCGCGGACCAGCGGTGTGGCCTCCAACAGCATCTGGTTGAGCTCGAACAGCCGCCAGCCGAGCCGGAAGCGGCCCCGCGGCGTGCGCTCGACCAGCCCTTGCCCGGCCAGGCTCGTCAGGATTTCGCTGATCGTCGACTTCGGCCACGACAGCTCGGCCGCCAGTTCCGTCACACTCAGTTCGGTGCGATCGAACGAATACAGGGACAGGATCCTGCCGATCTTGTGGACGATCTGCCGCATGCGGCCTCACCTCCATGCTGCCGGGGCGCCTCAGTATGAACGCTGCCTTCCGGTCCCGCAAGGTGTTTGTTCGGCCATGTCGAACATGATCCAAAATGCGACGACTGCCCTCTGCATCGGGCTCCCCGGCCCAAGGGCCTTCTCCCCTGCCCCGAAGGCCTTCGTGGCTGGAGACGCCCGCGCCCCGGAGACCTTCGGGTGACCGCGTTTCGCGGGTGGCCAGCGTGCGACTCAGCCGATCGCCGCCCCCAGGGCTCGTGTCCCCTGTTCGAGGCGCTCGAAGGCAGGTCCGACCAGATGATCCGGTCCCTTGACTCCGAGTTCGATATGCCGGCGGCTGCCGTCCTCGCCTACCGACGGCAGGCTGAATGTCTTGACCCCCGGGAAATCGCGCTCGATCTGCTCCAGCAGCGGGGTCACCGTCGACTCCGGCAGATCGTAGGCGAGAAAGGAGCGCTCGGCCCGGCGCTCGCGATGAAACAGGTCGGCAAAGCGATGATCGAGCGCCCATTCGATCATCGGCCAGGCCATCACCGGAAAGCCTGGCGTGAAGAAATGATTGCGGATCTCGAAGCCGGGAATCCGGTTGTACGGATTCGGGAGGATGGCCGATCCAACCGGAAACTCCCCCATCTTCAGCCGCTGGCGATTCTCCGGCAGGTTCATGTCCGCGCTGCCGCCGCCCTCGGCAGCCATCTCGGCGACGCGCTGCGTGATCAGCCTGGCCGCTTCCGGGTGCAGCTCGAGTTCCAGTCCCAGGGCCAGGCCGGCAGCCTGCCGGGTACGGTCGTCGGGGGTGGCGCCGATGCCGCCGCAGCAGAACACCGCGTCACCCGACGCGAAACTGCGTCGCAGGGCGGCCACCAGCGGGTCGAGATCGTCGCCGAAGTACTCGGCCCAGCTCAGGCGCAGCCCGCGCGCGGCAAGCAGCTCGACGACCTTCGGGAAATGCTTGTCCTGGCGCCGGCCCGAGAGGATCTCGTCGCCGATGATGATCAATCCGAAGTTCATGAAGGCATCCGAAAGTCTGGAAAAACGGCGGGCCCGGACGGACCCGGCTCAGGCCGGCAACGCGCGCTGCTCGGCAAGGCGCGCCAGCGAATAATGGCCGAATGATGATAACGGCGCGGCGAGGCAGCTCATAGTCGATTGCTATTGTTGCTATTCGTTTAATTGTCTTGGCATTGATCGACCTTGTCGCTAGAGTGGTCATCCAATGTCGTTGCCGGAATCAGGGCGGCGCTGAGTCACGATACTCACCCGAGTCACAACACCACAGGAGAACGCGATGAGCGACACCAAGTTGACCACCGTGGCCGGTGCGCCGGTAGCGAGCAACCAGGACGTACTGACGGCGGGCAAGCGCGGCCCGATGCTGCTGCAGGACGTCTGGTTCATCGAGAAACTGGCCCACTTCGATCGTGAGGTGATTCCGGAGCGGCGCATGCACGCCAAGGGCTCGGGCGCCTTCGGAACCTTCAAGGTTACCCACGACATCACGAAGTACACCCGCGCCAGGCTGTTTTCGGAGATCGGCAAGGAAACGCCGATGTTCGCCCGGTTCTCGACGGTGGCCGGCGAGCGTGGCGCCGCCGACGCCGAACGCGACATCCGCGGCTTCGCAATGAAGTTCTACACCGAAGAAGGCAACTGGGACCTGGTCGGCAACAATACGCCGGTCTTCTTCTTCCGTGATCCGCTGAAGTTCCCGGACCTGAACCACGCGGTCAAGCGTGACCCGCGCACCAACCTGCGCAGCGCCCGGAACAACTGGGATTTCTGGAGCTCGCTGCCCGAGGCCTTCCACCAGGTGACGATCGTGATGAGCGACCGCGGCATCCCGGCCTCGTACCGGCACATGCACGGTTTCGGCTCGCACACCTTCAGCTTCATCAACGCCGGCAACGAGCGCTTCTGGGTCAAGTTCCACTTCGTCACCCAGCAGGGCATCAGGAACCTCAGCGACGCCGAAGCCGAGGCACTGGTCGGCAAGGACCGCGAGAGCGCCCAGCGCGACCTGTACGAGGCGATCGAGCGCAAGGACTTCCCGCGCTGGAAGATGTTCGTGCAGATCATGCCCGAGCAGGACGCGGCGAAGGTCCCCTACCATCCGTTCGACCTGACCAAGGTCTGGCCGAAGAAGGACTATCCGTTGATCGAAGTCGGCGTGTTCGAGCTGAACCGCAATCCGGACAACTATTTCGCCGATGTCGAGCAGGTTGCGTTCAACCCGGCCAACATCGTCCCGGGCATCGGCTTCTCGCCCGACCGGATGCTGCAGGGCCGACTGTTCTCGTACGGCGACGCGCAGCGCTACCGGCTCGGCGTCAACCACTACCAGATCCCGGTCAACTCGGCGCGCTGCCCGGTACACAATTTCCATCGCGACGGTGCGATGCGGGTCGACGGCAACCAGGGCAGCTCGCTCCACTACGAGCCCAACAGCTACGGCAAGTGGCAGGAGCAGCCGGACTTCAGCGAGCCGCCGCTGGCGCTCGAAGGCCCGGCCGACCGCTGGAACTATCGCGAGGACGACGATGACTACTTCTCGCAGCCGCGCGCCCTGTTCCGGCTGATGACGCCCGAACAGCGCCAGGCGCTGTTCGACAACACCGCCCGGGCACTGGGTGATGCACCGACCGAGATCAAGCAGCGTCATATCGACAACTGCATGAAGTGCGACCCGGAATACGGCGCCGGGGTTGCTGCCGCCGTGAAGAAGCTGGGCGGCTGAGACGCCAGCCTCCCGCGCCCGGGCCCTGACACGGCCCGGGCGTTCGCCCTTCCTGACCCTCTGCCATGAAACGTCGAGCCTTCCTGCATCGCACCGTCCTGACCACCGTCTTCTGCGGCGCCGGGCTCACGCTGGCCGGCTGCGAGAAGGCCGAGGCACCCATCGATGCGCCGGTCGTCACCCCCCTGCCGGCAACCTTGCCGTCGGTTTCACGCCAACTGCTGGCCGAACAAGGGCGCGGCTTCAGCGTCGGTGCACCCGACAGCACCACCGTCGTCTACGTCTTCTTCGATCCGCAGTGTCCGCACTGCGCATCGCTGTGGAAAACCCAGCAGGCCTTCCTGGGCCAGGCCCGGTTCGTCTGGATGCCGGTCGGCCTGATCCGCAGCGCAAGCCGCACGCAAGGGGCGACCATCCTGGCCGCCGCCGACCCGGTCGCCGCGATGAGCGAACACGAAGCCCAGCTCTCGCCGAACGGCAGCGGAGGCATCAGCGTCGACCGGCGGGCCGTCGATGCCTTCGGCCCTGTCGTCGACAAGAACACCGCGCTGTTCGAACGGCTGGGCCTGCGCAGCGTTCCGCACCTCTATGTCAGTCGCCCGGGGCGCACGCTGGTCGAGCAGCGCGGCGCACCGGCACCGGCGCGCCTGCAGGCGCTGCTCAGCGACCCGCCGCCCAGCCAGTAACCTCAGCCGCGCAGCGCCTCCAGCGCCTTGTGCAGCCGGCGAACCGAAACCGGCGTCGGCGTACGCAGCTCCTGGGCGAACAGCGAGACCCGCAGCTCTTCGAGCAGCCAGCGGAATTCGTCGAAGCGAGGGTCGATCTGGCCGCGCCGCTCACGGACGAGCCGCTGCCAGGTCTGCAGCAAGGGGCTCATCTCGGCCATCTTCTGCGCATCGCGCGCAGGGTCGCCGCGCAGCTTGTCCAGGCGCACCGACACGGCCTTCAGATAGCGCGGCAGATGCCGGAAACGCTCGGGCGCCAGCGTCGCGACGAAGCGCTTCGGCAGCAGCGCCGCAAGCTGGGTCGAAACATCGGCCACGGCCGGGCCATGGGCCCGGACGGTGTGCAGCTTGCGCGTGATGGCCTGATGCTCGGCCAGGATGCCGGCCAGCGTACGGGCGAGTTCCTGTCCGATCAGGTTGATCCGCGGCCGAGCTTCGGCCAGCCGGGTGGCGAACGAGGCGGCATCATCGGGCAGCGGCTCACCCAGGCAGGCCCGCTCGATCACGGCTGCCACGAGGTCGCGCTTGAGCTCGTCACCGCTGCCGAAAGCCGCGAACTGCAGCGACATCGTCTGGAAATCCGGAATGTTGCGCTCGAAGAACCTGAGCGGCTCCTTCAAGGCCAGGGCAAACAGGCGGGCTACACCCCCGCGCTGGGCCCGGCGCGCCGCCTCTGGTTCGTCGAACAGCGTCAGCACCACCGCGTCGCCGTCATCGACGACGGCCGGAAAGCCGATCAGCTCCGGTCCGCGACGACCGCGTGGCGAGATCTCGAGCAACTCGGGCAACTGGCCAAACGACCAATCGACGAAGCGCTGGCCGGGCATCAGACCGGCCGCGGCATCCGCCTGGCCCAGGGATGGGTCCGCGTTCGCGGTGTCGTCCGCGCGTTGGGAGATCCTGTCTTGCCCGACCACCTGTTCCGGATCACCGGCCCCGCCTGCAACGGGGCGCGCCGATGGCCTGAGCTGGCCACCCAGTTGCGCCATCGCGGCCTGGAATGCAGTCTGCGCCGTTGCGCCATGCTCGGCCTTGAGCTGCGCCAGACTGCGCGAAGCGGCAATCCGGCCGCCATGCGCGTCGATCAGCCGGAAGTTCATGAACAGGTGCAGCGGCACCGTCTCGGGCCGGAAATCCTCACGCTGCAGGCGCAGTCCGTAACGGTCGCGCAGCGCGTCGATCAGGGTGTCGACCAGCGGCCGCTCGGGCGGGCGCTCGCCGAAGCGCGCGGCCAGGGTCTGCGCGCATTCGGGCAGGGGCACCAGATGCCGACGGTGCTTCTGCGGCAATGACTTCAGCAGCGCCTGGATCTTGTCCCTGAGCATTCCCGGCACCAGCCACTCGCAGCGCACCGGGTCCACCTGGTTGAGCGCCGCAACCGGTATCGTCATCGTGATGCCGTCGTCGGCCGCGCCCGGCTCGAAGCGATAGTCGAGATCGAAGGCGATGCCGGCCATCTGCGCCCGCCGCGGGAAGGCCTCGCTGCCGATGTCGCCGGCATCTTTCCTGAGCAGCGCGTCGCGCGACAGGTGCAGCAGTTTCGGATCGGCTTTCGACGCCTTGCGCCACCACTGTTCGAGTGCCTGGGCCGACCACACGTCGGCCGGAATCGCCGCATCGTAGAAATCGAACAGAAAGCGCTCGTCGACCAGCAGGTCGGGACGGCGGATCTTGTGCTCGAGCTTCTCGATCTCGGCGATCAGCTTGCGGTTGTGGACGAAGAACGGCAGGCGGCCGTCCCAGTCGCCGCCCACCAGGGCCTCGCGGATCATCAGCTCGCGCGCCAGCACCGGGTCGTGCGCGCCGTAGTTGACGCGACGCTGGGCGTAGACCGTCAACCCGTACAGCATGCCGCGCTCATGCGCGAGCACCTGCCCGGCACGCCGGGACCAGGACGGATCCGACCAGCTGCGCACGATCAGGTGCCCGGCGGCCTGCTCGATCCACTCGGGCTCGATCTTCGCCACGGTGCGCGCATACAGCCGGCCGGTGTCGACGAGTTCGGCCGCCATGATCCAGCGCGGCGCCTTCTTCGCCAGTCCGGAGCCCGGATGGAGGGTGAACTTCACCTGGTGGGTACCGGCATAGGCCGGCTCGTCGAGCGGCTTGAAGCCCAGGTTGCCGAGCAGCCCGGTGAGCAGCGCCCGATGGATGGCCTCGGGTTTGGCCGGCACATCGGTCGGCCGCCAGTGCAGCTCGCGCACGGCATCGGTGAGCTGGGCGTGGACGTCGGCCCATTCGCGCAGCTTGCGCGGCGACAGGAACTCGCGCTCGAGCTGACTGGCGAGCCGGCGGTTCGAGGCCTTGTCGGCCTGCGCTGCCTGCCAGTGGTTCCAGAGCTTGAGCCAGCCGATGAAATCCGAAGTGTCGTCGGCAAAGCGCCGGTGCGACTGGTCGGCAGCCTGCTGCGCATCGGGCGGGCGTTCGCGCGGATCCTGGGCGGACAGCGCTGCGGCGATCAGCAGCACCTCGCGCAGGCTGCCCAGTTCATGCGCGGCCAGCAGCATGCGGCCGATCCGCGGATCGAGCGGCAGCCGTGACAGGGTCTGGCCGATCACGGTCAGCTCGCGCGCCTCGTCGATCGCACCCAGCTCGTGCAACAGCGCAAGGCCGTCGGCGATCGCCTTGCGCGGCGGCGGATCGAGAAAGGGGAAGGCCTCGATTTCGGGCAGGCGCAACGCCTTCATCCGCATGATCACCCCGGCCAGCGACGAACGCAGCACCTCAGGGTCGGTGAAACGCGGCCGCCTGGCGAAATCGGCCTCGTCGTAGAGCCGGATGCACACGCCATCGGACACCCGGCCGCAGCGGCCTGAGCGCTGGTTGGCCGCAGCCTGCGAGACCGGCTCGATCTGCAGTTGCTCGACCTTGTTCCGGTAGCGGTAGCGCTTGACCCGGGCCAGCCCCGAATCGACCACATAGCGGATTCCCGGCACGGTCAGCGAGGTCTCGGCGACGTTGGTCGCCAGCACGATGCGCCGGCCGCGCGAAGCCGAGAAGACACGTTGCTGGTCGGCTGCCGACAGCCGCGAGTAGAGCGGCAGGATCTCGACCGCCCCGCGCGCCCAGATCGAACCGACGCCGCCGCCCCGTGCACTCTCGCGGGCCACCAGCCGGCGCAGATGATCGGCGGTGTCACGAATCTCGCGCTCGCCGGGCAGGAACACCAGGACATCGCCCGGCGCCTCCCGCCACAGGCTGGCCACAGCGGCATCGATCCGTGACGGCAGATCGTCCTCGTCATCGTCGTCGGGCTGGCCGTCATCGGGCCCCTGCCAGCGGATCTCGACCGGATACAGGCGACCCGACACCTCGATCACCGGCGCCGGCTCGACCAGCGGCCGGCCCTCGCCGTCGCTGCGGCCGGTGGTCCGCCCGAAATGCCGGGCAAAGCGTTCGGCGTCGATGGTCGCCGAAGTGATCACCACCCGCAGGTCGTCGCGCCGCGGTCCTTCGAGCAGGCCTTTCAGGTAGCCGAGCAGGAAATCGATGTTCAGGCTGCGCTCGTGCGCTTCGTCGACGATGATGGTGTCGTAGTCGCGCAGCAGCGGATCGGACAGCGTCTCGGCCAGCAGGATGCCGTCGGTCATCAGCTTGAAGGAGGCGCCCGGGGCCAGGGTTTCGTTGAAGCGGATCTTGTAGCCGACGTGCTGGCCCAGCGGCGACCCGAGTTCCTCGGCGATCCGCCGCGCAACCGCGGTCGCGGCGATCCGGCGCGGCTGGGTATGACCGATCAGGCCACTGCGTCCGCGACCGGCCATCGCGCAGATCTTCGGCAGCTGGGTGGTCTTGCCCGAGCCGGTCTCGCCGCTGACGATGACGACCGGATGCTCGCGGATTGCCCGGGCGATCTCGTCACGGCAGGCCGAAACCGGCAGCGACTCCGGAAAGACGAGCGGCGGCAATGGCCGCGGCTCGAAGGCCCGGGGCGCGACAGCCCGGGGCGCGCCAGCCTGCGGCTCGGGCCGCCGCCGTGGACGGCGTGGCGCACGAACCGCCGGAGCGGGCCCTGGCTGATTCTGCGGAATGGCGCCGGGGCGCCGCGGCAAAGACATGGGCTGAAATTATAATGAGCAAATGGACATGCCCGCCGCTGACGCCAGCCCCCCCGACCCTGCCCAGTTCGTCACCTGGCTGCGTGCGGTGGCCCCCTACATCCACGCCTTCCGGGGCAAGACCTTCATCATCGGGGTGCCCGGCGAGCTGATCGCGCTCGGCCGCCTCAATGCGCTGGTCCAGGACATCAGCCTGCTGCACGCGATGGGCATGCGGATCGTGGTCGTGCATGGCTCGCGCCCGCAGGTCAACGAGCAGTTGCGGCTGCGCGGGGTCGAATCGCAGTGCGCCGACGGCCTGAGGATCACCGATCCGGTCGCTCTCGAGTGCGCGAAGGAAGCCTCGGGCGAGTTGCGCCTGGACATCGAGGCTGCCTTCTCGCAGGGCCTGCCGAACACGCCGATGGCGCATGCTTCGGTGCGTGTCATCTCAGGCAATCTGGTGGTGGCGCGGCCGGTCGGCATCGTCGATGGCGTCGACTTCCAGCACACCGGCCTGGTACGCAAGGTCGATGTCCAGACGATCCGCCTCGCGATCCAGAGCGGTGCCATCGTCCTGCTGTCCCCGCTCGGCTACTCGCCGACCGGCGAGGCCTTCAACCTGACCATGGACGACGTGGCCGTCAGCACCGCGATCGCGCTGGACGCCGACAAGCTGGTCTTCCTGGCGGTACCCGATGCGCTGACCACGGTCGAGGGCCGCCTGCAGCACGAGCTTTCCGAGGCCGATGCCCAGCGGCTGCTGCGCTCCGGAGAGCTGCGCCCCGAAGCCGCAGCGCTGCTGCGCAGCGCGTTGCGGGCCTGCGACGGCGGCGTGGCGCGTGCCCACATCATCCCGATGCAGCTCGACGGCAGCATCCTGCTCGAGCTTTTCCAGCACGACGGGGTCGGCACGATGCTGGTCGAGGAAACACTCGAAGAACTGCGCGAGGCCACGCTCGACGATGTCGGCGGCATCCTCGCCCTGATCCGGCCGCTGGAAGACGAAGGCACCCTGGTCAAGCGCGACCGTGCACTGATCGAGCGTGAAGTGGAGAACTTCACCGTCATCGAACACGACGGCGTGATTTTCGGCTGCGCGGCGCTGTACGCCGTGCCCGAGGAAAAAATCGGTGAAATGGCCTGCCTGGCGGTCAACCCGAAGGCACAGAGCCGCGGCGACGGCGAGCGCCTGCTGCAGCGCATCGAGCAGCGCGCCCGCGCCACCGGCCTCAAGCGCCTCTACGTGCTGACCACCCGCACCATGCACTGGTTCCTGAAGCGCGGCTTCGTGCTGGCCTCGGTCGACGAACTGCCGCTGGAGCGGCGCAACATGTACAACTGGCAGCGTCGCTCGCGCGTGCTGATCAAATCACTCTGAGGGAATCGAATGACCCGTACCGTTTTCTGCGTCAAGCTGCAGCGCGAGGCCGAGGGCCTGGACTTTCCCCCCTACCCCGGCGAGCTCGGCAAGAAACTCTACGAAAACGTCTCGAAGGAGGCCTGGCAGGCCTGGGTCCGCCACCAGACGATGCTGGTCAATGAAAACCGGCTCAACCTGGCCGATGCGCGTGCCCGCAAATACCTGGCCGCCCAGATGGAGGCGTATTTCTTCGGTGATGGCGGCGATGCGATCGCCGGCTACGTTCCGCCGCCGGACTGAAGGCGTCCCCGGCCTTCAGCCGCGCTTGCGCCAGCGCCAGACGTGCATCGGCGGCACGTTCAGGAACTCCATCCGCTCGTACTCCGGCGTACCCATGATGGGCTTCGTCAGCCGGGCAACCACGTCACGGAACTGGTAGGCGACGAAGCAGCCCCCCGGCGCGAGCGCCTCGTGCACCGCCTGGACGACGCGCTGTCCGACCTCGGTCGGCATCGTCGAAAACGGAATCCCCGAAATGACCGCATCGGGAGGTTTCTGCCGATAGGCTGCCAGCGTCTCGACGATGTCCTCGGCGCTGCCCTGGTGGACGACCAGCCGCGGATCGTGCAGCGCATTGCGGACATGGTCGACGAACAGGGCGTCGAGCTCGAGCGCCATCAGCGCCGAACCGGCCGGCATCGCCTTCAGGAAGGCCCGCGTCGTGCCGCCCGTGCCCGGGCCGAGTTCGACGACCGATGCACTCGTTGCCAGGCCGGCGACCCGGACCAGCCTGCGCTCCATGAAGTGCGAACTCGGAATGACCGATCCGACCCCCTTGGGCGCCCGCAGAAAACCTTGCAGGAAAGTCAGCCGCTCGTCCCGCTGCGGCCTGACCGGCTGTTCTGCAATCTGTGCTTCAGTATCTTCATTTCCGGTCAGATCCGTCCGCGGCGATCGATATGACACGAGACTCTCCTGTCAGTCTGGGTCTTTGTACTTCAGGCTGGATCGTGCCCGTCGCTGCGCCTAGGCACGCGAGCCCGACGATATTCTTTCGATGCCATCCGATCGTGCAATCAATACCACGTCGGCAGGCCGGGTCGCAAACAGGCCCACGGTGACGACACCCGGCCACTGATTGATGGCGGTTTCCAGGCCAGCCGGGTCGTCCATCGGCAGGCCGGGGACATCGAGGATCAGGTTGCCGTTGTCGGTGACGAAACCGG
>Ga0172382_10008110_pt1 | contig 14726 bp, 14 predicted proteins | sample Leawel138RmetaG_FD_122245 | JGI IMG/M metagenome (GOLD analysis project Ga0172382, IMG submission 122245) | Leachate microbial communities from a municipal landfill in Southern Ontario, Canada - Leachate well 138R metaG | ecosystem: Engineered > Solid waste > Landfill > Unclassified | place...
CAAGATGGCCATTGCGGAATATCAAGGGGGTGAGGTTGGTTGTTTTTCCACCGAGGCTGAGTTTTAAGTATTGAGCTTTAAGGATAAGGGTTTTTGTATTATGCCGGTGGGTTGGTTTAAGGTTTTGAGTCTTTTAATAAATGCTGGTTTAGCTGAGGCCAGGCCGTCGGCCCAGCGAGTCGTTTCTGGTAGTCGGTAGCGGGTGGTGCAGCGCCGTACAAAATCAACGCTGGTTTGCAGAGAGATTTTGTGGCCTGGTGATATATATAGCGGCTTGGTGTTGTCTCTGTTGCAGAGTACCGCGCCGATAATTTCACCCTTATCGGTTAGTGTTTGTAGAGTTCCTTTGTGGGGGGTGATGGCTGGGTGTTGGCCAACTAAGCGGCTCTTGGCTACACCTATGCTGGGGATGCCTGTTGCCACACCTAGCTGGCAGGCAACACCAAAACGGCGTGGGTGGGCAATGCCCTGGCCGTCGCAGATGAGTAAATCTGGCGTGTGTTTGAGTTGTTTGAAAGCCTCCAGCAACGCTGGGCATTCGCGGAAAGATAAGTAGCCTGGGATGTATGGGAAATTGGTTGGTGTTCGAGCTATTTGGTATTCCACCAGTTCCAGCGCTGGAAAGCTTAGTACCACAATGACTGCGCGGGTGATGGAGTTATTGGCTTCAAAGCCGACGTCGGTGCCTGCTACCCATTTCACCTCGTGCAGCTGGTCTTGAAGGATGACTTGTTGCGCGAGTTCTAACTGCTTGGCTTTAGCTTGTTGAAGTGTATCTGTGCTGACTGGCTTGTTCATGCTATGCCCCTCTTCGATGGGTGAGTTTAGCGCTGGTAATTATCCATGTCAGCGCTTAAATCGCTACAGCCGATGTTTGGCGGATGTGTCAGCAGCTACATTGGTTTACAATACCGGGCTTGTTTTTAAGTGGCTGTGTTTTTTAGGTTATTTTGGTGGGTGGTGTTTCAGCGATTATAGAGGGTTGGAAAGTGGCTTGTGATTATATCACGCTGGCAAATGAAGGCGTACGGGGCTTAAGTCCCTATCAGGCGGGTAAGCCTATTGAGGAGCTACAGCGTGAGCTGGGCTTGGATCATATTGTTAAGTTGGCGAGTAATGAAAACCCGTCACCTCCTAGCGAAAAGGTATTGGCGGCGATCGCGAAGTCGACGCAGAGCTTGTTTCGCTATCCTGATAGCAATGGGTTTGAATTAAAGGCGGCGCTATCGGAGCGGTTGGGGGTAGAGGCCAACCAGATTACTCTTGGTAACGGTTCTAATGACCTGCTAGAGTTGATTGCGCGGGCTTATATTGAGCCGGGTAAATCTTCGATTAGCTCGGAATATGCCTTCTTTATTTATCAGATGGTTGCCAGAGCTTGTGGTGGTCGCGCCATTATTACCAAAGCTAAGGGTTGGGGGCATGATTTAAATGCTATGGTTGATGCGATTGTCGACGATACTCGGTTGGTCTATATCGCCAATCCTAATAATCCCACAGGGACTATGTTGGATGAGGCGGCTTTGGTTGATTTTCTTGATAAAGTCCCGTCAAACGTCATTGTGGTGTTGGATGAGGCCTATTATGAATACGCCAGTTTTGATGCCCGTGAGCAGGGTATAGCATGCCCCGATGGTGTTGCCCTGCTAAAGTATTATCCAAATTTAGTCGTTACCCGTACCTTTTCTAAAGCCTATGGTTTGGCTGGTGCTCGGGTGGGATATGCGATTTCATCCCCGCAAATTAGCGATATTCTAAATCGCGTACGTGCTCCATTTAATGTCAATTCTATGGCCTTTGCCGCAGCGCAAGCGGCGTTGGAAGATGCCGCCTACTTAGAGCAAAGCTGCCGGATTAACCGTGTGGGTAAAGAGCAGTTAGAAGCAGGTTTGCAAGCTCTAGGTTTGTCGTATATCCCCTCGGCGGGAAATTTTTTGGCAGTGGAATTTACGACCGACACCATGGTGCTTTATCAGCGTCTATTGGAGCAGGGGGTTATTGTGCGCCCTGTGGCTAATTACGATATGCCCAAGCACTTACGTATCACCGTCGGCCTTGAGCAGGAAAACATTGCACTGTTGGCAGCGTTGAAAAAAGTTTTATAGTCGCATGTTTTATTTACACCGCTAATGCGGTGAATGAGTTATTCAATAAAGGGTTTGGTTAGTTTATGACAGCAGCAGTTAATCGCATTAGCATTTTGGCGCTGGGTTTGATCGGTGGCTCTTTAGCGAAAGCGATAAAGGCCAATGGTTTTACCGGTGAGATTGTCGCTTGGGGGCGCACTGAGAAAAATCTCCAGCGCGGGGTGGAGCTTGGTGTAGTTGACCGCTATAGCTTGGATTTAGCCGATGCGATAGCGGGGGCCGATGTAATTGTTATCGCCACACCCACTTTGATTACTGCTGATGTGTTGCAGCAATTGGCGCTGCTGCGCAAAGCTGATGTGCTGGGCGACGAGGTTATCATCACTGACGTTGCTAGTGTGAAAGGCAGTGTCCTGGCGGCAGCGGTAGAGGCTTTTGGTGAGGTGCCAGTCAACTTGGTGCTGGGTCATCCGATTGCTGGCTCAGAAAAAAGCGGTGTCGAGGCGGCTAAGGCAGATTTATACGTTAATCACCGGGTTATTCTTACCCCTGTGGCGACGACTAACCCTGCGGCGGTGGCAGTAGTCAAGCGGTTGTGGCAATTAGCCGGTGCCGAAGTGGTTGAAATGGATGTGTTTGAGCATGATGAGGTATTAGCTGCTACCAGCCATCTTCCGCATATATTAGCGTATGCCTTAGTCGATATGTTGGCAACAAGCAGTGAGCAGCAAAACATTTTTCGGTTTGCAGCCGGAGGCTTTCGCGATTTTACCCGCATTGCTTCCAGTGATCCTACAATGTGGCATGATATTTCGTTGGCGAATAACGAGGCACTGTTAAAAATGATTGATTCCTTTTCAGGTCAGCTATCTACATTGCGTAGTGCTATCGAAAATAAGGATAGCGAAAGCATCATGGCGAGTTTTACCCGAGCGAAGTCTGCTCGAGATCAGTTTGCACAGATGTTGGAAAAACAGAGCAAAGATTCAAGCGAATAATTCAGTTTTGAGTATGAACACTTGTTTTTCCCGAACAATATCTCGGTAAATTGACAAGATAATATGTAATTAGTACGTTTTCAGATAGAGTCAAATAATGTCATCACTTAAGCAGTTAGTTCTGGAGCCAATTTCTCATGTTGACGGAGAGGTTGTCATTCCTGGGTCAAAAAGCCTTTCTAATCGGGCACTATTGCTTGCATCAATGGCGCGTGGGCAAACTAAAATTACTAACTTGCTCAACTCTGATGATATTCGGCATATGTTGAATGCATTAAAGCAGCTGGGTGTTGAGTACACCTTATCTGCTGATCGCACCTCTTGTGTAATTAATGGTAAGGCTGGCGCTTTGGTGAGTGGTGGCGAGCATGAATTGTTTCTCGGGAATGCAGGTACAGCTATGCGGCCGTTGACTGCAGCACTTTGCTTATGCCCAGGAGGCCAATTTACTTTGACGGGTGAGCCGCGGATGTATGAGCGCCCCATAGGCCATTTAGTTGATGCACTGATTCCCTTAGGGGCAAATATTGAATACCTAAAAGATCAGGGCTATCCACCACTTAAAATTATTGGTTCGGGGCTTCGTGGGGGTGAGATTGAAATTGACGGAACGATTTCCAGTCAATTTTTAACGGCGTTATTGATGTCTGCACCATTAGCCCAGGGTGATATTACTATCACTGTAAAAGGTGATCTTGTATCAAAACCCTATATCGATATCACACTGGATTTAATGGCGAAATTTGGTGTGTCAGTGAGTAATCAAGATTACAAAGTTTTCTCTATTCGTGGAGGGCAAATCTATACTTCACCTGGAGAGCTTATGGTGGAGGGTGATGCTTCTTCGGCCTCTTATTTTTTAGCTGCTGCAGCGATTAATGGTGGTACGGTACGGGTCTACGGTGTCGGTAAAAACTCGGTGCAAGGTGATATTCGATTTGCTGATGTGCTTGCAAAAATGGGTTCCGAGATTAGTTATGGTGAGAATTTTATTGAAGCCAGTAAAGGTGGTTTGGATGGCGTCGATGTTGATCTGAATCATATACCGGATGCAGCAATGACGATTGCAACAGTAGCGTTGTTTGCTAATGGGCCAACAAAGATTCGTAATATTTATAATTGGCGAGTAAAAGAAACCGACCGCCTGTCTGCTATGGCGACGGAGTTAAAAAAAGTGGGGGCCGATGTAATAGAGGGTGAGGATTTTATAGAGATATTTCCTCCTGCTCGTATAGTGCCTGCCGCTATTGATACTTATGACGATCATCGTATGGCGATGTGTTTTTCTTTGGCTGCAATGGGCGATGCTGCAATCACAATTAATGATCCAGATTGTACCGCTAAAACATTTCCAACCTATTTTGATTTGTTCAAGAAAATATGTGTATGAGTTGTAGTGGTTGTATTCAGAAAAATATTTATCAATAGAGTCGTGGCCTCCAGTAACTTTGTTGAGAGCTTCGGCGTGTCACCTATGTTGAGTGAGTCGGGCAATGTGGCAATCTTTTTTAAATTAATGTGCAATATTGAAACCGAATTAGAGGTACTTAAGTAGTGACACAATCCTTGGTGATTACCGTTGATGGTCCCAGTGGTTCTGGTAAGGGCACGCTTTGCCAAATGCTGGCACGAAAGCTGGGTTGGCATTTGCTTGATAGTGGCGCGCTGTATCGTATTGTCGGTTTGGCCGCTAAGCGCAAAGGCGTGTCATTTGACGATGCCGAAGCGCTTGCTGAGTTAGCAGCAAATATGAATGTCGAGTTTGTTGCAGGTCAGCCGAGTGAGCCTTCGGCGGTATGGTTAGACGGCGAGGATATTAGTCTTGACGTCCGTGCCGAGAGTACTGGTGCTCTAGCTTCAAAAGTAGCAATTCACACGCAGGTGAGGGATGCTTTGACTGACTTGCAGCGCAGTTTTGCCACCGCGCCAGGCTTGGTGGCCGATGGTCGTGATATGGGTACAGTGATATTTCCCCGTGCGCCAGTAAAAATATACCTCACAGCCTCCGCTGAGGAGCGTGCAGAGCGTCGTTATAAGCAGTTGAAAATGCAGGGCGGAAGTGTTAATCTCGCCGCCCTTTTGGAAGACATCAAACAACGTGATGAGCGCGATATGAACCGCAAGGTTGCGCCGCTCAAGCCTGCAGACGATGCTGTTGTCATCGATAGCACCGCCAAAGCGATTGACGAAGTGTTCCAGCAAGTGCTTGCTCTGGTTGATTCTGCGGCTGAATTTCACCCTGAATAGCAGTTTAAGTATTTGTTATATATAAGGTTTTAGAGTTCTGTTTATGATGAGAATCCAGCTGTCCTCATAAACAGGTTTTAGTAAATGGCCCATAGGGGCTGGTCCTATGGAGGGTGGTTACAACCTGCAAACCAAATTTAGTCAGGTGTGCTGCCAGCTTTTTAAACAGGTGTAGAGTTATGGAAAGTTTTGCGGATTTATTTGAAGAAAGTTTAGCAACCATTGATATGAAGCCAGGTTCAATTGTAACCGGCGTAGTTATCGATATTGATAGTGATTGGGTTACTGTTCACGCTGGTTTGAAATCAGAAGGTGTTATCCCACGTAGCGAATTTGTTAATGATAACGGCGAGTTGTCATTAGAAATCGGCGACGAAGTACAAGTTGCACTAGAAGCTGTTGAAGACGGTTGGGGTGCTACCAAACTGTCTCGCGAAAAAGCGAAACGTGCTGAAGCTTGGAAAGTCCTCGAAGCCGCATACACTGCTGAAGAAGTGGTTATCGGTGTTATCAACGGTAAAGTAAAAGGTGGTTTCACCGTTGACGTTAATTCTATCCGCGCATTCTTACCTGGTTCTTTGGTTGACGTTCGCCCAGTTCGCGAAACCACTCACCTGGAAGGCAAAGAGCTTGAATTTAAAGTTATCAAATTAGACCAAAAGCGTAACAACGTGGTTGTATCACGTCGTGCGGTTATGGAAGATGCAAACAGTGCCGAGCGCGATGAGCTGCTGGCTACTTTGCAAGAAGGCCAGGCGGTTAAAGGTATCGTTAAGAACCTGACCGACTACGGTGCTTTCGTTGATTTGGGCGGTGTTGACGGCCTGTTGCACATTACTGATATGGCGTGGAAGCGTATTAAGCATCCTAGCGAAATCGTTAATGTTGGTGATGAAATCGACGTTAAAATTCTTAAGTTTGATCGTGAGCGTAACCGCGTTTCTCTTGGCCTTAAACAGTTGGGTGAAGATCCATGGGTTTCTATCACTGCTCGCTACCCAGAAAACAGCCGCGTTAAAGCCACTATCACTAACCTGACTGATTACGGCTGTTTTGCTGAAATCGAAGAAGGCGTTGAAGGTCTGGTTCACGTATCTGAAATGGATTGGACTAACAAAAACATTCACCCATCTAAAGTTGTTAACTTAGGTGATGAAGTTGAAGTGATGATTCTGGATATCGATGAAGAACGTCGTCGTATTTCTCTGGGTATTAAACAGTGTATCGAAAATCCATGGGATGCTTTCGGTCGTCAGTTCCAGAAAGGCGACAAAATCTCTGGCGCGATCAAGTCTATCACTGACTTCGGTATCTTTATTGGTCTGGACGGCGCAATTGATGGTCTGGTTCACTTGTCTGATATTTCTTGGAACGAAACTGGCGAAGAAGCCGTGCGTAACTTCAAGAAAGGCGACGAAATTGAAACTGTTATCCTGTCTGTAGATCCTGAGCGTGAAAGAATTTCTCTGGGCATCAAACAGTTGGAAGACGATCCGTTCAACAACTACGCGACTGCCAACGATAAAAACAGCATCGTTAAAGGTATCGTTAAAGAAGTTGAAGCTAAAGCCGCCATTATCACCTTAGCGGATGACATCGAAGGCACCTTGAAAGCTTCCGAAATTAGCCGTGATAAAGTTGAAGATGCGCGCAACGTATTGAAAGAAGGTGAGGAAGTAGAGGTTAAGATCATCAGTATTGATCGTAAAAACCGTACTATCGCATTGTCTATCAAAGCGAAAGACATGGCTGATGAGAAAGAAGCAGTTAAGTCTCATAAGCAGTCTGAAATTGAATCTACAGCACCATCAACGATTGGTGATTTGATCAAAGCTCAGATGGATAACCAAAACTAGGCTAGTTTGTTCTGATTTTAGGCTAAGTTGTTGATAGGGGGCGATTTTCCCCCTATTAATAGTTCGCGCATATTGCCAAGCAGTGCTACTCTTATGCTAGTTAGATGGCATAGGAATATGTAATGGGAAGTGAATATGACGAAATCAGAGCTGATTGAACGCGTAGCATCCCGGCAAGCGCAGTTGTCGCTGAAGGATGTAGAACTGGCAGTTAAGACGATCATTGAACAGATGTCGCAAACTTTAGCCGCTGGTGAGCGTATAGAGATACGTGGTTTTGGTAGTTTTTCCTTACACTACAGAGAGCCTCGGCAGGGTCGTAACCCTAAGACGGGTGAAACGGTTGAGCTGAATGGAAAATACGTACCTCATTTCAAACCTGGCAAGGAAATGCGAGAGCGTGTTAATGAAAGCCTGTTGGAGGACTAATGCCTTCATCGGTTGTTTCCGCTGATAGTTGCAGAAACAGTAGTCGAGCGGTATGGTCCTGAGATCATGCCGTTTTTTTTTGCCTGTTGTTAGCGCAATGGCGATTACTGTGTGGTCTTACTGTCGGCATTACTATTGGCTTAAACGGTCGCTGGTAGTTGTGTTCGCAGTGCAGCGATATATTACCGCTGGTCAGCCAACGGCTTTTGTATGGTACGCTTACTACAGCGCTTACATTTATAAGTAGAGAGGTTCGATCGGTGCGTGCCCTGAAACGTCTAGTCATCATTGTTGTTCTGATTTTTGTGCTTGTCATCGGGGTGTTGTTTTCAATCCAAAACACACTACCAGTGCCATTGGATTTATTGTTGATCCAATTGCCTGAGCAACCTATAGCGTTGTGGTTATTTTTATTTCTGGCCTTTGGCGGTATTAGTGGCGTTTCGTTGGGCTTGGTGGCGATAATACGTTTGAAAGCCCATACAAGCTTGCTGCGCAGAAGAGTTGAAAAGCTAGAGCAAGAGTTGGTCAAGCAGCGGGCAGCAGATTTTCGTTTGCCGGTGGATAAAAGCTAATTATGGCCGATGTGTGGCAGTTGCTATTAATATTCTCTGCTATTGCCATTGGTTGGTTATTAGGGCGTGGCTGGCGTTTGGGGGGGAAGCGTCAAGATGTACCAATACACCCGCAGTATTACAAAGGTCTTAATTACCTAATCAACGATCAGCCGGATGGCGCTCTGGATACCTTTGTGGAATCACTGGAGGTCAATAGCGACACCCTTGAAACGCATATTGCCGTGGGTAATTTAATGCGACGTAAGGGTGAGGTCGATCGGGCAATACGCATCCATCAGAACCTGCTGTCTCGCCCTAGCTTGCCGCAGATACACCTTCATCAGGCACATTTGGAGCTGGCGCGAGATTTTATCAGTGCTGGCTTATTTGATCGCGCTGAGCGCTTATTAAAAGATTTGTTAACAGAGGCGCCAGAGCTTAAATCGGTGGCTTTGGGCCAGTTGATGGAAATCTATCAGGAGGAGAAGGAGTGGCAGCAAGCTATCGATGCGGCCCAGCAGTTGTTGCCCCGCCGTTCGCTGTTAAAATCATCATCCCCAGTCGAGAAGGTTGTTACGGTTAATTTGTCGCATTATTGCTGTGAGTTAGCAGAGCTGGCGATGGCAAAAAATGATTACCTCACAGCGCGCACAAAGTTAAAGCAAGCGCTTAGCTATGATCGCAACTGTATCCGAGCGTCTTTATTGGCGGCATCGGTTGAATTTAAAACCGGTCATTACAGTAGGTCGATTAAGCATTTACGCAAGGTGCGAGAGCAGGATTTAGTGTTTATTCCAGAGACTCTGACGTTGCTGCAGTCCTGTTTTCAGGCATTAGATGACAAAGACGGGTTTAAGGATTATTTGGTTGAGACTCATGAATATTATTCTTCAACCAGCGTTTTACTGGCTTTGGTTGCGCAAATAAAGGCCGATAGGGGCAAAGCTGCCGCGGCGGTATACCTGAGTGCCGAGTTGAAAAAGCGTCAGTCCTTGAAAGGCCTGGCCATGCTCATTGATTTGCACCTTAGTGATAGCTCAGGGCGTGAAAGAGAGGATTTGAGTATTTTGCAAATGCTCATTGATCAATTATTACAGAATAAGCCGGGCTATCAGTGCCACCAGTGTGGTTTTGCCGGTAGGAGTCTGCACTGGCTGTGTCCTAGTTGTAAGCAGTGGGGGCAAATAAAACTTATTCGTGGTGTGGAAGGTGATTAATAAACCGACTGTGATTTAGGTGCCGCTTGTGGGGTGTTGAGCGGCATAAACAATGTATTAGCTAGGATATAGCTAGCTTGAAATAAGATTGGATATTTATGACAACACAATCTCCCGTTATCGTAGCGATGGATTATTCGGATTTAGCCTCGGTGGAGGCTATGGCCAATCAACTAAACCCAGCTCAGTGCCGTTTGAAGGTAGGTAAAGAATTATTTACTTGTTGTGGTCCTGATGTGGTGCGCTTGCTTCAAAATAAAGGTTTTGAAGTATTCCTGGATTTAAAATTTCATGATATTCCTAATACGGTTGCTGGCGCGGTCAAGGCAGCAGCTGATTTGGGGGTGTGGATGGTCAATGTTCATGCCAGTGGTGGCGCTAGAATGATGGAGGCTGCTAAAGAGGCGCTGGCAAATTATCAGTCGCCTCCTGCGCTAATTGCGGTGACAGTTTTGACCAGTATGGAGCGCCAAGACTTACAGGGTGTGGGCGTTAACAGTGAGCCTGTTGAGCAAGTAATGCGTTTGGCGCGTTTAACCAGTGACTGTGGGCTTGATGGTGTAGTGTGCTCGGCCCAAGAAACCAGTTTGTTGCGTGCTGAGTTAGGTGATGATTTTCAGCTGGTAACGCCAGGTATTCGTCCGGTGGATTCGGCTCAAGGTGACCAGCGTCGTATAGCAACCCCGCGTTCGGCGATGGATTCTGGCAGTAGCTACTTGGTGATTGGACGCCCAATTACCCAGCACGTACAACCTCAGCAGGCGTTAATGGCTATCAATACAGAGCTGGGATTGGTGCTGTAGTTACATAGGGGTTTGTATATTTTTCATGCTGTGCTAATATTTTTAGCGGGTTAGATATAGCCCGCAGTTTTAACAAGGATAAGTCCACTTGAGTGACAAGTGGATACCATTTTCATTAATACAAGGAAGGTTATCATGCGTTTTTTTCGTCTTTTTTTGCTATCTATCTGTTTGATTTTTTCATCCCCGCTCTATGCTTCCGATGATCAGGTTAATATCAATACGGCTAATGCATCACAGCTCTCGGAGATATTGATTGGTATTGGTCCCAGTAAGGCAGAAGCGATAATCGCTTACCGCGAAAGCTACGGGCCGTTTAAATCCGTCGATGAGTTGTTGTCGGTCAAAGGTGTGGGGCAATCTCTGCTGGAAAAAAATAGAGTCAAGATAGTCCTTAAGTAAACCATTAAAACTCTGTTGTGCGGCTAACGAATGTTGGCCGTCATCTTACCTGGCACTTTTACGTTAACTTTAAATCCTGCTCTGTTTCAAATCCCATCCTATAGTGTGATATCCAACATCGTTAGCTATGTTAAGCTGGCCTGAATTAATTATAATTTTAGTCATCATCAGGTGGCCAAACTCAAATAATTCTACCGACATAGCTCAAACAGGATCTTGTATTATGGCGATTATTGATATATTTAACGGTGATGCAGATGGTATTTGCGCGTTAACTCAAATACGTAACGCGGAGCCTTTAGAAAGTACCTTGATCACCGGGGTGAAACGCGATATTCAATTACTGGATAAGATTGAACCCTTGGCAGGTGACAAGATAACGGTGCTGGATATTTCACTAGATAAAAACCGTGGCGGGCTTGTTAAAGCTTTAAATGCTGGTGCTGAGGTGTTGTATGTCGACCATCACTTTGCCGGGGATATACCTGAACATAATAAATTAACAGCGCTCATCAATACCTCCGCCGACGTCTGTACTAGTCTTTTAGTGAACAAGCACTTGAAGGGGCAGTTTGTAGGATGGGCTGTAGTGGGCGCGTTTGGCGATAACCTAAAACGCAGTGCAGAGATTCTGGCTAAGCCGCTGGGTCTTTCTTCACAAAACCTGGTTGCGCTTGAGAACCTGGGTATTTATATCAATTACAATGGCTACGGCTCTGATTTAGAAGATCTGCATTTTACTCCTGAAGACTTGTATCGACAGGTAGTTCAATACGCTAGTCCACTAGATTTTATTGCTGAAGGGCGGGCAGTTTTTGAAAAGCTGGAGCATGGTTATCAATCAGACATGGCAGCGGCAGCGGCAGTTACCCCTGAGTTTGCTAATGATGCTGTTGCGGCTTATGTGTTGCCGAATGAGGCGTGGGCTCGTCGTGTAAGTGGTGTTTATAGCAATGATTTAGCTAATAACGCACCGGATCGCGGCCATGCGGTATTAACCGCTAAAGCTAACGGTAATTACTTGATTAGTGTGCGTGCGCCAATGAATAATAAGACGGGTGCTGATGAGTTGTGTCGACGTTTTGCTACCGGCGGCGGTCGCGCAGCGGCAGCGGGTATTAATGATCTTCCGGCGAACGAATTGCCCATATTTATCGAGCAATTTAACCAATTTTATAGCAACTAGTCGGTATTTCATTGTTTGGTCTGTTGAAATAATAAAAGGTTTATATGGTGCTCAACCCTGAAGCAATACAAACGTTGTTGGTCATTGCAGCTTGTTTTGGATTTTTGATTTTTTCACGATTCCCTGCTGATGCTATTTTAATCAGTGGTGTTGCTTTATTGCTATTGCTTGGTGTGCTTACACCGGAAGAGGCTTTAGTAGGTATGTCGAATAAAGGCATGATGACTGTGGCGGTGTTGTTCATTGTCGCCCGAGGCTTATCGCAAACGGGAGTAGTCAGTTGGGTTTCAACTAATCTGCTTGGACGACCCAAAAGTACGGCTATCGCTCAGCTTAGGTTGATGCTGCCGGTAGCGGGCTTCAGCACTATTTTAAATAATACACCTGTGGTCGCTATGCTGGTTCCAGCGGTGAGTGATTGGGCTAAACGCAATAATTTACAAGTGTCTCAGTTGATGATCCCGTTGAGTTATGCTGCGATCGTGGGCGGCACATGTACCTTGGTGGGTACCAGTACCAACCTGGTGATCAACGATATGTTAACCCAGCAATTGGACAGCGGTGGTTTAGCGATGTTTGATCTTGCTTGGGTGGGTATCCCCTGTGTGTTAGTGACGATAGCTTTCACGATGTTTTTTAGCCGCTGGTTATTGCCCAATCGAGGCGATAGCAATCAGCTGGTTTTTGAGGATGCACGGCAATATATTGTCGAAATGGAAGTCGAGGAAAACAGCCCATTGGCTGGATTGTCGATCGAAGAGGCAGGTTTACGGCAGCTACCTGGGATGTATTTAATTGAGATTGATCGTGCAGGCAGCTTGATTACTGCGGTGACCCCAAAAGAGGTGCTGCGTGGTGGCGATCATCTGATTTTCGCCGGAGATGTACGCTCAGTGGTTGATCTAAAAAATATCCGTGGTTTAAAAGTTGCTGAAAATCAGGTTTTTAAATTGGATGGTGGTACATATTCGCGCTGTCTGGTAGAAGTTGTTGTCTCCCCCAACTTTCCCTCCCTGGGGAAAACGGTTCGGGATATGAAGTTTCGTAATAAGTTTGGTGCTGTGATCATTGCTGTTGCTCGGGAAGGGGAGCGTATAAAAACCAAAATCGGTGCGATTGAACTCAAGCCTGGTGATACCTTATTACTTGAAACCAGTGATGATTTTGTTGGCCAGCAGCGCTACAGCAAGCATTTTCTACTTGTCAGTGAAATTGAGAATTCAAGGCCGGTGCGGCATGAGCGTCGCAATGTTGCTGCTATTATTATGGTAGCTATGGTTTTGGTGGTTGCTTTTGGTTTGCTGAGTATGTTTAAAGCGGCATTGCTGGCGGCGGCGTTCATGATTACCACGCGATGCTTGAAGATCCAGGATGCGCGTGAGTGCGTGGATTGGCAGGTGCTTATGGTTATTGCTGCTTCTATTGGCTTGGGGGCGGCTATTGAGAAAACCGGCGCTGCAATAGTGATTGCCAACTCGATGGTTGGTGCTGCTGCAGGGTCGGCGTTGGGGACGTTGGTGGCGTTGTTTATTTTAACGGCCTTGTTTTCTGCCGTTATTTCTAACTTGGCAGCGGCGGTGCTACTTTTTCCCGTAGCCTTGGCTGCAAGTCAGCAATTGGGAGTGGATGTGTTACCTTTTGCGGTGACGTTAATGATTGGTGCGTCTGCTTGTTTCGCTACACCGATCGGCTACCAAACTAACTTGATGGTTTATGGGCCAGGTAATTACCGGTTTGTTGATTTTATTAAAATTGGCTTACCACTGACAGTATTGGTGGGGGTAACGACAGTGGTTGTGGTGCCGTTAGTTTGGCCATTTTAACGGTATCCTGTCGAGTATAAGGAGTAGGGTATGAAACGATTTAATCGGTCACTGATGGTCGCTATCGCTATGTTTCTAGCGCCGTTGTCTGTATTGGCGGCAGAAACACCGCATATAACACCGCCAGATCAAGGCTCTCAAGCTTGTTATTTAGTAGCGCAGCGTAGTAGTGATTATTGTCGGCGGGTGATGTTTCCACCAGCACCTTTTAGATAGCGCTGGGTTAGATACAAGCTAAAAAAGCCGCTTTAAATAGCGGCTTTTTGTTTTTAGTCCACTGCATCGTTTAATAGGGTGGTCACTATTTATTCAAAAATTTCCTCAAGAAAATGTACCAAACTAATCCAGGAACGTTTATCTGCGGCATTATTATAAACGGCGCCGAAATCGGGGTCGTTGGCTTGCGGGTTGGTGAAGGCGTGCAGGGTGTTACCATAAGCGTGTACTTGCCAATCTGCCCCTGCAGCAGTCAATTCGGTGCCTAGGTCGATAAGGTCTTGCGGCGGTACCATGGGGTCGGCGTAACCGTGCAGGCATAGTACTTTAGCCGTAATCTGGTTACCCTTGGTATTGTCAGGTGGCGTAAACAGGCCGTGGAAGCTCGCTACGCCTTTTACATCGGCGCCGGTTCTGGCTAGGTCGAGTGCACATAAGCCGCCAAAACAAAACCCTATTGCTGCAATTTGGGCGCTGTCTACTTCGGTTTGCTCGCGAACGGTTGATAGCGCGAGTGTAATGCGCTGCTGTAACATTTCGCGGTCATCAATCAGCGGCTGCATTAAGGCGAAGCACTCTTCAGTGACGCTGCTTTGTTTAGCTTCGCCATACATATCAATGGCAAAACCTACGTAGCCGAGTTCGGCCAGTTTACGGGCTTTTTCACATTCAAACTCACCGCGGCCACCAAAGGCATGGGAAATTATAACGGCAGGGCGCGGATTGGGGTTGCTATCGTCCCAGGCGAAATAGCCTTTAAACGTAATAGTGCCATCGGTGTATGCGTATACCAGTGATTGTTGCCACCCGAACCACGGGAAGGTTGCCACCTGAACCAGAGCAATGTTGCCACCTATCGGAGCGCAGCGACGCAGGGGTTTTGTTTTACTCGCTTTTGGCCATTG
>Ga0172382_10008113_pt1 | contig 14724 bp, 17 predicted proteins | sample Leawel138RmetaG_FD_122245 | JGI IMG/M metagenome (GOLD analysis project Ga0172382, IMG submission 122245) | Leachate microbial communities from a municipal landfill in Southern Ontario, Canada - Leachate well 138R metaG | ecosystem: Engineered > Solid waste > Landfill > Unclassified | place...
AAGTCGTTAATCGTGTAATACAATGAAAATGAGTATGTTACCTAATCTAAGCCTGGGCTATAAATGCCAAATATAGCCCTTTTTTCACCCCCAAAAAAAGGCAAATGGTAAAGTTCGGTTAACTAAAACTGGTTTTATAAAGCCTGCGTCAGGGCGCGCTCACCGAATAGCTTGTCTGGGCTATCTCACTGGGGTTCCAGCCGCTACGAAATCCTCTTGCCTTCAAGGTTACTTCACCCGTTTGGCCGATGTAACATCCATCAACATAAAGAGTTGAATTCTTTGTAGGCTCACTTCCATCCAAGGTATAATAAACTTCAGCGTTCAGGGTGGAGCAGAAAATCCTGATTTGGGTTTCGGTGCTGATGTCACCGTCCCTGGGTATAAAACTGGGTGTGCCAACAGTGTTGAAATAGGTAAACGAATATGTGGCGCTGCTGATTTCGCTGGGATCGAAGCCATCCTTGTATGCTCTGGCTTTCACAATCACACTGTTTTCGCCCTCAGGAAAGAAGTTGGGAACAATCAGTGGATTAGAAGCGGAATACAGCTCGGATTTGTCGGTGGGGTCGCTGCCGTCGGTGGTGTAATAAATTGAAGCGCCATATTCGGCACAGGTGAGATAGATGGCCTGACCTGTGTAGTAATCACCGCTGGGATGGCTGAAAATTGGTGCATCCAACTGGATGAGGTCTGTTGGCGGTTTTTTATGGCAGGAAAAAAGCGATAAAACAAGAAGCAGGAAGACCAAATACTTCAAATTTTTCATCTTGGACCTCGTTTTGAGTTTCTTTTCCCAAAGATGCCGTCCTCGTGATTCCTGTCAAGATTTATCTGTTCAAAATCTCACAAAAACTCAGCTTATTATTAATGTCCTTCCCTGGAATCGCTTATCTTTTTAACCTCGAACCACTTGGGATCAAAAAAACTTTTCAGACTGATGAACTTTTTGCCTCCCGTGCGGGTATATTGAAAAAAATCAGGGCTGCCTGAATCCAGATACGCGTTGCGAACCAGTTCTGAACAATAGATTTTGCTGTCGTCTTCCAGGTTGAAATCCATATCGAACGGGGCGCCGCGCTCCAACATTTTTCTGCCTTCATTGGCGGTTGCCTGCGTATCCAGAGAAAACTTCGGGCTGGCGTGCCACAATGTCCCAGGAACCGCTTCGCGCATGAAATTATCCAGCTTATCCGCGCGCACTCCGTCAATTTCGGAGATTCTGCCTGAAATGCTGTGGATAACCATCCATTCTTCACCCTCGCGCACCAAAAGCCCACAATGTGAAACTCCATTGGAAGAAAAACCCGCGATGGTGTGGGAAAGCCAGCTCCTGCCTCTCCGCAACACGATGTCGCCCTCTTTTAAACTGTTGTAATCAATACCAAAAACAGCTTCCACATCCAAAACGCTGCCATACTGGCTGGATGGCACCGCACTTCCGCTGATAAAAAAACAGAGGCTTGCCAGAATCAGCAAGCCTCCAAATTTGAAAAATCTTATGATTTCTCCATCTTAACTTTCCATTCTCCGTCTTCTTTCACCATATCGTAATTCTTGGTTTCTTTTTGATCAGCTTTTTTGGAATTACTGGCTTCAACATTGGCAATCGCTTTGTCGCCATTCACGGTGACGCTCAGGACCTTGTAGGTGTCGAATCCTTCGTCATCGTCTTCTTTTTCTTTTTCTTCAACTTTGCCTTCTTCACCTTCTTCATCAAAAAGACCGCTGAAAGCATCGCCGCTCAAAAAGTCCAACACACTTTCTGAATCCTTCGTCACATAAAGCTTGGCTGTCTTGAAATCCTTTTTTGCAAGAGCTTCAAAGAAAGCTTTCGCCACCTTGGTGGCCTGCTGTTGCTCCGATGGTTTGCAAGCCGCGACCAATACCAAGAGCGCGACCAACAAAACGCCAATAATCATCTTTTTCATACTATTCTCCCGTATGATTTGTATTGCCGCGTTGGCAGGGATGCCTGATTTGGACAAGCTTTTTGGGAAATTAAACCCAAAAAACGCTGACTTTGCCTTTGGCTATTCCAAGTTTCACGCAGCTTGCATCACTTATAATAAGTACGGCGTTTCAAGTCAAGCATTTTTTTTGATGTGAATCTAAAGATAAAGAGTTCTATAAATTACAATCGAGGGTGCTTATTTCAAAAATAGCGCAGGGCGGGGCTGAAAAATCCCGTTTATATCAATACCCCGGCCTGCTTCCTTCTTTTTTCCAACTTTAATGTCCCTTGGGTCGCCATCCTGGCACCCCCGATTCTTTGACGGGTAACCCTCCAATATCTCCAAACTGGAAATCCTGTTGGAATCAAGATTGAAGCAGGAGTGCATTGATTTTCTTTCGTTCGATAGGGCTGGATGTTGAAAAAAATCCTCATTTTTTGGTGAAGATGGAAACCTTGATTGTGAGAGGATAATCTGAATCTTTCTTGGTTGCCGCCTTATGTCTCCCTTATGTTTTAAAAGCAACCATAAGCGACACAAAGAGTTATGCTCTATTTGGTTTTATTCAAGCGACTCGTTCTGATCTTGCAGAACGATGTTTTGGAACACGAAGCGGACTCAAGTTTTTATGCTAAAAAGACTCGAGGCTCCAAAAATCCCAGTGGAAAAAAATCGATAATCAATAACTTCCTGATAGACAGATGGATATAAGTTTGGTAAATAGATTCCCAATTTCCACTTTATCGTTATAACTGAATCATAAAAAAGAGCTTAGCGTTTGTAAGACATAGATGTTATTATAAGTTAAAGGATTTAGCCGCTTGACAAAAGAAGCCCGATTAAAAATCTTGTGATGCCTCCCTTGGTGGAAATCTGATAGTTGTGCAAGTCTTTTGTGATATGTTTTTTAGGCTTGCTTGTGGATTATGTGGAAAAGCTGTGGATAACTTTTTGAACCCAAGAGCGCCAAGGGTGATGAATTTTAATATAACCACTTTATTTAACATGGTGTTGTGGAAAATATGGAAGCGCTTATAAGCCTCACTTCAGCTTTGTGGATAAAGTTAATTTTTTCTATAGGATACGCAGATGGATCAGGATATTTGGCAGAACATTTTGGATAAGTTGGAGGACAACATTAACAACCAGAGTTTCAGAACCTGGTTTTCGGACACGCGTTTGGTGGACATGATGGAAGACACTTTGGTAATCAGGGTTCCCACCCAATTCGCGGCAAATTATTTGAATCAAAACTACACGGATACTCTGGGTGAAATTTCCTACGCGCTCTACAAGCAGCGCTATTTGGTGAAATTCACCCCGCCTCCTCATAATCCGCCAGAGCAAAAAACCGCTCCCGGAAATTATTTTGGAAACCGGGTGATTTTGAACACCAAACTGAACGACCGCTTCAATTTTGAGCAGTTTGTGGTAGGCAGGAACAACAATTTTGCCTATTCGGCTGCCAAAGCTGTGGCGGAAGCGCCTGGATTGACCTACAACCCGCTTTTTATCTACGGTGAAAGTGGGATGGGAAAAACACATTTAATGCAGGCGGTGGGAAACTTTGTGGCTCAGGAAGGGCGGAATTGTTCCATTTATTACACCACCAGCGAGGCTTTTACAAATGAGATGATTGAATCAATCCGCGCCAATAAAATGCCGGAATTTCGTTCGAAATATCGCAAGGTGGATTTACTTTTGGTGGACGACGTGCATTTTCTTTCCCGCAAGGAAGGCACCCAGGAGGAGTTTTTTCACACCTTCAACGCGCTTTTTGACAGCCGTAAACAGATTGTGTTGACTTCAGACCGTCCGCCCAAAGATATTCCGGATTTGGAAAATCGCCTGGTGACGCGCTTTGAGAGCGGTCTGCTCTGCGACCTGAAAAACCCGGATTTTGAAACCCGCGTCGCCATTTTACGCAAGAAAGCGGAGCCGGAAAATATCGAACTTTCGGATGAGATCATCTCTTTTATCGCAGAATCCATTTCCTCCAGTGTGCGCGCTTTGGAAGGTTCCTTAATCCGTATTTTGGCATACGCGTCCTACAATAAACTGGATCCAACCGCGCTGGATACCGAAACCGTGCGGGATATTTTGAGCGATATGATTAGCGAACACCGCAAGGAAATCACCCTCGATACAGTGACACAGGAAGTTTGCCAAGCCTATGGAATCACGATTCCCCAGATAGTGGACAAAACGCGGCGGCAAAATATATCTTTTCCCAGACAAATTGCGATGTATTTGGCGAGCTTGTTGATTCCTTCCATTTCACTCAAAGAAATCGCGGAATATTTCAAGCGCAAAGACCACACCACTGTCCTCCACGCCAAAAAAATGATAGACAACCGTTTTCGTGAAGATATCAACTTCCGTTCCCACATCGAACAGCTCATTAAGAACATTAAATCATAGATTTTTAGCCCCTTTTATGTGGATAAGTGGAAAGAATCTGTGGATAAGTGTGGACAAGTCACATTATTTTTGCATGGTGCAGGGCTGATGTGGATAAGGCCTGTTTTGACCTTGCATCTATCCACATCTTATACACCAGATTTGGAACTTTTTTATGCCTTGCGGCGCATCGGTTTAAAAAAAAGGTTGACCGATAATCCACGTATCCACAGTGCCTACTAATACTACTTTTTGAGAAATGACTTTTTTAATAGGTATAACAATATGGATTTAAGAAAAGCTATTCTGCTCTTGTTGCTGGCAATTTTAGCATTGAGCGGATGTATCAAAAAAAACAACCCGACCGGGAATAATTGGTCGGATGTGAGACCATTGACTTTAACCGAAAATTTGGAAGTTTTTGGTGGCTATAGTTTTGCGGGAAATGCTCAAATTAAAGGCACAGAATCTTCCCTTCTCTGTGGAAATTTCGATGGCGTCGAAAGTGTTATCTTTATGCGTTTCACAGGTTTGCCGGAAGAGGGTACCTTCCGCATTCCAGATTATCAGGATTCCACCTTTTTGGCTCTGACACTCACGAAGCGCTCCTCTTTGAGACGCAATCCCATTGATTTGAAAGTGTACAAATTAAACCAAAGCTGGGCGGCGGATAGCACAGCCTTGATTGACGATGCCAATTTGACCCTGATTACACCCACAGCTTTCACTGTGCCAGATTCCATCAGCTCCCTGGGCACCGAAATCAAGATTCCCATTCCGTTTTCAGCACTTGAAAATTGGCGCAGCGAAGCCGACACCTTGGGACTGACCCTGGCCATCAAAACCAATTCTCCTGCCTGGGTGGAAATGATGAGCATGGAAACAGGGCGCGGTCCGCAACTGCGTTTTCCCTACCGAATCACGGATCCAGAGGCTTCCACAGAAACAGATGACAGTATTTACGATCAGCGTCCCACTCGAGACAGCTATCGTGTTGACGAAAAAACCGCGCCGCTGCTCGCTAATCGCTGGGTTTTGAATAACATCACACCCTCGCGGATTTATCTGGATTTTCTAATTGATAACAATTGGTTTAAAGATATGCAAGGCAATGTCTTGGATGAAAAACAGCGCAAACGCGTGACCATCAACCAAGCCAAGCTGGTTTTATATGTTAAAGACAGCTCATATTACGGGCCCAGCACTTCCGTCAAACTACGCGCCGACAGGATGGACGACACTTTAAATGTGGCGGATCCCGTGGTAATTGATGACAATCGTCTGACATCAGGAACCGTTTCAGACCAATTTGTGCGCGGAGACAGCCTGGAGATTGATATCACCGCCATTATCCAAGCCTACAGTTCAGGAAAAAAAGTGCCCTATGGCATTGTGGTGAGATCCATGCAGGAATTGCTAAATTATGGTAAGATGGAATTTTGGCATTTCACAGACGCGCCCGAGGATAAACGTCCCAAAATCCGTCTGACCTATACGCCGCCATATTTATAATCCTATGCGTCAGTTAAGCTTTGTTCTGATTCTGTTTCTGCTTTTTGCGGGTTGCACAAAAAAAGGTGATAACCCGGAAAAACTCACGCCCTTGGCAGAAGTGGATGGAGATTTCATGTATCAGGAAGCCTTCCGCGGTCTTTTTACGGATGAACAGTGGAATGAAATGAGTCCTGAGCAAAGAAAGCGGGAGATTGAAAACTGGGTAAGTTTGACCCTGATGGCGAAAGAAGCGGATGCCCTGAATTTGGATAAAGACCCCGCGGTGCAACTGCGCATGGATTTTGCCAAAAAGAAAATCAAGGCAAACGCGTTGATTTCACAGCGTTTGGCAAGCATCAACATCGGCGAGGAAGAGCTTTTTAACTATTATCGTGTGCATCAGAACGAATTTCAGGGAAAGCTGATGGAATATGATATCCAGCGTTTGCTTTGCGGGGATTCCGCCACTGCCACGCTTATTTTGAATAAAATCCGCGATGATGGCTATGATTTTAACCTCGCTGTGACTGAATATTCTCAGGAATCGCTGCGCGAACAGCAGGGACGCATGGGTTTTGTTACTTCTGACGGACCGGATTCACTCTTCTGGCGTGCCGCTCATGAGCTGGGAATAAATACTGCAGGAACGGTGAATGTGAATGGTAAAACCTACATCTTGCGCAGTTTGCAGCAGCGGGAAGGAAGCCAGGACGCGAATTTTGGTGAATACCGCAATGAGATTCGAGCTATTTTAATCAAGGAACGCAGACAGCAGGTGTATGATAACCTGATCCGCGAACTGAAGAAAAAATATCCCAAGATATACTATTACTAAATTTGACTGCCCAAAACGGGTGGGTAAACAAGGAAAATTATGAAAAAGATTCTGCTGATTCTGGCTATTGTTAGCCTGGGGCTGGGTCTGTCCGCGCAACTGGTGGATCGCATCGTTGCGAAAGTTGGTTCAGACATCATTCTGATGAGCGATGTTTATAAACTCATGTATCAGATGCAGATGTCTGGTGTTCAGGACGAAGATTTTAACGAAAACGCGGCTTTACGGCATCTCATTGAGCAAAAGGTTATCTTCCAAAAAGCCAAGGAAATGGATCTTCGCATCGACAATTCCAAGGTGGAGCAATATGCCAAAACCGAAATCGCCAAAACCAAGGATAAATATCCTTCCGAACAGGCTTTCGCGGCTGATTTGGCACGGGAAAATCTGACCGAGTTGGAACTGTTGGATTTGTATATTTCACAGATTCGTGAAAGCTATCTAACTCAACAATTGGTGGATATTTATGTGCAATCCAAGGTGAATATCAGCGAAGATGAGATGCTTGAATTTTATGAAAACAGCAAGGATAGTTTGGCTGTGAAACCAGTCACCTGGGAAACCGCTTACATCATTCGTGAAATCAAACCTGGCAAAGCCAGCGAAGAGAAGAAATTGGAAGAAATTCGTGCCATTTTGGATCGCTTGAACCGGGGTGCGGATTTTGCCAGTCTGGCAAGTGAAACCAGCGATTGTCCCAGCAGTGAACAGGGTGGAGACCTGGGTTTTTTCAGCCGTGGCATGATGGTGAAACCTTTTGAAGACGCGGCTTTCAAGCTGAACGCTGGCGAAGTTTCCGGAATTGTGCGCAGTGATTACGGGTTCCACATCATCAAGGTGGAAGAAAAACGCGCCAATGAAATCCGGGCCCGTCATATCCTCAAAATTTTGGAGCCTTCAGAGCAGGATGCCGAAGAAGCTTTCGAACTGATGGAAGACATTCGCGAGCGCTATAACAGTGGTCAGGAAAGCTTTGAAGAGCTTGCCCGCGAGTATTCCGAAGACACCATTTCAGGGCCCAAGGGCGGTGTGATTGGAGAGCTTTCCCAGGAAGAAATGCCGGAGCTATATATGGCTCAGATTATGGCGACGCCGGTGGGAAAAATGACCCCGGTTTTGGAAAATGAAGGAATGCTGCTGGTTTTCGCGCGCCTGCAGGAATTGCCGGATCGGGTTTTCAGCTATGAAGAAGTTAAATCAAGCCTGAAAAACTACCTTTATCAGGAGAAGTTTTCCGAAGTTTATGATGAATGGATTGAGGAACTGATTTCCAAATCCTTTGTCGAGATTGTCCAATAAATGAAGCGAAAAGTCTTTCATCCCGAAAACTTCATCGCCTCCCTCTTTGGGGTGGGTTTCATTCCCTTCGCGCCCGGAACCTGGGGAACGCTTTTTGCGGCGGGAATCTATCTGCTTTTACCGCAAACTCTTTTTGAGGGTAAAGGCTGGTGGTTCACTGGGTTAGGCTTGCTTGTTGTCAGCCTGTTTTCGGTGTGGATTAGCGGCTTGGCGGAAAAAAAACTGGGTAAAGACGCGCCGGCGATTGTCATAGACGAGTTTTGCGGTTATTTTATAAGCGTGATGTTTTTGCCCAAATCGGTTTTGATGGCGGTTTACGCCTTCGCGCTGTTTCGGGTTTTCGACATTGCAAAACCTTTTCCCATCAACGTTTCCCAACGCCTCAAAGGTGGCTGGGGAGTTGTGGTTGACGACCTTTTGGCCGGATTTTACGCTAATGTGGTCATCCAATTTATAAAACTGATAGCGCCAAGATTTTTTGGCCAATAGGAGAATAAATGCAATATATATTAATGATGGCTGGACCCGCCAAAGACGGCGCCACACCTCAACAAGGCAACCCTCTGATGAACTTTTTGCCCATCCTGATTATGTTTGCCCTACTGTATTTCCTCATGATTATGCCTCAGCAGAAAAGACAGAAGGAAATGCAAAAAATGCTGGATAACCTGCAGGTAAATGACAAGGTGGTAACCAATTCCGGCATACTGGGACGCATTGTGACCATCAAACCCGATAAAAACACCATCGTGGTGGAAATCGACGAAACAAACCACGTGCGCGTGGAATTCCAGCGCGGCGCTGTGGTTGAAATTATCAGACCTGAAGGTAATACCAAATCCTGATGCCCCAGACGCCCAAACTTTTGGATATCCGTATTTACGGAGATAGCATCCTGCGCTTGAAAGCGGTTGAAATCACCGAGATTGATGACGCCTTGAAAGAGTTCGCGGAAGATTTGGTGAATACGATGTATCATCGCGATGGGGTTGGTCTTGCGGCTCCGCAGGTGGGTGTGAGCAAGCGCATGATTGCCATTGACCCATTCTGGGGCAGCGATATAGACAAGCGCGACCCTCTGGTTATGATAAACCCCGCCATCGAAAAATCCGATGGGGAAACCGACACCGAAGAAGGCTGCATCAGCGTTCCAGACATCTATGCGAAGGTGACCCGCCCTTCAGAAGTCAATGTTTCCTTCACCACCCTGGATGGAGAAAAACGTTTGGTGAAATATTCCGGTTTTCCGGCGGTGGTGGTTCAACACGAGATTGACCATCTGAACGGCGTGCTGTTTACAGACCATCTGGGAACTTTGGCAAAACTGCAGGTTTTGAGAAAGCTCAAGGCTTTGGAAAAGATGGCTGTGGACGGTGTCAATATCCGCGGTGAGGATTAAACCGAGGTTTTTCCCATGCGCGTGGTATTTGCCGGCAGTTCCAGTTTTGGACTTCCCATCCTCAAAATGCTGGAAAAAAAAGCTTTTTTGAAGCTGGTGATCAGTCAGCCGGACCGCCCGGCGGGACGTTCCTTGAAGCTAACACCTTGTCCCATAGCGGAATACGCGAACCAGCAAGGTATGGAACTCTTTCAACCGGAAGATATAAATCAGTCCCAAAGTATTGAAAAAATAAGAGCGATGGAGCCAGATTTGCTGGTGACCGCATCTTATGGCGGAATGATTCGTCGTGAGTTGCGCCGTCTTCCAATACGCGGAGCCATCAATCTTCATCCTTCACTTTTGCCCCGGCATCGTGGAGCCACGCCCATCCAAAGTTCCCTGCTTTGTGGTGAAAACCTTACCGGCACAACAATTTTCCGTCTTACCGCCCGCCTTGATGCCGGACCAATTTTGGCGCAAAAAGAGCTTCCCATCCTGGATTCCGATAGCCATGGCAGCCTCCATGACAAGCTGGCACTGCTTTCAGCGGATCTTTTGGAGGAGATATTGCCTTTATTGGAAACCGGAAGCCTGGCGGAGCATACTCAAAATGATGCGGAAGCCACTTACAGCGCGAAACTGGGACGCGAAGACCTGATTTTGGATTGGAACAAACCAGCCTCAGAGATTCGCAATCGCATCCGCGCTTTTTCACCCCAACCCGGCGCGCTGGCATTTTGGAAAGGAAAGGGCATCCAGATTTTGGCAGCAGACCTTCATCCGCAGAAAGCGCAGGGCAACCCCGGAACTTTTGCCGGAACCATTAAAAATCAAGGTGTGCTGGTGAATTGCCAGGATAATTGCCTGCTTTTGCGTCAGCTTCGACCCGCTGGAAAAAAACAAATGGATGCCTGGGTCTGGCAGCTTGGAGCGCGCCTTGTGGATGGCGACGGTTTCGACCTGCCTCAAACATCAAAACCCTCCCGGGAGGAATCATGAAAAATCAAGACAACTACCTCTCTGTGATAAAATTCCCCGCTTTTGTGAGCCTCAGTTTGCTCATTATCGGCGCGATTTATTCCATTTTGGTTTACTACCTTTTACAGAGACCCGCCACGGTTTCCTACCTTATTCGCGGCCTGATGATTGCCCTGCTGGTTGTCATCGTGTTCACGGTTTTAAGCTGGGTGCTGGCTCTGATGTCCACCCATATCCGCATCAAATGTCCCTACTTGAACCGGTTCAATAAATGGATGCTCAGCTTTGTGTTCTATCCGCTTTCCCGTGTCTTGGGCACCATCACTTTTTCGCATCCGGAAACGCTGACCGAATCATTTTTGAATTTCAACAATGAAGTGGTGATGACAGACCAGCGTGATGTTCGCAATTCCAATATCTTGGTCTTGCTTCCCCATTGCCTGCAAAAAGATGATTGCACCGTGCGCGTGACCGCAGACATCATGAATTGCGAAGAATGCGGGGGTTGCGACATCGCCACTGTGAAAAAACTGATTACCCAGCAAAACGTGAAGTCGGCAATTGCCACCGGAGGCTCTCTGGCGCGCAAACTGATTGAAGACAACAAGCCGGACGTCATTGTTGCCGTGGCCTGCCATCGTGACCTTTTGGAAGGGCTGCGTGATGCCTGGAGTTATCCAGTTTACGCGGTTTTGAACGAACGTCCCAAAGGTCCCTGTCACGAAACAACGGTGAGCATCGCCAGCATCGAATTTGCCATCCAAAGGTTTAAATAGACCCATGAGAACATCCACAGCCATCGTGTTGGCACTGGTGGTGCTAATCCTGAACGCCGGCATCACACTGGTGTTGTTGAACCAAAAAGGACAGCTTCCCTCCACCGCCGCAAAAGAAGCCCCCATCGAGGTTTCCCAGAGCCAAAGACACAATGAAATCACCGCTGCAGTGCAAACCGTGGAACCCGCCGTGGTGAGCGTAAACGTTACCAAAGTTCAGGTCGTGAGGCAGTTCCGCAGTTTTGGGTTTTTCGACTTTTTTGGCGATATTCCCATGCGGCGAAAGGTGGAAAGCATCGGCAGCGGAGTTATCTATGACCCATCAGGTCTGATAGTTACGAATGCTCACGTGGTTCAAGGTGCCTCTGAAATCACTGTGGTTCTACCCGATAAAAGAGAATTCAAAGCCACTTTGCTGGGCATTGATGAAACCCACGACATCGCCAAACTGCGCATCAACGCCAGCAATCTGCCTTCCGCGAAATTTGGCAGCGCCAAAAACCTGATGATTGGCGAATGGGCAATCGCGCTGGGAAACCCTTATGGATTCTTGATGAGCGACCCCAAGCCTACTGTCTCTCTGGGAGTTATTTCAGCTCTAAACCGCAGTTTCGCACCCCAGGAAGGTCGCAGCTACCGAGGCATGATTCAAACCGATGCTGCAGTTAATCCCGGAAACAGTGGCGGTCCTCTGGTAAATGTGAAGGGTGAAGTGATTGGCATCAATACCTTTATCGTCTCAGAAACCGGAGGAAATATCGGCATTGGATTTGCCATTCCCATCGACCAGGTTCAGCAAATCCTATCCGCCATCTGAGTTAAATATTTTCCTGCCCATCAGAGCTTTTTTATTAAGCTGGCTGAAACCCTGATAAAAAGCAGGTAGATAACCAACTCATTGTCTAAAAGCGAGATACATCTTCGCTCTGTCCAATTTTCAAGTCCCAAAAACCATTTTTTCCTTGACCAATATGCCAAAAAACATAACTTGTCTCTTGGCCCATGGGAAAACCAGATGTCCGCTGTTCCCTTTTTTGGGAAGAGAGGAAAGTCCGGACACCGCAGGGCAGGATACTTCCTAACGGGAAGCCGCAGCAATGCGGAGCAGCTCCACAGAAACAAACCGCTCGGCATGCTCCTTTTTGGCTGGCGTTGAGAGACCGCAAGCTTTTTTTGCCGGGCAAGGGTGAAATGGTGGTGTAAGAGACCACCGGAAGCCTTGGTGACAGGGCTTGCCAGGAATGCCTTATCCGGTGCAATGCCAAATAGGGGAGCCACGAAGCGCGGCCCGCGCGGTTACGGCTTCCGGGTAGGCAGCTTGAGCCTTCTCGCGAGAGCGGGCCTAGAGGAATGGACATCAGTTCGAGCCAAGGCACGGACCACAGAATCCGGCTTATTGTTTTCCCGTGGGCTTTTTTAAAAATTGTGATATGATAAAAACAACCGTGGATTTCGCTTTCATCAGGATTTGGATTCTAGAAGCGGCTTCCAAAAATACAGGAACAGAAATGAAATTGACTAAATTATTCGCAGTGGCAATGTTGGCGCTGTTAAGCCTGCCTCTTTTTGCCCAGGAAACCAAAACTAATTTCCAGCCGGGAAGAAATATCCAGCTCGGAGTGGGATATGGCTTGCCTTATGGAGGCATACTGGGAGTTGGAGTGGATATGTATGTGTTTGAAAAACTTGCTCTTAGCCTCGGTTTTGGCAGCTTTGTAAATTCCGCCGGTTTCGAGGCCGGGTTGAAATATCAGTTGGGAAACATGCAAAGCCAGTGGCGCCCTGAGGCCATCCTGCTTTATGGCACGAACGGAATTCTCCCCAGTGATGACGTTATTTCTCAAACCGAAGTTTATAACGGAATCAGCGCTGGCCTGGGAACACAGGCGATGTTTGGCAAAAAACGTCAACATGGACTGGATGCCGGTGTTACATACGTTGTCACCAGCGGATTGTATCAACGCCTTAAAGAGCTTGAGGATTATGATTTAACAACAAGCAGCCGGCTGGGTTTCTACTTGGGCTACCGCTTCGCGTTTGAACTCAAATATTGATTTTTACAGCCGCTTTTCCAAGGTATAAACCTTAAAAACTGGGAATCAATTCCTCAAATACATGAATATTCTGGGAACGCATTCCCCGAATACACAAAAATACCCTCAAACCCAGAGCCAGACTCGCTTTAATTTCCAGTATTTTTCCGCCGGATCTATAACAACCACTTCACATAATTCCCAAAATCCACCAATTTCAGATTCGCCTCCGGATACGCTTCCTGAAATTTATTAGGAAATTTTATCGTTTTACGGGGTTTCCACTTAATTTCAAAACCACTTATGCTTCCATTTTGGGTCTCAATCAAGTCAATTTCCTGTTGTGCGCTTGTCCGCCAAAAATAGTGTTCAAAGCTCGCACGCCTGTTCAGCATCATTTTGCGGCGTTCCGTGATCACATAGTTTTCCCAAAGCGCGCCCAAGTCACCTCTTTCTTCCAATGGAGAAAAATTGTTGATCAAAGCGTTTCGAATTCCGTTATCCCAAAAATAAACTTTCACCGCCCTTTTCAGCTCGTTGCGCAGATTTCGACTGAATGAGCCAAGCCGATAGATGATGAAAGCCTCTTCCATAAGTTCGATATAACGTTCCACGGTTTTTCTGTCCAAACCCACAATGCTTCCCAGTTCCGAATATGAAACCTCATTGCCCAATTGCAATGCCAAAGCTTTGAGTAGCTTTTTCAGAAGCTCTGGGCGCTTGATATCCTGATATGCCAATAAATCTCTAAAAAGATATGACCCAGCAATTTCCCCAATGATTTCCCTGGGCATTGTTTTTTCCAAATATACTTCCGGATAATTGCCAAAAATCATTCTCTGTGCCGCTCCGTCTTTCACGGCCTCAATCCCAGCGTGGTCATATATTTCCCGAGTGGAAAAAGGCGTCACTAAAAACTCAAATTTCCTGCCCGTGAGAGGCTCCCGCGTGATGTTTGAAAGGTCTAAAGACGAAGACCCAGTGACGATGATTTGAAGCTTTGGCAAAGTATCGATTATTGCCTTAAGTTTTATTCCTATATCCGGAACCCTCTGAGCTTCATCGATTAAAAGATAAGAAATGTTGCCAAAATTCAACATAATTTCAGCTTCATTTCTGAAGTTGAAAGCCTCTTGTCCATCAATCAAGTCACAATTGATAAAACGAATATCATTCAAATCCCGCTCCAAGGCCTTCAATATCGTGGTTTTTCCGGTTCGCCTGGCACCGTAAATAATCACGGCACGGTCTTTGTGCAGATATTTTGGAATCATTTCAAGTACAGTTCTATGTATCATCTTAACCTCCATGCCATGCTTTGAGTTATCGCTTTATTTGTCAAGTAAAATCTATTAAATCGGGGATTGCACTCCCCAAATACAATGATATTTTGGGAACGCATTCCCCGATTTCACATAAACACCCAAGCCTCTCCTCAATAAAATCTGTTTTTGAAGGCATTCCCCCAAAAAAGTGGGGAATTGTAGTTGTAGCAGTATGTTTATCAGATAGATAGCTTATATTTCTGTCCATTAATTTGTGTTTTCGGATGCAAATCGGGTTGTCTATGCAC
>Ga0172382_10008114_pt1 | contig 14724 bp, 17 predicted proteins | sample Leawel138RmetaG_FD_122245 | JGI IMG/M metagenome (GOLD analysis project Ga0172382, IMG submission 122245) | Leachate microbial communities from a municipal landfill in Southern Ontario, Canada - Leachate well 138R metaG | ecosystem: Engineered > Solid waste > Landfill > Unclassified | place...
CCTGCCAGATCTGCGGGGCCCGTTCAGGCGCCGCGGGCACGATCGAGGTAGCCGCGCACCATCAGCAGCCCGGCGAAACCCCATTCCCTGATGACCTCGACCGGCGTGAGATTGTTGAAGGCCCGGTTCCGGGTCGTCATCCAGCGATAGGCGAGGTCACGGTTGCCCGGAAACAGCAGGCGCAGATTCTTGTGGATGCCCAGCAGGTGGCCGACCCGTTCGTACTGGTCGCGGCTGGTACCGATCGCCTCGCCCTTGCGGTAGCGCGCCAGTGCAGCCCGGTTGCTGGCGGCGAGGCCCAGCAGGACTGCCTGGTCTTCGGTGCCCAGCTGCCAGCGGTCGAACAGGGTCATCACCATCCGGGCCAGCGCGCCGCGATCCGGCACGGCCCGCCGATCGCGGTCAGTGGCAGCGCCCATGGTCAACTCCTCGTCTCGAGCGAATCATGGACGATAGTATAAATTCAAGTTTCTATCGAAACAAGCCTCGGCCTTTGCGGATGCAGCAGAGATCACAGAAGCTGCCGGCGCGGTGGACGGCCCCTCGAACACCCAGCCGACCTCAGCCGAGCGCGCTGGTGAAGTTCTCGAACTTCGTGTACTGGCCGACGAAGGTCAGCCTGACCATGCCGATCGGGCCGTTGCGCTGCTTGCCGATGATGATCTCGGCCGTTCCCTTGTCGGGCGAATCCGGGTTGTAGACCTCGTCGCGGTAGATGAACACGATCACGTCTGCGTCCTGTTCGATCGCGCCCGATTCACGCAGATCGGACATCACCGGCCGCTTGTTGGGTCGCTGCTCCAGCGAGCGGTTCAGCTGCGACAGGGCAACGACCGGGCAGTTCAGCTCCTTGGCCAACCCCTTCAGGCCGCGCGAGATCTCGGAGATCTCGGTGGCCCGGTTCTCACCGCTCGACGAACCGGCCATCAGCTGAAGATAGTCGACGATGACCAGGCCGAGCTGGCCGCACTGGCGGGCCAGCCGGCGCGCGCGGGCACGCAGCTCGAGCGCGGTCAGCGCCGGCGTCTCGTCGATGAAGAGCTGGGTGTCCTGCATCTTCTGCATGGCGTTGGTGAGCCGCGGCCAGTCGTCGTCGACCAGCCGGCCGGTGCGCAGCCGCTGCTGGTCGAGGCGGCCGACCGAGCAGACCATCCGCATCGCAAGCTGGGTGGCGCCCATTTCCATCGAGAACACGGCAACGGGCAGCCCCTGATCGATCGCGACGTGTTCGCCGACGTTGAGCGCGAAGCTGGTCTTGCCCATCGCGGGGCGGCCGGCGACGATGACGAGGTCACCCGGCTGCAGCCCCGAAGTCATCCGGTCGAGGTCGACGAAGCCGGTCGGCACGCCGGTGACGTCGTTCGGATTGTCCTGGTTGTAAAGCTCGTCGATGCGCTCGACCACCTTGCCGAGCAGATCCGGCAGCGGCTGGAAGCCGACCTGGCCGCGCGCACCCTCCTCGGAAATCTGGAAGATGCGCGACTCGGCCTGATCGAGCAGCTGGCGGGTGTCCTTGCCCTGCGGATTGAGCGCAGCCGTCGCAATCTCGTCGGCGGTGGAAATCAGCCGGCGCAGGATCGCCCGGTCGCGGACGATCTCGGCATAGCGGCGGATGTTGGCCGCCGACGGCGTCTCCTGTGCCAGTGCGTTCAGGTAGACGAGCCCGCCAGCCTCTTCGACCTTGCCGGCGGTCTGCAGCGCGCCGAGCACCGTGACCACGTCAGCCGCCTGGCCGCGCTCGATCAGGCGGGCGATCTGCCGCCAGATCAAGCGGTGATCGTGGCGATAGAGATCGTCCTCGCGCAGGACGTCGGCGATCCGGTCGAAGGCATTGTTGTCGAGCAGCAGGCCGCCGAGCACGGCCTGTTCCGCCTCGATCGAGTGGGGCGGCACCCGCAGCGCGGCGATCTGCGGATCGACCGGCGGCGGGCTATCGGGAACGGATGACATCGGAATCAGGCCCGGACAGATGCGAGACTGGTCCGGCGAGCCGACGGCAGGCACCGTCGGCTCGCGGATGATCAGGCGGCCTCGCCGGCCACGGTCACCTTGACCATCACGTGCACATCGGTATGCAGGACGACCTCGACCTCATACTCGCCGATCGCCTTGAGCGGGCCATCGGGCATGCGCACCATGGTTCTCTCGACCGCGAAGCCCTGCTTCTTCAGCGCACTGGCGATGTCGAGGTTGCCGACCGAACCGAACAGGCGGCCATCGACGCCGGCCTTCTCGGTGATCTCGACGTTCAGGCCTTCGAGCTTGCGGGCCGTGGCCTGGGCAACCGCCAGCTTGCCGGCTTCGATGTTCTCGAGCTCCGCACGACGCGCTTCGAACTCCTCGAGCGCTGCCGGCGTGGCGCGACGTGCCTTGCCGGTCGGGATCAGGAAATTGCGGGCGTAGCCGTCCTTGACGCGGACGACATCGCCGAGCTGGCCGAGGTTGACGACTTTCTCGAGCAGGATGATCTGCATGTTCTCGTACTCCTGCGGCTCAGTGATTGTCGGTGAACGGCAGCAGGGCGAGGAAGCGCGCGCGCTTGATCGCGACCTGCAGCTGGCGCTGATAGCGCGCCTTGGTGCCGGTCAGCCGTGCCGGAATGATCTTGCCGGTGTCGGTGATGAAATCCCGCAGCAAGTCGACATCCTTGTAGTCGATCTGCTCGATCTTCTCGGCCGTGAAGCGGCAGAACTTCTTGCGCTTGAACAGCGCGCTCTGCGCCGGACGGCGCGGTTTCTTGTCCTTGGAACCACGACGGGAAAATGCCATGTCCTTACTCCTGTCAATCCTGTGAATTCGGTTTCTGTCAATCCGGTGTCGATTCCGGCGAGGCTGCGGCGAGCGTCTCGAAGCGGGTCACGTTGAGCACCAGCGCCTTCGACTGCCTGCGCCGCGGGGCGAGAAACCCTTCGGCGGCGATTCGCTGCCCCAGCGCGAGGCCATCGGCACGATGCGCGAGCGGCCCGGCAAAACTCAGTGCGATGTCGAACTCGAGCTGTCTGCGCTGTCCTGCCTGGAGCACTTCGCAGCGGTGCATGAGCCTGGCGTCGAGCATCGGAATTCCGGCTGGCGTATAACGCAGCGTTTCCTTCGCGATCATCTCGCCGGTCAGTCTGGCTTCGTTGGGCCCGGGGCCGGTGATGGCCTGCGGGTCGACCGAAGAAGCCGGGACGCACCCGGTCACGCGCTCGTGCGTCCGCTGCTGAAAGTCTCGCGACAGCGTGATCAGGCCGACGGCTGGGGCTCGGCGACCGCCTTGCGGGCCTCTTCCTTCTGGATCTGCCTGAGCATCGGCGAAGCGCCGGTCTCGGCCTTCTTCATGGCGACCACCAGGTGACGCAGCACGGCATCGTTGAAGCGGAACGCATGCTCGAGCTCATCGAGCGTCGGCTGGCCGCACTCGATATTGAACAGGACATAATGCGCCTTGGCCATCTTCTGGATCGGATAGGTCAGCTGGCGGCGACCCCAATCCTCGAGCCGGTGGATCTTGCCTTCCTGGCTCTCGATCAGCGTCTTGTAGCGCTCGATCATGGCCGGAACCTGTTCGCTCTGATCGGGGTGCACGATCAGCACGATTTCGTAATGACGCATCGTTTCTCCTTGTGTTCGCACGAACGCCACGCCGCCCGCGCCCCGTTCCTTGATTCGGGTGCCGGACGACGACGCGCTGTGCCTCATGGACGAAGGCCGCCGGCGACAAGCGTCGATTCACCGTGCGGCGAGGAACCCGAGATGATATCGGATGCGCGCCGACATCTCAAGTGCGACTGAGCCGGCCTCGGTTTCAGTCCCAACATGTGGACAGGGTCCGCTGCCGTATTGCTCTGCATACCTCGTGCCCGTAAAGTGGCCCCCAAACCGTGGATGGGGACACCATGTCGCATTCGATTCAACGTCGCACCGCACTCCTGACGCTCGGGGGCTCGTTCATCGCCAGCAAGTTCGCTGTCGCCGATCCGGGCTACCCTACCAAACCGGTCTCGCTCATATCAGGCTACGCTGCGGGAGGGCCTGTCGACATCTTCGGACGTCTCGCCGCAAATCATCTATCCGGTTTTCTGAACGTTCCGTTCGTCGTCGAAACGAGAGCCGGAGCCTCCGGAATGATCGCCGGCGATCATGTGGCACGATCCGCTCCCGATGGCTACCAGCTCCTGGTAACGGTGCCGAGCCTGTTCACCATGCTGCCGTTCATGAACGAGAACATTCGCGTCCGCAGCAGCGACTTCACTCCCATCGGGCAGATTGCCGAAGCACCGCTCGTCCTTCTGTGCAATCCCGATCTCCCGGCACGCAATGCAAAGGACTTGTTCAAACTGCTCCGGAAAGGTCCGTCGCTCGCCTTTGCCTCTGCTGGACCGGGAACCCTGCCACATCTGACGGCCGAGCTTCTGCTCTCCCGCATCGCCGCCAGCGCACAACATGTCCCGTATAAGGGCAGCGCACCCGCTCTCCAGGACCTCATCGGAGGGCAGATCCATTTCTCGACCGACAACATTGCGCCCGCGCTTCCGGCGATCAAGGCGGGGCGCCTCCGGGCGCTCGCGGTCACCTCATCGAAGCGCTATGCCGGCCTGCCCGATGTACCGACCCTGCAGGAGTCGGGCGTGGACGACTTCAATGTCACCAACTGGTTCGGGATCTTCGCGCCGGCCGGCACAGCGCAGCCGGTCGTCGGGCGGCTCGCCGACGCGATGGCACGAATGACCCATGATCCGGCATTCATCGAGAGAGTCCATACCCTGGGCGGGGTTCCGGTCGACCAGACCCCGGCACAAACGGCTGCCCGGATCGCTACCGAAAGCGCCCAATGGGGTCCGCTGATCCGCAAGCTCGGTCTGAAGGCGTGAGATGAACGACCCCCGGCAGTGGATCTGCACTGTCTGCGGATGGATCTACGACGAGGCAGCAGGGGATCCTGAACACGGCATACCGGCCGGAACCCGCTGGGAAGACGTGCCCGACGACTGGTGCTGTCCCGAATGCGGTGTGCTGAAGGAAGATTTCCAACTGCTGGACCTGTGATGAGCACCGAAGCGAACCAGGGACTGCTCGCGTACATCGAGAGCGAAAGGCAACGGATTCTCGACGCCTGCACGCAATGCGGCAGGTGCCTCGAAGTCTGTCACATGCGTCCCTACCTGCCGCTGGAAACTTCGAACGAGACGGCTATCGTCGGACAGGTACTGGCGGTACTGGCCCGTGCCCCGGTCTCCCCCGATACGCCCGAAACGAAAGATGCCCTGACCTGGGCGCAGGGCTGCACCGCGAGCGGCGTATGCGTGGCAGCCTGCCCCGAATCGGTCAACCCGACCATGATGCTGCGCATCGCCCGGATGACCGCGTTCGGAGGTCTGGGCGACCCGAAGCTCGCGCACAAGCCCGAGGACGGCGACTGGTTTCCGCGGATCAGGGCTTTTGCGCGCACCCAACTGACCGAAAGCGAGCAGAAGGAATGGATGTAACCGAAAAGGCGACTTTCTGGTATGGCTGCAACGTCCTTCGGCACGGCGACATCATCCGGGGCTGCATAGACCTGCTTCGGTTCGTCGGAATCGAAGCTGTGCCGGTCGGCGGCCCCAACTACTGTTGCGGGAGCATCAAGGACGCCAATCCGGTGGCTGGCGACGGGATGGCCAAGCGCACCGTCGAGCGGATGAACCAGAAGAACAATCGCAGGATGATCGCATGGTGCCCCTCGTGCCATCTCCAGATGCACAATTTCATGTCCAAGGGGTACGAAACGAACTTCGAGATGGATTTCCTGGTCGAAGTCCTGTTCGAACGCAGGGAGCTGCTTCGGCCGTGGCTGAAGGTGCCGGTGCCTCTGCGCATTTTTCTGCATCGACACGTCGGCTTCAATCAACTCGTCGGAATCAATCGGATGGTTCCGGAGTTGCTCGCGATGATTCCCGGCATCGAGATCGTCCCGGATTCGTATCGGGCCCCCAGCTACATGTGCCACGCCCTCGGCCCGCATCCGACAGCCATGGCGGCCATGCTCCGACATAGCGAGCAAACCATCCACGCCACGAGCGCCGAGGCACTGGTCACGATCTATCACCAATGCTATCGGGATCTCTGCGGGCTCGAACGCCAGGGCGTGACGAAGGTCTTCAACTACATTCACCTGCTGGCGAGATCGGCAGGCATCGAGCGGCCGAACGAATACATGGAATGGAAGAACGCCGGACCCGAGGCGGAACAGCTGATCGGTCCGGAAAGGATCGGCAGCATGGGAGGCAAACCGGCTTTCGACCGGCTCATCAAGGCCGAGCTCTTGAAACTACCCATACGGAGGGATCAGCGATGACCACGCTGGACGTGCAGACCACCGGCGCCTATCAGCCTTTTGCGGCGGTGGACGTGGGAACCGGACAATTGATCTACATCTCGGGGCTGACCTCCGGGGAAGAACTGGCTCACGACATCGTCGGGCAGAGCACCCTCATTTTCCAGAAGATGGAGCAGATCCTTCGCGGGTGCGGGGGCAGTCTCGAGAACATGGTCAAGCTGAACGCGTACATCGTCGACATCCACGAGTACGACGCATACAACGGGATCCGGAACCGGTTCTTCGGCTCGAATCCGAAGAAACCGGCCAGTGCCACGATCGGCGGTGCAAGGCTGCTCAGACCCGGCAACCGGATCGAGATCGACGCGGTCGCGTTCGTTCCAAGCGGCTGAGGCAGGCCGTTTCATGGACCGGCCGGGACGCCAGGCGGGAGTGCAGACGGTCCACAAGGCGATCGCCATCCTGCGCCTGTTTCTCGAAACGGACGGGAACGGGATGGCGGCGAAGGATTTCGCCTCGAAGTGCCGGTTTCCGCGGTCCACCGCCTATCGGCTGCTATCGGCCCTGAGGGCTGAAGGACTGATCGATGAAGCGCCGGGCGGCGGACGCTACTATCCAGGCCCGCTGCTTTACGAGCTCGGACTGCTCGCCTATCCGCGCCTGGGCATTCGCGAATCGTGCAACGACATCGTGCAGCGAACAGCGCGAATGGCCGGAGCGACCTGTTTCCTCACCCTGCGCAGCGGCCTCGATGGCCTTTGCGTCGACAGATCGGAAGTCGATTCGACCCTGAACGCGCGCGATGTCGACATCGGAACCAGACGGCCCTTGGGCATCGGACTGGGAAGCATCGCGATACTCTCAGCGTTGTCGTTCGACGAGGCGGAGCGGATCATGAAGGCGAATTCCGAGCGATACGCGCAATCGAGCCGCTTCGGGATCAGTCATGTGAAATCAATGGTCGCACGGACACGCCGCCGCGGATACGCGTATACCTCCAACGACTACATCGACGACATCGGCGGGTTCGCCGTGGCGGTCGGCCCCCTCGCCGGTGGACTCGGCAACGCAGCAATCAGCGTCGCGGCCCGCGTCGAGGCAATGCCTTTGTCGCGCGCCCCGGAGATCCTTCCGCTCCTGAGCGCCGCCTCGGAAGAACTGCGCGCCCGATTGGGATTCGCAGAACCGGCGTGTGTCGTGCCCGCCTGACTCGAACCCGGTCTTTCCCGGCTGCGCCGTCACGAGCGCAGCGATCTTGCCTCAGGCCGGGTGCGCAGCCGTTTCCAGGACTTCGCCGGCGGCAGCCAGCCCGCGCTGCAGGTCGGCAGCGAGATCGTCCGCGTCCTCGAGGCCGGCATGGATGCGCACCAGCGGCCCGTGCAGCGGCCAGGCTCCCGTGTTGCGGCGCGGCTTGTCCATGGGCAGCACCAGGCTTTCGTAGCCGCCCCAGGACAGGCCGATGCCGAACAGGCGAAGCGTGTCGAAGAAAGCGGCCAGCGCCGGCCGCGGCATCGGGCGCAACGCCACCGCGAACAGCCCGCTTGCGCCGGAGAAATCACGCTGCCACAGCGCATGACCGGGATCGCCTGGCAAGGCGGGATGCATGACCCGTTCCACCAGCGGATGACGCGCCAGCAACTCGGCGAGGCGCAGGCCGGTTTCCCAGTGCTGGCGCATGCGCAGCGCCAGCGTGCGCATGCCGCGCATGGCCAGGAAGACGTCGTCGGGCCCGATCGTCTGGCCGAAATCCTGTACGCCCCTCCTGAGCAGCGGCCAGGCCCGCTCATTGGCGGTGGCCACGCCCAGGATGGCATCGGAATGACCCACCAGGTACTTGGTGCCGGCCTGGATCGAGACGTCGACACCGTGCCTGAAGGGCTTGAAGAACAGAGGCGTGGCCCAGGTGTTGTCCATGACGACCCAGGCGCCGGACTGCCGGGCCTGTCGTGCGATGACCGGGATGTCCTGCATCTCGAAGGTGCCCGAGCCTGGCGCCTCGACGTAGACGACCCGGGTATTCGGGCGCAGCAGCCCCGCGATGCCGGCGCCGATGCCCGGGTCGTAGAACCCGGCCTCGATGCCGAAGCGCGGCAGCACGGTTTCGGCGAAGGCCCGCACCGGCCCATAGACGCTGTCGCACAACAGCACGTGGTCGCCGGCGCGCATGAGCGCCATCAGCGCGTGGGTGCAGGCCGCCAGCCCGGAGGGCAGCACGATCGAGCGATGCCCGCCCTCCACCTCGGCGACCATTTCTTCGAGCGCGGCCGTGGTCGGCGTGCCGAAGCGGCCATAGGACGCATAAGGATTGTCGGGTGTCTTGCGGCTTTCCCACTCCTGCAGACTCGACGACAGGATTGTGGAACCGCGGTAGATCGGCGTGTTGACCATTCCGTGATGCTGGCTTGGCCGGCGCGCCGAATGAGTCAACAGGGTCGACGGTCGGCTGACAGCGGACTCGGAAATCGGCGGCGGCATGGTCTGGCTGGATCGGGGTTGCGACCCGATCGAGTATAGGAGCGGGGGCGAAGAAAGTGCTTGCGAGTTTCGCAGCAGGTGGCACTGGAAGTAGATTAATTTTCTATTAATATCACAAATAATGTAAAATAATCATCATGGATAAGGTAGACAAGAAGATTCTTTCGCTTCTTCAACAAGACGCCACGCTGTCACTGCAGCAACTCGGCGAAGCCGTCCACCTGTCGCCCACGCCCTGCTGGCGCCGGCTGCAGCGCCTGGAAGAAGAGGGTTACATCCTGCGCAGGGTGGCGCTGCTGTCGCCGCAGAAGCTGCAGGTGGGCGTAACGGTGTTCGTCGCGATCCGCACCACGCAGCACAACGACCGCTGGCTGCGCAGGCTGCGCAAGGTGGTCGACGAGATCCCCGAGATCGTCGAGTTCTACCGGATGAGTGGCGACATCGACTACCTGCTGCGTGTGGTCGTGCCCGACGTCAGCGGCTACGACGCGGTGTACAAGCGCCTGGTCAGCGGTATCGAGTTGTCGGGCGTATCCTCCAGCTTCGCCATGGAGCAGATAAAGTCGACCACCGCATTGCCCCTCGACTACCTGCCCATCGACCAGCCGACCGGCCAGCGATGACCGCCCGACGCGTTGGCCAGCGATGATTACCCGACTCCTTCGTCTGGCTCTTGCCTGTGGGCTGCTGACCGGCGCCGCCCTCGGCGCCTGGCTCCACCATCGCCACGGCTGGCCAGCCCTGGCCGCGCTGTTCGTAGCTGCGGCGACCCCAGTTCTGCTGATCGTCTGGGCTCTCGGCATCCAGGCACTGTTTGGTGCCTGGTTCCGCCGCGGAACGCACGCCCTGGCGGATTCACTGCCGGCAACTGCCCGGGCGCCCGGGCCGGCAGCCGAACCGGCGACCGGCGTCGATGAACCGGCCCCTCGCGTGCGCTTCGGGGCGCTGCGCGCCTGGCTGGGCGAGTCCCTGGCCGCCGTTCGCTGCTTTCTGCTGACGATGCCCTGGCTCGGCGAGCGTCCCGTGGCCTCGGGGACGAATCCGAAGCGGCTGCCAGTGCTGCTGGTGCACGGCTACTTCTGCAACCAGGCCGTCTGGCGACCGCTCGCCCGGCAACTGGCCGCCCGCGGCCATCCGGTCGCTGCGGTGAATCTCGAACCGCCGCTGGGATCGATCGACGACTATGTGGCGCAGATCGAACAGGCCGCCGCCGGGCTGCTCGCGCGCACCGGGCGCCGACAACTTGCGCTGGTCGGCCACAGCATGGGCGGACTGGCCATCCGCGCCTGGCTCGCCGAGCATGGCAGCACACGCGCCGCCGCGCTGATCACACTGGGCAGCCCCCATCAGGGTACCTGGAGCGCACGCTTCGGGCTCGGCCGCAATGCTCGCCAGATGGAACCGGAAAGCCCCTGGCTGCGCCACCTGGCCGAACGTGAAACCCCGGCCATCCGCGCCCGCTTCACGGTGATCCTGACCGTGCACGACGGCATCGTGATGCCACCGGCCTTGCTGCAACTGCCCGGCGCCCGCCACCATGCCTTCGCCGGCATCGGCCACCTGCAACTGGCGCAGTCTGCGCGGGTGATCGACTTCGTTGCCCGGCGGCTTGCCGACGCCGGGCAGGACGGACGGGGCCCGCTTTCACCCTGAGCCGGGCCGTCCGGCTCAGGCCATCCGGCGCAACACGCCGTCGCGCCTGACGAAGTGGTGCCACAAGGCTGCGCCGACGTGCCCGACGATCAGTGCGGCCAGCAGCCAGACGATCGGCGAATGCAGGCTGCCGATCCCGGCCATCCACGGAACCTCGTTGCCCTCGGCTGCCAGCTCCACCCCGAACACCACCAGGGGGTGTCCGCCACCGAGCACGGCCAGGATGCCGGTCACCGGTGCCAGCACCATCCCGGCATAGAGCAGACCGTGACCGGTCCGGACCAGCCCGGCAAGCGCTGGATCGTGTCCGGGCCGCACCGGCTGCCGGGCGGTCCAGATGATGCGCAGGGCGACGAAGGCCAGGACGAGCATGCCGATGGAGACGTGCCAGGGCAGCAGCGTGCGGCCGATCCAGTGCTCGCCCTCGTCGATGCGGTTGGAGAACTGCAGCAGTTGCCATCCGATCAGGAAGGCCAGTGCCCAGTGGAAGAAACGGGTGATGCGGCCGTAGCGTTCTTGCGTGTCATGTCGCATGGATGACTCCTTTCCTGTGGATCCATGTGGATCCGGATTCCATGCGAATCACTATATATTTCAAACTAAAAGACAGAAATCAGGCAATCAAACCCAACACCTTCTACCACGAGCAGGAAATGATCGCGTCGAAGCGAGTGTCGGGGTGAATCCCCTGACCCGATCGGCTGCGCAGGCAGTCTGATCCGGCAGATTATGGGCGACGCGCCCCGAGGCTATGGGCGAGCGCGCCCCGAGGCTTCCCCACCCTGCTCCTCTGCTCGCCCGCCGTCCCGCCCGCCCCGCCGGTTGCGTTCGTCGGCCTGGCACTCGTAGAAGATCCGCACCGTGCAGCGCGCACAGATCTCCCGATCGAGCCGCTCGTAGATGGTCGCGATCGCCTGGTCCTTGCTCCGGAACAGGTTCTCTTCGCCGATCTGTCCGAGCATCCCGCCGTGCGCCATCAACTCGCGGGCGTTGTCGCGCAGACCATGCAGGTAGAGCCGGCCTCCCGCCGCCCGCCGGCGCAGCGCCTCCTGGGCGAGCAGCGACGCACCGGCCACATCGACGAAGTTCATGTTGCGGGCGAGCAGCAGCAGATGCTTCTGCTCGGCCGCGATGTCGCGCAGGATGTCGAGATGGGTCGCCACGTGGTCGACGGCGCCGAAGTAGATCGAACCCTCGATGGTCAGCATCTTCAGCTGCGGGCACTCGGGACGATCGCTGTCGGGCGGCACGAAGGAGCGCGCCGGGTCACGCACGTCGGGCACCTGGCTGCGCATCACCGGCCGCGATGTGCGGTTCAGATAGAGCACCAGCGAACCGGCCACGCCGATCAGAACGGCCACGTCCAGGCGCAGGACCAGCGTCCCGGCCAGAGTCAGCAGCAGCACGATTCCCTCGGAGCGGCTGGCCGCCAGGGTCTGGCGGATCCGCCGCAGGTCGATCAGCGAGATCGAGGCGAGCAGCAGCACCGCGGCGATCGCCGGCGCCGGCAGCAGGCGGACGGCGGGCGCAAACGCGATGACGATCAGCATCAGCACGAGCGCCGAGAACACGGCGGCCAGCGGCGTGTGCGCCCCGGCCTCGAGATTGGGCGCCGAGCGATTGACCGAGGCACAGGTCGGCATGGCCGAGAAGAAGCCGGCCGCGATGTTCGCCAACCCCTGCCCGATGAACTCCTGGTTGCCGTCGATACGCTGCCCTGAGCGCAGCGCCACGGCGCGCGCCACCGACACCGACTGGGTCAGCGCGACGATCGACAGCGCGACCGCCAGGCCGGACAGCTCACTCAGGCGGGCCAGATCGCCCAGCGGCCACGAAGGCGGCGGCAGGCTGCGCGGAATCGCGTCGAGGTAGCGCAAGCCCGAGGCGCCGCCGGCCAGCCGGACTGCGCTGTCGAGCAGCCAGGCGAGCAGTGCACCCGCCAGCATCGCAACCACCAGATAGGGCCAGCGCGGCCGCCAGCGCCGGCAAGCCAGCCCGGCCGCCAGCGTGACGCCGGCCACCGCGAGCGCAGCCGGCTGGATGCTTGCGAGGTGACGACCCAGATGGCCGAAGGCGCCCAGCAATCCGCCGCCAGGCGCGGCGACCAGACCGAGCAGGGCTGGCAGCTGGCTGATGATGATCAGCAAGCCCGCGCCGGCCATGAAACCGACGATGACGGGCTGCGAGATGAAGTTCACCAGGGTGCCGAGCCGGAACAGGCCGAGCACGAGCATGAAGCCGCCCATCAGGAAGGCCAGCGTGAACGCGAGCCCGACGTATTCCGCGCTGCCCGGGACAGCCAGCGGCGCCAGCGCCGCGAAGGTCATGATCGAGAGCGCGTTGGTCGGACCCGAAACGGCATGCAGCGAGGAGCCGAACAGGGCTGCGACCATGGTCGGCACCATCGCGGCGTACAGGCCATGCTCGGCCGGCAGCCCGGCCAGCGTGGCAAAGGCAATGCCCTGCGGCAACACGATCAGCGCCCCGATGGCGCCGGCCAGTAGATCCCTGGGCAGACTGCCGCGACCGACCAGGTGGGCCCAGCGCAAGGGCGGGAACGCACGGGCCAACAGCCAGCGCCGGCTCATCGCGACGGCCCCTGGCGCCCGGCGGCCTGCAGGCGGACGATCCGGTCGGCGAGCCGGCCGTGGCGGGCCGTGCGCCGCAGCGCACCGTCTTCGAGCGTCGCCCCATCGGCCCAGATCGTCAGGCGGCGCCGGGCCCGGGTCACCCCGGTATAGAGCAGCTCCCGGGTGTTCAGCGGATGCCCGGGGGGTGCCGGAACCAGGGCAACGCTGTCGAACTCCGAGCCCTGCGACTTGTGCACAGTCATCGCGAAGGCGTCTTCGTGAGCCGGCAGCTGACGCAGCGGGTGCCAGCGCAAGCCGCCGCCTTCCTGATCGGATTCCCGGCTGCCGCCACGGCCAGCCTCTGCGCCGCCGGCGAAGGCGACGGCCAGCCGGCCATCCGCTTCCGGCTGCGGCAGGCAGACGCCGACATCACCGTTGAAGAGCCGGCGCTCGGGACTGTTGCGGGTCACCATGACGGTTCTTCCGGCATACCAGAGGGCTCCCGGTGGCACGCCCGCCAGCCGTCGCATCCTGATCGCGATCGCAGCGTTCACCGCCCGGGTGCCGAGCGGCCCGTCGCGCAGCGCGCACAGCACACGATGGCTGTCGAAGGCCGCCAGCCGTGCGGCCGGCCCGGCCCCCTCGAACGATGCCAGCGCCGGCGCCCAGGCGTCGACGGCCTCGTCGGCAATCAGCGCCGCCGGACCGGGCCCGCGCAACACGAAACCTTCCGGAGCCGGCAGGGGTTGCGGCGTCTGCCAGCAGTCGCGCAGCCAGGCCGCCAACGCCGCCAGCCCGGGCGCCGCCGACTGGCGGAAGTTGCGCTGCAGCCGTACCACGCTGGTCAGTCCGCTCGCGCAGAGTTCGGCGAAGACTGCACCCGCTTCGACCGACACCAACTGGTCGCGATCGCCGGCCAGAACCAGTCGCCCGCCGGCCGGAACGGCTTCGAGCAAGGCGCGGGCCAGCTGCAGGTCGAGCATCGAGGCCTCGTCGACGATGATCAGGTCGGCGCCACGCGGCCCGGGCGCAGCGGGCGAATCGTCGCCGCGCAAACCGAGCAAGCGGTGGACGGTCATGCCGCCGATCGACGCCCCCGGCGCGGTGCCAGCCAGCGCCTGGGCCAGTCGCGCAGCCGCCTTGCCGGTCGGCGCAGCGATCGCCAGGCGTGCGTCAGGCACCAGTTGCCTGACCGCCGCCACCAGCCTGGCCATCGTCGTCGTCTTGCCGGTGCCCGGTCCGCCGGTGACGATCGCCAGCCGGCGGGTCAGGCCGGTGCGTACCGCATCGCGCTGCAGCGGGTCGACCTCGCCGGGCGGCGCCACCGCGTCGAGGGCGGCCACCAGCGCCGCCTCGTCGGCCAGCGGGGCTGGCGAATCGAGCGCCACGATACGTTCGGCCAGGAGGGCTTCGGCCTGCCACAACCGCTGCAGATACAGAGCATCGCCGTCGAGCACCAGCGGTGCGCCCGTCACGGCTGCCGGCGGCGTCTCCGGTCCTGCCGGGACGAGCGCCGCGCTGCGGGCCAGCGAATCGCGGACTGCCTGCTCGGGTACCGGGACGCAGGCGTGCCCGTCGCCGGCGGCCAGCCAGACCCGTCGCGCCCAGTCGGCCAGCTCAGCCGGCGCGCCCGGGTCGAGCCGCATGATGGCCCCTGCGAATGCATCGGCCACCCGGAATGCGTCGGCGGTGCGGGGCGGATCAGCGAACCGGGAAGGGCTGGCTGGC
>Ga0172382_10008115_pt1 | contig 14720 bp, 16 predicted proteins | sample Leawel138RmetaG_FD_122245 | JGI IMG/M metagenome (GOLD analysis project Ga0172382, IMG submission 122245) | Leachate microbial communities from a municipal landfill in Southern Ontario, Canada - Leachate well 138R metaG | ecosystem: Engineered > Solid waste > Landfill > Unclassified | place...
TCGATGCAGGATCTTCAGGCGCGTCTGGTCGAAGTCAGCAATGGCACTTTGTCCGATGCCGATCGGCGCAGCCTGGCCGCCACGCTCGCGGATTTGCGCGAGACCCTGCTGGGGATCGCCAACACGACCGATGGCAATGGCCAGCATCTGTTTTCCGGCTCGCGCGGGGATTTCCCCGCCTACCTCCCTGACGGCCACTATGCGGGCGATGACCTGCGGCGCTGGGTGCAGGCCGACCAGACCCGCCGGATCGATTCAGCCGACAGCGGGCGCATGGTATTCGAGCGCGCCCAGCCAGGCACCCGCGCCTATGCGACCTTCGCGCAGCCGGGCAATACCGGCACCGCAGTGCTGGCGCAGCCGGGCATCATGGATGGCCAGCCAGGCAATGCAGCCGCCAGCTACGCATTCACACTGGTATTCGACAGCGAACAGGATTATCACGTGGATGTTCACGATGCCCAGGGGGTATGGGTGCAGACGCTCACCGGGCAGCGGGCGCCCTCCGCCGCGTCGCTCGAGCTGGGCCTGGGTACGGTCGTGCAGATATCGGGCGAGCCTCGGGCGGGAGACCAGTTCGAGATTCGTCCATTGCGCGAAGAGAACCTGAACCTTTTCCAGACGCTCGACGCGCTGGTCGAGGTCCTGCGCGAACCGGTTCAAGAGAACGCCGTGGCGCAGGCCCGGTTGCGCAATCATCTGAACACGGCCAGCCAGAAGATCACCTCCCTCTACGACAACATCCTGACCGTGCGCGCTTCCATCGGTACCCGGCTCAACGAGCTCGACGCGCTGGATGACAGCGGGATGCAGCGTGATCTGGGTTACCGCAAGGCGCTCAGCGACCTCGAAGACCTCGATTACTACCAGGCAACCATTCAACTCAATTTGCGCAAGGCGGCGCTCATGGGGGCCACGGACGCTTTCCAGGCCATTCAGAACCTGAGCCTGTTCAACCTGAACTCAGGCCGTTGAGCCGCGTGGTTGGCCTGGAGGCGTTTCATGGTGTGTTTCGGCCGGCGTGTGGCCCGCATGGTCATGCTGGGTATGCTGGGTGCGTGCGGGCTGGCGTTGGCCGCCTGCTCGGTCACGGGGCACCCGTTTCAGGCGTCGGGTCTGGATCGCCTGGTGCCGGGGCAGACGACCCTGATGCAGGCCAGCGAAGCCCTGAACGCCGCACCGGCGCAACAGTGGCCGCAAACCGATGGCGGCCTGCTGGCGCGCTGGGCCTACCGGCGCAGTCTGAGCACCGACGCGCTTTATTTTCGTCAGGCCGTCTTGCTGCGCTTTGGGCCGGATGGGACGTTCCAGTCCATCGAAGATACCGTCAACATTCCGCTGGCCCCTTCCATCCAGGCGTTGGCCCGGCGAGCCCAACAGGACCAGGCGGCCAGATACCGCGCGGCCAGCGTGCCACCGTCACCGGCCGTGCCACCGGCCGCCGATCCAAGTGGGCGCATCCAGCTCGAAGAGATCGTCATAGGCCAGCCAAGCGGCCCAGCACCTGCGCCATGGCCTCGTAGCCCTGGTTGAACAGATTCTGCATGAAGGCGCTGCTGCGCGGCAAGACCAGGGTGAGAATGACGATCCCCGTGGTCAGGGTGATGGGAAAACCCACGGCAAAGACGGACAGCTGCTGCGCCGTGCGGTTCAGAATCCCCAGCGACAGATTGATGGTCAGCAACACGATGATCAGCGGCAAGGCCAGCAGCATGCCCGAAATCCAAAGCTGGCTGCTCCAATCCAGTAGCGCGCCCCAGCCGTTCGGATCCAGCGTGCCGCCCAGTGGCAATACGGCGTAGCTGTGCAGCAGGGTGCCCAGCATGAGCAGGTGGCCGTTGACGGTGAAAAACAGCAACAGGGCGATCAGGTTGATCAGGCGCGACGTGACGGCCGTGTTGGCACCCGAGCCAGGATCGAAGAAAGACGCGAACGCCAGGCCCATCTGCAGACCGACGAATTCACCGGCCATGATGAAGGCCATGAATACCAGACGCATGCTCAATCCGAGCGAAAGCCCCACCAGTGTTTCGCGGGCGGCGATCTGCAGACCCGCGTACGAGCCGGCTGTTACAGACGGGACGGGCGCCAGCACCGGTGCCAGCAGCAGGGCGCAGGCCAGTGCGAGGCCAGCCTTGATTCGCATGGGGATGGGCTGGTCGCTCAGGCCGGGTGCAAGCGCGATCAGGCCGGCAACCCTGAACAGCGGCCAGAGCAGGCGGTGAATCGCATCGTAAATGTCCTGCAGCGGCCACTCTATCATGCGCGGCTTCTCCTTGGAGAGAGGCTTTGTCCGGTCCGGCTGAGATCCTGCGGATCAGGCAACCAGGTTCGGTATGCTCTGGATCAGGTTGCGGATGTAGTCGACCAGCGTGTCGATCATCCAGGGGCCGAGCAGAACCAGCGTCGTGGCGATTGCCAACAGCTTGGGAATGAATGACAAGGTCATTTCGTTGATTTGGGTGGCGGCTTGCAGAATGCTGATCAGCAGACCCACCATCAGGGTGACGAGCAACAGGGGCCCCGCGATGCTGAGTGCCATGCGAAGGGCTTGAAATGCCAGGGTCATCACGGTTTCGGGGGTCATCGTGGGCCGCCTCATTGGTAAAAACTGCGCGCAAGAGAGCCCAGCAGCAGATGCCAGCCATCGGCCAGCACGAAGAGCATGAGCTTGAACGGAAGGGAGATGGTCACCGGTGGCACCATCATCATTCCAAGGGCCATCAGAAGGCTGGCCACGACCAGGTCGATGATCAGGAAAGGAATGAAGATCGTGAAACCGATCTGAAATGCCGTCTTGAGTTCGCTGGTAACGAACGCGGGTACCAGAATGCGCAGGGGGATAGCCTGGGGATCTTCCAACGGGCCCGTACGGGCGATGTCAACGAACAGGCTTAAATCGGTTTCCCGGGTCTGCCCCAGCATGAATGTCCGAAGCGGCTGGCTGCCGCGTTCAAGCGCCTGTTCGAGGGAGATCTGGTCCCGCGCAAGCGGCTGGTACGCTTGCTCGTAGATCTGGTCGAAGACTGGCGACATGGTATAGAGCGTAAGAAACAGGGCGAGCCCGACCAGGATCGTATTGGGCGGGGAGACGCCGGTCCCCAGCGCGTTGCGCAGCAGGCCCAGGACGATGATGATGCGGGTGAAGCCGGTCATCATGAGCAAGGCGGCCGGCAGGAATGACAAAAGGCTGAGTGCGACCAGGGTCTGGACACTGACCGACCAGGCCTGGCCCCCGTCTGCAGTCGGGCTGGCCGTCAGGGCGGGAATGCTTTGCGCCGCACTGTCGATTGCCGGATACAGGGCCAGCATGCCGGCAATGGCGAGCCAGCCGCCGAACCGGCAAACGCGCACCTTCATGGCTGGCCCTGGCTGCGGCGGGCGGCCTGCAGGTGTTCTGTAAAAGCGTGTTGGCCGTGGCTTGTGGCGTTCTGAGCCGGCAGGCCTGTCTGGTGCAGCACGGAAATGTGCTGTGGGGTGACGCCCAGCAGCAATTCGGTGCCGTCGATGGTGATCAGGCAAAGTTGGCTGCGGGGCCCCAGGCGCCGGGTTTCCAGGGTCAGGATGCGCGGACTGCGCTTCAGGGATGCCAGGTATCCGCTGCGCCGGGCCAGCCAGGCCAGCGCCAGGAGCAGGCCCACCACCACAAGCAAAGCCAGCACGACGCGCAGCAAGGGCAGGCCATCCATGGTTCAGCGCCGTTGGTTGATCCGGGCCAGGCGATCGGACGGGGTGATGATGTCGGTAATGCGCACGCCGTACTGATCATCTACCACGACCACCTCGCCTTGGGCGATCAGGTACCCATTGATATAAATGTCCATCGGTTCGCCGGCCTGGCCGTCGAGCTCGACCACCGAGCCCTGGCCCAACTGCAGGATGTTCTTGAGGGTGAGGCGGGTCCGGCCCAGTTCGACCGAGAGCTCGACGGGTATGTCGAGGATGCGGTCGAGACTGTGGTCCGAGGCCTGGTGGGTGTCTTCCAGAGGCTGGAAAATGCGCTCGGCTGCCGCGGTGGGTTCAGGCGCTGTCGCGGCGGACGCAGCCGGCGTGGGGGGCGCGGCCCTACTGGGGGATGCCGCTGGGTCCGTCGAGGGGGTGTGCCCGGCCTGTTCCGCAAGGGCGGCCGCCCAGATGTCATCGTCGACAACCGTGTCGGCGCTTTGGGTCGGGTGGGGATCGGTCGGGGCAGTCGGTTCGCTCATGAGGGCGTCTCGGAGGAAGAGGGGGCTTTTTCGCTAGAGGGCAGCAGATAGTCCAGGATGCGCAGGGCAGGGTGCCCATTGAGAGAGCCGTAATGGCATTTGAAGAGTGGCGTGTCGTGAACGCGGGCGGTGATCACGTCGTGTAGTTCGATGGGGAGTACATCGCCGACCGAAAGTGCCAGTACCGAGTCCACGGTGGTTTTGATGCGGCAGAATTCGGCATTCAGCCAGACCGTTGCGTGCGTGACTTCGCGGCTCAACTGCTGGTGCCAGCGCTGGTCGACGGTGCTGCTGGTATCCTGCAGCAAGGGGCGGACCAGAATGTCACGCAACGGCTCTATCATCGAGTAGGGCAGGCAGATGTTCAGCGTGCCGCCCGTCGAACCCAGCTCGATGTTGAAACTGGAGACCACCACGATGTCGTTGCTGGTACTGATGCTGGCAAACTTGGTGTGCATCTCGGACCGGATGTATTCGAATTCGAGAGGATGAGCCGGTTCCCAGGCCTTGCCGTAACACGCCAAGGTCTGATTCAGCAGTTTGTGGATGATGCGCTGTTCCGTGTTGGTGAATTCCCGTCCTTCGATGCGGATTCCAAAGCGGCCGTTGCCCCCGAACAGGTTGTCGACCACCAGGAACACCAGATTCGGGTCGAACACGAACAGTGCGGCACCCCGCAAAGGGCGCATGGACACCATGTTCAGGTTGCTGGGCACGGGCAGATTGCGCTCGAAGTCACCGTATTTCTGGATTCGCAAGGCGTTGACGGTGATGTCGGCGTTGCGGCGCATGAAGCCAAAGAACATGTTGCGCAGGTGACGCGCGAATCGCTCGTTGATGTGTTCCAGCGTCTGCATGCGGTGGCGGACAACGCGATCGGGCGAACTGAGGTCGTAGGCTCGAATCCCTTCGGGGTGGGCCCCGCCTTGCTGGGCTTTCTCGGACGGCTCGCCGGTGACGCCGGCCAGGAGGGCGTCCACCTCTTGTTGGGACAGCATGCTGTGATAGGACATTTATTGCACCACAAAAGCAGTGAACAGCACTTCGGCAATGTCCAGGCTTCGATTTGGATCGGACAATGGCTCGCTCAGGGCCTGCCGAAGTTCTTCCGCCAGCGCCCGGTGGCCCTTGGCCAGGCGCAGGTCGTCGGGATCCTGGCGTGACAGGATGGATATCGCGCGATCACGGATTTCCGGCATGTAGTCCTGAATGGTTTCTTTTGAGCCCGGGTCGGCCAGCCGCAGGCTGATTCGGGCATGCAGCATGCGGTTGCGCGTTTCACCGTACAGCGTGACGGTAAAAGGCTCCAGGCTTGCGAACAGGGGCTTGACCACCGGCGGCACGTCGGTGGCTTCGTCGGGGGCGTTGCTGTCCGCGGGCGCGCTCAGCCGGGGACTGGCCCACGGATTGTCGCTGACCAGATACGCCGTGGCGGCCGATATGCCGATCGCCAGCAAACCAAAGGCGCCGAATTTCAGCAAGCGGGAGACGAGTTTAGGCATAAGTGTCTACCAGCGCATGCGAACGGCCGGCCGAACGCCTTTGCGCCGTGGTGGATGGTTCTGCGGATTGCGCGGTTTGCACGGCCGATTCTTTCGGCAGGCCGTTGCGCGGGGTACCGAACAGCGCGTGTTCGTCAGCTTGCTGCTGCCCGGGCGGGTGGTCGCTGACGCTGGCTTGACCCAAAGACACCCCGGCTTCTGCCAATTGCGCCTGCAGCTGTGGCAGCGCGGCTTCGAGCGCCTGACGGACGGGCGCGTGGGCTGCAAAGAACATGAGCTGGGTGGTGCCGTCCTGAAGGTTCAGCTGAATGTGAACCGGACCCAGATCGGCCGGATGCAGTTGCAGCTGCACTTGGTGACTGCCATCGGCCGCCTGCGCCATGAATTGCACGGCGCTGTGGGTGAAATGGGCCGCCCAGGCGGGTGAACCGAAGGGCACCGGCAATGAGATGAACTGCGTGCCGCCTGCTCGGATGGGGCTGGACGCCGTGTCGGCGCGCATGGCGTCGATCGCGGAGCCCTCTGCGGCCTGGCTGGGGATGGCCGGTGGCACGGCGTCTGTCGGCCCCGACCTTGCCGCCGCAAGAGCCCGCTCGATCATCGGGGTGGCCGAACCACCAGATGGATCGGCCACCTTGCCGGACCCGGCCTTGGCGGGGCGGATAGTGTCTTGCGGACCCTTGCCGTGGCCTTCGGGTGTCGGGCTGCCCGACCGGTGTCCATGGGGCTCGGGCCGGGTCTGGGGTGCGGATTTGGTAGTCTGTCGCACGGGTTCAGCGGCCGGTTGCACCGGTTCGGCCACGACACGGAGGGATGCTTGGTATCCCGGGGGGGTCGGTCGCGCCGGCGAAGGTGTATCCGAAGACAGGATGGAAGGGTTCGTGGCCAGCAGGGTGTTGCCGGGGGGCGTCGCGGTAGGCGATTCTGGGGCGGCATGCGCCGCGGGGGTGGCCGCCGTGGCCGAAGACGGGGCGGCCGACAGGGCGGCCGTCGCTGTGGATGCGGCGGCCCTGGTTGGGGAGGCACTCGCCCTGGCTGGGGAGGCGCTTGCCCCCGTGATTGAAGCGGCCGCGATCATGTCCGTCGGGGCCGACGCCATGGTCGGGAATGGGGTCGTCGCGGCCAACGTCGCAGCCGGCACAGACGGCGCGGCGCTTCCCGGCGCGGGTGCCGTGACCGCCATTGGCGCAGAGACTGCGCTCGCTGCCACGGTGTTTATGGCCGGCCGGCCGGACATTGCCGGCCCGGCGTCGATGGGGGCTGCCGCGATTACGGCCGGCTGGCCGTCTCGTGGCGGCCGTGGCGGCATGACGGGACTGCGGGGATAGGCGCCATCGATTGCCGGCTGTTCGGATGCCTGGCGTGGCCCTTTGATGGCAGGGTCTGCCTTGGCCGGCGGGGTCATGGGCACCAGCAGCCAGGGTATGTCGAGCGGTTCTGGGTCCTCTGACGGCGCTTTGGCCTGAGGGGCGCGGTTGTGATCGACTCGGAGTGCCACTTGCTTGGTCGGAAGCGGCACCGTGTCGCGCTGGCGAATGGCGGGCAGGCTTTGATCCAGCAGCGCAAGAAACCCCGCCTGGGCTGGCGTCCGGCCCTTGGCCGTGCGCGTGGACGGGATCTCTAGGGAAGCGCCCTGCGGGCTGTCGGCAGACGGAATGGATAGGGTGGACATCAGGTTTCCTGGGCTTTCGTGTGCAGTAGTCGGGCTGCGATCTCGTCGTGTTCCCGTTGTTCGCGCCGGTGCAGCCGGCCTGCTTCCTGTTGGGCCTGGCGCTGCTGCAGGGTTTCATACGCCTGCAAGTGGCGATGTTCGGTTTTCCAGCGCTGGCGCTGGCGCATCACCTGGCCGTCCAGTTGCGCGACCGCTTTATTCTGCTGTGAAATGGCATGCTCCAATGTTGTGATGAAGCGGTGGAAATTGGCGTACTTTGCGGCACTCAATCCCTGTCCGGCGTGCGTCTGGAGTTGCGTGCGGTAGTCTTTTTGGTAGTCATGCAGCTGTTCCAGCTGCGCCTGGGCCTGGCTGCGGCGAGCGGTGAGAGCGGACAATTGCTCGCCCGCCCGATCGCAGTCGTCCTGCTTAAGCTTGAGCAGGGTGTTCAATTGGGTTTTCTCCATGCCGGTCCTGAGGTGAAGAGGGTGCGAGGCCCAGGGCTGAATCGAGCTCGGCCTGCGCTTGTGAATAATCGACCCGCGTATCGAAATCCTGCTGCAGATAAGCCTGCAGGCCGGGGTGGCGAGCGATGGCGAGATCGGCCTGGGCGTCCTGCCCCGCGACGTAGGCACCCACGGTGATCAAGTCCTGATTGCGCTGATACAGAGTGTTGAGTTGCTTGAAGGCCTGTGATTTTTGCAGTTGCGCTTTGGGTACGATGGCAGGCATTACCCGGGAAATCGACGCGCCGATATCGATGGCCGGGTAGTGGCCGGCATCCGCCAGCGCGCGCGCGAGCACGATGTGTCCATCGAGGATGGCTCGGGCGGCATCGGCAATGGGGTCCTGCTGGTCGTCCCCTTCGGTCAACACCGTGTAGAACGCCGTGATGGATCCGTGGATGTTGCCGTCGCGTTGGCTGCCGTTTCCCGCGCGTTCGACGAGTGCCGGCAATTTGGCGAACACCGACGGTGGATAGCCTTTCGTGGCGGGTGGTTCGCCAATGGCCAGGGCGATTTCGCGCTGCGCCATGGCGTAGCGGGTAAGTGAATCCATCAGCAAAAGTACGTGCTGGCCCTGTGCCCGGAAGTATTCGGCCAATCGCGTCGCGTACGCGGCCCCCTGTAGACGCAGAAGCGGCGAGGCGTCTGCCGGTGCCGCCACGACCACTGAGCGCGCCAGACCATCTGGCCCGAGGTTCTGCTCGATGAATTCCTTGACCTCGCGGCCGCGCTCGCCGATCAGGCCGACCACGATGACGTCGGCCAGGGTATAGCGGGCCATCATGCTGAGCAGTACGCTCTTGCCGACCCCGGACCCGGCAAACAGCCCCATGCGTTGCCCACGGCCGACGGTCAGCAGGCCATTGATGGCCCGCACGCCCACGTCCAGCACGGATCGGATGGGCGCACGCTCGAGCGGGTTGATCGGCTGCACGTGCAGACTGACGTACTCGAGTCCGGCTGGCAGCCCCTGACCGTCCAGTGGCGTACCGGCACCGTCCAGAATGCGCCCCAGCAACGCGGACCCGGCTGGAACACGGCGAGCCTGCGAGACGGCTTCATGGGCGTCGGAATCCGTCGCGCCGGGCCACGGGGGCACCCCCGAGGCGCCCGGTACTTCGGCAAGGACCGCCGCGCCGGGGCGCAGACCGGTCATGTCGTTCTGTGGCATCAGGTACAGAATGTCGTCGCGAAAGCCGACCACTTCGGCGCTGCCCCAGGTGTCCGGCGGCCCTTCGAGGGCGATCCGACAGGCTGCGCCGACCGGCAGGCCGAGCCCGGTGGCTTCGATCACCAGCCCGGTGGCCCGCGTGATTCGGCCGACCCGGCGGATGCCATCGACGCCGCGGATTTCCTGCGCCAGGGAGAGCAGGCGTTCGCGCAAAGCGCCGGTGAGGTCGCCGTGGATGGGCGTCATGGTGTGCCGGGGTCCGGCTCGCCGGCCATCGATGCGTTGGACCGGTTGGCCCCGGCCCCGCCGGGCATGGATGGCAGTTCGAGATGATCGAGCAGCGCCTGCCAACGGGTCTGCAGGCTGGCGTCGATGCGACCCTGCGGCGTCTGCAGCAGCAGGCCGCCACGGGCCAGGGATGCGTCCTGCATGAGCTGCACGGCGGGCGTCAGCTCATGCAGGATGGCCTGCAGCGCCGCATGGTCTTCGGGATGGACGATGAGCTGTAGCGTCGGATCCTCGGCGCCCGCACGGGTTTGAGCCAGGCGCCGCGCCAGGGCCTGTACATAGCAGGCCTGATGGCGGATCTCGTGCTGCAGGATCTGTTCGGCCATGGCGACCGCCAGCTGCGCCAGCGCCTGGCCCACGTCGTATTCGATGTGCTGCAGGGCAGCCTGGGCCGATGCGAGCAGCAGTTGCCACTGTGCCTGCTGCGTTTTGAGCGCCTCCCGAGCCTGCGTGCGAGCGTGCGCCAACCCTTCGTCGCGGCCCGCCTCGAGCCCTTCTTCGAAACCCGCTGCGTACCCTTGTGCCTGCGCAGCCTGCCAGCCTGCTGCGTGCCCGGCCTCGCGCCCCCGTTCGAGCCCAGCGGCATGCCCTTCGGCATACCCCGCTTCTTGGGCAGACTGCCGTGTGTGTTCGAGTGATGGCACGGCGGCCCCACGTGGGGCGGCACTGGCGCCCGAGCCGGCGCCCGAGCCGGCGTCTGGACCGGCGTCGTCCAGCCCGTCAGCCAGGTGGATGGGCCGCCCCCTTTGCAGGCGCTGAAGAGACCACGGCTGCCAGCGCAGGGAATCAGACATAATCGTCCTCTCGGGTGGACAGTGAAATCTGGCCTGCGTCGGCCAGCTTCCGGGCCGCCAGCAGAATGGCCTTTTGTTCGGATTCCACTTGCGATACTCTGACCGGTCCCATGGATTCGATTTCTTCTTCGAGCATCTCCGCCGCTCGACTGGACATGTTCCGAAAGAATTTTTGCCGCAATTCCGGTGTCGCGTTTTTCAGGGCGGTCGCCAGCAGCTGGCTGTCTGTATCTTCCAGAATGCGGCGTATGGAGGTGTCCTCGACGTCGACCAGGTTTTCGAACGTGAACATTTCGTCGATGATGCGTTGGGTCAGGTCGCTGTCTGCCTCTCGCAGGGCGGCCACCAGGGATTCTTCTTCGGTGGAGTTCATGAAGTTCAGGATTTCGGCGGCTGTGCGAACGCCGCCCATGCGGGCGCGCTTGGCGCCCTGGCCCGCCAGCACCTGATTCAGCACCGAGGTCAGCTCCTGCAGGGCGACAGGCTGCACGCCGCCAAAGGTGGCGATTCGCATCATGACGTCCTGGCGGACGCGCTCGTTGAGCAACGCGAGCACCGCCGCGGCCCGGTCGCGCTCGAGGTGCACCAGGATGGTGGCAATGATCTGCGGGTGCTCGTTGCCAATCAGTTCGGCCACGTTGGCCGGTTCGAGCCAGTTCAAGGCGTCGATCCCCGAGCTGCTTGCCTGCGAACTGTCCAGGATGTCGTCGAGGATGGCGGCTGCGCGATCCTGCCCCAGTGCCTTGATCAGCACCGAACGGATGTATTCGCCCGATCCCAGCGTGACGGCAGTGAACTGCTCGATTTCTTCGCGGAAATTTTCGAGCACTTGATCGACTTCGCTGCGCGAGACCTGCTGCAGATGGGCCATTGCAGCCCCGATCTGCTGGACTTCGCTGGCCCCCATGTACTTGAAGACCTCGGCGGCGGCATCCTCGCCTACGGACATCATGAGGATGGCACACCGGGTCAGATTGTCATCATGGTTTGGCATTTTTTGCATTCAACCAGCTCCTCAGGACCATCGCGACCGCCTGTGGGTCTTGCTCGGCCAAGTCGCTGGCCGTCTTGAGGTTGTCTGCGTAGCGGCTGGCCTGGGCGATGCGTTCGCCGTCATCCTGGGATCGTGCCAGAGGCCGTGCCGGCGAGGCGTGCGCCCGGGGTTGCGTCTGCATTTTCAGCAGGGCCTGATACAGAGGGCGGAGCAACTGGCGCCAGAAGAAAAAGAGGGCCAGTATCCACAAGAGGGCCTTGCCCGCCTGCCAGCCGATCTGCTGGTAGAACGGATCCTGCCAGAGCGGAATCTGCGGCGGCCGGTCATCGAAGGCCGTGTTGATGACGCTGATGGTGTCGCCGCGCGCATCCGAATAACCCATCGCCCGTTTGGCCAGGGTTTCGATGGCTTGGATCTGCGGCGAGTCGGACGGGTATAGGGCGCCCTGCTCGTTGCGGTAGCTGACGACGACCGCCACTGAAAGGTTTTCCAACAGGCCGCTGGCCTGGCGCGTATGCGTGATGGTGCGGTCGAGCTCGTAGTTGATGGTGGCGTCGCTTTGCTCGTCGGTGGGCGGCAGGCCCCTGGCCTCTGTGGCGGGGTCTGGCGAAGCGGTGCCTGTGGGGCCGTCTTCTAGGGGGGCCGTGGCGGTCGCGGGGGGTTGATTGCTCAGGGCGCCCGGTATCCCCTGGATGGGCACGACGCCGGTGCGCAGTGAACGCGCGGTCTGTTTGCTGCGCACGGCGGCCGTGCCGGCCTGCTCGTTCGGGGTATAACGTTCCGACGTCTGTTCATGCTGGGTGAAGTCGATCTGGGCATTGACCTGCGCGCGCACATTGCCGGATCCGACGATCGGGTTGAGCAGTGTCAGGATGCGTTGCAGGGTACGCTGTTCGATGCTGGCACGCTGATCTTCCTGGGCGGCACTCAGGCCTTCGTCGCCCTGTGCGCTCGACAACAGATGGCCGTCTTGATCGATGACCGAAACCGATTCACTGCCCAGCCTGGGTACGCTGGCCGCCACCAGGCGCTGCATGGCCCGCACCTGCGCCTTGCTCAGGGTGCGTCCGGCGTACAGGTTGACCAATACAGAAGCAGTTGGCTGTTCCTGTTCACGGATGAAGAGCGACTGCCGTGGCAGGGCCAGATGCACCCGCGCCGACTGGACCGGCTGCAATGCCTCCATCGACCGGGCCAGCTCGCCTTCCAGGGCCCGCTGGTACTGTATCTGTTCCAGGAACTGGCTGGCGCCGAATTTGGGCTCGTCGAGCAGCTCGAACCCGGTGTTGGCGCTGCGCGGCAGACCCTGTTCGGCCAGTTGCAGGCGCAGCGCATAGACCTGGTCGGCGGGCACCAGAATCGTGGTGCCCTGGTTTTCAAACCGGTACGGAATGGCGCGCTGCTCGAGAATATTGACGATTGCGCCGCCGTCGTGCGGTTCGAGATTCGTATACAGGGGCCGAAAATCAGGGCTGTACAGCCACATCGCTGCAATCAGGGCCACCGCGGCGGCGGCCGCGATGGCCGCCAGAAGCAGGATTCTGGGCTGCGTGGCAATCTGCTGCAACCAGGGAATGTTGCGGATCTGGTCGGTAAAGGCAGTCATGGTTGTACTGTCGTAGGCTGACAGCCATTATGGGCATGGCAAAGTACTGCACAAAGCCGGAAAACAATCGCTTTTCCATGCTTGTTCACGGTCTATGGGCTGCGTTCGGGCCGCTAACATCGAGGCCATGATTCCTGGGTGCCGGGCGGATTTCCCGCCTGGCATCGATCTCTGAAAGTGGCGTGATGATGGATGTTCAAGCGGTGGGCCAGGTGGAGCAGATGCTGGCACAGATGCGTTCGGCCATGCGCGCGGCCCAGGGCGCAGCGGCGGGTCCGGTTGCGGCCCCGGCGGCCGATCCGGGGGGGGCTTCCTCGGCGGGGTTTGCTGCTGCGCTGGCGCAATCCCTGGATAAAGTCTCGAAAGTCGAAAACCAGGCCTACGCCCAGGCGAGGGCGTTTGACCTGGGGGTGCCCGACATCCACCTGAGTGACGTCATGGTCGATCTGCAAAAGGCCCATCTTGCCTTTCAAGCCACTTTGCAGACCCGCAATCGCCTGATCGAGGCTTATAAAGAAATCGCCAATCTCGCGGTCTGAACTTGCCACCTGACCCGGGCCATCTGGGATGCCGGCCGCAAAGCCTTGCCGGGTGCCCCGGCATCAGCGGCGCGGCTCGGATGGGTGCCGGGGTGCACCGGGGTGCTCGAGCGCGTACAGCCAGGCCAGGAGCTCGGCGACCGCGCGGTAGAGTTCGGGCGGAATGTGGGCGTCCAGATCGACCTGCATGAGCAAGCTCACGAGTTCTGGCGACCGATGGACGTACAAGCCGTGTTCGCGTGCCCGGGCCACAATGCGTTCGGCAATGGTGCCGTAGCCCTTGGCCACCACCTGTGGCGCAGTGTCTGCGGGATCGTAGCGCAGGGCGACTGCCTGGCTGCGGCTTGGGGTGTCGTGGGTGGCTGGCGTCATGTCGGGTCTCCAGTGCCTTCGGGGGCGTGTGGATCGCCCTGCGCATGAATGTCGAATGGTTCGACGGCCAGGCCCAGCTCTGTGAGGGCGCCGTGCAGCCGGGCGGCGTGCGTTTGCAGAAGGTCCGCTGAATCGGGGGCCCGAAGCTGCACGTGCAATTTCTTTCTGTGCAAGCGGATATGGGCATGTACGGGCCCCAGCTGAGGCAGTTCGAGATCCAGCGTGGTGGTCCAGGCGGGCTCGGCTTCAGGGGCCTGCGGGTCTGCGTCGTGTTTCTGGATCTGCCAGCGCATGGGCGCTTGTGGCCAGGCCTGCCCTTGCCACACCAGGCTCTGGTGCGCCAGGATATCGAGCTGCTGGCGCACCAGCGTGTCGGCTTGCGGATGGTGCAGCGATGCGGTTTGGCTGGCTGCCGTGGACGCATTGGGCGGGTGCTCGGGCGACGCGCGGGCACTGGCCCATTGAGCCTGCGGTTCGGCGTCGGGAGGCGGCTGACGGCCAGGTTGCAGAAACCACCGGGCCAGGTGCGCTTCATAAAACAGGCCGCTGTTATGGATCGTTTCTTGCAACGCATGGGCGAAGAGGGCGGCCAGTGCCCCCTGCGAGGCGGGCGGGATGCCCTGGCCGGCCTGGGTCAACAGGGCGGGGCGCAGCAGCGCCGGGCTCTCGGGGTATTTTTCGAGCAAGGCGAGAATCAGGCGCGCCGCCGGGCTGAACTGTGCCGTTGCATCGCCGGAAAAACCTGTCGTGTGCCGCGGCGCGTTGCTGGCGGGCGAGTGGGCCGCTTGCGCAACCCGGGCACCCGCCGTGCGTTGCAGGCGGGCCTGGTGCTGCTGCGTCGTACGGACATCTTCTGCGGACTCTTCGGGCAGGTGCTCGGTCGAGGTGGCCAGGCCACCCAGGTGCAGGCTTTGATTGGCCGCCGTGACGGTGCGGTGCCCCGAACGCTGCGCCACTTCGCCCCGGAGCGACAGCGGATGCCCCAGCAGGGCATCGAGCCGTTGGATCAGAAGCGTACCGAGGTTGGATGGGCCCGCCATGGGGGACTCAGGCAAGAGGGGTTGGCTGCGGGGCGCCATACTGGCGCAGCAA
>Ga0172382_10008116_pt1 | contig 14720 bp, 12 predicted proteins | sample Leawel138RmetaG_FD_122245 | JGI IMG/M metagenome (GOLD analysis project Ga0172382, IMG submission 122245) | Leachate microbial communities from a municipal landfill in Southern Ontario, Canada - Leachate well 138R metaG | ecosystem: Engineered > Solid waste > Landfill > Unclassified | place...
AGCATTGGTGGCATTGCCACCCTTATCGGTACGCCACCCAACGCTTTTCTGGCTGGTTTTTTAAACAAAACGTACGGTACCGAGATCGGCTTCGGCGAGTGGATGCTGCTTGGCCTGCCCATCGCTATTGTCATCATGGCGTTCACCTGGTGGTGGCTGACGCGCAAAGACTTCAACCTGAAAGCCACTGAAGGCAACCTGGTCATCAGGCAAGCCCTGCAACAGCTCGGCCCCATGAGTAACGGCGAAAAAGGGGTTGCCGCAATTTTTGTGCTGGCGGCCCTGGCCTGGATCTTCCGGCCCATCATTGCCGATTACATCCCTGGCCTGAACGACACCAGCATCGCCATCGGGGCCGCCCTGCTTTTATTTGTCCTTCCGGTCAATATCCGCCAGCGTACCTTCCTGATTGACTGGGAAACCGCAGGGAAATTACCTTGGGGCGTCTTGCTCTTGTTTGGCGGAGGGCTGTCACTTTCGGGCGTCATCGGCACTTCCGGACTGGCCAAATGGATCGCCGAAAACATGCATTGGGTAGCCACGCTGCCCGGCCTGTTCATGATGGTGATTGTGGTTTTGGTCATTCTGTTCCTGACTGAACTGACCTCAAATACCGCCACCGCCGCAACCTTCCTGCCGCTGCTGGGCGCGCTGGCCATTGCACAAGGCATCCCGCCGGAAATGCTGGCCATACCCGCCGCCATTGCCGCCAGCTGCGCCTTCATGATGCCGGTGGCCACACCGCCCAATGCCATTGTGTTCGGCACCGGGCACATGAAAATTCAGTCGATGATAACGGCCGGTTTTGCCCTGAACATTGCCAGCGTGGTCGTCATCACCGGCTTGTGTTACCTGCTTATCGGGGTCATCTGGGTACGTTAAGCAGGCACCGTGCAGAAGCCCGCAGCACGGGGGCTTCTGCAAAGTACGAAATGCATCAACCCTTGACAGGCGACGCTCCACCACTTGAACGAATATCGTCGTCAGCAGGGTAGCGTTGCAGCGACGCCTTCAGGGGCCGTGTCAGATCATCAGAATGCATACCGGCCTGTTGCATCAGCGTATCGAGCAACGGGGCCTGCAGCTTGTACTTCAACGCCGACGACATCACCTGATCAGAAACGCTTTGACTGCCACCGGAGTCATCGGTACCCGAGCCCGCGCCGCTGTTCAACCCGTCGACGTGAAGAATCTTGATTTCGCTAATGTGCTCAAGCGGTTTGGCACTTTCGCGCACCACATTCTGCACTTGCTCGATGGCCGCCAGCTGAACCCGCAGTTTCATGGCGTCAGCCGACATGAGATTCTCGGCTTCATTCAAGGCACGCCGACCTTTTGCCTCAATGGCATAGTTCTTGTCTTTCCCTTCACGCTGCAACTGGTCGGCATAGGCCTGGGCCTCGGCCAGCAAACGCGTCGTATTGGCACGGTGCTCGGCCGCAACTTTTTCAGCCTGGGCCTTTTCGGTAATGGCCAGACCGCCGGCCTCCACTTCACGCTGTGCAGCAATCAGTGCCAAGGCCTTCTCACGCTCGGCTCGCTCGATTTCACGCGCCGACAAAACAGCCTCTTCGGCACGAACCGAGGCCGCACGACTGGTCTCGGCCTCGGCCAGCGCCGCGTTGCGTTTGCGCGAATTCTCGGCAATTTCAATTTCAATGGCTTGCTGGGCAAGCTCAAGTGTTTTACGTCGCTCGGTTTCCGCCAATTCAAGATTGCGCGAGCGTTCGATTTCCATGGTTTTCAGCTGTTGCTCGAGCAATATTTTTTGTTCGCGCAAGGTTTTGTCCGAGGCGATGCGCGCTTTTTCAATGGACTCGGCCGCATTGACTTCGGCCACTTGCGATTCGCGTTTCAACGAGGCAACCTCGGCGGCAATACGGCTTTGTTGCTCTGCCCGCCGAACCGAGATTTCATGCTCTTGCTGCATGCGCGCGTATTCTTCTTCACGTTGCAACTCAAGCAACTGTTGCTCGGCCGTGAGGTTTTTACGCTGGATGGCCACCTGGGCATCACGTTCGATTTCGTTGCGCTTTTTGCGACGCTCTTCAATTTCAGCCGTCAGTTTGGTCAAACCGGCAGCGTCGAAGGCATTGTTCGGGTTGAAAAACTCGCGTGAGGCCTGATCCAGGGTGGAAATGGACACACTGTCAATTTCCAGACCGCTGGCTTCCAGCCCGATGGTAGCCAGCTCACGAACCCGTTGCGCATAGGCCCCGCGATTCTCGTGCAGCGCCTCCATGGGTTGCTCGGCGGCAGCCGTGCGTAGCGCATCGGTAAAGCGCGCCTCGAGCAACTGACGCATGGCATCGGCCGACAGTGTGCGCGAGCCCATGGTACGTGCCGCCGCAGCTACCGCAGCACGTTCGGGCCGGACCCGCACATAAAAATCAGCCTCGATGTTGATACGCAGGCGATCTTGGGTAATAAGGGCGCTCTTGTCGAAATGGCTGACCCCGAGACGCAACGTATTCATGTTGACCCGGGTGACATCGTGTACCACCGGAAACACAAACGCGCCGCCTGAAATGGCGACCTTTTCACCCAGAAACCCGGTTCTGACAAAGGCCAGTTCGGTCGTGGATCGCTGGTATAGCTTGGAAAGCAGCCACCAAAAGATGGCAATACCAATGATGATGAGAATGACCGTCAGTAGGATGATGCCGAGACTGTTTTCCATCGGGGAAGGGCTCCTGGTTAGTAAAGAATCAGCCGGGATCGTCAGAAGACGCGGGGGCTGAATCGACAAGCAGCGTGAGGCATTTCAAGAAAAGCGGCCGGTACTCTGCCGGCAGTCGGGCGAGCAATGACGCCTCGATTTCGCTGTCGCGCGGCATGACCTGGTTCAGTAACCGGGCGCCTGCCGGCGCAAGGTACAGCTGATAGGCGCGCTGATTACTTCTGGATGTAACCCTTAACAGCAACTTGGCCGCAACCAGCCGCTTGACCATGTCAGCAATGGTGTTGCGGTCCATGACAAGGCGTTCAGCCAGTGCATTCTGGTTAAGCCCCGGGTTCTGGTACACCACGATCAGCGTGGCTTTTTGGCGGGGGGTGATCGATTCCCGTGAAAACGTTTGGGCGAAGGTTTCTTCGGCCAGAAAATGCGCCCGCCGGAGCAAATGGGAAACGATCGTGTCCAGATGGAATTCGTCGAGCAAGGCCCGTGTTTCGGAGGTCAGGGTCTCGAGCGCCACCAGGTGTTTGCGTGCATGTTCAGGCGTATCCGGCGCGACAACCCCAGGCACGGCAGCATGAACGGCAAGGTGGGCATCGACAGGATTTGACATGACCATTATCGGTTGAAAGTAGTACGTGGCCATATATCTTCTGACCACTTGTTCTGCTGTTATATGCGGTTCTTGCCGACGCCGTCAACGCAAATTTAGTTAGGGTAATTACTAGTCTAAATGCTTGTTTTAAAAGAAAATAAACCTTGACACACAGACGCCGTGATCAATAGACTGTTTTTGAAACAGGTGAGTTACTGACCTGAATTTAGTACGTGCACATATCCAAATTAAGGGGCCTTGCATGACATTGAACGCGTCGTCCGTACGTCAGGTGGTTTCGTCTTCCGTCCTGCCGACACCGCGGTTTCTGTACACGCCAGTGCTGCGCGCCGGGGGGTTCGTTTTTATCTCCGGCATGGTCGCCATCAACCCCGACACCAATACATTTGACGGGGGCAGCCCGCCCCGGCAAGCCCGGCAAATCCTGTCGAACCTGAAGCGCCTGCTTGACGAACAGGGTTGGTCCAAACAACACGTCGTGTTGGCACGAATTTTTTGCACTGACTTTGCAGCATTTCCACAGATCAACGAAGTCTGGGACGAATTCTTCGCCCACGAAATCCCACCGGCCCGCACGTCGGTAGGCGTCAATGCCTTGCCGCTGGGGGCCAGCGTAGAAATCGAGTTTCAGTTACTGGAAGACTGCCCGCAACCGGGCGTGTCTGTCTAACGGAGCACATCATGGCTAACGGTGAAATCATTGCGGGCTTTCTGGCCCCGCATCCTCCGCATCTGGTGTACGGCGAGAACCCGCCCCAAAACGAACCACGCTCCGAAGGCGGCTGGGAACCCTTGCGCTGGGCCTACGAAAAAGCCCGCGCCAGCCTTGATGCCATGCGCCCGGATGTTTTACTGGTTCACTCACCGCACTGGATCACTTCGGTCGGCCACCACTTCCTGGGGGTGCGCCAGCTGTCCGGGAAGTCGGTTGACCCCATTTTCCCCAACCTGTTCAGATACGATTTTTCACTTGAAGTCGATGTCGATCTGGCCGAGCTGTGTGCCGAAGAAGGCCGCAAAATGGGGCTGGTTACCAAAATGATGCGCAACCCAAATTTTCGGGTTGACTACGGCACCATCACCACCCTGCACATGATTCGTCCCCAATGGGACATCCCGGTCGTCGGCATCTCGGCCAACAACACCCCCTATTACCTCAACACCAAAGAGGGGATGGTCGAAATGGACCTGCTGGGCAAAGCCACCCGCGAGGCCATTCGCAAGTCAGGCCGCAAAGCCGTACTGCTGGCCTCCAATACCCTGTCGCACTGGCACTTCCACGAAGAGCCCAGCATCCCCGAAGACATGTCAAAAGAGCACCCGCAGAATCTCGATGGCTACCGTTGGGACATGCGCATGATCGAACTCATGCGCAAGGGCAAAATGCGAGAGTATTTCAAACTGCAGCCCCAGTTCATCGAAGAGTCTTTCGCCGAGGTCAAGTCGGGGGCCTTCACCTGGATGCATGCGGCCATGGGTTACCCGGAACTGGCCGGCGAACTCTACGGTTATGGCACGGTCATCGGAACCGGCAATGCGGTCATGGAATGGAATCTGCGCAAGGCGGGCCTCTCGCAACTCGATACGGCCGACAGTGCCGGCGCATCAGCCCTCAACCGCGAGCCTTACGGTTCGGGTCTGCAAACCACGTACTGATGCGTGGCCTCTCTATTTTCCTGCTTAACGAGTCGCGATCATGACGGTTGTTTCAGCCTTTCTGGTGCCGGGTAATCCGCTGCCGTGCCTTAAGCCCGATGCCCTGGTCTGGGGGCGTCTGGCCAGCGCAATGCAACGTGCAGGGCGCGCGTTGGCGGCTTCTCGGCCCGACGCCGTTCTGGTGTATTCCACCCAGTGGTATGCCGTACTCGACGAACAATGGCTAACCCGCCCCCGCAGCCAGGGTATCCATGTCGACGAAAACTGGTACGAATATGGCGACATGCCCTACGATATCCACGCCGACGTCGAGCTGGCCTATGCGTGTGTCGCCAGCTCGCCCAAGCAAGGGGTGCACGCACGGGGCATCAACTACGACCACTTCCCCATTGACAGCGGCACCATTTCAGCCTGCACCTTGCTGGGCATCGGCACCCAAAGCCTGCCCCTGGTTGTCGCTGCCAACAACCTGTATCACGATGCCGCCACCACCGAAAAGCTGGCCACCATGGCCGTGCAATGTGCGGCCGAACAAGGCAAGCGTCTGGCGGTGGTCGGCATTGGCGGGTTATCGGGCTCTTTGTTCAGAACCGAACTTGACCCTCAAACCGACCGCATTGCCACAGCCTCTGACGACGACTGGAACCAGAAAATCCTGCGGCTTATTGAAGCCGCTGATATCACCAGGCTGCGTCAGGTTATCCCCGAATTCTCGCGCGAAGCGCGTGCCGATATGGGCTTCAAGCATTTTCATTGGGTGCTTGGGGCATTGCGTGGCCGGTTCATGGGCGCACGCGTTCATGGGTATGGGCCAATTTACGGTAGTGGTGCGGCCGTTATTGAGTTCACTTTGTAAGTCTCAAATCAAACCAGGAGTCGTCATGAAACTAAGCTCGAAATTGGCGTTGCTTGTCAGCGGCAGCCTTATGGTCGCCAGTGGCGGAGTGCTTGCGCAAGAACAATGCACCATAAAAATCGGTCGCGTGGTTCCCATCACCGGCCCACTCGCCGACTACGGCAAGGTCACGCCCTGGGTGGACAAGAACAAGGTTGACCCCATCAACGCCGCCGGTGGCCTGGACGTTGGCGACAAAAAGTGCAAGATCGAATACGAAATTTACGACAGCCGCAGTACCACCTCGGGCTCTGCCGAGGCTGCCACACGGGCCATTTTGCAAGACAAGGTCGACTTTCTGCTGGCCCAGGGTACGCCCGACACAACGAACGCGCCATCCGACCTGTGCGAACGTCACAAAATGCCATGCGTTACCGGCAACACCCCGGTTGAGGCCTGGTTGTTCGGCCCCGACGGCAAGCCAAAAGACTATCACTACACCCACCATTTTTTCTTCTCGGTACCCGACCTGGTCAAGAACCACATCGGCATGATCAAGTCGTTGCCGGGCGGCTTTAACGGCTCGATCGGCTACCTGTATCCGAATGACCCTGACGGTACGGTCTTTGCCTCGCTGTTCGACCCGGCCTTCAAAGAAGCCGGCTGGAAACCGGTTGATCCGGGTCGCTTCGCCCAAGGGCTGCCCGACTTCAGCGCCGTCATCAATCAGTTCCGTCGCAACCGCGTTGAAGTAGTCACCGGCGTGCTGGCCCCTCCCGACTTGCAGAACTTTTTGCAGCAGGCGGCACAAGCAGGCTTCAAGCCAAAAATGTACGTTATCGACAAAGGAACGGGCTACCCCGAGCCTATGCAGGCCATCGGCCCAGCGGGTTACGGCATTGTCAGCGTGAACTTCTGGTCGCCGGCCTTCCCCGGAACATCAAAGTTCGGCGGTTATTCGGCACAAGAACTGGCTGACAAGTACGAAACGGCCAACCCCGGGCGTCAGTACACACCGCCGCTGGGTTACGAAGACGCGTCTTACGACATTTTGTTCGATGCCATCCAGCGTGCCGGTACGACCGACCGGGAAGCGGTTCGTACAGCACTGGCCCAAACGAATCTCGACACCGTAACAGGCCCGGTCAAGTTCAACGAGCAGAACTATTCCGTTCAACCCTTGGGCGGTGCCCAATGGCGCTATGACGAAGCCCAGAAAAAACTCATCAAAGAGAACGTCTACAACGAGGTTTACCCGTCGGTGAAGAAAACAGCCGATATGCAAATCTATAAGTAATGTCTGGCTGACAGCCTGCCGCCTCGTTCCAGACGCGCAGGCTGTTTTTTTGCCGAATCTTCGGTGCGATCTGAGCCCCTATGCATCGGCCCGGCAGTTTTACCTTCTTTGAATATCCTATGGATTCTTTGCTCGAAGTACGCGGGCTGAGCAAGTCGTTCGGTGCCGTATCCGTCGCTCACCAGATCTCGTTTGATGTACGCGAGGGCGAGATTCTGGGCGTCATCGGCCCGAATGGTGCCGGCAAGACAACCTTGTTCGGCATGTTGTCGGGCCATATTGCGCCCTCTGAAGGAACGGTTTTACTGCGAAACGAAGATATTACCGACTTGCCCCCGCACGAACGGGCGCGCAAGGGCATTGCCAGAACCTATCAGGTGCCTCGGCCTTTCGGGCAAATGACCGTATTCGACAATTTGCGTGTGGCCGCCACCTTCGGCGGCGGCCTGACTGACACCGCCGTTGCCGAATGGATCGAACGTACGCTGGCCATCACCGGGCTCACCCGTTACGCCGACACCCTGGCCGGCCGCCTTCCGCTGCTGGTACGCAAACGCCATGAGCTGGCCAGGGCACTGGCCATGAAACCACGTCTGCTGCTCATTGATGAAGTCGCGGCCGGCCTGACCGAACAGGAAATCAACGACTTCATCAGCCTGGTTCGCCAGTTGCGCGACATGGGTATCACTATCGTCTGGATTGAACACGTTATCCGCACCATGCTGACTGCAACCGATCGTCTTATGGCGCTGGCCGGTGGCGAAATCCTGGCGCTCGACAAACCCGATCGTGTTATTGAAATGCCGGAGGTCCGACGTGTCTACCTTGGCAACTAATACGCCGGCGCAAAGCGCCGTTTTGCGCGTCAACAGCCTGTCAGCCTATTACGGCGAATTGCGCGCCATCCACGATATCAACATAACCCTGCAACGCGGCGATGTCCTGGCGATTATCGGCGCCAATGGGGCCGGCAAATCAACCTTGCTCCGCTCGTTGGCAGGCCTGACGACGCACGGTGCGCGCTCGCACGTGCGGGGCAGCATTGAACTGCATGGCCAGCGCGTCGAAACCTGGCGTCCGGAAGATATCGTCAATGCAGGGTTTGCGCTGGTGCCCGAAGGGCGACGCCTGTTCTCGCGCCTTAGCGTGGAAGACAACCTGTTGGCCGGGGCCTACTTGCCCCGATGCCGACCACTGATTCCTGAGCGGCTTGAAGAAGTCTTTACACTTTTCCCCCGCCTGCGAGACCGGCGCCAGCAAGTGGTTTCTCAAATGTCGGGCGGCGAACAACAAATGGTGGCGATTGGCCGGGCCCTGATGTCGTCACCCTCGGTCATTGCCTTTGACGAACTGTCGTTGGGGCTTTCGCCGGCCATGGTCGAAGAGATCTACCAGAACCTCGGGCGCATCATAAAACAGGGCTCGACCGCCATCATCATTGAACAAGACCTGAAGCGGGCATTGGCATCGTGCACCCGCTTTTGCGTCATGCTCGAAGGCAATATCGTGCTTGAGGGCAAACCCGACGAAGTGGATTACGACACCATCACGGCGGCCTATTTTGGCAGCATGCAGGGAAGCCACCATGACTGAAGAAGACCTGTACTGGTTCGCCATTGATTTACTGAATGGCATTTTGTCGGGTGCGATGCTCGGCGGCTATTACGCGCTGGTCAGCGTCGGTCTGGCCCTCAATTTCGGGGTCATGAAACTGGTCAATCTGTCGCATGGCGACTGGTTGATCGTCGCGGCATACCTGTGCGTCACCTTGCTCACGGCCACGGGGGTTGCCCCGTTCTGGGCGCCATTGGTCGTGGTCCCGGTCATGTATCTGGTGGGGTATGGTATTCAGCGCGGGGTGCTCAACCATGTCTCGTCACATGCCGCCGAACGTCGTAATCTGCCCCCGGTTTACGGGTTGATGCTGCCCCTTCTGGTCACCTTCGGGCTATCTATTGTGCTGAGCCAGGGGATGCTGATCGTATTCAGCGCCGATGCCGCCACGATCCCCAACGAGTGGTCATATTCGGCAATCCGGCTTTCCCAGGACCTCAGCATTTCAACCTTGCGCTTTGGCTTCTTCATTGCCGCGGCCATCCTGCTGGCGGGCTTATCCGCCTGGCTGCATCGCACGCACACCGGGCGTGCCATCCGCGCCGCCAGCGACGACCCTGAAATCGCAGCCGTCATGGGGATACGCACCACCCATATTTATGCCGTCGCCAGCGGTGTTGCCCTGGCGTCAGCGTCGATTGCCGGCTTCATGATCGGCATGTCGCGCTCATTCCAGCCTTTTGACGGGACACCCTTTTTGTTGCTTGCCTTCGGGGTGGTCATTCTGGGTGGCCTCGGCTCGGTATTTGGCAGCCTTATCGGCGGTGTTGTGCTTGGCATTGTCCAGGTACTGGCCGGCACCTACTTCGGCCCGGCGGCGCAACAAGTGGCCGGCTATCTTCTGATCCTTCTGGTATTGGCGATGCGGCCCCAGGGCCTTTTCGCACGCAAATAGGCCGGCGGTAAACATGAAAGTATTTTTCGATTCCTTTTATGGCCGCAACGGTTTCATCTGGGTGCTGGCGCTGGCCGCCATCCTGCTTCTGCTCCCATTGGGGCTGTCCGCTGAAAGTTACTGGCTTCACCTGCTGTTCTCGGCATTCGTGTTTGCAACCTTTGGGCATGCCTGGAACCTGATGGCAGGTTATGCCGGCTTATTAACGTTTGGGCAACAGGTCTTCATCGGACTGGGGGCTTTCGCCCAGGCCATCGTCTTCTACTATGGCGGTGTCCCCATTTGGTTGGCCTGGCCGGTTGCGGGCATCGTTTCAGCCCTGTTCGCGTGGCTGTTATGCCTGCCGCTGCGCGAACGAGGCAGCCGTCAACGCATCAAATTGGGGGTTGGCATTGCCGTTGTGCTCTGGATTCTGTATGAATGGTTGATCCTCTCGGTCCCCGAAGCCGACCTGTTTGGCAGCCATTACATTCGTCGTGTGGCCTTGTTACTGCTGATTTTCCTGGGGGCCCTGCCCTTGCTGAAACTGCAGGGGGCCTACTTTGCGATCGCCACCTGGCTGATTGCCGAGGCCGTTGCCACCGTCTTCAACGGCTGGAATCTGGTCGGGGCCGGTGGGGGCATGCAGCTGAAATCCGATGCCACCACCGTACAGCTGTATTACGCCGCCCTCGGGCTGTTGCTGGTCTCAAGCGCCGTTATCTGGCGCTGGATGCGTTCATCTTATGGTCTGGCCCTGACCGCCGTGCGCGATGACGAAGACGCCGCCCGATCCAGCGGGGTTGACGTCAACAAGATCAAGGCCGCCGTGTTTCTGGTCAGCGGCACCATGACCGGGTTGGCGGCAGGCCTGTATTACATGGATGTCGTGATCATCACGCCCCCCAATGCCTTCTCCATTTCGTGGGCCGCCATCATTGTGTTCATTGTGGTCGCCGGGGGTATGGGCAGCGTCGCAGGCCCCTTGCTGGGGGCGATTATTTATATTTTCGTCGACCGTATCGTCGGCGCGGCGGCCGGGCAGGGCCAGCTGGTGCTGGGTATTTTGTCGATCCTCCTGATGCTGCTGCTGCCGCGCGGGCTGATGGGCATCGTCAACGATATCCGTCACCCGCACAAGCGCCGTCGCCAACCCTCCGGCCTGGCAATCCTTTCACGCTGGCTGTTTGGTGCCAGTGCCGCACAAGACCGCTTTGCCTTGCTCGACAAGCCTGGCGTGGTCGGGGCGTATTGGCTGCCGGTCAGCCCGTTGCTGGCCCTGTGCAACAAAGAGCCTGTCTACAGTGACCTGGCCAAGGGCATGGAAAAAGTTCGGGAAGACATCGAACGCCTTGAACCGGACACCCTCGTGATTTACTCAACGCGCTGGTATGCGGTACTTGACCAGCTTTGGCAAGGCAAACAGCGGATGTCAGGTTTGCATGTCGATGAAAACTGGCACGAACTGGGTGAAATCCCGTTCGACCTGACCACCGACGTGTCTTTGGCCAAGGCGTGCGTCCGTGCCGCCCGGGAAGCGGGCATTCCGTCCAAGCGCGTCAATTACGAAGGCTTCCCGCTCGACTCGGGCACCGTCATGGCCAACGCTCTGGTCAACCCCAAAGGGCAATGGCCAACCTTGAATGTCTCGAACAACCTGTACTACGACTTCGATCGTACCCGCGTGCTGGGCGAACTGGTGGCACAACAAGCCGACTTGCAAGGCAAGCGCGTCGTTGTACTGGTGCTGGGCGGCCTGACAGGCACCGAGTGGCGGGACGGGCGACCTGTTGACCAGGATGCCATTGCCTCACAAACCGATGACGCCTGGAATCGCCGCCTGTTGCAATGCATCGAACAACGCGATGCCGCCGAACTGCAGCGACTGATCCCCGATTTCCTGGCACAAACCAAAGCCGACATGGGGCTCAAGCACGTGGCCTTCGCACTGGGCGCCCTGCACGGGCGATTGGGTGACGCCAAAGTCTACGCCTATGGTCCTCAGTACGGTTCGGGGGCCGTCGTTGCAAAGCTGTTTTAAGCGCCCTAAAAGGCACATATCAATCGATAAGCCCGGCCTTTCCACACCCCCTGCGGCCTCAACCGTCGGCAGGCCTGTTACGCGCATACCAGTCCAGCGCACACGGCCATTCCGGGGTCCAGCCCGATGCACGCAAGCGCGCATTTGACAACCGCTTGCCATCCGGCACCCTGGATTCCCGTGTCGGCATGGGGGCGCCCAGCAAACGCGCGACGTCATCGTAAAACCCGGCCAGTGGAAGGGGCCGGTCATCCGTGCCAATGTACAGCGGCTGCGGGTCAGCCAGCGCCAGAAGGTGGGCACACGCACGCGCCGCGTCATCAATGTGAATTCGATTGGCCCAATGACCGGGCGCATCGGGCACCGTCACCCTGCCGGCCCGTAATCCGTTGATCAGGTGCATCCGCCCCGGGCCATATAACCCGGACAACCGCAATGTCACACCCACACCCTGCGGCAAGATCGCCTGCAAAGCCGCCTCGGCCTTTAAAAGCGCCTGGGTACGGAAGTTCGTGTTCTGAACCGGTGAGTCTTCATCCACCCACGCGTCCGAAGGCCCCCAAACCGCTGTCGAACCCACCAAAACACAGCGCTTCAGGTGCGCCAGACAACCCGGCGACAGATTATTCAACAGCGTCGGAAGCCCTTGCGAATAAACGCGGGTGTAATGATCGGGGGTACGACTGTCCGGTGACGGGGCATACAAGATATGGCTGATTTCAGAAAACTCGCCCTCACGCAAAAAGGTCAGACTGGCCGGATCCTGCAGATCGGCCTGAACCCAGGTCATGTGATCGTCAGGCCCGGAAGGCATCAGGCTGCGACGCAACCCAATGCATTTCCAGTCGTTCGGATCCAGCAATCGTGCCGTCCGCACGCACAAATCACCACCCACCAGCAATAGCGTATTCATAGCAACAGGCCTTCAGTAAACTGCGGCGACAGGCCGACAACAGGCAACAATGTATGCCGTCGTCAGGGCGTTACCGCTTAATGCACCAACTGATTAATTTCAATGATCGGCATCATCACCGCCAATACAATCACCAGCACAATCCCCCCCATGATCAGAATCATCAGCGGCTCAAGCAGCGCGGTCATGGTCATGGCGCGCCTTTCAAGTTCAATGGACAGCACACGGGCCGCGCGGTCCAGCATGGCCGATAACTGGCCGGTGCGTTCGCCACTACCCGCCAGATGAATCAGTAACGGTGGAAAAGTCTTCTGTGCCTCAAGCGCCTGCGCCAAAGCGCTACCCTCTCGCACACGACGGGTCGCATCATCAACCGCCGCCTGCAACCTGCAATTTCCAAGCGTACGACGGGCCGCTTCAAGCGCCGCCAGCAACGGGACATTGCTGCTCGTCAAGATGGCCAGCGTATCGGCAAAACGCGCGACATCGACCCCAATGGCATAGCGACCCAGAATCGGTAGCCGCAAGACACGCGTATGCCATGCCAGACGCGCTGACGGATTGCGCAAACGCAAGCGCCACAGCCCGAATAACGCCATCAGGCCAAGCACCACGGCCAGCCCCCATTCCCGTGTGAATGCACTGGCCGCCAGCATCAGACGCGTCAGCAAGGGAAGTGTCTGCTGGGCCTGCGAAAACGCCCCGACCACCTGCGGCACCACATAACTGAGCAAAAAAATGACAATCCCGATCGAGACGATGGTCACGATAACCGGGTAAATGAACGCCGTCAGTACCTTGTTGCGCAATGCACTGCGCGACTCGATGTAATCGGCAAGGCGCTCAAGGACCTGGGCCAGATCACCCGACTGTTCGCCGGCATCAACCAGAGCCCGATAAATTTCAGGAAAGTGTCGTGGGTGCGCCGCCAGCGCCTCACCCAGACGATGGCCGGCACGCACATCATCGCGTACCGCCGCCAGCGCCTGCGCAACGACCTTGCGCTCGGCATGTTCCAGGGTGGCGCGCAACGCCGCCTCAAGTGGCAACCCGGCAGCCAGCAAGCTGGCCAGTTGCCGCGTCAGCCAACCCAGGTCGGCATCACTGATCCGCCCCCCCATTAACCAGGTTGCCCCCGTGCGCGTGCCGTTTTCACGTACCGACACGGGCAACAACCCGCGTGCCCGCAGCGCCGCACGCGCACTGCGGGCGCTGTCGGCATCGATTCGGCCCCGGTCATGGCGGCCGGCGGCATCAATGGCCTCGTACTGATAAGAAGGCATGGTCTGGCTCCGGTGCTAGGTATCGCGTGTCACGCGGGCAATTTCTTCCGGCGAAGTCACGCCCTGCTGCACCCAGCGCCCGGCATCCTGCTGCAGGCTACGCATACCCCCCTGGCGCGCCGCACGGCGCAAGGCCTGCTCGCCGGCGTCCGCATGAATCAGGGTGCGCAGCTCATCGTTCAGTACAAACAGTTCGTGCACGCCCGTGCGGCCACTGTACCCGGTATGGCTGCAGGCCGTACACCCTTGCGGGTTCCAGCGTGCCGTGCCATCGGGATGCGGCTGTTTGCACTGTGCACACAGCTTGCGTACCAGGCGCTGGGCCAGTACCCCCTGAAGCGTGGACGCCAGCAAAAAAGGTTCAATACCCATGTCGGTCAACCGCGTAACCGCCGACACGGCATCGTTGGTGTGCAGCGTGGCCAGCACCAGATGGCCGGTCAGTGACGCCTGCACCGCGATCTGTGCCGTTTCAAGGTCGCGAATTTCGCCGATCATGATCACATCGGGATCTTGACGCAGCAACGCCCGCAAGGCCACGGCGAAGGTCAGGTCAATGCGCGGGTTGACCTGCGTCTGGCCGATACCCGGCAAGTCGTACTCAATGGGGTCTTCGACCGTCAGAATATTGGTGGTGGACGCATCCAGCCGCCCGAGGGCGGCATACAACGTGGTCGTCTTGCCACTGCCCGTCGGGCCGGTCAGCAACAAAATACCGTGCGGCAACCGGATCAACCGGTCAAGTTCATTCATGACGTCGGCCGCCATGCCCAGGCGCTCAAGTTGCAAGCGCCCCGCTTCCTTATCGAGCAGGCGCAGCACGACCCGCTCGCCGTGGCCGGTCGGCAACGTCGAGACCCGTACATCAATCGGCCGCCCTGCCACCCGAAGCGCGATACGGCCGTCTTGCGGCA
>Ga0172382_10008117_pt1 | contig 14719 bp, 11 predicted proteins | sample Leawel138RmetaG_FD_122245 | JGI IMG/M metagenome (GOLD analysis project Ga0172382, IMG submission 122245) | Leachate microbial communities from a municipal landfill in Southern Ontario, Canada - Leachate well 138R metaG | ecosystem: Engineered > Solid waste > Landfill > Unclassified | place...
AGGACTATTCGTCACTTTTGTGACCAAGATGCCCGGTTACTATCTCAGCTGGGGTCGTTATACCCTTCTGATTGGGGTGATGATCCTGCCTGTGGCAATGGCAGAAGTGGAATGCTTGCGCAGAAAACCAGTTGAGTGGTGGCGATTGAGCGGCATGTTTTTGCTTACTGTAGGTACGTTGCTCAGCCATTACTTTACGGCTTTTTTACTAGCGTTATTCTTTGGATTCTTAGCTTTGCAGGGGACTGTAGAAATAATCCGATATAGATCCTTCCAAAGGAAACCATTTTTTAGTATAGCAACTTCGATTTTCATGGGACTTGTTTTCGCGTCACGTTGGTATTATCGGATTTTTGTGTATTCGGACGCGACTTCTAGACCGGTACTTAGAATGGTGGATCCCGAAACCCTGGAAGGGTCGTGGGATTACTTGTTTTCCCTTGTAGGTCCGACCAGTGGGTATGTTTTAATCGCGTTGGGCATCATTGGATTGTTGTGGTCAGTGTTTACTACAAAAAAGTATTACTATTTTGGTTGGGCACTCCTTACCTTGGTCTTATCCCTTCCAACCGGCTTTCGACTCATGAATTTTAGATACGATTATTATGCTTTGATTAGTTTCATTCCCATCACCATTTCAGCTGCTTTTGCGATTGTTTTGAGCTTCGAGAGATTATTAAATGAAAAAAGGATCTCGACCGGCTTGATCCTGTTGTTAGGTGCGTCGCTAACCGTTTTCGGGGCGTCTCAGAATCTTCGTGCAATAAATCAGGAAACGGTGTTGGTAACCAAGACTGACCTTGTTGCTTTACAATGGATCGAAATTCATACTCCTAGAGAGGCACGCTTTTTTATCAATACGGTCGGATGGAGCCCGAACAACTATCGAGGTGTTGATGGAGGTGGATGGATATTGCCAATAACAAGCAGGTGGACCATCGTTCCGACCATTTTCTATCCTATGAGTGCCGATGAGGACTTCATCTTGAATACAATGGAGATGGGAGCGAGGGCTAGCTCAATTACTTATTGTGATGATGAATTCTGGTCCTTACTGAAAGATGCCGAGATCAACTATCTATACATTAAAGAAGGAATTGGCAGCTTGCAACCTGAGTCCTTGACATCTTGTGAAGGAGTCCATCAACTCACCCAACTTGAAGATATTCATATCTACTTAATAATCGACACAGGCAACACCCCTTGAAGGGTATAATATTTTTATGATTTCCCTTTGAATTGAGAATGAAAATGCAATGGGTTGAACTTAGAACACTTATCACGATCTTCATGATGTTGCTAATCCCTGGCTGGGCAATTTTGTCAGTGACTAATCTCTGGCGGCGATTTGGTACAATCGAGCGCTGGATTCTTGCCGGCGGGCTGAGTATCGCGTTCTATCCATTTTTATATTATCTTGCCCGGGCTTTCCTCCCGTCATTGCGCATGGGGCAAAATAAACTTATCGTCCTTCTGGCAGGGCTTTTCGCCCTGACTGCCTGGGTGCTCCGAAAAAACTGGCGCGAACAATTCAAATTTAGCAAATACGCAGGACCTTTCTTGTTCATCCTGGCGCTGACGCTCCTGACCCGCTTTTGGTTAGCTCATCATTACCCTTACCCTGCCTGGACAGACGCTCTCCATCACATCCTAATTACTGACCTGGTTGGCTCAACCGGAAGGCTGCCGTTTGACCTTCAGCCCTATGCCCCGACAACTTTAGCCCAGTACCATTTAGGGCTCTATGCCCTCACTGGCAGCCTGCAAGTGCTTGCAGATATACCTGCTCATCAAGCGCTCATTTGGATGGCGCAGGCAATCAATGGTTTGTGCGGTCTGGGTGTTTTCTTATTCTTATCGAAAAGAGTGTCACGCTTGGCGGGGTTGGCAGGGATGGCTGTTGTTGGTCTCTTCAGTTTTCAACCCGCCCTGTACTTTAGCTGGAGCAGATTTACACAAAGCTCTTCTCAGACTATTTTGTTAATCGCGGCTTTCGCCACCTGGGAAGCGATCAGGGCATGGAAATGGGATTGGAAAGAGAACCCCATGCCCGCGATAGCCCTTACTGGCATTTCCGCCCTACTCATCGCTGGAGTATTTCTTATACATTTCAGAGCAGCAGCTTTCCTGCTGCCTTTGATTGTCGTGATCTGCATTTATGAGTTCGCCACTGCAATTCAATCAAAAGAATACGCAATAAGGACGATTATTAGCATCGCCGCTATTGCTATTGTTAGTGTCATCTTGATCCTTCCCGCCCTGGTTCCTGCGATGGATTTTTATGTTGATAGAAGATCCGAGCTAGCCGAAACGTCTGATTCAGAATCAGCAAAAGACTTGGAAGAAAATCAATACTTTGCAGGTTATACCGTCGAGTCGCTCTATGCTATCGGAGCAAAAAAATGGATGTTCGGGTTGAGTCTTTTTGGCATGATGGTGGGATTGCTACGAAGAAACAGGACTCTCATTCTCATCACAATCGCCTGGATACTGGCGCTGTTTGGCATCGGGCTGCTGTATCGGCTTAATATTCCACTATTGGCATTCACGAACATGACCGGCATGATGATCATGCTCTACTTGCCCATTGGCGTGATCGTTGGAGTCCTTGCGGAGGACCTGTGGCAATCATTCTCTCTTGAAAGGCATGAAAACTGGGCAAGTGCGCTTCAGTGGGTGGTGTTGTTTCTGGCTGTGATTGCAGCTATTTACCGACTCGGTGAAGTCCAGGGCTACCGACAATTTATGACAACTTCAGATGAGAAAGCCATGAACTGGATTGAGAATAACACCCCGAAAGATGCTATTTTTGCTGTCCATACCTACTACTGGCTGCCGGATTCACCACATGGATCTGACGCAGGCTATTTCATTCCTTATTATGCCGATCGGGAGACAACAACCAGTACGATGATTTCTAGCCTCGGCCCTGGCTACGAAGAGGTTATGGTCGAATCTCAAGCAGTGATGAGCCTTTATTCGTCTACACCCGACATTGCTGTACTTTGCGAACTTGGCGTGGACTATCTTTATGACGGAGCAAAGAACCCCTTTGACGGTAGCCAGTTTAATGTTGACGTAATACAACAGACTGAAGGTGTTCAGATCATCTATCAGGATGGCAGTGTCTCAATTTATAAACTGTGTGATTAATTGCAGAGTTTCGGAGTGATACGTGAATATTTGCATCGTGACCCAACAATATAAAAAAGTGATCAGCGGAGTTGGGTTGCATGCCAATAATCTCACCAATGCTTTGCTCAAAGATAGTCATACTATAACCTTGTTGCTGCCCGAAGACCAGGTGCCCCAACTCTCCTCACCCAACCTAGCGATCGTGACTGTGAGAAAGCCCAGGTTCAATCAAAGTCAAGCGCGATGGTTGTCATTGAGCTTCTCGTTCAATGCTGCGCTCAGGAAATTGGAGACACAAAATAAGTTTGACCTGATCCATTTTACCGATGCCAGGGAATCCTTTTTTTGCACCCCGCGCGCTCCAATGATCGGGCACGTAAATGACACCTATTCTGCGGAACTGAAAACTCCTTATGAATACAGGCGAAATTATTCTGATTGGATTTTGCGCTGGCTGTACTACAACATAGTACATTTTCTTGAGTCCCGCAAACTGCAGCGTTTACAAGCTGTAGTTGCCAACAGCCAATTCACTGCAAATACCATCAAAACAGCCTACCCCAATACCGCTTCAAAAGTACGGCTTTGTTATAAAAGCGTCGATGTTGAGAGGTACAAACAAGTGAGGGAAAACCGGGAGATGGTCACTGCCAATCCAGATCAGCCAGTAATCCTTTTTGTTGGCAGCAACATGCATCGGAAAGGGGTGCCTGACCTGATTAAAGCGGCGCCAGGCGTGCTTGAAAAGTACCCGCAGGCACGATTTATCATTGTTGGTAATGATAAATCAGTCTACCAATTGAAAAAGCTCTGCTCCGATCTCAATGTTGACAAAAATGTTGAATTTGTGGGGTGGCAATCGCAGGTGGATCTGCTCGGATACTATCAGCAGGCAACAGTGTTCGTTATGCCCTCTTTGACCGAGGCGCTGGGTGTGACATTTTTGGAAGCCATGGCTGCTGATGTGCCCGTTATCGGAACGGATGTTGGGGGTATCCCTGAGATCATACAACACTATTTCAACGGAATCCTTGTCCCGATGGAATCGCCTTTATCCATTACAGAAGCGATCAAACAGTTGTTGGCGGACGAACCCTTACGAAAATGGCTTACTGAGAATGCCCGCGCAACGTTCAACAAATTTGATGTGACCAGTATGATGGAATGTACCTTCAGGTTGTATCGAGAAGTGCTTGAGAAGCAAAAACTCACCCCTGGGGATTCAAAGCGTCTTTAATACTCTCCTGGATAATTGACTTCAACAATTCACTGTTTGCAGCTTCCTGGTAAGTTTTTAACCCTCCTTGTGCGATTTTCTCCCTCAAAAAGCTGTTGTGGAAAAGGATGCTGAGGGCATCAGCAAGGGCTCTGGGGTTATTCATTTCACAGAACCAGGAGTCGACTTGGTGAGTCAATAACTCTCGATTAGCGGCATTATCACCGACAATGACAGGTTTCCCCATGGCGATTATTTGGAAGGCCTTACCCGGAATAACCCGGCAGGCTTTGGCACTCCCGCCAAAATGTCCCCCAAGGCAAATAAGAGAATCTTGAATTTCAGAGGGGAGACGATCAATCGGCACAGGCGCAGCCAATTCGACATTTGTGAGATGCTTTTCACGGACGAATTTCTGAATCTTCCCGAATTCAGTTCCGTTTCCGATGATCCTGAACTTGATCGAAGGATCCCCCTGAAGCAATTCTGCTGCCTCAATTACCACGTCCACACCATGTAAAGGCAGGTATGAACAGTAGTAAAGTACCGTGCGACTCTCTGGTTTTTCCAGGAGTGGATGAAACAACGTTTCATCACAGCCAACAAAAACACGCTTCATTTTTAAGAGCGGAAGGTCAAAGGCCTCATGGAAGTATTCTGCCTGGGCGAGGGTATCCACGAAAATTAGACTGGCGCTTTTACCACTGCGCTGGTCCAGCTTGAATAAGAACTTGGAGAGCAGCGACTTTTTGCTGGTCATTTGGCGATCTTCCACCAAGGTGTCAAAGGCTGACACGAACATGTCCAGGATGATGGGTTTTCTGACGAATAGGGCGATCATTTGGGTGAGCACTTGCCCGAAGAAACCAATCAAGACGAAATCAAAGTCCCTCTTGATTAGCCTCGGAACCAATTGGAGGAAGCTGCGCAGGCTGTGCAAGAGAATAGAGCGGATGCCACCCTTGTAAACTGTTGCACGATGTGAACCAATAACCGTTGTTTGGCTGATTTCCTGGATCGCCGAAACCATCAGTTCATTCCTGGGATAGTTTACTTCTCTGCCAGCTACAAATATTGACCTTAACATCTGACCTTTCAACTGACCAAGGCTAGCTTGGTTTGGTGGTATCTCCGACTGAGATTATAATCTTGATGATGAATAATGAAACCCCTCTCGTTGTGGTTGTGATAGCCAACTGGAATTTGCGCAAAGACTTGCTAGAGTGCCTTGCCACATTATATGAGGCAGATTATGCGCGCATGCACGTCATTGTTGTGGATAATAACTCAAGCGATGATTCCGTGGCATGTGTTGAGCGGCAATTTCCCCAAGCACAACTGATAGCGCGGAATGAAAATGGCGGTTATGCTGTCGCCCTGAACGAGGGGATCCGTGCCGGAGCTGATTTTGAACCGGATTTCTACCTGATCCTCAATAATGACACCCTGGTGCTACCTGATACGCTTGGAAAGCTGGTTGAGGTGATGCTCTCTGACGCGAAAACTGCCATCGCCGCGCCGAAGATTATTTACCACGATCATCCCGAGAGAATATTCAGTCTGGGAGATCGCCTGTATTCCTGGCTGCCGTTGCCGCTACGCATTGGCAGAAAGGCTTATGACCGCCCAGAATATGAAAAAACAATGGAATTTGATTATTTGTTCGGATGCGCATTATTGATCCGGACAGAGAGCCTCAAAGAGGTTGGGCTGTTTGACACTTCCTTCTTCATGTACTACGAAGATGCGGATATTTGCCGGCGCATGAGGGATGCCGGTTGGAAGAACGTCCGGGTTGGCTCAGCTATTATCCGTCACAAAGCTTCGCTGAGTTCAAAATTAGTGCCCGAAAAAATGGTATACCTACGAGCGCGCAACCGCTCCTGGTTTTATCGCCGTTATCGCCATGGACCTTGCCGGGCAGGAACATTTTTAGCGCTGTTTTTTGGATCTTTGAAGACAATCCTAACCTATCTGTTTTCGGGTAAGTTAGGGCAAATCCGTCCATATGTTAAAGGCGCCGTCGATGGTTTGAAGCAAGCCGTCCCGCCCCTGACTGATACAAACTGGAGTTGATGGAGAATGGAATACTTCCAGGCTGAATTCAATTTTGAAAAAGCAATCATTGAGGATTGCGCTGATCCAGGTTGTGAGTCGCTCGCGCTTCCTGGAGCGAATTTGTGGTGGAAGTCTTCCTCGCCTCTGGTGACCATCCAAAAGCAATTGGGATGGACGATGTTTTTGTGGGGTTCTGCCAGGCATAGTTCGGAGAACAAAAATGGCTGCGACATGGCTCACGAAATGGCGGTGAGTTTAGCACAAGGTGGAAGCTTGCGTTCTTATTTGATCAATCTTGAAGGAAATTTTGGTGTTCTTGCCTGGAACGAAGTAGACTCGCAACTTATTTTTGCCACAGATCCGATTGGGATGACCAAGATCTATTACGGTGAAAAACGCGGAAGAATCGTGATCTCATCGCATGCGCATCTTGTTGCAAGGAGACTTGGCAATTTAAACATTTCGGGTGACGGACTTTCCATTCTGTTTTCAATAAAGGGTATTCCACCACCCTACACGGTTTTCGAGGATGTTTCAATTCTTATGCCATCAGAAATGATGACTATCACGAAGGCCGCCAGAAAAAACGAGAAGTATTGGTCTATTTTGGAACGCGTAAGGCCATTCCATGGCTCGTTAGAAGACGCGCAAGATGAGCTGCAGGCGCTTTTAATGACCAGCTTGGGGGGAATCACCAATGGTAACCACGAACCGCAGGGTGTTTCGATGAGCAGTGGCGTGGATTCGGCTTTGATAGCTGCATTGTTGGTGAAGGCTGGCATACCAGCTCAAGGTCTGACTGTTGGCTACGATCCCCTGACGAGATACGATGAAACGCTGGCTGCAGTAGCAAACGCCACGCTCATTGGCTTGCCGATCGAGACAGTCAGGGTGTCTGATGCGGATATCTCAGGGATAATCGATTACGCAACCCAATGCCTTCCAGAGCCACTTGGAGATGCGACTATCCTGCCGCAGTTGCTGATGACCTTGGCTACTAAAGGGAAAGTATCTTCGATCATCGACGGAACAGGAGCCGATAACATTTTTGGGGGAATGCAAAAGTTTACTGCTGAGCGTTATGCCAGGGGATACCTCAAAATACCAAAGTTCCTGCGGACGACCGTAATCAGACCAGCGCTCACATTATTACCCTCCTCAAGAAAATCCACTTTCACGGATAAAGTCCGGAAAATGCAGAAATTTAGTTATGGCGTTGAGCTGCCTGAGGATGACCTAAAAGTTTACTGGTCTAGATTTATGACCCGGGAAGCAGTTGAGAGGTTGATTACCCCTGCTTTGTCACCGGATGGTCACCTTGCTGATCAAATTCTGCTCGGCATTAGAGGTGAAGTTCCACTGAGATTTGACGACTTTTTCACATCCACCTATACAAGCATCCGGGGCACGTTGCCAACGCATGCCACTCAAAAACTTGTCACCTTACAGTATGCCTCTGGGACCCATTTCTACACCCCCTTTCTGACACCCGGCATGATTGAATTTGCCTTGAGCCTTCCAGTGTCATTCAAACTTTCTGACGGCGAAACCAAGCTTGTGCTGCGCCGAACCGCCTCAAGGATTCTGCCAACGGAATGCACCAGCCAGAAAAAAGCCACTTTCTCCCCGCCTATCGGTCGCTGGCTGATGGGAGTGTTAAAAACTGAATTCATGGACCTGATCAGAGGCAATGAATTTTTCAATACAGAGGTGATTGAAAGAATGATGGCTGAGCAAGCCTTGGGTTGGCGCGACTGGCAGTGGGAACTTTGGTTGATCTTTATCTTTCTCAAGTGGTTCAAGGAAGCCTCACGATGAGTGCGCCATTGACCAAACCTTGCGATTTTTGCGGTCAATTGCAGGCTGAGAAATTTCTGACGCTTAAGGATCTCAGGCTGAACCTTCCCGGTTCTTGGAATTTAGTAAGGTGTGAGAATTGCGGTTTATTGATGATCGACCCACAACCGGGTTGGGAAGAATTATCCGCGCATTATCCCAAAGAGTATCATGCCTACCTGCGAAAAGACTCACGAATAACAACTTTTCTGCGTGAATTTGGTCTTCGGAAGCGGGTAGCTTCAATTTTGCGCAGGACAATCGTACAAAAAGGTAAGCTTCTGGATCTTGGCTGCGCCACGGGAGATTTCCTTCAGAAATTTCACGATATGTCCAAATGGGATGTGACGGGGGTAGAGATTGTTCCTGGGGCCGCGGCTGCTGCCAGGGCTAAAGGGTTGAGAGTTATCGAAGAGGATTTGGAAGATGCCGGTTTTGCAGATAACAGTTTTGATGTGGTAACACTTTGGGACGTGTTGGAACACATGCCTAACCCATCACAGACCCTTCAAGTTTGTTTCGACTTGCTTAAGCCGGGAGGGTTACTAGCGATAAAGAGTCCTGATCCGGCAGGTAAGGAAGCCTTATTTTTCAAGGAAAATTGGATAGGATTTGAAGCGCCTCAACATTTATTCAGTTTTCCAAAAGCGGTACTTGTCAAGAAACTGAACGAAGTCGGTTTTTCAAAAGTGAATACAATTCAAACAGGCAGTGATTATTCATCCTTTTTTATCAGCTTTGGGCATTGGTTGAAAAAGCATGGTCGACTCAGACTGAGTAAGTTTATAATAAGGGCCACACATAAACCCATCGGACGAATTATTGCAGGGATAATGATCAGACCTATCCGGTGGCTTGAAATTGAATCGTCCTGTACATATTTTTGTAAAAAACAACAATAGAAATAGGAGCTTTAATGAAGACCATTCATAAAATTGTGATTATATTGACCTTGATTATGCTTTTGTCGAGCTGCACACTTCAATCGACACAAGAACCTCAGATTAATGCAACCCCCCTTGTGCCTGAGTCAGAGAATACACCTTATCCGATCACAGATAATTCAATTGAAAGCTCAACTTATCCAATCCCTGTTCAACACGAGACCGAAGTACCACCTTACATGATCCCAGGCTTTGTCACCATGACGCCTGACGCCGATCTTTCCAGCATTATTGTGTCCGACGTAAAGCACGAGGGTGATGTGGAAAGCATTTATATCACCAATATCAGTGCTGACACCCACGACATCAGCAAGTACATGATTTATTCCCCGGCGTCGGATGCCAGGAAGATCCTTCCAAACAATTTGATCCTGGAACCAGGTGAAACGTATGTACTATATAACGGTACTAGCTTGGAAAACTATCCTGTTGATCAGAGGTGGCTCGATACACCTGTGCTTACACAGGCCCTGGATGAGGTCTGGTTAACGAATAGTGCAGCAAGAATTCTGTACTACTTCATTTACTACCCAAGTATTACTCCATAAAGCCAAGTTAGTTCTAAAGTGTTATTGCTTTAAAATCAGCAATACTCTAAGATATTACTAACTTAGTTCAACAGGAGCATAGATTATGAAAAAAATTCTTTCCATCTTACTGTTAGTCGTATTCCTTCTTGGGGCATTCACCCCCATGAAGGAAGTCAAGGCAGCCGCTTTGCCTGCATATGAATCTGCTATCCAGGTTCAAAACCTCGATGCGGTTGAAGTAGCCACTATATCCATTGCTTACTACAACCCCGATGGCAGCCTGTCGACACTACCCGCCCCCTACACGAATCCAGTTACTGATACCGTGCAGCCCAGTTCTTCCAACACTTATCTCCCCATTCACCCAAACGTTGGTTTCAAGGGATCGGTTGTTGTAAGTTCTGACAAGCAAATCGCTATCATCAGTAACCTCACAATCGCAGCCACCAACCGTGCTCTTGGCACTTACACTGGCGTTGCATCTGGCGGAGCTTCACTCTTCTTCCCCCTGATTGATAAACGAAATAATGTTTCGGTTTTCAGCATCCAGAATGCGAGCAGTGAAGTTGCTAATTACGTGATTGATTTTGTGCCTATGCCAGGCGGTAGTTATGCTGATATCCCCAACCTCCCTGGGACTCTTCAACCAGGTGCTGCTGCCACCTATAACATGGCGGATTACAATGGCACAAATCCCTGGTTAGGTTCGATCAAGGTCACCGCTTCGACTGGCGCCTTAGCTGGTGTTGTAAGCAATGTGAACACAAATGTACCCTCATCCCCCACCAATGGTGTTTACAACGGTTTTTCAGCTGGAAGCAGTACTGCTATACTGCCTTTGATTATGGAAAACAATAATGGCAACCGTACTGGTGCAAGCTGCCAGAACCTTGGACCTGGCCCCGCCACCATTACAATGTCCTATACACCCGCTACTGGCTACCCCGCTCGTGATGCCGATGTATTCGTGGATGTCCCCGAAAATGGTATTGCAGTCAAGGTTATGGATTATGTAGGTACAACAAAATGGGTCGGTGGTTCTACTGTAACCGTCAGCGGTTCAGCCAACATCGCCTGTGTTGTGAACCAGACCCGTCCTGCAAAGAAAAATTCCAACCTGTATGAAGGTTTCAATCCTGCAGCAGCAACGGACACTGTGGTGATGCCCTTGATCATGAGCAAGAATGGTACGACCACTAAAGCATTCACCGCTTTCAGTGTCGCTTCCACAGATGGCTCCAATATTAACGTTACCTGCGATTGGAAACCAAGCACTGGGTTTGGAGACATTGCTGACACCACGAAGGGTGGAGCCGCAGTTCTCGTCTTCAGTCAACAAACTGGTTTCAGCGCTGGTGATACACGCTGGATTGGTAGCGCTGTTTGTACAGAAACTGGTGGCAAATCTATCGTAGCCGTCGTCAACCAAAGCCGCGAAGGTCTGCCTGCTGACTACGTTCGTGATGTAACCTCAGCTTACGACGCGTTCAATCAGTAAAATCTAGTTTGTAAAGAGAACGCCCCGGTCATCATTGGGGCGTTTTTTGTTTTGGTTTATAATCACAACCTGGTTCAAAATGATAGAGATTCGGCACACCACCATTGTTGACTCGTCCAATTCCCAGTTTGCTTACGACAATCTTTATAGCGGCGGAGGAATAGACCTTTCAGATTCATATTATTTGTGGCTATTGGAGAAAATCAATCCAATTCCCGGTAAGCTTCTGATAGACGTTTCTTGTGGGAGGGGAAAACTTGGCACTTTTGCCAGAAAAAAAGGCATGCGGGTTATCGGTCTGGATTTCTCTTTGAGCGCAGTCAGGGTAGCCCAACAGAATGATCCCGAATTAAACCTTATCATCAGTGATGGCGAGCAAATTGCTTTAAAAGGGCAATGCGCAGATTATGTGGCGCACATCGGAAATCTTGAGCATTATCAAAACCCCTCGCTGGGTGTTCAGGAGGTCGCGAGGATCCTCAAACCTGGTGGCACGGCAATAATATTGCTTCCCAATGGGTTCTCAATCGCAGGGAATGTTCAACACATTCGCAGGACCGGTCAGGTTTTTGATGATGGGCAGCCTATCCAGCGGTACAACACACGCCAGGGTTGGCAAGATTTGTTAGAGGCAAACGGGCTGAGCGTTTTCAAGACGATCAGATACGAACACTTCCTTCCCAGGACAAAGCGAGATTGGTTCTCTCACATAAAACGTCCCTCACGGTTACTCCGTTGGGCTTTGACATGGCTGATACCTTTCAATCTCTCAAATTGCTTTGTATATTTTTGTAAACATTCTTCTACAGAAGATTAAACATGCTATCCCTTTCAGAAAAAATTAAAGCTTTCTACGCCAGTCATGGCAAATTAATTAAGGTACTGCTATATCTTGTTTGGGCTGTTTTATTTGCCTTCCTAGCATATACAGTTTGGAAATCTCGCGATCAGCTTCTGCCTTACCTGGCAAAAGCCGATTATTCTCAGTTAATCATTGTTGTAGCAGTCTACATGGTTGCTCTTTTCCTTGCGGTCCTCAATTGGGTAGTTATCATGCATGCTTTTGAAAGCAGTATTTCTTTGTGGATGCATGCCAAAATCTACCTGGTATCCATGGTTTCAAGGCGCTTGCCCGGAACCATTTGGTACGTTGGTGGAAGAATGGTACTCTACAAAAAGCTGGGTGTTCCTTCGGTCAAGACCGCCTCCGCCAGCGGCATTGAATTCATCATCAGTTTTGTGGCAGATGCTTTACTGGCAGCCTTTTTTATTCCTTTAGGATTAAACCTTTCTAAATTCTGGCTAATTCCTCTCGTACTGGTTGCGGTTCTTGGTCTGTTGGTTTTACGTCCAAAAACAATCAAAAAGATTATGACCAAACTAAAGCACCCACTTGCCCATCCTGTCCGTATGAGCCAGGTGATAGGCTGGTTAATCCTGAGGATGGCATTGGTGCTGACTGGCGGCGTGATGATCTTCTTTGCCATTCGAATTTTCTCCCCACTCGGTATTAACTCACTTTTATTTGTGCTTGGAGCCAGGGCGCTTTCTGGGGCGGCTGGTATGCTGACTTTTTTGTTACCGAGCAGTATGGGTGCATCGGACCTGACTCTGCTGGCTATGCTATCAACAATCATCCCTACTTCCCTGGCGACAGTTATTGCACTTCTGGTTCGCATTTACACCACATTATTTGAACTTTTATTTGGACTGACCTTTTTCATCCCTCTCAACAAATCCTATACATTCACAAAAATATTGAGCACCACGGCAGAAAGCCAATCAGAACCGACAACTGAAGAGGACGCCGAAGAAAGCCGAGAGGAAAGCCTCGATATTTAGTTGATCGTTAGGGGTAGGAGAATGGTAAACATAGCGTGATAGCTTCTTACCCGGTCAAGGTAATCCTCACCAACCTTTCCACCGATTACATAGACCTTGTCGCTAAGCAGCACGTAAGCAGCCTCAGATATCGGGCTGGCAGATTCTGAATTAATGTTGATGATCTCCCACTCACCCTGAACTGCGGAGTAGTGAAATTGGTCAATTGCGCCGCTTACAAATGATTTATCCCCGATAATGGCAATCTTGTCATAAAGTTTGATCGCAGTATAGCCAGATAGCCTCTTGGGAAGGTCGGGCTCAACATTCCATGGGTTTTCTTTTTCTAGCTCGACATAGGGGCTGTAGCTTTCGTTGGTATTGAGCTTAGCCTCACCATCCGAGCCCCCAATGACATAAATCTTGCCAGCGTCTGCGAGTACAGAGGGATGCAGACGGGCTGTTGGCATCGGGCTTACCTGTTGCCAGATGTCAGTATTTGGGTCGTAGCGCCAGACCGTATTGAGCGGCTTTTTAGAGTCCCATCCTCCGAAAAGATAAATTTGTCCTTCGTAAGCTGCCAGCCCGTAACTGCTGACAGGCGCTGGCAAGGCAGCAGAATTCTCCCATTCATTTTTACGAGGATTAAATACCTCAACGACGCCGGTGAGCGTTCCGTCTTCTTTTACACCACCCGGTACATAAATCTTTTCTCCAATTACCACCGCCGAGACATCGTAAACAGCTGTAGGTTTTTCTTTGAGAGCTGACCAGGTATTGTTGATGGGGTCATACATTTCGACAGAATTATGCACGCCCATGTCTGAGCGTCCGCCAATGACGAGGATTTTGCCTTCAAAGGCCGCAACTGCCATGCTGCTGCGCGGCTCATTCATTGATGCCAATGTCTCCCATTTTTGCTGTGGAATTTTCAAAGGTGATTTTTGGGACATCAAGAAAGCAGGTTTGGCGATAACGAGGTATAGACCCGCAAATAACAACACTCCCAACACAAGGATAAACCAGCGGTTGCGACGTAAATAATCAGACCAGGTCGCATTCTCCACTTCTATTGGAGCTGTTGGTGTTTCTGTCTCGATTTCCGTGCCTTGAGCAGCTGGTGACATGATGATACCCCGCTCAATCGCAAATAAAGTCGCTTCAGTGCGAGAGGCTACATTAATTTTCTGGAAAATATTGCCAATGTGGGCCTTAACCGTGTTGACGGTAATGTTAAGGTCAACCGCGATCTCTTTATTACTCTTACCCTGTCCTACAAGTTGTAAGACCTCAATCTCACGGTCACTAAGTAAGTCTGTGTTGTTATCCATATCCTGAATTAAATGTTTCCAATCTTACTAATCGATTTTATTATAATTGATGTTGAAATCAGGATCTTCCAAAATTTAGAAGATCAATATCAGCAAAAGACTTATGGAATGACAATAAAGTACTTGTATTCTCTACAAGTATTCCCACTGGTGTAATACTTTTGTCCTTGACCACCGTACCACCTCGACTCTGATTCGAGGCGGGGGCGGCCGCCCTGGGTTCCGGCATGCCAGTTGATGGTCACATCCTGGAAGGTGATGTCCACAGCCTTGCCAAAACAATATTGTTTACAGTCATTCAGCGTTTTTTGTTCCACGACCATCAGATGCAGGTGGTGGCCGGTGCTCAC
>Ga0172382_10008118_pt1 | contig 14718 bp, 7 predicted proteins | sample Leawel138RmetaG_FD_122245 | JGI IMG/M metagenome (GOLD analysis project Ga0172382, IMG submission 122245) | Leachate microbial communities from a municipal landfill in Southern Ontario, Canada - Leachate well 138R metaG | ecosystem: Engineered > Solid waste > Landfill > Unclassified | place...
CAGGTTGAAGTGGCTCACCTGCGCGCCCTGTTGCACCACATGCTCGACACGGCCGATCAGGTTGCCATAGCCCGGATTGTTCTCGAACACGATCGGCGCCCCTTTCGACGCCGCGTGATCGACAAGCAGCTTGACCTGGTAGCGACTGAAGCGGCCACTATCGTCAGAGTCCGCATCGTCGTCATCGTCATCGAGGACGATGCCATCAACCGCGTAGTCGAGCACATCCTTGACGATCGCATCGAAAAAAGCGAGCACCTCGGGCAAGTCCGCGTGGCGCGCGCGCATGTCCCGCATCAGATGGGAGACGGCTGGCGTAAGGGCTTCGTTTTCAGCCCGTATCAGCGACTCCCGCAAACTCTTTCGCCATCCGGGAAACTCATTGAGGAGATCCTCGAGCTTGTCGCTCCAGTCAGCAACGCGCGTTTCAATCGCCTCCCGCTCACTCGCAGGCAGTGCGTCGAACACCTCGGGCGCCATCACACCTTCTTCGGCCGAAGGCGCAAACACGAAACCGTCAGGCGTCTGCAGCAGCGAGATTCCCTCGGCACCGCACTGCTGACCGAGTTCGCGCAAGGCGGATTCCTCGCGGCTCTTGTGCGCCGTCTGCAAGGCATCGATACGCTCGGTATGAGGATCGCTGCCAAGCGCGCCCTCGATCGCGGGGCCGAGGTCACGGATGAAGGTCTGCATCTCCGCCCTGAGCACCGAACCGCGCCCGGCGGGCAAAGTCAGAAGGCGCGGATGGAGTGGCTCATCGAAGTTGTGCAGGTAGCACAGATCCGGCGGAACCGGTTCGGTGGCCGCGCGCTCGCGCAAGAGGCGAAACGTGGTGGCATGTTTACCACTGCCGGATTCGCCAAGCACAAAGACGTGGTAATCCGTATGACCCATCGAGAGCCCGAACTGCAGGGCTTCCATTGCCCGCGCCTGACCGAGGTCGCCAGGGTGATCGTCGAGTGTCTCGGTTGTGTCGAAGGAGAATTGATCAGGACTGCAGCAGGCCCGCAACTGGGCAGCGGACAGAGGCACAATATCGGCCATGTTGTTGTTCTCCGGAAGCCGAAACGTAGTTAACTTGCCCGATCGCGACGACCGGACACCCTACATCTTTACCTCACTTCGGATTGCGGGCAAGCCTGAGACCCGAATCAGCGTCCCGCAGTGCGTCGCATCGGACCATCACCCCAGCGCAGATCCACAGGTTCGTTTTCATACTGAGGAAACACGCGGTCGTGCTCCATCAACAGACTCATGATGGTCATCGCATGATCAGACGGAAAACCCTGGCGTGTCCCGCCACGCGTGTCCGTCATCAGGTTCAACACATACTGGCGACATTCGCGGGAGCCCCACATCAGATCAATGCATTGCAGATGGGGAAATCGCGCATAAAGTGCGACGGTGTCCGTTGTTCGCGGCAGGATGCCGCTTCGTGCGTTCAAGGTACAACTCCTCTTGCTTTCAGATAAAGCCACGCCCAGTGGCTGTCGTAGAGAAATAGCGTTTCTGCCAGTTACGGCGTTTATTATGCCTAAAGTAATAGCTCACATCGCAGCTTTGCGCGCCTGATTCGCACCCTGTGTGAGGCTTTTCACGAACCGCTACCCATACTGGGCGGAGGAGATGACTTCACTCATAGCCTCAGCGAGGTCATTCCCTGACTTGACCACGGACAAGGCACTGTGGAACAGTCGGTTGCAGCATCAGTCGAAAGTCAAAAACGTGCGCCCCCATCATGAAAGTCATTCCAATCCACAACAGTGCTTCGCTCCCCCTTCCGGAACCGACGTCGGTTCCGGATGGTCCGCTGTTCGACCATCGCGGCCGGAGCGTGCGTGACCTGCGGATATCGGTCACTGATCGCTGCAACTTCCGATGTGTGTATTGCATGCCGCGGGAAGTATTCGACAAGGACTATCCCTTTCTGCCGCGCGCGCAATTGCTGAGCTTCGAAGAGATCTGGCGCGTGGCCAGGCTTTTTGTCGACCGGGGCGTGCGCAAGATCCGGATCACTGGTGGTGAGCCTCTGTTGCGCAAGGACATCGAGCGTCTGATCGCCATGCTTGCGCAACTGGAGGGCGTGGAGATCACGCTGACGACCAACGCCGTATTGCTCCCGAAACTGGCGCAGACCTTGCGCGACGCGGGCCTGACTCGCGTAACGGTGAGCCTGGACGCGCTCGACGACCAGCTTTTCCGCAGCATGAACGATGCCGACTATCCGGTAGCGCGTGTGCTTGAGGGCATTGCAGCGGCGCAGTCCGCAGGTTTCGACGCAATCAAGGTCAACATGGTGGTCAAGCGCGGCAGCAACGATCAGGACATCGTTCCGATGGCCCGTCACTTCCGCAACAGCGGCCACGTCCTGCGCTTCATCGAATTCATGGATGTCGGCGCGAGCAACGGCTGGAAGATGGATGAAGTGCTGCCCTCACGCGAGGTTATCGAGCGCATTGACACACACTTCCCGCTCGAACCCATCGACCCCAATTACGAGGGTGAAGTCGCGGAGCGCTGGCGCTATCGGGACGGTGGCGGCGAAATTGGCGTCATTTCGTCGGTGACCCAGGCTTTCTGCAGCACTTGCACCCGCATCCGGCTGTCAACGGAGGGCAAGCTCTACACCTGCCTTTTCGCGCAGCAGGGACACGACCTGCGTGATCTTCTTCGCAGCGGCGCTGACGACCGCCGGATCGATGCGGCAATAGCCGGCGTCTGGTCGCAGCGCGACGACCGCTACTCGGAAATCCGCACCGCCGCCACGGCCTCACGCCCAAAGATCGAAATGTCTTATATCGGCGGCTGAGTCACCGCCTCCGGTATGCGACCGACGTCGTCGATCTCATCGATTTCGTCGAGGCGTGCCGACTCGATCTTCTGAAAATGCGCCGTTATCTTGCGGCTCGACGTCTGCACGTCCTGCACGTCCTTGCTGGCCTGATCGATGTGGCGGGCGAGCGCGTTCATGCGTTCGTCGAAGCGATGAAAGTCCTTTGCCAGCTTGCCCAGCGCATCCTGGATGACGTGAATCTGCTTGCGCGTCTCTACATCCTTGAGCACCGCACGGGCCGTATTGAGCACCGCCATCAGCGTGGTAGGTGACACGATCCACACCCGTTTGCCCTGCGCATACGCAATCACCTCGGGATGATAGGCGTGCAGTTCGGCAAACACGGCCTCGGCGGGCAGGAACATCATTGCGCCATCCGAGGTCACGCCGGGCAGAATGTACTTGCCTGCAATCGCATCCACGTGACGCCGTACGTCAGCCCGGAACGCCGTCTGCGCCGCTTTGCGGTCAAGCTCGGCGAGGCTGCTGTCGAACATGCGGTGATAGTTCTCCAGCGGAAACTTCGCATCCACGGCCACCAAGCCGGTCGGTTCGGGCAGCTTGAGTACGCAGTCGACACGGGTGTTGTTGGGCAGGGTGGATTGAAATTCGAACGCATCGGGCGGTAGTGAGTTGCGCACCAGGGCTTCGAGCTGTACTTCGCCAAAAGCACCGCGTGCCTTCTTGTCGCCCAGGAGTTCCTGGAGGCTGACCACATTCGTCGTCAGTCCATCGATCTTCTTCTGTGCCTCGTCGATGGTAGCCAGTCGTGACATCACGCTGGCAAAGGTATCGTTGGTTTTGCGGAATCCTTCGTCGAGGCGTTCATTTACCTGCCCCGCAAGTGTCTGCAGACGACCGTCGACGCTGTGAGTCAGCGCTTCAATGCTGCGCGACAGCTGCACCGAAGCGGCGCCCAGTCCACGCTGCAGGATTTCTCGGTCGGCGCGTGCGTGATCGCCGATCCGGTCGGTCTGTCGGGTCAGACCGTCATGCAGGTCACGCAGCAGATCGCGGTGCTGCGCAGCAAGCTGATGATCCAGCCGCTCGCCAAGGCTGGACTGCACATCGCGCTCAAGGCGACCGGTACGCAGCACGACCCACACAAGAAGTACCAGAACGAGGCCGAGCAGCCCGATCAGGACAAGCTCGGCATGATTGAATATCTGCATCATCTCAACCCAATGCCCTCAGACTGGCCAGCGGCGGACGCGACAGCAGGCCGCGCGTGCCAGTCCATCCGCCAAGCATCACGCCGGCGCCACCAAGCAGGCTTGACAGCAGCAGGGGCCAGCCCGAAGGAACGTAGTCCATCTTGAACACAAAGTGCGCCAGCGCCCACCCGATCCCCGTTGCGCCAATACCGGCCAGGGCGCCGGCCACGCCGCCGAGGATCAGGAATTCCGCACTCAGCGCCTGCCGGATCTGACTATTTCGCGCGCCGAGCGTGCGCAACATGGCCAGCTCGAACTCGCGTTCATCGTGCGTCGACTGCAGTGCTGCATACAGCACGACCAGACCTGCAAGCACCGCGAATCCGAACACGAACTGCACGATCAGAATCAGCTTGTCAGTCATCGTCTTGACCTGGGTCAGCACAGCGCCGATGTCGATCACCGAGAGGTTGGGGAAAGCCGTCACCAGACGCGTGGTGAAATCATGTCGCGCCGGCGGAAGATGGAAACTGGTGATCAGGCTCGCGGGGTAGGCCTCAAGCAGACCTTCCGAGGCGATGAAGAAAAAATTCACCCGCATCGAATCCCAATTCAATTCGCGCACACTGGTCACAGGCGCCTCCACTTGCTGACCGGCCACCTCAAACCGCACGTTATCACCCAGCTTGATGCCGAAAGTCTCGGCCAGCCCTTTCTCCACGGAAAACTGCGCAGCGCTGCCCGCGCCGTGCCACTGCCCGTCGATGATCTCGTTTCCATCAGGCAGGATGCTTGAATAGGACAGATTGAATTCACGTGCAGCGAGTCTGCGGGTGCGGGTGTCCTCGAAGCTGTCCGGATTCACCGCCGTGCCATTGATGGCGACCATCCGGCCTCGAATCATGGGTTCGATGCCCGGTCGTGGCAGGCCTTCGGTCACGAAGAAGTCTTCCAGCGCGGTACGCTGATCCGGCTGAATGTTGATCACGAAACGATTGGGGGCATCGGCCGGCGTCATGGCGCGCCAGTCGTTGAGCAGATCGCCACGGACGAGGGTCAGCAACAGCAAGGCCGTCATCCCCAGCCCCAGTGCGGCCACCTGGATCACGCTTGGCACCATGCGTCGCCCGAGCGCCGCAATCCCGTAGCGCCAACCGCCGCCTCTCAGGCTCCCCCTGCCCTTGAGACGGATAGCCAGATCCAGCACGAACCACGCTGCGAGAACGAACACACCAAGCGCCAGCGCAAAGCCGCCAGCGACGGCGAGCCCGAGTCGAACATCGGCAGCAATCCAGAAGATCAGCCCCAGCAGGGCTAACAGCCCCAGGCCCCACGCGCTGTTGCTGAGCGGCTCGGCCGACGAAAACTCGCGCCGCAGCACGCGCAAGGTCGACACCGCCCCGAGACGGAGCAACTGGGGCAACACGAAACCGATGAGCAGTGCCATGCCGACCAGCAGGCCATGAGCGAGCGGCAGCATTGACGGTGCGGGCAACTCGGTCGACAGCACCTCGCGCAATCCGCTGCCGAGTCCCCATTGCACGGCCCAGCCCAGGACACTGCCCAGGGTGGCAGCAGCCAGACCGAAGATCAGAAACTCGCCGATGACGATTCCAAGTACCTGAGCCTGACGGGCACCAAGGCAGCGCATCACGGCACAGGCATCGAGGTGGCGCTGCATGAATCGTCGCGCCGACAGCCCAACCGCAACCGCAGCAAGAATCACCGCCAGCAACGCCGCCAGACGCAGGAAGCGCTGCGCCTGATCGAGTGCCGCGCGAACCTCCGGGCGGGCATTTTCGATGGTTTCCACCGACTGGCCGCGCCCCAGCGCGCTCCGCGCCCATTTCTCATACGCGTTCACCGCATCAGGGCTGCCCGCCAGATGCAGCCGCCAGGTTGCCCGGCTCCCGGTGGCGATCAGGCCGGTCGCGGCGAGATCGGAAAGATTGAAGATGGCGCGCGGCAGCAGGCTGAAAAAGTTGGCACCACGGTCAGACTCGAAGCTGATCATGCCGCCAACCCGAAAGCTGCGCAGACCGAGACCGACGGCGTCACCCGTCTTCAGGCCGAGTTGTGCAAACAGGCGCTCGTCCAGCCACACCTCGCCAGGCGCCGGCGAGCGTCCGGCCTCGGCATCAGGCTGATTCGGCCCGGGCGCAAGTCGCACGGAACCGCGCAGTGGATAGCCGTCTTCCACCACCTTGACGCCGGCGAGCACCGCATCGTCCCCGGTACTGACCATGCTGGTAAACAGCACGGTGGACGCCACCCGCAAATCACGCTTGCGTGCTTCGGCGGCAAAAGAGTCCGGCCACGGTTGATCCGCACGCAGCAACAGATCGCCACCAAGCAACTGATTGGCTTCACGATCGAGGCCGCGTCCCACACGATCGGCCAGGAAGCCGACGCTGGTCAGACTGGCCACCGCGATGATGATTGCAAGACCGAGAAGATGCAGCTCGCCGGAACGGAAATCGCGGCGCATCATCCGAAAGGCTAGACGGAGTGTATTCATGAGAGGCAGACGGGACGTAATGCGGAGATGGACGGTCCCGCGGTGGATCGGTTCAATACGTGGCTCAAGCCCCGGCAGGCAGAAGGCGCTTTACCAGTTGCACCCAGTAGGCCACACCGACGGGAAGAATCTCGTCGTTGAAGTCGTAATTCGGATTGTGCAGCATGCACCCACCCTCACCCGGACCATTGCCAATCCAGACATAGGCACCGGGCTTGCGCTGCAGGAAGTAGGAGAAATCCTCTGCGCCCATGCTTGGTCTGGCAGTGGTATCGACCTTGTCAGCACCTACCAGGCTGGCTGCGGTGTCCACGCACAGCGCCGCTTCGGATGGCGTGTTGATCGTCGGCGGGTAGCCGCGACGATACTCGAAATCAACGCGCACGCCGAAGGCCGCACCAATGCCCGCGCAGAGTTCTCCCAGACGCTGCTCGATGCGCTGTTGCACGGGCTCGGAGAATGCGCGGACGGTACCGGAAAGCTCGGCGCGATCCGGAATCACGTTGTACGCCTCTCCGGCGTGGAACTGCGTGACTGACACCACGGCTGCGTCCGCCGGATCCAGCGTGCGTGACACGATGGTCTGGATGGCCTGCACGAGAGCCGCACCCGCGGCAACGGGATCGGCGCCAAGGTGGGGCATCGCGGCATGGGCGCCGGTCCCGAGGATGCGGATATCGAAACGATCGGCGCTGGCCATCACCGGCCCCGCGTGCACCGCAAACTGCCCTGCCGGAATGCCAGGCCAGTTGTGCATGCCAAACACGGATTCCATCGGAAAGCGCTCGAACAGGCCATCCTCGATCATGACCCGACCGCCGCCCTCGCCCTCTTCTGCTGGCTGAAAGATCAGATAAACGATGCCGTCGAAGCCCCTGTGCTCGGCAAGCGCCAGCGCTGCACCGAGCAGCATGGTGGTATGGCCGTCATGACCGCAGGCATGCATGCACCCGGCATGGGTCGAACGATGCTCGAAAGTATTACGTTCCGTAATCGAAAGCGCATCCATATCGGCGCGAAGACCGATGGCGCGAAGACCGCGCCCCGCGCGAATCACCCCGACCACCCCGGTACCGCCGATACCCTGATGCACCTCGATACCGGCCGCTTTGAGCGTTTCCACCACAACTGACGCAGTCCGGTGCTCCATGAAGGCGAGCTCGGGGTGCGCATGGATATCGCGGCGAATTGCCTTCAGGCGGGAATGGGCAGGTCGAAACTGGTCAACGACACTCATGATCATGCGACGGCTCAGGTCTGTCTGTGCTTTGGGTTGCTTGCAGTGTATTACAGGTTATCCGTCATTGCCGTGCCGCGTAAAAAGGGGACAATGGCCTCAGATCAACCAATTCAGGTGCGCACTAAAAATGGGCACGCCCAACACTGGTGCGTAATTCGTACATTTCCTGCGGAATCCGATCGTTTCTACATGGCCCAGGAATTGCTCTAACACCGAACAATCTGCCAGCGAAAAGGAAGTATCCATGTCGATTCATGTGGCGCTGTCTCACGTCACCACCTATCACTACGATCGCCCGATTAACCTTGGCCCGCAGGTTGTCCGTCTGCGTCCAGCACCGCATAGCCGTACCCGGATACTCTCGTATTCGCTTCGGGTGCTTCCCGAAGATCACTTCATCAACTGGCAGCAGGATCCCCAGTCAAACTACCTTGCGCGCCTAGTATTCGAGAAGCCGACCGACCACTTCAAGGTGCAGGTCGATCTCGTCGCCGAAATGTCGGTGATCAACCCGTTTGCGTTCTTTCTCGAACCCTACGCTGAGAACTTTCCGTTCAAATACGAAGCTTCTCAGAACCACGAACTCGCCCCCTATCTGCTCAAGCTTCCACTGTCGCCAAAGTTCGAGGAGTACCTGAAGACAATCGACCTCACCGAGCGGCGCAGCGTCGACTTCCTGGTCAAGGTCAATAGCGACCTCTACTCCCATATCGGCTATCTGATTCGCCTCGAGCCCGGCGTACAGACCCCGGAAGAAACGCTGACCAGAAAATCCGGGTCGTGCCGCGACTCGGCATGGCTGCTCGTACAGTTGATGCGCCACCTCGGCCTCGCAGCACGTTTCGTGTCCGGCTACCTGATCCAGCTCACCGCCGACGTCAAGTCGCTGGACGGTCCGAGCGGTCCGGAAAAGGATTTCACCGACCTGCATGCATGGTGCGAAGTCTATCTGCCCGGCGCGGGCTGGATCGGCCTCGATCCGACCTCGGGCCTGTTCGCCGGCGAAGGCCACATTCCCCTCGCCTGCTCGCCCGACCCGACGTCCGCTGCACCGATCACCGGCGCGCTCGAGAAGTGCGAGGTCACCTTCGAGCACGAGATGAAGGTCACCCGCATCTGGGAAGCGCCCCGGGTCACCAAACCCTATACCGAAGAGCAGTGGGACGAGATCGTGAGCCTCGGGCGCGCGATCGACGGTGAACTCATCACGCACGATGTGCGCCTGACCCAGGGCGGCGAGCCTACCTTCGTCTCGGTGGACGATGCCGAAGGCGACGAGTGGAACACCGCCGCCATGGGGCCGGACAAGAAGCGTCTGTCTACGGACCTGTATCACCGCCTGCGCAACAAGTACGGGCCGAACGGTCTGGTGCACTTTGGGCAGGGCAAATGGTATCCGGGGGAGCAGCTGCCACGCTGGTCACTGAACTGCTACTGGCGCAAGGACGGCGAGCCGATGTGGTCGCATCCGGAGCTGATTGCCGACGAAAGCAAGCCCGGCACGGCAGACGACCTGATCGCCGGTCGCTTCCTTCGCGGTGTCGCCGACAGCCTCGGGCTTGCCCCGGAATACGTCTTCCCCGCCTACGAAGATGTGTTCTATTACATGTGGCGTGAGCGCCGCCTGCCTGCAAACGTCGATCCGTTCGACTCACGGCTCGATGACGAAATGGAACGCGAACGCCTGATGAAGGTGTTCACCCAGGGGCTCGCCAAGGTCAGTGGCTATGCCTTGCCCATCATACGTGATGCGGTTTCGGGCGAATGGCAGACCGGACCGTGGTTCCTGCGCAGCGAACGCTGTTACCTGTTCCCCGGCGACTCGCCGATGGGCTACCGTCTGCCACTCGATTCACAGCCCTGGGCCGTCCCGGGTGAGCGCCCTGTCATCCACCAGCCCGACCCATTCGACTACTACCCGCCGCTGCCTGCACATGCTGCATTCAAACTCCAGCCAGGGCCCGCCTCGCGGCCCGATGGCGCGGCCGCACGGCGTACCGGCAGCACGGGCATCATTCGCGGCATCGGTGCCGACAGCGGCGCCGGCAACAGCATTTCGACCGTTCCCGGCAAGGGCAGCACGGCGGCACAGGCAGCGTCGACCGGGCGGCGTCCCGCGCTCAAGGAATCCGCGGGCTGGATTTCACGTACCGCCATGTGTGCTGAAGCACGTAACGGCGTCCTTTACATCTTCATGCCGCCGACCGAGAGCATCGAGGATTACCTCGAGATCGTTGCCGCGATCGAGACCACGGCTGAGGCGCTCAAACAGCCCGTCATGCTCGAAGGCTATGAGCCGCCGCGCGACCCCCGCGTCCAGCAGTTCCGGATCACCCCCGATCCCGGCGTGGTCGAGGTCAATGTTCATCCGGCAACCAGCTGGGACGAACTCGTCGAGCAGACCGAGCACCTGTACGAAGCTGCCCATCAGTGCCGCCTGTCGACCGAGAAGTTCATGGTCGACGGCCGCCACACCGGCACCGGCGGTGGCAACCACTTCGTGATGGGTGGAGCGACACCAGCCGATTCACCCTTCCTGCGCCGCCCGGATCTCCTGCGCAGCCTGATCAGTTTCTGGCACAACCACCCCAGCCTGTCCTATCTGTTCTCGGGCATGTTCATCGGGCCGACGTCACAGGCGCCGCGTATCGACGAAGCGCGCAACGATTCGGTTGCAGAAATCGAACTCGCGTTCAAGGAGATGACGCGGGTCATCGAATCCTCGCCGAACGGCTGCCCGCCGTGGATGGTCGACCGCCTGCTGCGCAACTTGCTGATCGACGTCAGCGGCAATACCCACCGCGCAGAGTTCTGCATCGACAAGCTGTACTCACCGGACGGTCCCACCGGCCGCCTCGGCCTGCTTGAGATGCGCGCCTTCGAGATGCCGCCACACGCACGCATGAGCCTGGCGCAACAACTGTTGCTGCGGGCACTCATTGCGCGCTTCTGGAAGGATCCCTACACGCCACCGAAGCTCGTGCGCTGGGGAACGGAGCTGCATGACCGCTTCCTGCTGCCGCACTTCATCTGGCAGGATTTCCGCGACGTCATGGAGAGCCTCCAGGCCGATGGCTATCCGATCAAGGCCGAATGGTTCGCGTCACATCTCGAGTTTCGCTGCCCGATCTATGGTGACTACACGGTCAATGGGATGACGCTGGAGATCCGCGCAGCGCTCGAACCCTGGCACGTCATGGGCGAAGAAGGCGCCGCGGGGGGAACAGCCCGCTACGTTGATTCCTCGCTCGAGCGTGTTCAGGTGAAACTCACCGGCGCGGCGCCGGATCGTTACGTTGTCACCTGCAACGGCGTACCGGTGCCGATGCAGCCGACCGGTGTCGTCGGCGAGTTCGTCGCTGGCGTCCGTTATCGTGCCTGGCAGCCGCCGTCCGCCCTGCATCCGACGATAGGCATAGACAGCCCCCTCACCTTCGACCTCGTGGACAGCTGGAACCAGCGCAGTATTGGCGGCTGCCAGTACCACGTGGTGCACCCGGGCGGACGCAACTACGACGACTTTCCGGTCAATGCATTTGCCGCAGAAAGCCGTCGCATTGCACGCTTCTTCCAGATGGGTCACACGCCAGGCAAGATGGTTGTTGGGGAAGTTCGCACACACCCGGAGTTCCCTTTCACGCTAGACTTGCGCCACTACTAATGTGCACGCCGCCCCCGGCTCGCTCCGGGTGCGGCGTTATTGTGTGAAAACATGCCGGCTGGCCTCATAGATAATTATCCGCTCAGCGACAATCGTTTCGATGAAATGTTGTCCGAAAGTGGTACGGCGCGTCCTCACTGGCAAGCCTTTGCCGACCGTATCGAGAGCTTCTCCGACGACGTCCTGACCAAGCGGTCGGATTTCGTGCGCAGTGCGATCGAAGCGGACGGTGTCAGTTACAACGTGTACGCCGACCCCAAGGGCACCAAACGCCCCTGGGAACTCGACCTGTTGCCGCTGATCATCGGCAATGACGAGTGGCAGATGCTGTCTTCGGCAATCGCCCAGCGTGCACGTCTGATGAACGCGATTCTTGCCGACCTGTACGGGCCACAACACCTGCTTTCAGAAGGATTGCTGCCATCAGCACTGGTCTTCGGTCAGCACGGCTTCAAATGGCCGTCACGTGGGGTCGAGCCGCCCGGCAACGTCTGGCTTTTCAGCTATGCAGCCGACCTTGCGCGCGCACCGGACGGTCAGTGGTGGGTGATTGCAGACCGCACGCAGGGCCCCTCTGGCGCCGGTTATGCGCTGCAGAACAGAATCATCGTTTCACGGGCCTTCCCTGACGCGTTCCGCGAACTGCACGTCAATCCGCTCGCCAATTTTTTCCGCACCATGCAGGACAGTCTGGCGCGACTGGCACCATCCGATGGTGAAGTGCCGTTGACGGTTCTGCTGACGCCCGGCCCATACAACGAGACCTATTTCGAACACGCTTTCCTGGCGCGTTACCTTGGTTTCCCCCTGGTCGAAGGGCAGGATCTCACCGTGCGCGACAACACGGTCTACCTCAAGACCTTGCGAGGGCTGCGCCGGGTGCACGCCATTCTCAGGCGCCTCGACGACGATTTCTGCGATCCGCTCGAGCTGCGCTCGGATTCGGCGCTCGGTGTTGCGGGGCTGCTTGGCGCGATCCGCGCCGGGCGCGTGCTGATGGCCAACGCGATCGGCAGCAGCGTACTGGAGTCCGGCGCCCTGTTCGGCTTTCTGCCTGCAATCTGCGAACGTCTCCTTGGCGAGAAGATCGCCATGCCGTCGGTTGCGAGCTGGTGGTGCGGTGAGCCGCCAGCGCTTGAGTACGTGCTCGAGCATCTCGACGAACTCGTGATCAAGCCCGCCTTCCCCAGCATGCGGATGGAGGCTGTCTTCGGGCACGAACTCAAGGGCGAGGCGCGCACGCGAATGATCGAAAGCATCCTCGCCCAGCCTCACGCCTATGTTGCGCAGGAATGGGTACGGCTATCCCAGGCACCGGTCTGGAATCATCGACTGGTACCGCGCTCAGTCGGCATCCGCGTCTTTGCCGGCGCAACGCCCGAGGGCTACACCGTGATGCCCGGCGCACTCGGCCGGGTGGCACCGCGGGCAGGAATGGAAGTCATCTCCATGCAGCGCGGCGGTCTGTCGAAGGACACCTGGGTGCGAGCGGAGGCGCCGGTGGTGCGGCACACGCTGCTCAAACGCCGCCTTGGCGTCATCGATCTCGTCTGCGGCGGCGCCGATATTCCGTCGCGCGTAGGTGAAAATCTGTTCTGGATGGGGCGCTACGCCGAGCGCGTCGAAGCCAGTGCCCGTTTGCTGCGCGCCGCACTCACCCGCGCATCGAGCACGGACACGGAGGCCGAGCAAGGACTTGCCGGGCTGATGGAGGCAACCCGTCGCCTCGGAATTGTTGTCGACTCGGAAGACGAAGATCAGCCGGACGATATCCAGTCACAACTCTTGCGTGCGCTGCTGGACCACACCCAACCCGGCTCTGTAGCAAGCAATCTTCGCGCACTCAGCTTCTCGGCAAGCCAGGTGCGCGAGCGCCTGTCCTCGGACAACTGGCACGCGCTGAACCGCCTCGAGCAACTCCTCTCGGAAGACATCAGCAGCACGGATCAGGCACTGTCCGCAACCGACCGCGTCATGCAGTCAAGCATCTCCCTCGCCGGTTTCGCGATGGACGACATGACGCGCGATGAAGGCTGGCGCTTCCTCATCCTCGGACGACGCATCGAGCGCCTCGAAGGTCTTGCCGGCCTGATGAGCGTACCGGCACAGGCCACGCCCGAGGCACGAGAGCGGATGTTCGAATGGCTGCTGGAAGCGGCAAACTCGATCGTCACCTATCGTGCACGCTATCGTCGCATGCCGGAATTACTGCCTGTCCTTCACCTGCTTGTGTTCGATCGCACCAATCCGCATTCGGTCGGATTCCAGGTCGACGTCCTGCAGAAGTATCTTGCACGCAGTTCCCGCGAACTTGGACACCCATACCCCTCACTGATGATCGACCCTCTTGCCCGTCGTCTGGACAATTTCGATCTCACACGCTTTGAAGCGGATGATTGCGAACTTGCGCTGGGGACGCTCGGCACCCTGCTCAACGAATCGATCGGTGCAGCATTCAAGCTCTCCGACGAAGTCCATCGACGCTATTTCACCCACACCTTGCGCCCGATGCAGCTGCGGAGGGTGGCATGACCGCCATTCGATATCACATCCGACACGACACACGCTATAAATACGATCGGCCTGTTGGCGAGTCTCGCCAGATGCTTCGCCTTACCCCCCGCGAACTGCCGGGGCAGCACTGTATTTCGCACCGAATCGCGGTCGTCCCCGAACCACATCGCACCGAAGACTTCAACGATGGCTTCGGCAACCCCGTGCGCTCGCTGCACTTCGACCAGGACCACGACACGCTCTTCATCCGTGCCGAGAGCTGGGTCGAACTCACCCCGCGCCCGCAGCCGGATCTGGCCGCCTCGCCGGCGTGGGAAGCCGTGCGGGACGAGCTCACCTATCGCGCCAAACACGTCATGAGCCCGAAGCAACTCGAAGCGAGCGCGTTTCTCTTCGAGTCGCCCCACGTGCGTGTCAAACGTGACTTTGCCGATTACGCTGCCAGTGATTTCATCGAAGGCAGGCCGCTCCTCGAGGCCGTCCACGGGTTGATGCATCGCATCAACAAGGAGTTCATCTTCGATCCCGAAGCGACCGACAACTCCACCCCGGTCACCGAGGTACTCGAGAACCGGCGTGGGGTGTGCCAGGACTTCGCGCACCTGATGCTCTCCTGCCTGCGCTCGACGGGTATCGCTGCGCGCTACATCAGCGGCTACATCCTGACCCGACCGCCGCCAGGCAAACCGCGGCTGGTTGGCGCCGATGCAACCCACGCCTGGGTTTCGGTGTTCTGCCCGGTCACCGGCTGGGTCGATTTCGATCCCACCAATGCGTTGATCCCCGAACGCGAGCATG